>JAEEGK010002501.1_pt1 | contig 46019 bp, 42 predicted proteins | sample 8958771 | NCBI WGS metagenome assembly JAEEGK01 (sample SAMN16246547, study PRJNA631951) | gut metagenome | biome: gut microbiome; feature: rumen; material: SC-attached | host: Bos | place: Iran: Karaj | collected 2018-10 | reverse complement strand
TTGTAAATCTTTTTTCCAACCGCCGAAAGGCGGATGGAAGCCACCTTTGCAAAAAATCGGACTGGTTAATGGAAACCCTGACAGTCGGGCGGTCCAATTTTTAATTTGGTTGTTAAAATCGCTGCGCAATGAGTTTCACCCCTCAAAACGCGGGTGCAAAGATACTAATTCTCACGCGTGCGAACAAATTATCAACTCTATTTTTATTCAATTTGCTGTAAAAGAGTAAGCAAAAGGTCCAAAGCGGCATCTGCGCTTTGCAAAATAATAGCCTCTCGGCTCCCTTTGAAGTGGTAGGTCGAGCTCACGCACTGGTCTTTGCATATGGCTGCAATGCACACCGTACCCACCGGTTTGCCTGGCTCCGCACCGCCTGGTCCGGCTATGCCTGTAGTGGCTACTGCGCAGTCACTCTTCAGCAGGCGAGCCACGCCCATAGCCATCTGCTGCGCCGTGCTTTCACTCACCACTCCGCCGACGTTCACGTCTACGCCCAGCACTTCTTCCTTCACGCTCACCGCATAACTCGTCACCGAACCCTTGAAGTATGCCGACGAACCAGGTATCTGCGCTATCATCGATGCAATCGTGCCACCCGTCAGCGACTCCGCTGCCGACACCGTCAGTCCCTTTTCCACCATTACCTTTTTCAGCCGACGACCCAGCGTCGAGAACTTCCGTTCCTCTGATCCCTTGTATCTCATATTTTATATTATTTAAAAAAGAATCATTATCTAAAAAACATCAAAATCACCCCGCAAAAATACGCAAAATTCCTCATCCCACCAAACATTTCCCCCATTTTCCACTCATTCACCCCACAATCACCCTCAAAATCCCCCCAATCCCCACCAATCCCTTCCCAAATCCACCCCAATCCCTTCCAAAATCGCCCCAATCCCTTCCCAAATCGCCCCAATCCTTCAAAAAAATCACCCCCTCCAATAAACCTTCCCCCCTCCCCACCGTCAAAATTACGAGAGCGGCCTCAATCAGCCGCCCCTCATCTATGTCCCCTCGGGCCGTCCCCATCAATGGCCATCCCTCCGCGTCCCTCTTCGCGTCCGCCCCTCTTGTGTCTCCGTCAGCAGCCGTCTTTGGCTGCCAAGCGTCCTTGTCGCAGCCATCCATGGCTGCCATCCTCATCCCTCTTGTCAATGCCGCAGCCAAGCTTGGCTGCCCTCATCCCTCCCCGTCCCTCTATGAATCGCCACCTCGCCCTCCTTTTAGCCCTCCTCTCCCTCCCGCTCTTCGCCCAGCAGCAGGGCGTCCCCTTCAACGGCATCGTCTCCGACATCTCCGGCGCCCCCGTTAAGGGAGCCCGCATCTATATCTCCAAAGGCCGCGTAGCCCGCTCCGACAAGCAGGGCCGTTTCGGTCTCACCGATGTCGCTGCCACCGATACCATCCACATCTATTTCAAGAAACGCACCTACGACATCCCCGTCGAAGGCCGCAGGAGCCTCCGTGTGCGACTCGGCGACCAACTGCAGGCACAGGAAGATCAGGAACTCGTCAACTGGGGCTATGGCTTCGTCAAGAAACGTGAGAGCCTTGAGATCAGCAGCGGCATCTCAGGCGAAGACCTCGTCCGCTCAGGCTACACCAACATCACCATGGCCCTCCAGGGGCGTGTTCCCGGCCTTGTCGTCAATCAGACAGGCCGTCCCGGTCAGGACGCCGAACTCAACATCCGAGGCACCAACAGCTTCTACGCTGACCAGACACCCCTCTTCGTCGTCGATGGCATGATAGTCGAAAGCCTTGACTTCATCAGCGTTTACGACGTCGATCACATCGAGGTCCTCAAGGAAGCCTCCATCTATGGCTCCCGCGGCGCTAACGGCGCCATCCTCGTCACCACCAAGCGCGGTCCCAAATAAGGTTCCCAGCCCTTCTCCGCAAGCAGCGGTTCAGCCGCTGCCCTAGTCTTTTGTTCAGTATGCAGCCATATCATAGCCGCCCATCCACTCCTATGAAACACGTTATTCCCCTTCTCCTCTCCCTCCTGTTGCTCGTGTCTGCCCCCCTCGAAGCCCAGACCCTTCGCAACGCCAACAATGCTACCATCGGCAAGGTCGAATCCGACGGTACCATCCGCAACGCCAACAACGCCCGCATCGGCAAAATTGAGTCCGACGGCACCATCCGCAACGCCAACAACGCCCGCATCGGCAAAATTGAGTCCGACGGCACCATCCGCAATGCCAACAACGCCACCATAGGCAAGGTCGAATCCGATGGTACCGTTCGCAATGCCAACAACGCAACCATCGGGAAAGTCCAATCCGACGGCACCATTCGCAACGCCAACAACGCGACCATAGGCAAAGCCGAAGGCGTCGATCGCAAAATCGCCGCCGTCCTCTTCTTCATGCACCTCCTCGAATAGCTTCTCCTCGTTTATCATCCCCTTTTTTTCAGTACGCAGCCATTTTATGGCTGCCCACCCACCCAAAACACCCCACACCCCATGACCCGCACCCCTCTCCTCCCCATCCTCGCATTCGCCGTCCTCCTCACCGCTTGTAACAGCGAAAAGCGTCCATCCCGTCCCGAGTTCGATCCCACTTATCCCGATGTTCACGACCCCGTTCTCGCCATCGGCGAAGACGGCCGCTACTACATCTTTTCCACTGGTGTAGGAGTAGGCGTTATGTCCTCCGCCGACCTAAAGACCTGGCGTCAGGAACCCTCCGTCTTCGACCGTGAAGCCATTCCCCAGTGGGCTAAGGATACCGTCCCCGGCTATTGGGGACACACCTGGGCACCCGACATCAGCTACCGCAACGGCGAGTGGCACCTCTATTACTCCTGTTCCACCTTCGGTCGAAACGGCAGCACCATCGGACTCGCCCTCAACAAGACCCTCGACCCCACCTCGCCCGACTTCCTTTGGCGCGACCAGGGGCCCGTTGTCGTTTCACACCCCGACATCGACAACTGGAATGCCATCGACCCCAACCTCTGTGAAGACTACCTCGTATGGGGTTCCTTCTGGGACGGCATCCAGCTCCAGCAACTCGCACCCGACCTCAAGACACGCCTCGGAGAACCCGTCACCATCGCACGACGCATCAATCGCCATCGTGAAATCAGTGAAATCCCCATCACCATCGAAGGAAAGGACACCATCAAGGCTGGCGACAATGCCATCGAAGCACCCTTTATCTTCAAGCGCGGCGACTGGTACTATCTCCTCGTGAGCCACGACTACTGCTGCCGCGGCAAGAACTCTACCTACAAGGTCGCCTACGGTCGCAGCCAATCTATCACCGGTCCTTATCTCGATCGCGATGGCAAAGACCTCGCCTATGGCGGAGGAACCCTCCTCGTAGGCCCCGACGACCGCTACTACGGAGTAGGCCACTGCTCCGTCTATCAGCTCCCCGATGGCAATTGGTACTACATCTCCCACGCCTACGACTCCGAATACGGCGCCCGCGCCAAACTATTCATCCGTCCCCTCCAATTCTCCCCCGACGACTGGTTCACCCTCGCCGAGTGAGAGAGTCATTCATATCCATATTTGTCTGAACAGCAAAAGGCGCTCCCCTCATCAGGAAGCGCCCTTTTCTTTTTGACATATCTGCCAGATTAGAACATTCGCGCGATTCGCGTTCCTATATTAATGCCTTACTGATTGTCGATCAAGGCCTGCTGCCCCTCCGCCTGAAGCGCTTTCGCAAAGACCGAGCCCTGCACATTCTTCGTCGTGCCCAAGGCAAAAACCACAATTGGGAAACTGTAGTCCTTCAGGCACTCAACAAAGAGTTTCGAGACAATCGCTATGGGATTCTTGAAAGCACCGCACCCCCAAGCTCCCAGGATAATCACCTCATTCCCCTCTTTCGCAGCCACATCAAGAATCTTCCTGATGCGTGCCCGCATAATGTCCTCGTAGTTCTCCGGTCTATTGTCCGGGTCCGACAACACAGGTGCCGCACAAGTGATGACATTCGCCGTGTACCAGCTGTCGGAGTCCATCATTTGCGGATAAATCGGATCCGTTCGCACATCAGTCTTGAACACCACCACATCAGGCGTGTAGATGAGGTCGTCATTCCCCATAGAATCCATTTCGTTGTTGTGGTACATGTCGATGTGCTTCTGGTAGAAAGGCTCCTTCATCGCCTGAAGGCAGGGAAGCAGCGTGGAGCATCTGCATAAGGATTCCTCCTGAGCACCGGAAAGATAAGGAGCGCCTCCGATCGAATGATTGTTGGCATAGTTCAGCACCGCAACTTTCATGCCCGGGAAGGCCTTGGCCGCTTCGAAACTGCGCTTGCCCGACACCCAGTATTTCGTGGTCGTAGCCTCACGAACAGGAAGTTCAATCTTATCCTCCTCTGCCACCATATACTGCTTCGCTATCGAGTGCTTGATGGCACTCTTCAGTTCCGGCATCTCCTTGCAGCAGTCTGCCGTATCCGTCATCACCTCGAAATTGAGTCTCAAGTACTTTATATCCATAAAGAAAATTATTAAAGATTAATGTTTCATACTACCTCTCTCACTCTAATGTGTCAAAATGACCGAAAGGTAAACAAATATATAGTCCTTTATCGCACATTCTCTCAGATTTGTTTAAGCCTAAGAACGCATTCTGCTCCAGTATTATTGGTCATTACGCTCAAAATGGACCATTTTATCCTCAAAATAATTAAACCAATATCTTTATGCTGGGAATCATTTTTCACACCGCCTCCATATCTTTGCAACGAGAATAATACGGGATTGATCAAAACTAAACTATGTCCGAAATAAAAATCATAGAGGGAGAATTCAAGCAGAAGCTTGATCTTCAACTCGCAATAGCCATCAAGGCAGGCTTTCCCCCTCCTGCCGAAGACCATATGCACGATTCACTCGATTTCAATCGAGTCCTTATCGAGCATCCCGAATCTACCCTCTATGGACGCGTGGAAGGTGATTCGATGATGGAAGCAAGCATCTGCGATGGTGATATCGCCGTCATCGACCGATCCATACAGCCCAAGGATGGTGACGTCATTGTAGCTTTCGTCAACAATGAGTTCACCATCAAGTACCTCGACATCACCCATCGCCGCGAGGGCTATATTGAGCTTCGTCCCGCCAATCGCAACTTCCGTCCCATCAGGATTGATGCCGACGACAACTTCGAAGTCTGGGGCGTCGTGGTTTGGACGATCAAGAAGTGGAAATAGAACCCTGAGAAAGGCAAGAAATATAAAAAATTCGTTTGTCACAAGCTATTATTGAAAATGAATGCGTACCGGACAGGCAAACTGCTCCGCAATAGCAACTACGCAGTCAACAGGGACTTTCATTCTCGGAAGACTGCGCTTGACATCGCGAAGGAGCATCTTTCCCAGATTGACGCACAACAGTGATTATTTATCACGAATTAGAGAATTATAGAAGAAAAATGGTAAGAAAAGCCGACAAGCCATTTCCAACTATCGCATTTCCCCAATAGTCCCGTGGAGGATATGCTGCGATTGTCGCATGTCCCCCTACGTTCGTTGGAGGATATGCATCGATAGAAGGATGTCCCCTAACGTTCACAAGAGGACATAAGTCGATATCGGCATATCCTCCAACGTTCGCTGAAGGATATACGGTGATGTCAGATATCCCCTTCTGTTCACTGAAGGACATGCGTCAATGGAAAAATGTCTCCTAACGCTCGTTGAAAGACATGAGTCGATAGAGGTATGCCCCCCAACGTTCGCCGAAGGATATGCGAAAGAGGGGGCATATCCGCTAACGTTCGCTGAAGGACATGCGTTGATAGAAGAATGTCCCCTAACGTTCGTTGAAAGACATAAGTCGATAGTGGCATGTCCCCCAACTTTCGCCGAAGGATATGCGAAAGTGGGGGCATATCCGCTAACGTTTGCTGAAGGATATGGTGCTGGAGAATGATGCCCTCTAACGTTCGTTGGGGGATATGCGGCATTAACTCTGTCAGAAAGAAAACAGCTGCCCATCGTCGAGGAAGAAGAAATGAAGAAGCTTTCAAGCAATTCTGTGAATACGCAAAAGCTCAACTTGAAACGAGATTCCTTGTCTCACCCATCGGATGTGGTATTGCCGGATACACTCCCATTGACGTCGCCCCTCTATTCAACTGCTGTCGCGATGTCGAGAATATCTCTCTACCTGCCGCCTTCTGGGACTTCCTTCAGTGATTTGTCTATATTTCAAAATAAAAAAAGACCTCCAACTTTTGGAGGTAGAAAAAGGGCAAAGCCCAGAAAAGACCATCTAGGCACATCATTATGTACAATAGGCGCTTCGGATTGAACTGATTAAACAGATTATTGCTTGAAACGGCATTTTACTTGTTTACTTTTTTGCCTTTTTGACACATAGTATTAGTATTAGATGTAACACCTGAAGGGGAGAAAGTCGTGGTTTGGGAACAGCTAGGACCAAGACACAGCAGGCTATAAGACCTTTGGGCAGGTATTGGACGGTGTTTCGACATGATTCGGGAAAAAACACTATGCTGCCCGTGTAAGGCGAGAGAGTAGAAATCCACTTCCGAAACCTATTCCTTTCTGCTCCTTCTTTTATTTGGAAATATGTCGAGAAACCTTATACAATGGCTGAAACGAACTCGGATGGAGGAGGGGATGATCTGGAATACCTACTTCAAACACCGGAGATGGGAACTGCAAAAGAAGTTCCCACTATGCGGAAGAAGCAAAAGCACAAAACCCTTGACCTGTCTTATGGTTCGCACGATATTGAGCGATGGAATCGATTACTTCATTCTCTCGAGGGACAAGGACTATACACCTATAGCACCCTATGACTTAGGTAGCCATTATTACGTGGAAAGGATCTGTTTTGAATTCCCGAGCGAAGATGTGGCTATATGGACCGTCAAATGTTACTGCCGTAAGCAACCTTGCTCAAGACCTATTGTTGCAGTTCGTCGCTTTAGATTTTGGTTTAGCATCAAAAATTGGTCGCCAAAAGAAGCATGCGATCTCATCGAGATTCTGCCCCAATTTTTCGACAAATGGAGCAAAGAAATGTGGACCATCAACCATGAGATCCCGAAGATCAAGAAGATGCGGGAAATAAAAATACTCCGGTTGGTATTGTTGGGAAAGCGAGAAATCGAGTCGCGCTATCAAGGGCAATTTGAGTTGGATGAGAAAGAGGTTGCAGTGACAATCCCGTTGAACGATGAGCATGATCTGATAGTTAGGACTGATTTTGTTTATCATATCCCGGACTGGTTGGAAAGAACGCTGGAGATCATGGATACATTTGTCAAGTATTTTATGCTTGATTTTGGCAGAATACTATGTACAGATGAAACCAAGTGGTTCAATATATACGGGAGTCGCGATATTCCTGAAGACCTGAAGGCGCTTTCTATAAACAAGAAGAAGTGGCTCAAATTGATGCCGATGTCGGTAGAGATTTACTGATAAGTATCCTCCTCATCCCCTCTGCTTTAGGAGGAGGACTTGCGAGGAGAGAGAGGCTGTTAATTATGGTTAAATACAACAAAGATTATTGCTTTATTGAAAAATGAGGCGTAGTTTTGCAAAAGGAGAAAGAGAACAGTAGTGATTTGAAATAGAAGAATACAATTATGAAAAAACTGATCTTTACCTTATTGGCATGTCTCTGCTTTGGTATTGTCGAAGCTGAGTCCTTGTTCTATCGTGCATCTTTTTTTGCATACAAGTGTGTTGACAATGACAATCATTGGAATGAGTGGTCGGACTGGGAGCCTTCGAAAATCGTGCTTTCCATCGATACTGACAAGGAGACCATCACCATCTATTCGGAGCAGGAACAACGCTACATTATCCTGGACCGAGGAGATGATGACCAGGATGCTGCGGGCGGTGAGCAGGTCGAGTTCTCGGTGATTGATCAGGATGGGGATTCTGGGGTCATACGTGTGCGTGCACAGAAGAACTCGGTGCTGCAGCTGTATGTCGAATTCAACAACATCATGTGGGTGTACTCGGGTCTTCAACCGTTATGATGTTTGGCTTTGAGGCGCCTCATAGAGATCTCCCAGGCATATCATGACACTGATTTGAAACCGGGTTAGATTCAGACTTATCAGAAAAGAGATTGAGGGCGTGTCAAAAGTCCATTCAAGGCTTTTACACGTCCTCTTCTTATTTCAAGCCACCATCATGGTCTTAGGACATTCACATGGGCATATTTCTTCAAATTTGGGCGAATTTGGGCGGATATTCGCCTTATAAGCCCCATAATCTGAATCAGAAGTGCCAGTTGGAGCATTTGTAGTCTTCCTGGTCAGGTTTCTCCATAGTTTCTGTATGTTGAAAGACATGGCGAGCAGGGCAAAGTCCATCTTGACCTTGTCTAATCCGCGATGACGAAAGCGCCGGTATTGCTTATTGAACTTTATCTGCCCGAAGACCGCTTCCGGCTCTATCGGACGTCTGCTCCTGTGCATCAGTCCCTCCTCCGAGAGGAGCAGTTCCCTTGCCCTCCTCTTGTAGCGGTTGAGCCTGTGGTTTACGTGGATCGTGCGGTTCCCCTTCGCCTTGAAGCATCTGCACCTGAGCGGGCATCCCTCGCAGTTGGCTGCCGTGTATTTGTCGATTGTTGACCGGTAGCCGTTGCGATTGGCGGCATGATATCTTCCGGTATGCACCATGTGCTGCCCCATCGGGCAGACGTAGTAGTCGTCCTTCGCGTTGTAGAAGAGGTTCTCCTGGCGGAAAGCATCTTCCCTGAATGGACGGTGCTGCTCCTTGTGGAACCAGTTGTACTTGACGTAGGCCTCGATGCCCATCTGCTCCATCACATCGTAGTTCTGCTCGCTGCCATAGCCGGAATCGGCACAGACCGTATCCGGAAAGCGTCCATACAGGTCAAATCCCGTCTGCAGGTATGACGGCAGGGTCAGCGTGTCGGTCGGATTAGGGAAGAAGTCATATACCGTTATATACTGGTTTTCCGTGGAGATCTGCACGTTATAGCCCGGCTTGGTCTGCCCGTTCCGCATGGCATCCTCCTTCATGTGCATGAAGGTGGCATCAGGGTCTGTCTTCGCATAGCTGTTCCTGTCTCCCAGGGTATCAAGCCTGTCCTCGTATTCGGCAAGCTTCTCCTGTGCCTTCTGGAGCTGTTTTACGGCCTTCCTCCGCTTGTTCAGTTCCCGTTTCCCTGCTCCCTCCTTCTCTTTCCTCGACGTCGTCTCGTTGATCCCCTCAATGATCTTCTGGAGGGTGGATGGGTCTATCTCCGATGTGTCTTCTGCCGGAATGCTGTCCTGCGCTATCCCCTCATCAATCTGGGAAAGGATGCCCCTGATCCTGCCCTCCAGCCTTGCCTTGTTCCTTTCGGTCGTCTTCTTCCAGACGAAGGTGTACCTGTTGGCGACCGACTCGATTTTCGTGCCATCTATATACTGCACGTCAAGGCTGAGCTGTCCCGCCTCCACAAGCTTCATGACCACCTGGACGAACAGGTCGTTGACGGCATCCTTCAGGTGCTCGCTGCGGAAGCGGTTGATGGTGCTGAAGGAGGGGGTCTGTCCTCCGCTCAGCCACATGTAGTGGAAGTCCCGGTCCAGCAGTGAGGCGATGCGACGGCAGGAATAGATGTTGTTCATGTAGGCATAGAACACCACCTTCAGGAGCACCCGGGGATGATAGGGTGTCGTGCCGCCGTCCTTGTAGGTCTCTATCACCTTGTCCAGCTTTAGACCATCCACAATGCCATCTATAAGACGCACTGGGGCATTTTTCGGGATTTTTTCTCCCAAATCAACAGGAAAAATTGAAATTATTCCCGTATTATAAGATTTAAATCGTACTTTTGAAGACATATATTTTTTGTACTGCCGCAAAGATACACATTTTTGCGGATATAAAAAAGTCCGAGCTTGTAAAAGTCCGGACTTTTAATTTAAATTAAGATTTGAGGGTGTGCAAAGGGGAACACCCTTTTGACACACCCTCGATTTATTTGTGCATATTGAAAATAATCCTTATCTTTGCCGCAGAATTACGATCTAAAACCAATCTTCGATTATGAGAAACCTCCCCGGCATCTGCCATCTGCCCAATCAGTTGTACAAGTTCTATAGATTTGATCCGCAATTCAATGAGAGCAGACTGAAAGGCGAAGTCTATCTTTCCAACGCCCTTCAGTTCAACGATCCGTTGGACTGCAGGATTAACGTCTTGAACAACACGAAGGAAAAGGCTCCAGAGTTCTACCTTGACGGTTGGCTGGACCACAAACTGAGGGAGCTGAACTTCCGTGGCAAATACCATAGGGAGGAAATCGGAAACAATCTGCTGAAGGATGACCGTGACACTGTGCAACTGGTTTGGCAAAAGCAGTTGGAGAAGATGGGCATCATCTGCCTGACGCCTGAGATTGACAACATCCTGATGTGGGGATACTATACCGACAACAAGGGCTTCTGCATCGAATACAACACCGAGAACCTTATCCACGACATCGTCATCGGCTATGTCAATGCCCTGGACTATGACATTACCCAGCACCTCTACGAAAAGAGGGAATACAAGGTTGATCCATTTGAGATCAAGTCTTACCGATTGCTTGCTGATCAGCTGGCCATTGCCGAACATTTTGCCAATCTGTTCTCGCGAAAGGACATCGATCTGATCACCAACGACTGGCTGCGCAACCAGGAACAGGAGTCGATTGAGAACAAGTTGAACTTCCTGAAGAATATCCTGTGCCAACGAATGGGAGCAGACTCCATCCGCTATGACGCGGAGAGATTCACCGACCCACCGAAACTCTTCCTCGACAAGAGCAAGGAGAGCATAATCAGCAAGTATTACCGCAAGAACAGCATCTGGAAACACGAGAAGGAGTTCCGCATCACCTATTCACTGGGCGGTATGAAACTCATCAGGCTTTGTTCGGCCAATTGGATCAAGAGCATCCATCTTGGCTGCTATATGGACCGCTTCCGTATGCTTCAGATTGCCTACCTCCTCTACGAACAGCAGCTCACCGACATCCCGGTCTACAGGATGTACAAGAACAACCAGCAAGGTCTGAGCAAGGTCGAAGTCGATCTGTCGAGGCTTAAGAATTCGTTTGCGAAGATTGACATGGAGATGGATTCCGTGTTTGAAGCGCAGAATTGCTCGCAAAAATATGAATTCCAAATCTTTGAATACTCTATATTTTTGAAGGAAACAGCTATCTTTTTCCTATTGGCAATAACTGTAATTCTTGCCTGGTATTTCTACTCAACAGAACAGTATAATGGAGTAGATATATAAATATGCTTATTCGCAAATAGCGCAAAATATTCATTCAGATCCGTACAATGACAGGATTTGAAACCGGGTTTAATTCAGACTTATCAAATAAATATTAGTTTGCGAGCAATTCACGTTTCTGACATTTTGACACAGAAGAGCAAGAGAGGAAACATGGATTATTAATCTATTTTTTGCTTATGGATAAAAGGTATAGGAAATTCAATTTCGAAGGGATTATGGATACTGCAAACTACTGCAAGAATACACATTTTGCGGATATAAAAAAGTCCGAGCTTGTGATAGTCCGGACTTTTAATTTAAAATAAGATTTGAGGGTGTGCAAAGGGGAACACTCTTTTGAAACACCCTCTTATTTTATTGTAAGAGATATTCAAAGCAAATGACAATTACATTGTACGGGCGAACTGCTCAATACTGAAAGATCCATCAAGATCTTTAACCTTGATTCTACCATAAAGCAAATCGAAGAAGAATGAGCGAATTCTGTCGGTCGTTAATAGAGCTGGCTTACCATCTTTATCTGTACCCAAATCGTAAGTCTTAAGCATCTGTGGTCCTAATGCTGCGGCAGAAAGGAGAAAATGATTCTGGAATTTATCTGTATCAATCAAGTCGGCAGCAAGAACCTTACCAATTACACTGTAACTATGAAGCGTACGTTGCTGTTCCCCATCAGTGAGAGTGGTACGTAAATCATCAGAATCAGGATTAATCTCTATCTTGCCACTCTCTCTACTTTCTTCTTGATGTCTATAAAGAGATCCGAGATCAGCTAATGCAAGTGAGTAAAGATGGGTCGTCTTTGTATAGTTTATACGCTCCACGCTAAATACCGAAGGAAGCAACAGATAAACATTTCCGTCCAATTCTGCAAATGGAGAAATGAATGTTCCAATGATACAATCCTTGATTGCAAGAGATTGAGTGGCAAACACTCCACCAATAACTACACAGTTTTCAAGTGTAATCTCATCTCCATACAAACTTCCAGAAACAAATGTGTTACTAAGTGTAATACTTTTTGCATTAACATCTGAGCAAAATGTCGTCTCACATCTCATAGCTCGGGTAACTACCGACGAGGCTGAACCCACTGCTTTGCGGAAAACAACTTTTCCATTGACATCATTGTTGATATACAATTCCCTTTGGGTAAAAACCGCTCCCTTTACCTCAAAAGGTGCAGATTCAATAGTAAGTTTATTCGCATAAATTGGGCCTTCAACAATAGTCTCGCCAACAACATTGACGGTTCTTGACAATTCAGACATCTTATTAGGAAGAATTCCTCCCTTAACTATATTATTGTCCAAACGAAGATTGGCTTCCGTAATATGGATTTCCTTCAAATTATTCATAATAACAATTTATTTATTTAACAATTTGTTAATCATTGCCCTTACTCGCGAAGAATGATCATCATTGCCGACAATGTTAGTCGCAATTTCTGACTGAACATACGATTTTATCTGATCATCATTATTACCATCAGAAGACTCCAAATCGATATCCTCCATTGATTCGCAGATTTTCTGTTGTAACGACTCATCCTGCTTCGACAGATAATCAGGCAAGAAGCATTCTCGATTGATATGTTTGTTCTCTGATTCAGTTCGCATGTAGCATACAGGAATCAAGTAACTATCCTCACCAGAACCTTCGACACAAGTATCTTGAATAGTTCTTTCGGTCATTGCCTTTGAAACCAAGAAGTTCTGAGCCTGATTCATAGCTTCCAAGGCATGGTGCTTAACTGTAGCAGCACTAATCTGGGCTTGAAGAAGACTACTTTCTTTGCTCATTGTTACTGCAGTTTGAACCATATCTGTATGCAACATTCTATCACTTTGAGTATCGACATCTTTTACGAGACTAAAGACGGGTTGATCTACCTGATGAATTCTAACAGACAACTCATTGTTCAAATCAGCAAATAATTTCTGATATCTTGCAGTAGTACGAGCATAGTCTTCCTCCATGATTTTTTGCTTTTCACGCAATGATTCCGCCTGTTGTCGCAGAAGAATCAATCTTGCTTCGATAGCTTGTTCGAGTTCTGCCCTCTGGGTGGACAAATCAGTCCTTACTGTGTGGAAGAAACCATTAATGATGGTTTCGGAAACCTTGTCAGCGTTTTGTTCGATAGCTACACATTGAGCAGCATTCATCGCACCGACACTGGCGGTAAGACCATTTACATGATTATTACAATCTTCAACACTATTGTCGAAAGAAGAGGTATCGACATGAATATCGACATCAACTTCCTCGTACGCAGTGCCACTATAGTTGACGGTTATTGAACCGCCATGTTCAGAAGCAGGGTAACTAACTGTTTTTGATCCGCTATAATGGCATGGTACCGTAGTGCTAATTCTTCTACTATAACTCATATTGCGATAATATTATAGTGTTTCAAAACTAGATAAAACATACATTTTTTTAATCATAGCTTTAACTGGAGCTGAAACATTAGACGATTGAAGTAAATTAGAGAATTCTGCGTCTACTAAAGGGGAAATCTTTTCTTTATGCCATAGCAAATCATTCGATTCTCTTATGGAATTGTTTATTAAAGAATAGTTTTCGGGGGGAATTGCCTCAGACATAGAAATCTCTAAGCGTGGAATTCCTTCTGAATCGCTTATGGTTTCATATATCATTACTGGTATCTGGAAAGTTTTAGTCTCATTGCCTTGTGGATTACTAATTAATACTTTGCCCGTAATCACTCTTTGCTCCTCAACATTAGATAAGAAGTCTGTAGTTTGTTCCAAAGCCACCTGCGCATTATGCTTCATACTTGACATTAGAATCTGTTGGCTCTGCGTAACTCCTTCCACTTGTGATGTAGTGACCCAGGATGACAAGGCATTCATTCTATTTGATGATGCCACCATGTGTTTATTTACAAGTTCAAATACTGGTTGGTCAATTTGGCATATTTGTTTCTCCAACTCTTTATTAATACTTGTAAAGATTTTCAGATAACGGGCAGCAATACGACCGTATTCGCGTTCCATATTAGACTTAATGCTTAACAACTGCCGCTTCTGATGGGCCAATTTCATAAGTAAGGCTTCTACTCGGCTTTGCTTGTTAGCAATCTTTTGAGAAATTTGAGAACGCATCAATGTAAAGAAACCGCGGTTTACATTGCTGCATACTTTGTCTGCGCTGTTTTTTTCGGCTTCCAAGACAGCGCCCTGCATTGTTACTACTGCCGCGGTGGTTCCGTCAACATGATTGGAAACACGTCGTATTTCGGCAGCCATAGGGCTGGTATCAACTTCACACGAAATAACTGTTGCCATAGAACTTACATATTATTGTTATTGTCGACCTCTTCTTCCGGAATCTCAAGGTTATCCTCGGCGGTTATATGAACATTCTCATCAGTAGTGCTTTTAGGATTCTCATTTTCAACTACTATTCGACTAACCGCATCTAAAGCATTAACAGCAATAGAAGGAAGATTAAGTGACAAATGCTCATAGGTTAAATCTTCAACTTTAGGCTTAGGAAGCAAAATGGATTCTTTTGCAAGCAAAGGATTTGTCAAGGCAAGCGGCTTACGTCTTTCATCTAAGTTTTGAACTTCACCTGCGGCGACTGCCATGGCGTTAGAGTAGCCATCCTGCAAACGAGCATCATAGAATTCAACATGACCAAACTTTTCTGCTTTAAGGGCAATATCCTCTTGAAGACGATCCATATAGTCGCTGAATTCTTCCTGAACTTTCTTGAATTCTTGAGCCTGCAATTCAAAGGCAGTAAGCGTTTCTGCACTATTTTCCTGCTTTTTTACAACAGTATTATCTAATGTTGCGCCTTCTTCGCCCATGCTATCAAGAGTCTTCTGAAGCTGTGCAAGAGTATTGTATGCTTCGACGTACTCACTCAATGTTTGCTGCATATTATTTATAATATCAGCACTCTCTGCATGGTTGGACCTATAGAATGCATCAACATCCTGATGCCATTTGTTCAAATAACTGATTTTTTGATCATGAATCTGTCCGTATATACGAATACGCTCTACTCGGTTCTCCATCATGAGACGCTGTACCATAGGAGCTACAATTTCTTCATATATCTGATGCACACCAAAAGGAACACTAACGGTACTGTTATCTTCTGCTGTCCATTCATCCGTGAAAAGATTGTAGCGAACGCGAGAACTGTCACGTAGTTGGAATGGTTCGTAGCCTTGAATGGAATCTGAATAATCAAAGCGTTCATTTCTGATTCGTCTGATTTCTTCTACTTCCAACAAAGGAGAATAGTGGTTATAAGGAGCTTTGAGGATTCTGAACAAGAGTTCGTTGGAACTATTCACAACCTTATCTGTTGAAGCTAGTTTCATTGCAGAAATAGTCTGAACAGACATTGCCATCGTATGCATCAGATGCTTAAGCACGTCTTCAAATTGTTCCGTATCACTCGACAACGAATCCTTAAGCTTATTTAGCTGACAGAAATTGTCGATATCATTATCATACTTCTTATCATCGAAGACTTTTATAACTGGATGTGAAGAAGCATCATTGGTAGAGAACTCATTTAAAAACTTTAGATAATCACTATTTTCCGCAACTAATGGTAAATTCACAGACTTAATCACTGTATCGTTCATACAGAAAGATATCGTGCGAAGAGACCTATCCAATTTACCAATATAATCGCTTTGACCAACCTCCTGGATAGAGAGGGAATAATCGTTGGTATCTATATTTTCAGCCTCATTGGACGTCTCTACAATAGGTGCTTCCGTCGTAAGTTTCTCCATTTGAGACATCGTTTCTACAAGTAAGTCATTCTGACGAGACATCTGTAAACTAACTTGCGAATTTGGCACATTTCCAGTATAATCTACAACAAAGCACTTATCTTCATAAGCCATTTGTTGTGCAACGGGGACATAAGCCACCCCCATCTTAGTTACCTTATAATTACGAAAAATATTATTGTGCTCGGTTTTCTTCTCTGCAATCTTTTGATCGATAGCTGCCAGTTGCTTGTCATACTGGCTTCGTCTAACCCAATACATAAAGAAGCAGATGATTGTCAAGAACCATTTCCAAGTATCACTTTTCTTTGTCTCAACCTGAGCACGGTCAGACTCCAATTCTTGAATCTGTTTTTCAATCATCTCCTCTTGCTGAACGATACGTTCTGCAGCCTGTTCATAAAAATTAAACAGTATTCGAGCCTGATCTTGGTAAATGTTGGTCGAATTGCTAAAAATTTTTCCTGTTGTTGCCATAAAAAAGAGATTAAAGTATGTTAATATTTTTTTCTTCTTGCCAAAATTCTTTCAAGGAGTTCAACTTCTTCTACTATCTTTTCCTTATTCAAAGTCGTATTTCTCATCAATACCTTCAAGGCTTCTAATGACTGGATGAACTGATCTTCATAAGACTTTGCCTCTAAACTATCAGAAGGAGATAAGAATCTCAGTGCCTCATTCATGGAATTCAATTTAGCGATGATGACAGGATCTAATTGGTGTATAGTTGAAACGAAATCGGAAAAATCATTCATAGCGGTCCGAAGAGAAGACTTGCCGTCCATCAACTTTTGTTCTTTAACATATATTTGTTGTACCTTTTCTCCAGAATGTAGAGTTGTCACACGTCCAATTAGAAGAATAAACAGAATAGCCAACTGTCCCATAATTTGGAACTTAAATGGTATATCATAAATAATGCCACATATAATCAACCCTAAAGACAATGTACAAAATATGTATAAAGATACTAGATGGATACCAATCATACCGACCTCCTTATGCGAAGGATCCCCACGGTTAATAAGTGGGAAAATAGCAAACTGAACAAATTGCGTATATATTAAGCATGAAACAATAATGTCCAGTATTCTTATCCTGCTTTCAAGGTTTTTACCAAAAATAATAAATCCGCTAATAATTAGACCATAGCCAAGCAGAATCGCTAATATATTGTAGAATTTCTTTGCATTCATATCTTTGTTCTTTTTATGAATTTATAATTTTTGACCACATTTAGGACAGAATCGAGATGTCGGAGTAATGGATGCACCGCATCTAGGGCAAACACTTCCCGTTTGTACGATAGTTTGCGGAGCTCCACAATGTGGACAAAATGCCGATCCAGAGGAAAGTTGTGCCCCACAAGACCTACAAACTGATGCCATTCCTCCTTGTTGAAGCAATGTACCACAAGACACACAACGCCTTGCATTCTTCGGATTATCTGAGCCACACTTTGGACATGGATTATATTCGCTACCACAATGAGGACAGAAGCGCTCTGTAGTAAGATGTTTCTTTGAGCAATTTGCACAATAGATTTCCTTTATAGCACTACTAAAGTTTTGTTGTGGTTGTATACCAGGTTGTGGTCCAACATTTTGATTGCCGGAAAATGTAGGTTGATTATTATGAGGTTGCATCAAACCAGAGGACATGCCTCCTCCAATGCCTCCCATCATATTCACTGCCATTAAGCCTGCAATTAATCCATTTCCTCCTGAAGCTTTTCCTATCTGATCCACAGCATTGTTCGCCATTCCAAACATTTGCTCCTGTTGCCAAGAATGTCCCGTGATGGACATTGCAGCCTGACTTGCAAGAGCGTCTGAAACTCGTTTACCTTCTGGTGTGCTTGTGTCAATTGAAATATCATTTACATAAAACTTTGTCATGGTTAAGCCATACTCTTCCCAAAAAGGCATCAGACTATTCTTTAAATAATTAGACAATGCCTCCAAATGAGCAGAAACAGTCTTAAAACCAACTCTTTGGTTTGTCATGAACTGAATGATTGCACTTTTAGACTTTGAAGCAAACTCCCCATACGCCTGCGATAACATATCAGATTCGGTAAAAACCTCTTTCGTTCCTACCATTTTTATAAGAAACTTTTCAGAGTCGGAAACAAGTAGTCCATATTGCCCTTTAGCCTGCAAAGGAAGCATCGTTTGATAATCTGGATCGTGAACAGCCATACTTTGAACATCCCAACTCAGATTAGCTGGATACAATTTGTTGACTATCCAAATCTCAGCTGTGAAAGGATTCTTTCCACCAAATGGGATGCCAAACAATGACCGCAAAATAGGGAGATTTTCAGTATCCAGAGTGTGTTTCCCAGGTCCAAATTTGCCCATCAGCCGTCCTTTACTAAAAAGAAATGCTTCTTGAGATTCATAGACAATGAGCTGGGTATAAGTACTCAGGTTAGTTTGAGGGAAGCGATATGCAAAAACGAATTCGTCGCTTTGAGGCTTCCAACTTGCGCAATCAATCAGTGCCATATTTGTATCAGTGCCTATAGTACCCAGATTCGGCGATAAACAATCTAATATCTACGAGTTACGAGCACAAAAAAGCGTGGGAACTATCTTGTTATTCGTTCCACTTTTGAGGTTCTAGCTATACCCAATTCAGATGAACTAATAATACCAAATAAAACACCGTAATTAGTTATTTCCCAAAGATGCACCTATCCATCAATAAAGTATGCAAACAGTTCATATAGTTGTATTACACATCTAATATGAAATAACGCACTTGGGCATTTGTCCTTATTTAGTTCAAAAAGAGAGATAGGACTTGCTAGATTTCAAAATGCAAAGAACGAAGTGTCAAGTAAACGCCTTTAATATGTCGTTGTCCCTTTGACCCCATCCTCTTTTATCAAAAACTTGAGGAGAATGGAAGCAATAGCAAATTCCAAAGCTCAAATGATTACTCAATCTCGCTATTGAATACTTTGCCGAATGCAAAGTTACATTTTATTTTTAAAAAAAAGAAAGAAAAACTTAAAAAAATCAATAAATACTGAGAAAAAAGTATAATATTGTCTATTTTGTAATCATAATCAACAATTTTTAAAAAATTCTTCAGTAAAAATTTGATAAAGGACGTCCGAATAATAGATTTTGGAGCTAACCATGTCATTACTCTAGATCGGGATTTTTACCAGCCGCTGATGGCTGACACATATCATAATCTTGCTATAGTATACTTGACTATCAATCGCTTGAAGGAGGCGAAGGAGTCGGCAGTAGAGGCTTACATCATTTACAAGAAAATGGCCAAGACCAATCCTAAGTTAATGATTTTGTAAATTCATCCGAGACGCATACCGGATACGTCCCGGATGAAAATCTAATGCCTTATACAAGAATAATAAGGCAGGAAATATAATAATGAACGAGAGAAGGGCTCTGGACAAAAGTCCATTTATCTGCCATTATCCTTCATTAGCAGGCGACGAATGACCGTCTTGTCTCTGTCACGGTCAGTCACCTTCACAATGATGACTCCGCCCTTGGATAAAGCTCCAAGAGATATCGAAAGGCTTGGTGCATCGTTCTGCCAATCCTGAACGGCCAACGTCATACCTGAAGCGGTATAAAGCTCGACCATACAGTTGCCACGGTTTCCACCCGTCTGATCTTTCAAGGTGAGGTTGCCGTTCGATAGACGCATATCGATGGTGAAGTCCCAAGTCACTTCTACGATACCTTCTCCTGAGGTTATGGTAAATGGTTCACTACGCACCGTAGACCAATTGCCTTCTTCATCCTTCGCACGGACAGAGAATTGATGGCTACCCATTGCCAAACCTTCCACCGACACTTCGAAAGCGAACTGATCGGTAGGATTGTCAGGCAAAGCGACCTGATTTGCCTTCCCCTCTCCTGGATCCTGGTTGTCGAAGAAGTATTCCATTGCAGTCAAGGTTCCCTCCGACTTGCCGGTCACAAATACAGGTCGTGCAAGCACTGATGACCATTTGCCCTGCTCATCCTGTGCTCGCAGGTACAAGACGTGTGCACCAACAGGCACTTCACCCATCGACAATACATATCGTTGTGAGCCATTGGCAGGATTGGAGAGTTTGCTTGCTTTTCCAAAGCCTGGATCGGTATCGAAGAAATACTCCAAATTGGCTACACGCTGTCCCATTACTGAGCATACATAGATGGGGTGCGAGAGTGTTTGTGACCAATGGTTCTCGTCATCCCACGCACGCAGGCACAGCACGTGTGCTCCGGGAGCCAGACCTTCGAACGACATCACATAGGTATTGGTTCCGGTACTGGGTTTTGACAATGGTGTGCCGTTGCCATATCCCGGGTCAGTATCGAAGAAGTATTCCAGGCGAGCCAGATCTCCTTCCTCCACTGGAGGATTATATGGTTCAGGGTCATCGTTGTGTTCCACTACAGTAAAACTGCGTGTCATCACATCGGTCCATTGGTCGTAGAAATCGAGGGCACGAACGGACAACTGGTGCTCACCGAGAGCCAGTCCCGTAATATCCAACGACAGGTCAAGAGTCAGATGTCCCTTATATCCATCGGGCAACGGAACAGACGTTGCCTTTCCCCTACCGGGATCGTTGCCATCGTAGAAATACTCCACATAAACGATGTCCTGATAGCGGTTGATGAAAAGAGGGCGGCTCATGGTTGTGGACCATTTACCCGTTTCATCCTGGCTACGCACATAGAGCACGTGGGCGCCAGCCTCGAAGGGTTGCAGGTCGAACGTCATGGCATTGTCACCGACCTTGAGATTGGTGATAGTTGCAGCCATGCCATAACCAGGATCGTCGTCGATGAAATACTCCACGTGCGTAGGCTTCTGGGGAATAACATCACGAACGAGCAAGGGGTGTGCCACAGTGGATGACCATCTTCCCTCGCTATCCTGGCATCTCACGTAAAGCACGTGAGCACCGGGGAGGGCATCGCTCAGGTCGAACGTGAAACTGTTGTCACCAACAGCTACGGCATTCAGCTTTTTGGCAGCCCCATATCCTGGGTCATTGTCTAAGTAATACTCTACCCTCAACGGCTGCTGAGCCATCATGATAGTGGCCGCTGCCATTGAAAGACAGAGCGTCAGCAGTCTCGGCATTGTCATTTTACCATTCCTACTTTAATAGTCACATTCATCTTGGTTCCCATCTCAACAGTAGTAGGCACTACAAGATCCTGGATTACCGGACCCGAAGGAACGCCGGAGAGGATATAGGGGCTATCACCTGCGAAAGCACCATATTGGGATGTAACTTCTTCCGGAATCTCCAGTTTGTAGTAATCGCTGTCGATGAAATCGTTGGTAGCTTGAAGGCTAATGATTTCTGTCTCGCCATTATTATTCACGCTGTTATTAGAACCATGATCTACAAAACTTTTCCATAAATTGTGCTCAATTGTGCTATTTGTCACACCTATTTTTGCAGTAGCATCCCTAAAAGTATTGTATGCAATATTACTATTGCTAATTCCTCCGACAATACTGTAATTATGATTACTCTCAATGTATGTAATAATATTATTAGTAATTTGGTGATAATTCGTTACTGAAGCATAAGAATCTTTACTAATTGCTCTTGTAATGTAATTTTGGCTAATAACAGCATTATCTGCTCCCGTAAAGAATGTTATACGCGACAAATGACACCTATTAATTACCACATTGGTTGCCCTGATTTGAATTGCCATAGTAATGGTCAGTCCTTTCAGTACAGTTTGTGAAGATTTGATGTTGACTGTTCCTAATGACGCGGTACTAGAGCCTTCTTCTATGATGCCATTGTTGACTAGCCAGAAGCCCGGCCCAATTAAAACCAACCGTTTGGTTATAGTAATATCCCCATAGCTAGTATTTGACCCATCTACCATAATGGTGTCGCCAGCACTTGCAGCATCATGTGCAGCCTCTATTGTCGAATACGGAGCAGAACTGCCCGTCACGTTGCTAACTCGCAGGATCTTTGCATTGGCAGCAACCGCCATGCTGATTGCGGCCAGGAATAACAATGTTTTTTTCATTTTGTTTGTTTTTTGAGGTTAAAGATTAGAATGAATTCTACAATTAGCTTTTCTTAGTTCTCACTTTTCAGTAGTTAATCGTCATATGCAAAAATAGGACAATAAAATGAAAATCGCAAATAATTGAACGCAAATTCAATGGGTGACGCATCAATTCTACGGCGTTCCGTAGGGTGAACGGCTCTGTTATGAATAACTTTCAATCAATCGAACAACCAATTCTGATGCCAGATTGTCAGCTTTCGTGCGAGCAGATTCTACAGTATCTGATTCCACGATTGGGAAAGTAGCCTGATAAATGATTGGGCCAGCGTCAATATGCTCGGTGATACGATGCAAGGTGACGCCGCCTTCTTGTTCGTGATTACGAAAAATGGCCTCCCAGGGATTCAATCCAGGATATTTGGGGAGAAGAGATGGATGAATATTGAAAGCACCCAAACGGGGCAAAGAGAATATAACTTGAGGTAGTATGTACGGGCAACGATATGTGATTATTAAGTCAGGTTTATTCTTACAAATAGTATCTTTTATTCGAAAGTCGATGTTTGAATGTTCCTCTGCACAATCAATGACTCGCAATGTAATGTCCTCTCGATTTCCCAAACAATCAAGTACAAGGTTATGGGAAGATGTAACCAAAACAACCTCTATCATTGTAAGTAATTCATCTGTAATTAAATACCTGATATGGAATACAGTTATAGCTACTGACTTCTTGGACTAGCTCCTTGTATTCTTCATCTGTCAAGTATGGAGAAAGGTTCAGGATGGGGCAACCATCCTGAAGGAAACGAACAGGATCGGGAATGCGACCATTCCTACGAGCATTTTTATAGAGTGTGGAACCTGGGAACGCTATAATCATATCCATCACGATGGATGAAAGTTTATGATGTTCTTTCCACCATTCGATAGTACGCCTAGCAGACTCAACTGTTTCAGCCTCGTCACCCAAAATAATGGTTGATCGAGTATCAAGACCTGCTTCAATTGTTAAATCAAGTGCACGTTCTACCTGCTCTATTGTAATGTTCTTACGCATACTTTTCAGAATACGATTGTCGGCACTTTCTATGCCTAGGAAAACATAACGACAGTTGCTCTGTTTGAGAGCATTAACCATATATGGGGTAACACTATCCACTCTTAATTGAATAGACCATACCAGCGAATAGGATTTGATTCGATGACAAAAGTCGAGAACACGATGCTCGTCGGAAGCAAACAACTCTTCGCGTAGAGCGATATAGTTGACATTATAGTGAGCCATAAGGTAATCAATCTCTGAGAAGATAGAATCAAGGGAACGCTGACGATAATGACTTCCGGAAGGATGGAAACAGAAAGTACAATTATACTTGCAAGAACGGCCTCCGATGATAGCGACTTGGGAATAACGCATACCATTTTCAACATCGACATTCATTTCGAGATATTTATTGTAATCGAAACCTTCATAGTCTGGAAGAGGAATAGAGTCAAGGTCTTTGATATCCTCACGACGTGGGGTAATAACCCAATTACCTTTTTCTTGGTAAATGAGCCCACAAACCGCTGCCATATTTCCTCCCTCTGAAAAAGTCTTGACAAATTCCCGAATAGTAATCTCTCCTTCGCCGATGCAACCATAATCCACATAAGATTCGAAGGCTTCCATAGCAGGAATGGCATCTGCCGTTATCATACCACCTCCGACAAAAATTGTAATATTAGGATCAATTCGACGAATAGTTTTCACCAGTGGGAACACTTCGTTGAACTGCCCTGATATACCCGTTGTCCCAACGATATCAATTTTATTGCGAAACAGATAGTCTTCAAGGACATCCTCTTCATTACCGTTTTGATGATTGAGATTAAGCGTGAAAACATTGGCCAAACCGGACTCCTTTAAAGATGCGGAAACATACAAAATACCCATAGGCATAACATAGCCACTTACCTTTGTAGAGAAATAGTGGGGTATGACAAATAACACGTTTGGTTTTCTCATAGATTTTGCCATGGACAGAAATTTAGTAGTAATTTATTATTGTTCAAAAATCGCACCAAACCGACTACAGCCCGAACAGCATATTCTATATCGCGAATATCGCACATCTCGTAATGAGAATGCATATAGCGAAGAGGAATATTTACATTAAGTGTAGCTACATTACCCTTGACTTCTATCTGAGCTGCATCAGTACCACCAGTAATATGACGATTCAATGTGGTTTGAACAGGGATTGCACAATCTTTTGCCATATTACAGAAGATTTTTTGGATCACGACATTCGAATCGGCATTCCTACAAATTCCAATGCCTTGCCCCAACGTTAGGTTCCCCATCTGAGAATGATCTGCTGGAATATCGGTAGAATAGTCCACATCTAAAACAATAGCAACATCCATAGGGCTGGAGCAAGCTTCAGCTCCTCGCAGCCGAATCTCTTCCTGGACAGTGGTGATGGCAGTAACACCTATTTCTAATTCCTCTTTCCTCAAAATATCCATCGTCTCCTCCAATATGAGGACACCAAGCCTATCATCGAAAGATTTGGCAGCATATCGATAATGTGACAATTTGACAAAGTCTGGCTCGAAACATCCATAATCTCCCAAACCAACAATAGCAGCACATACCTGATAAGATTCAGCGCCAATATCAATCCACAAGTCGGAAGTCTTGACAAGAAAACCATTCTCCGTCTCATTTTTTTGCAGCGGATTACAGCCTACAATTCCTCTTACTGGACCATGTTCAGTAAGAATACATACCCTTTGACCAATGAGAGAGGTTGGCCGTAGCCCTCCTATTTTACGAAATCGCAAAAAGCCCTGTTTGTCGATCTCTGTTATTTGCACGCCTATTTCATCGCAATGAGCGACAATACCGACTCGAAAGTCTGATTTTTCGCGAAGAGATGCATACAAATTTCCGATAGAATCGCCCTTGCAGTCGATTCCCATATCCCGGAATCGTTGAGCAAGTATTTTCTGAATTCCTAACTCGTAAGAGGAAGGCGAAAGAGTGGAGCACAACTCCCTAAGACGTTGCTCACTTCGTTCGGTAAAGTACCACATATATTTTAAATCATTTCATTTATTACGATTGGTTTATCTAAAACTGTATGCCCGAATTTGATTTGCATAAATTTATCAACCTTATAACTAACAATCTTCTTAACAAATTCCATAGTGAAAAAGCAAACCTCTTCCTGATAACACTTTTCATAAGTATTATACTGATGAAAACAACCTCCTCCACAATTCCATTTCACTTTGCAATCCTCACATTCGGGTCGAGAATAAACATCAGCAGATAACAACTTCTGAAACCGATCATAATAGAAGTGAATCAGTCCATCTTTGATTTGGCCATATTTAACTTGGGGGAAAAGCGGTTGTTGAGAAGTTGCCACGCAATAGCATCCGGTAATGTCGCCATCGGCCGTAAGACAAAACTCCCCCGGGCAAGCACGTTCCAATGGGAAGACGGTGCGTAGATACGCAAATGAAGTGAGGGCAATTCCGTTTTTATCAGCCAGATGGAGTGACGAACAGAAATGCTCAATGAACTGTTCATAAAAACATCGCATATCTGCTGGAGTAGGAAACATTTCCTGAGAGACAACAGGTTCAAACATAGCATTCCTTACTGCAGGAAATTCAGTGTGAATACGACCAATCATCTCTTCCATCCTCAAAACATTAGAGGGTGTTATGGTAGAGTTAAACTGCAATGGGATATTTGCGTTCAACATACGAATGATATTCTCGAATACAAGTTTGTGATTTTTACGTTGAAGATCCTGTATTTCAGGTATAATCTCATACGAAACACTCACTTCTATCTTGTTCTTCACAATGAAGTCTATGATATCGTCGTTGAGTATAGAACCATTGGTGATGATCCTTAAATTGAGCTTCAATCCCCTTGAATCAGCTTTCTCTCGTGCGAATAAAGTACCCTGACGCACGCAATCCCATGATAACATTGGCTCCCCTCCACCCATAAATGAAATGGTAAGGTTCCGATTGAATGAATCAGGCTTTGTGTCTATAAAGAAATCTATAGCAGTTTTAAGAACCTCAATCGACAATTGGGATTTGTTACGTCCTAATGCTGAATAACAGTAGGCACACGAAAAATTGCAGGTGTTGTTGGGCAAAACTGTCAAAAGGGTGTAGTGCTCTGGCCGTCTAACCCTTTGCTGCTGGTTAATGGGCACATATTCGGCCAATTGGGAAAAAACATCAGCATATAGTCCCTCCGACAGGAACGCGTCAAACTGTTCGTCTGTTGCAATCGCATATCGTCTTGCAATAGGCGAATAGAAAATAACCTTTCCATCTCTCCATTCATAGCGATAAATGGCATTGCGTTTTAACCATTCAGCATTCATTTCTAATTCGATATTTCAAGGTCTCTACAATCATCATTCTCATAAAGTGACAATAAGCACTCATTCGCTCAGTTAGAATTTCACGTGCCAGCAGACATCCTCCACCGCAATGCCATCGGGCAATACAGTTATGGCATTCAGAATAACGAGAAACGTTTTCATTCATAAGTATATTATATTTGGAATAGTCGATTTGAACTCCATATGAATCCACCTTTCCGTATCTGAATAAATCATAATGGGGTTCCTTTGGCACTGATATTCGGGAACAAGCTGTCAACGATCCATCGGGCGTAACAACCAATTTGCCAAGGCAGGACCTTGGTTTGCAGCATTCTACACTATTGAAAATAGTATTTCCGATACTGATTCCATATTGCTTGCCCAAGGAGCGAGCCTCGAAGTAGTGAGTAACAAACTTTTCGTAAAAATCCGACAGTTCTTTCGCCGATTCGAAAATTTCACGGCTCAACACAGTTTCAAACGCAGCACTTCTTATCTGTGGATACTTCCTATGAAGCTCCTCAACCATTTCGTACTGTCGGCTGACGTTGAGTGGAGTAATAGTGCAACGTAATCCGAAAGACAAGCCTGCATCTGTCATTCGAAACAATGTATTGACAACCGTATCGAAGTGAGATCGTTGCCCATTATGTACTTCTTTGAGAATGTCGAAGGATAATACCAGATGAACATGATGGTCTTTCAGAAATCCAATGAACGTATCACTAAGCGTTGATCCATTTGTTACCATATCGATTTCTATAGCAATATCTTTCTGGAAGGAAAGCTTCTCTAGATAATCAACTGCCTCCCGAAAACGATCGAAAGACAACACAGGGTCTCCTCCGCCCGAAAAAACAATCCGAAGATGGGAACCTCTATTGGGGATCACAAAAAAATCAAGAACTTGACGAATCTGATCTGTGCTCAGTTCAGCATCAGAACGTCCACGCGCAGAGTAACAATAGCTACATGAGAAATTACAACGCTGATTGAGCAAAATTGTCAGTTCAGTAATATTCTCTGGAGTAGCACACTCCATAACAGGATTTTTTTCCTGAAGCATATTCCATATCTCGATACTATCTGCTGTCGAAGGCCTTCCTGCCATTGTTTTCCTCAATTTCTCCGCCTCTTCATGATTGATGCAAATAATAATACCTGCCAAGGGAGCATATACCAGAATGTTCTTATCGTCTTCTTCAATAAAGAAGATATCCAATCCTTCGGCTCGTAAGATTGGTTGATGCCACTTAACCATTCCTTTATCTCTTTTTATATAATCACTCATTTTTTATCTCTCACATGAAACGATTTCCCGTCTGCCCAATGCAGTACATCATATGGGAACAACTTATTTGTCAGACTGATGTCTCTATCATTCTCCGAATCAGGAGTTTCTAAAGGCGAATAGAATCTATAGGATACCAAGGGTAAGGCCTCTAAAAATGATGTCAGTAGCGCTTTACTGATTCAATTAAAGACTCTCCATCTTCTGCGTATGATTTGGCCAGACGCTCAAGCAAAAGGTGTTTGCTGAATCTACGCGTGAAATCACAAATAACGTCCAATACATCATCACTATATTGGTTATTCTGCATCATACAGCCGCCGCCACAGTTCCATTTGACGAAGCAATTGCGGCATCTTGGCTGAGAGTAGATTGTGTTCTGCTCAATTAAACAACCGAACTTGACTTTGTCAACACAAAGATTGCCCACCTCATCCACTCTCGCATAAACATAGTCATCGTATGACTTCTCTAAGGGTGATGAAACCTGATGACAGATTGTGATTGTTCCTTCGGGAGTGAGACAAAATTCACCTGTGCAAAAGCGTTCCACAACCATATCGAGATTTCGTAGAGGTGTACATCCAAGGGTCATTCCATATTGTCCAGCAAGTTGTCGTGCCTCCAAAAAATGATGAAAATAAGAGTCATAGAAGCTACGAGTAAATTCAGGATTCGAAAAAGTGACATTCGATATTATTGGATCAAACAAAACCATTTTAATTTTCGGGAAACGATCATGCAGTTGCTGAATCATCTGAGACATAAGCAAAACGTTGTCAGGTGTTATCATCGAACGCACCATAACAGTAACCCCTCCTTCGCACAACAAATCGATGCCACAACAAACATTGTCATATTGTCCTCGCTGTTTATTCTGAATATTCTCAAGAATCTCAAAAGAGATTCGAGGGCGTACATTATAACGTCGAAAAGTATCAACCATATCCTTATTAATGAGGGATCCATTAGTAACAATAGTCGTCATCATTTCTATACCCTGCTGACAAGCCCTCGATGCAGCATATTCTATACCAAATTTTACCACATCCCATGACATAGTAGGCTCACCTCCACCTAGATAGCTGATTGACAAAAGATCCGAATTAACCCGTTTTGAATCAATGAAGAAGTCAAGCGCAGACTTAAGATGAGCTTTCTTCAACGTTTTTTTAGAACGTCCTTTAGCAGAAAAACAATATGAACATGCGAAATTGCAGATATAGTTTGGAAGAACATACATTCTCAAGAAGTCTTCCACCCTTCGCACCTTACTGTCTCTCTCTCCTACCGGATCGCCTACAATCAAAGATTCGATAATGTCTACCATATCTTCCGAGGCTTCTGAAGGATGATCTATCAGGTACTTCAAGTGGTTACACTCTTCGTCCGAAGCAATCATCATGTTTCCTGCTACTGGAGCATAAACCAAGAAAACATCATCACGACCGTATTCTTCTGAAAGCGGCAACTGAAAAATGTTATTTTTTTCGAAAGCATTCATTTCTATTATAATGGCAATTATGATTCTTCTTGTTCCTTTTTTAGTCTTTCTAAAATAATACGCCGTGTAATCTCACGTGTAAACCAACAGAAATCCTTATCCTGTTGGCCTTCATTTTGGGTAAAGGTATTCAAGCATCCTCCAGCACAATTCCATTTGGCGAAACAAGACTTGCACCAAGGATGACTGCCGATATTGATGCCAAGCAATTGTGACAAACGCTGATGGTCAATATCCACAGTGCCATCTTCAGATACATGCCCATAGACATAAGAATGATAGAATGGTTCAGCCGAAGATGACACACATGGACAAATAGATAGTGAACCATCTGCACATAGAGCCAACTCACCTGCACAATAGCGATCAATCGTTTGATCAACTTTTCTAGTAGCTGAACATGATATTGCAATGCCAAACTGATCCGCTTTATTCTTTGCTTGCATAAAGTGAGTAATGAATAGACTATAGAATTCATGTTTATTCTGCATAGCAGAGTCAATTACTGGTTCCATAGACAGGTATTTGATTTCCGGGAACACGTTGTGCAACCGTTCAACAGTCTCCTCAATCTTCGTTACGTTAATCTGAGTTACTACCGTATTGATCGCAGGAATAATGCCAGCATTAATCATCTGTCTGATATTGTTTGTAACCAAATCAAAGTGATGGCGCTGTTGATCTTGGACCTCCCGCAAAACCTCATATGAAACCACTAGATCCACGTTGTAGGTCAAACACATAGAAAGAAAATCATTTGGTAGCAAAGAGCCGTTGGTAATTAAAGTCATAATAATATGCCGTTTTTGTTTGCTCGCTATGTCAGCTATGTAGAGCAATAGGGGCTTGACTACATCACTCCATGAGAGCAAAGGTTCTCCTCCGCCAAAAATACTAACAGTAAGCTTTTTGTCAATATTCCTTTTCGGAGAAAGAAAGAAATCTACCATAGCCCTTGCTTTCTCAAAAGACAATTGTTGTGCAGAACGTCCCTTGGCTGAATAGCAGTAAGCACATGAAAAGTTGCAAACATTGTTAGGCAAAATGCTTAAATTGACGAAATCGTTTACGGTTCTTACATATCCTTCTCGCTCTGCTATAGGAACGACATCGGTTAATTCACTCAATAATTCGCTTGCTTCCTCATCGACGTCACAAGCATTGGTATCTGAATCTTGTGATATAGCAGTTCTTCCCAAACGACGAATGTCACTAAATGTTAAAAGAGCCGCACTATCGGCCAATGGAGCATACAACAACCACTGATTCTGATCTGCCGGCAATACGTATATCTCCTTCTCTCTAAGGACTACTATCTCATCTTGAAGAGCTACTTCGCGCAAAGTGAGACCATATTGTTCCTGCATCTCTTTCTCAAGGCGTTCTTTCAAAAGATACATTAACCACAGGCGGTTGAATCGACAAACCTCATCCATAAATTCTCTAGGATAAGTATCGTTTCGAGCCATACACTCGCCACCACAATTCCAACGTGCAAAGCAATCGTCACAATGATGCTTTGTCAGCATATTATCATCGAACAGTTGCCGGAACTTCTCATCATCAATTTCTACATTGCCGTTCTCTTTTACCCCTCCATAGACACACTTCGCATAACGTTCCTCCTTGGGCGAAGTAGCCAAATGGCATGCAGAGATTGTTCCCTCTGCTGTAAGACAAAACTTTCCAGGGCAATGGCGAATAACTGTGCCATCCAATGCTTCATCCATTTCAAAGCGAAGATTTAAACCACATTTAGTGGCTAATTCCTTGGATTTCCTATATTCAGTCAAAAAGGTATCATAAAAATGTCGCATAACTTGGGGGGTAGGAAAGAGACTAATACTTGTAACTGGTTCCATCGTCACCTGCTTGACAAATGAATAACACCGAATTATCTCTTCCGTCATCTCAACCATACGACTCACACTTACAGGCGTAATTGTTGCATTTATCATAGTGGCGACACCTGCTCGCTCTAAAATCTTAAGCGACTGCTTGACCTTGACGTATTGTCCTCTTTGCCTATTTTGAAGGTCTTCCAGCACCTCGAAAGACACACAAACAAAACAGTCTCTTTCTTTCAGCCATTGCGCTATTTCGGCAGTCAAAAGTGTACCATTCGTAACAAGTGAGATACGTAAAGAGATACCCTGCGAGCGGGCTCTTTCTCGAGCGTATTCGATTGCTTGAGAAACAATATCCCAAGACAACAAAGGTTCTCCCCCACCTGAAATAAACAGGCTGAGGGGAAGCGAATTACTAATGCGATGGGAATCGATGAAATAATTGAGAACACCTATAACTTTCTTCCTAGAGATTGCAATTCTGGAACGTCCTTTCGCCGAATAGCAATAAATGCAAGAAAGATTGCAAAAATAATTCGGCATAAGCGACATATGCGTGGTAGTTCGCACAGAAGGGCTGACAACGGGTGGTAGCTGATTTACCGAAACAAGATGGTCACCAAGTTCTTTCAACTCCGCATCGACAGGTATCACTTGTCGCTCCAAATAATTACTCAAAGCCTCTGCATCCTTTTTTTCCATAAAACAAATATCTTGGGATAAAGGAGCATAGAGTAAGTAAAAGTCTTCATCTTCTGTACCTATAAAATGGCCAGAAGGCAATAAGAATAACTCCGAAGTCGCAATTTTCATACATTAGATGATAGAAATGGAAATACTGTGTTGTGGATGAACTGAGGTTGATCCACAACACAGTCAAAACTCTTAGTCGTTGCAACGGCAACCGCCTCCGAAGCAATCACAACATCCTGAAGCGTTCGACTTAGCCTTCTTTACTTTTACAACTTTCATAGTTCTAAAGAATTAAGAATATTCCCTACTCTTTTTTGGCTTTTCGGGTTCCACCATTATTTAAACTGTCTTATCCCAATAATTGTTTCTTAATCTTTGCTATATTTTTACGGATACGTTCGTCCTCCATACCTTTGAATTCCTCGATTCGAACCTTAATCGTGTGCTTGTAATACCAATAACCGATAGCCCAAATGATGAGAAAGACAAATGCTATCTTGAAGTTGAAAATAAGAAGAAGGAGGATAGCTAAAGCCCATCCCCATTTTAACATACCGGCTTTTTTCCTCATCTCGGGTATTTCTTCCTCAAGTATTTCCATAGGTGTCGGGGCATTGTCCTTGGGAGGAACCTGAGCCTTCACAACAGAATTGGATTCAGCCATCATAGCAATGTAGTATGGCTTACCCTCAAACTGAAAATCGAGATAATAGAACGGAATATAAACAGGTTTTGGGTCTTCGGCAATGCTATTTCGAGTAGAAACAGTGACATCACGAGAACTAAATGTATAATCATTAAAAATGCTAGTCTTATTTAGATCTTCGGGTGATATTATATTGAGCGATGCGTATGCTATTCCAAGATGTTTGGATATTTTTTCTGCCATAGGCAAGAAACATTCATCGACAATCTTATTGCCGTTTTTCATCCACACAGCAAAAGAATTCGCTGAATCTTCACCTTCGACCAATCCCCCCGATGAAGCCAAAAATGAACTTGGCATGAACTTATCACTCTTGAACCCGTACTGGCAGAAAAACTTTGCCCATTCAGGAGTTGCTTGGTTGTCATTAATAACAGAAAGCCGAAATTCAGACTTTGGAATGAGTCCTTCATAATGAGTTCCGTCTTTAATGACAGTTTTTTGGTTGTTGACAGTTATAGTATGATTACCCTGGACCTTGGCGTTCCAAGATCCCTCAGCCGAACCTACGAATAGATTTCCTCGGATAAAGACAAGTTTCACATTGTCGGGATTCATGCATTCAATGGCTCCATTCGGCCATTGGTAATCCGACAAGTCATTGGCAATGATCTGTAAAAATTCCTTTTTGGAAATTTGTGGTGCTCCAACAAGCACGTTTTGAGCAGTAACTTTTTCTTCCATAATATATTTGTTTTATCAGTTAATGGATGCAAATGTATTAAAAATAGTGATGATTACCAACTTTTTGCTAAATAATTTAGTTGGAAGGCTCGAAAATCTACGGAGTTCCGTAGTACTTCACGGGCAAAGTAACGGTTTATATACACTTGATACAATTTCCGCAGAGGCTGCCATCAACGGAAATTATTATTTAGTTGCATCTATCATCCACTTGCCATCCACTTTCACTACTTTACTACTTCCTTTCTTTGAGGAACCATCTCCATATTTGTAGAGGAACTCAACTTTTGCTGACTCTCCATCCTCGGACATATCTACATTTGTAATATCTATACCCTCAAGACCACCCATTTCCTTAAACTGCGTACTCCACTTCTTGAATATTTCTGTGTAACCTTGCCTATCCTTCTCAGTCAGACCCTTCTCAGAATAAAACAAGTCAATAGCCTTCTCGTATTTTTCATTCTGAAGATAGGATATAAATTCCTTCACCACTCCTTCGGGAGAATTGTCTGAAGAACAGGAAACGAAAGCCAAAACAATGAATGCGAGGCTAAGGACAAATAAACTCTTTTTCATTTGTTTTTAGTATTTAATGGTTGAACATCTAGTATTTTTGAACTCATTTCGATGTCGCAAGGGAAGATGCACTCACCGTCTTCGCTGAAAAGAGATGGCACATTATGACGACGCTGGTCACTGATATCTATACCTTGATGGAGGAAGGCCTGCCAAACCAGTTCAGTACAATAGAGCTGGGTGGTGTCGGACAAGAGATAGTCATTATCGAACTCGACCCGTTTTGCCACCTTTTGCAAAGCGTATCGAGTAGCTGCTTCTGCAATGCTGTCAGGGCAATCGACCCTCATCCATGCACCTCGTTTAGCCCTGTCGGGAGCAAAGAAGTCGGCAATTGGTTCTGCTTTCAGCCATTCAGGCTCGCCCTTCCCAGCTTCTCCCGGTACAGCATGAACGACCATCCACTGTGATTTGTCTGCATCGAAATGAAGAATACCGATGTGGGAATAGTTGGAGTTGCTCGTTTCTGTCACGATATGACTTTCTGTGCCAAAGCCACAGCGCAGAACAAGATCACCCTCACGGAATGACTCCTGACCTGTAAGGACAACAGTAGTAGTGCGATCGGCGCATCCACCGAGAAGCAACAAAGTCAGAAGGAGATGATCTGCAAACCTTACCATAATCTGTGTTTCGGGGAGAGCACAAAGCGATTTTTCTATTCCTGTTTACGTGCAAATATAACAAAAAAGGCAAAGAGCACAAACTCTTTGCCTGATTATTTCATTGCAGAATGGTCAAATCCACGGATTTCCGTAGGGATTCGGAGCATCTACCAGGTCAGTAAATGGCACAAATGGACGAAGAGATGAAGCATATAACAGCTCCAAACAACACTTATGGGCAAACTGCACGAACGGAAAGACCCAGAAAATGAAAAGCGTATTGCAATTGCACAAATGGAGAACGGAAAGACAGGTGGTACGCTTGATCCCCATTTTCCGGATCAAGTGTTGAGGCCCAATAATAGCCATCTCTCCCATCCATCAAGAACTCATCGTAGAGACATCCTCCAGCTGCAGGGAAGAAGACAGTAGCGCCATTTGAACCAGTGAAAAGATAGCCATTCACGTCATTCAGGCTTGTCCATTCCGAGGTGCAATTATCCAGAAGTTCCTGAACCATTTCGGAAGAGGGCAATCGCCAAGAGTCACCCCACTTCACAGTGGCAACATCGTATATGGTACCTGCTATGTCATCTCCGATATAGACACAATGCTCTGTACTCGAATCGAAATGCCGATAGTTTTCCCAATCATAACTCAGCTTTTCCTCTGTTTCGCCCCAGGCATAATATCCCCCATATTCCTCGGGTAAAGAAGCATCGACATTGCAACAGGCCCACTTCGTGCCCGAAGGCAGACCAAGGTCAATAGGATGAGGATGATGCCCGTCGGGACAGGAAAGGTGAACTGTCGTCGAGTCACCTGGTATTTCTAGCGAAGAGCGGAACGTTATCTTGCGGATACTATTGACATTGAACTCGTTCTGAGTGTTGTCTTTCGTCTTGACAATCATAAACTGCTGTGCCTGCAAAGAAACAGAGAGGACAGCGAACCACGTGAGCAGGAAAAGTTTCTTCATTTTCGATTGATTCTGAGGGTCCTGTTCGGATTGATGTTGAGCAGATAAACGCCTTTGGGAAGATCGGACAACGAGATCTCAAAACGGTTGCCCTGGACACTGACCCGACCAGGGTAGAACGTACCATCCACGCCATATAGGAGGACACGTGCTTCGGGTGAAGCATGAAAGACGACGATGAGGTCATTGCTCTGCCAAACCATACGAAAGTCTTCTTCCTCACGCAGAGTGTGAATCGAAGCTGGAGCATCAGCGAAATGGAAGTTCACCACATCGGTCAATTCAAATTCGGACATTTTCCCTTCGACACTGACGCAGAGCCTTTGGTTGTTGAACGTGAGCATCGGATGCTTCGAGAGCCCGATTGATACCTCAGAGCCATCGGTAAAGTCAATTACCATCAGGTAGTCGTTCGCCCACATCCAACAGCTTATACTAAAGCAGAAAAACAGTAGCAGCAGTCTCTTCATAGCGTATTAAATTGTTTTCGTATAATATTTTATTGGCAGACAGCGCGAACAGATTTTCCTCTGTAGCGACGGTCTCCGAAATCCATATCCACCAATTGTGAATTAAAAAAGAAGCCAAGTCCACAGTGCGGGATTTCCGAATCGTAGGAGGACGCCCAGTAATGTCCATAAGTACCGACAAAGGTGACGAGGAACATTGAACGATGGCCACAAGCAGGCAAGAAGATCTTGCCACCGCTCGGACCCGTAAAAAGACGCCCGTTCACACCGTTGCGTGTGGTCCAGATACTGTGGCATTTCGAATCGAGTTCCTGACATTGTTCGACCGAAGGCATCCTCCACGAACCGCCCCAATTTACAAAAGCCGCGTCGTATTCGGTGCCTGCTATATCATCGCCAATATTCTGAAAGGAAACATCAGCATCGTAAATACCATCTCCGTCATTATCTATTCCTGAATTATAGAGATAGGTAACATCATCGTAGATATCCTTCTCCTCGGTTTCGCCCCAGGCATAATACCCTCCATATTCTTCAGGCACGGAAGCACCAACGTTGCAGCAGGCCCACTTGGTGCCCGACGGAAGACCAAGATCAATCAAATGAGGATGATGCTCGTCGGGACAATTGTGATAGGCGATCGAATCTCTATGAATATTTTCTATAGAAAGGAACAAGACATCACCGATATCTTTTACATTGTATTCATAAATATTGTTGTCGTTCATCTCGATGACCATTATATCCTGAGCCTGAACAGACAATGCTATGCAAAAAGCCGCGATGATCGTCCAAAGGGTCTGCTTCTTCATTCGTGATTAATGTTGAATTATTATAATTTTCACGTGCAAAGATAACAAAAAAAGCAAAGAGCGACAAACTCTTTGCTATAAATGTAAGAGATTTTTCAATAATGACCGTAATCTGGAGAGGATTTCGACAACTATAAGTACTAATTTATATACCCTTTAGCAATTCCTTCCTTGACGAGTTGTGCCATATTGGTGGCCCCAAGTTTGCGCATGATGTTCTTGCGGTGGAACTCGACAGTGTCCTGCGTTCGAAAGATACGTTTTGCGATATCCTTGCTGGAAATACCTTCTGAAATAAGTTTAAGAATTTCAATCTCGCGTTCGGAGAGAGTCTGATAACTGGCCATCTCCTCACAAGCTTCCCGGAAATGGTCGCTGAAGTAATTTTCGCCATCGAGAACACGCTGGAATGCAATTTTCAGTTCGGCAAGATCATCGGTCTTCATAACAATGGCATTGGCTCCACTGTTGATCATCTGGCGCAGATTCCAAAGTTCGTCATGGATGGTATGGAAGATGATGGCACTGTCGGGAGACATAGCCTTAAGGCTTTTCACCAGATCAAGGCCGCTCATGTCGGGCAGTTCGACATCGACGAGAAAGATACTATAAGGATCTGTCAACTTATTATGGTCAACTGTCTGTTCAATTGCCTGTCTGGCCGTAAAGGCACAGTCAATGGTAGCAAAAAATTCAGTCCTTTCCGCGAGCGTCTTGAGTCCCAACGACACAATCTTGTGATCCTCGATAATAAGCAAAGAGTTCGTTTCAGTATTTTCCATTATGAGATTATCTTACGGATTAATATTTCACTTGCAAATATAGTGAAAAACGCAAATAGCTCCAACTCTTTGCCTTAGAAAATACAAGATAAAGCCAGAAAACTACGGACGCCCGTAGGCAAAAACGGGTGTTACAAGGTCACTTTGAGACTCCAACAATCTTTTTTCTGCTCAGTTGTCAATGCACCACCTATACTATTAACACGATCGCGCATTGACTGCATACCTATGCCTTTCCCATCGCCTTGACGAACTTCGCCCTTTGAAGTGACAAAAAGCTTCAATGCACCATCATTATTCATAAGAGTGACATCGGCTGTTGCGTCTGGCTGGTGCACAATAATATTTCCAATGGCTTCCTGCACGATTCGATAAAGCTGATAACTGGTATTGTTGGGAATCTTTTCCCACCCTGTTCCATCGGCCTTGAATTTGACAATCGGTTTCTCGATGTGAGACAAATAGTACGCCAAAGCTTCATTGATCAAAACACCCTGACTAAACTGAGGAGGCATAAGTTCGTGAGAGAGATGACGCAAAGTGGTGCGCAGAGAGCTCATCTGCTGACAGATCTCAGGAATGTCGGGCTGTTCAGCACGTAACTGTATGCCCATAGCAAGCAGTTCATTACAAGCTCCGTCATGCAGTTCGTGTGCGAAACGAGTACGTTCCTGTTCAATGCCATCGATATACCTTTGTGCCTCTTGTATCTGGGCTCGCTGACGACGCTGGCGAATCCAAAGCAGAAGAACTGCGATGATGGCAAGCAGCACAGCCAAAACTGCAATCAACTGGCTAATCCTACGTTGGCTAAGAGCCTGCTTCTCGTTGAGTTGTGCCACCTCGAGTTCCTTCTCCATCACACGATAGTTGGTGGTAAGCTCATCCAACTTGGCTTTGCTCTCTTCGTTTTGAATTGAATCCTTTGCTTCAATTGACTCAGATTGGAGCTGATAAGCATCTTTATAGCGTCCCAAGCCGGCAAGGCATCGTGCTTTCCAAATCAAATGTGAGGGCTTGGCGGAATAGCTTCTGGTCGTCGACTCCAGTCTTTCTAATGTCTGCAAAGATTCCAAAAAACGCTCCTGTCTCAGCAAGATATTAGCCTTTGATTCAAGAATGCCTAGAGCATTGTCATTCTCTGGTGGCAGTAACGCAGCAAGTTCCTCGCCCCGTTGCAGGTAGTATGAGACATCTGCGGCATCAGGAGTTTCTTCAAGAACGCCAAGTATATAGTGGATAATCTTCACCTTCAGATATATGTGATTCAAAGAGTCTGCCTTCTCGAATGCCTGGGTTAGAACATCGATAGCTTCATCATAATGCTTTTCGAAAAATAAGGCCGTTCCCTTATTTGCCATTGCCGAGACACCCTCCACCTCATCATTTGCCTTTGCAGCAGCCTCCATTGCCTTCTCAGCATATCGAATGCTTTCTTCCAAACGCCTATCTTGTGTATAAAGCACAGAGAGATTGTTGGCAAGGAATGCTTCATTGGCATAATCTTCGGCTTGAATGGCCACTTCAAGACCTCGCTGATAATAGACAGCAGCCGAGTCGATTTGCCCCAAACGACGATAGGCTATGCCTACGTTTCCGCAAAAGGCAGCAAATTCCTCTGCATTTCCAGATCGACGATTCAATGCTAATGCAGAAGGAGCCAACTCCACAGCCTTCTGAGAATTGCCAGTGTTTATGTTGTTAAAAATAAGTTCATTATAAAACAAGGCCAACAATGTATCGGGAGCATCTGGATAGACCTCAAGCCCACGATTAAGACAAATAGCTCCAGAATCGAGCTTTCCCAACATATCGTAGAGATATGACTTGTCCAAAAGAGCCTCAGCCTGTCCAGCCGAATAATTTCGACTTTCAGAATATGCATAGGCACTGTCGAGCAAAGCAAATGCCATACCATATTCTTCGGCTTCGTATTTCTGCTCTGCCTCTGCTATCAGTTGATGTACCTGATCAATATCGTCCTGATGTTGTGCACATGCCGTAAACAACACAAGAAGTAAAAATGAGATTTTGTAGTGTATCATTATTATTGTTAGGATTAATATAATGGGAAGAACAGAGAATCGCTCTCCCACTGGCCTTATTATAACAATTGACGTATAAAACGACGTGGCAAAGATACACATTATTTATTATAATAACAAAAAACATCATCAAAAAAAGACTGATTCCTATTCTTTTTTATCATTTGTTTTCGGTTCTTCATCAATTTGGTAGAAAATGATCTCTTTTATTATGGTTCCTTTTCAGTTTAAACTTAAAGATTGAAAAATAATCGGTATTTTTTGAAATTATTTGGAAAAAACAGAAAAAAGTCCTATTTTTGCAAATGATAATGAATATTTAATATGATGATATGGAAAGAAAAGCAGTTTCGATAAAGGAGGTAAGGAAGAAGTTCATTGGAAGAGAAGTCTGGCACGAGAGCCTCGTTGCGAGAGGGTATTACTATTTATTTGATTGAAACAACAGCTTTTTTCAATTTCTTTTTGGAGATTGAACAAATAATACCTATCTTTGCAGCACCATTTCAATAGAAAGGAAAGAAAATGAGCGAGAATGAAATAAACAATTATCCAGTGGAGAACAATCGGGTGCCTACTGAAGAAGTAAATCTCGAACTGAATGAGAACAAAGGGCCTAAAGAGGGGTTTTCATTCAATTGGATTGCCTTTGCTTTGGGTGTGGCTTTCTGGTACTGGTGGTGTGAAGGAAATGTTGACTGGATATTCTACATCTATCTGGCCATTGTGGTTCTTATTCATGAAATGGGCCATGTGATCATAGGTACGTCATTCGGATGCCGCATCAAGGTGATGCAGGTGTTCTTTATCCCGTTTCTGACCTATAGGCCGAAACAAGTATCAAGAGGTGGTTGGTGGCGTGATATCATATGGAGTCTGGGAGTGCTTCCCTTGGGTGGCGTCACTATGTTCACGACGGAGGGGAAGGGTAATATCGGAGATAAACCTGCATGGCAACGTCTGCTCATCTCGGCAGCTGGGGTGCTGTTCAATTTCGCCACATTTCTCATTCTATATATTGCAATGAAATTCACATCGAATGGAGGCTATGAAATATTGATGCCCTTGGCTTCAGTGTCTCTCATTCTGGGAATACTGAACATTATCCCCATCTATCCGCTTGATGGAGGGGCTATCGTGTTTGCGCTGTTCGAGATAATAACGGGAAGGAAGCCTTCTTCGAAGTTTACCGTGATTTGTGGAAGAATAGGGTTCATCTTCATCATCATCTTCTTCTGGTTCTTTCCTGAATGGCTGAATAGAATTTTGGATATCGTATTTGATGCATTATTCTGATTTCATATAATATGGTACATAAGGTAAAATTCATAATCTATCGCCGGGAAGCGAAAATGGGATGCGAGGACAAGAAAAAATGTGTTTCGTGGTATTGCTTCAACAAGAGGAATGACGGAACATATGAAGCGGAACTAGATGAGTCGTGGATTGAAGGAAGCCACTATGGGGGTGGTACCATCGACAGGGAAATACCTACTGAATGGTTCGACCTTTCGTATGACGAATTTCTTGAACGCGTCATCACGCTGGCTTCTGCGTCAAAATATGGTTTCACCATCGATGACCTTAAAGAGAAGAAAGAACTGAAGGAGTTCTTTGGGTTTGAATAGGAACAAAATAAAGCGCGGAAAGAGGATTTCTTTCTGCGCTTTTTGATGCTGTTATTTAGTGGCAGGACCGTCCTGTGGGATTTCGGGGATAGGCTTGAAGATGACTTCAATGCCGGCGCGGCGAAGGAGGTCGACGCCGTCGGTGAGACGGTACTCACGGGCGTAGATGACACGCTTGATGCCACACTGGATAATGAGTTTGGAACACTCGATGCAGGGACTGTCGGTGACGTAGAGAGTGGCACCATCGCTCGAATTATGACTCTTGGCGACCTTAGTGATGGCGTTGGCTTCGGCATGGAGTACGTAGGGCTTGGAGCGATTGTCTTCGGTCTCGCAATCGTTCTCGAAGCCTGTGGGCGTGCCGTTATAGCCGTCGCTGATGATCATCTTTTCCTTGACAATGAGACAACCTACCTGACGGCGCTTGCAATAGGAGTTTTCGGCCCAGATAGCGGCCATACGCAGATAGCGGTGATCGAGAAGTTCTTGTTTGGTGGGCATAGGATGGGTATTTTTTGGAGCAGCCATACTTGGCTGCTGACGTTAACACAAGGGATGAGGGCAGACAGATGACTGCTGACGTTAACACAAGGGAGATGAAGGCGGTCAAAATGGCCCGACGGGGATGACTGGGGAACGCTGGCTATTCGGTGAAGAGGGAGAGGCCTTTGAGGTAGGTCTTGTCGCTACTGTTGAACTCCTGATAGAAGTAGTTCTCGTCCTTGCATTGGCGCATAATGTAGGCGATGATAAGACGCTCCATCTCGGCACCGCTCCGCTGCAATTCGTGAGATGTGGGACGGCCAATCTTTGGTGATGCGAAGTTGATGAAGGAATTGAGGAGGCCCTGGCTTTCGAGATAATGCTGCAAAGACTTGAAATCCTTGTAGGCGGTAACGGTCGAGCGATGATTGTCGCTGTACTGGAATGCGAAGGAATACATCAAGCTGATGGACTTGTTGTAGTAAGCCGATACATAAGTGGTGTCACTGGGCACAAAGTAGTCGGGCATAATGCCACCTCCGCCATACACCGTACGTCCGTTCAAAGTGGTATAAACGAGCGAATCGGCGAAGTGGATGGAGTCCTGGTTATAGAACTCGCCACGCTCGTAGCGATTGATGAGGTCCATCTGATAGTCTTCTCCCTCCCCCATCGAATAAGGCTTCTGGATGCAGCGGCCCGAAGGAGTGTGATAGCGTGCAATGGTGAGGCGCAGAGCGGAACCATCATAGAGGTCGAACTGCTGCTGGACGAGACCCTTGCCGAACGAGCGGCGACCTACGATTTGGGCACGATCGTTGTCCTGCATAGCTCCGGCAAAGATTTCGGAGGCCGAAGCCGACCATTCGTCGATGAGAACGACAACTGGATCGTTCTGGAAGTTGCCACGTCCGTCGGCGTTGTGGTCCTGACGAGGTTGCGAACGTCCTTCGGTATAGACGATGAGTTGGTTGTTGCTAAGGAACTCGTTGACCATAGCGATGCAAATCTCAAGATATCCGCCACCATTGCCACGGAAGTCAAGCAGATAGCCCTTGGCTCCATGGGCACGCAAGTTGACGAGGGCGGTGAAAAACTCGTTGTAGGTGTTGCGTCCGAAGTTGTCAATCTTGATATAGCCAATATTGCCCTCCATATATTGAGCAACGACGCTATTGACGGGAATCTCACCACGCTCCACGTCGAAATGGAGCAAATCGCTTGCGGTATTGCGACGGATGCCGAGTTTGACTACAGAGCCCGTCTCGCCACGCAGGGTCTTGAGCACCACGTCGTTGTTGATCTTTTTGCCGACGAAGAGGGAGTCATCAACAGTGACGATGCGATCGCCGGGCTGAATGCCGACCTTCTCAGAAGGACCGCCCGAGATGACCTGGATGACCATAACAGTGTCCTGCTGGATATTGAACTGGATGCCCACGCCACTGAACGAGCCTTCGAGTTGTTCGGTGACTGCGGTCATGTCTTCGCGCGAGATGTAGGAGGAATGCGGGTCGAGTTCCTCGACGATGGTGGGGATGGCATCCTCGACGAGGTTCTGTAGGTCGAGCGTGTCAACATAACGGTCGCGCAGGAGGTCGAAAAGATAGACGAGCTTGGCTGAGGCCTCACTGCTAGTGAGTCCGCCACGGCTCATCTTGTTAAGGTCGTTACGATCGGATTGATAGACATGTATCTCGTTAGCCATGCGAGCTTCGCCGAGCTTGATGCCCACGAAGAGGACGGCGGCTACGAGGAGGCTGGTGATAAAAGGAAGCCAGTATTTTTTCATTAGAGACTAAAAGATGAGGGCAGCCATAGATGGCTGCGACGGGGATACGAGGGGCGGCCAAAGGACGCTGAGAAGGGCGGCCAAGGATGGCCAGGACAGGGACACGAAGCAGCCAAATATGACTGCTGACGGGGACACAGAGGGTGAACAAGGGGACGCGGTGAGGCGCGATGGCATCGCGCCATACAGGACGAGGGGAATTACTGGGCGTCAGTCTGTTCGAAGAGTTTGATGGCGCCTGTGGAGGGGATGAAGAGGGCGGAACAGGGGCGCTTCTTGTTGGTGAACTGGCCTTGGGGGAGCATCTCGACATGGCCAAACTGGGCCATAGGGATGTCACCTTCAGCAAGGACGGACTTGGCGTTGTAGAGGGTGATGCGGGCCTTACCGGGGACGCAATAAGCAATGCCCTTCTCAAGTTTCTTGCGAGCGTTGACATCCATCTCGGACATACGATTGTCCTCAAGAATGGAAACGCCGACGTAGAAGGGAGCACCAGCATAGTCGTCGTTAGCAACGAAGCCGAGTTCTCGCGAAAGACGGAAGACGAGTTCACGCTCCACCTCGTCGGTGGGAACGTAGTCAAAAGTGCGTACAACGTCAGTCTCGGTGGTGGTGCCGACGAAAAGGGAGAGCAGGGCCTCCTCCTGGGCGGTGAGATGGTCGAGCATAAGTTGCAACTGTGCGCCATCATTGGGCACATTGTCGGCTTCGCCTCGGATGAGGTCGGAACGACTCTCACGAATGCTGAAAATCTCTTCGGCAACCAGTTCAGCCTGTTTTGCCTTGCTGCCGGCCTTGAGCAGGTCGCTAGTCATCACGTCGGTGGGTTTGAACTTCAGGGAAGTAGTCTTTTGGGATTGAGAAGGTCTCTCAACAGACGGGGCGGGCTGTTCCGGCTTCTGATTGATGGCCCAGAGGCAGCGGTCGTCGTTGAGATAGAAGGTGGGAAGGGCGGCCTTGTCGCTGAAATAGATATGATAAGTGCGAGCACTGTCAGCCTTGGCGACACCACGGAGTTGAATCTGGGTAATTTCCCAGGAGACCTGGTCCTGCTGGGCCACGTCCTTTAGGCCGAGATATTTCTCGGCATACATAGCGAACTCTCCAGCCACAACCTTGGTGCAGTGGGCAGAGACCTGGATCTGAATCTTGGTAGTGGGCAGACTATAGGTGAGACCATAGTCATAGTTGTCACCAATGGTGACTTGCTGCACGGATTGTGCAAAGACGGTGGTGGAGATGAATGCGGTGAGGACCGCGAGGGTGAATATTTTCATTGGAATCTTTATAATGAGGGCAGCCATAGATCGCTGCGACGAGGACGCTTGGGACAACACATAGCAGCCAAACACGGCTGCTGACGAGGACAACGAGGGCGACCAAAGACGGTCGCGACAGAAACGCGGAAAGGCGTGATGACGTCGAGCCATTCAGAACGCGAGGAAGGACAAACATGGACGGCCGGGCACATGGGGCGCTTAGCAGCCAAACATGGCTGCAACGAAACCGGGAGGGTGGCAGATGGGCGACCAAGGGCGACACGAAGGGCGACCGAGAGCGACAAGGAGGGTGACAGATGGGCGACACGGAGGACAACCAAGGGGCGACCAGAGGACGTCGGGGTCTAATAAGAGGGCGCTGGGCTCTGGAGGGAGAAGGGAGTGCGGTTGAGGATGCTACGGCCGAGAGTAACGGCATCGGCATATTCAATCTCGTCTCCTACACTGACGCCGAGGGCGAGGGTGGTGACCTTGAGGTGGGGGAACCGCTGGAGTTGGCGGAAGATGTATCCGTTGGTGAGATCGCCTTCCATGGTGGTGGAGAGGGCGAGAATCACCTCGTTGATGGGCGTTTGTCCTTCGGTCTGGCTTTGGCGGATGCGCTCGACGAGGCTGTCAATCTCGAGTTGTTGGGGGCTAATGCCATCCATCGGGGAAATAAGCCCACCGAGGACGTGATAGAGGCCCTGGAACTGACGTGTGGCCTCGATGGCCATCACTTCCTTGACGTTCTCGACCACACAGACGGTGGCAGCATCACGCTTGGGATTGGCACAGATCTGACAGAGGTCGGAGTCGCTGAGGTTGTGACAGCACTTGCAGTAACGCACCTCCTTGCGCAGACGGATGAGCGATTCGCCAAGGTGAATGGCTCGCTCGGGCTCCTGACGAAGCAGATGGAGCGTGAGGCGAAGCGCCGTCTTACGACCAATGCCGGGCAGTTTGGCGAACTCGTCGATGGCGCTGGTCAGCAATTGCGAGGGATACTGTTCCATCAATATTTACCGTAATCTTTGCGTGCACGATCCATCGCACGCTGGTCTTCCTTATCCTTCATTGTGTCGCGCTTGTCGTACTGCTTCTTGCCTTTGCAAAGGGCAATATCGAGTTTGGCAAGTCCCTTTTCGTTGATGAAAAGCCGAAGGGGGACAATGGTCAAACCTGGCTCCTTCGAACTGTTCTGCAGGCCACGCAATTCACGGCGTGTGAGGAGCAGTTTGCGGTCGCGATGGGCGTTGTGGTTATTATAGGTGCCGTAGAAATATTCGGCAATATAGACATTCTTTGCCCACAGTTCACCATGGTCGAAAAGGCAGTATGAGTCGGTCAG
>JAEEGK010002500.1_pt1 | contig 46028 bp, 31 predicted proteins | sample 8958771 | NCBI WGS metagenome assembly JAEEGK01 (sample SAMN16246547, study PRJNA631951) | gut metagenome | biome: gut microbiome; feature: rumen; material: SC-attached | host: Bos | place: Iran: Karaj | collected 2018-10 | reverse complement strand
GCACTTGAGTTACCACTATTATAATAACCTACAATGCCGCCGACATAATATGATGTTCCTGTCACATCTCCTGTATTTCTACAATTGTTGATGTAGTTATAGGAATAAACATATCCGCCAATACCGCCTACATAATAGGACCCGTTGACCAGACCTGTGTTGGACGAGTTTGAGACGAAACCGTACTGGTATTTGTAACCTACCAAACCACCCACATAATTGTATGTAGAAGTCAAATTGCCCGTATTGTGGCAATTATATATTGTATCGTAATTATATTGGTAGCCGGCAATACCGCCAAGATACACACTTGATGTGTATGTTGACGACACATTACCGTTGTTTCTGGAATTACGTATGGAGTTGTTGTTGTATTGGTAACCCACAATACCGCCCACATAATATCCCGATGCTGTGACATTGCCGTTATTCACCGCGTTAATTATGGAACCATAGTTGTAGTGATATCCCACAATACCGCCCACATACGAAGGAGCGGACACACTATTCACATGACCGAAATTAGCAACATTGCTAAAGTTCACATGTTCATTTGTCTGTCCCACGATACCGCCAACATATTGAGAACCGGGCACATCTGCGTAGTTGTAGCAGCTGTCGATACGACAGTTGTCGTATGCAGTACCTGCTATACCGCCTCGGTAGGAATAGCCGCTGTTGAAAGTGGCGTAGTTGGTCAAATTGTAAAGGTTGCAGTTGGTGGCATAACCCACTATACCGCCGGTGTAGCTGCCGCCTGACACCGAGCCGCGCACCGTAAGGTGATGGATTTCGGCACGGGCGCTGCTGGCTGTGCCGGCCACATAACCGAACAAGCCTCTATATTGGTTGGTGCCTGTTACGGAAAGTCCGCTAATGGTTTTGTTGTTACCGTCGAAATGGCCGCGGAAAGGTGTCGAAGCAGTTGCACCTATAGGAGTGAATGCACCTTGCACCATGGCGATGTCGTTCTGAACACGGAAATAGGTGTTGGCATAGCTAACGCCCTGATTCACCGCCGAGGAGAGGTCACGCAAGTCGGCTTCGGTACAGATGAGGTATGGATTGGCCTGTGTGCCGTTTCCACCGCAGTAGCTGTAGCCTTTGGCAATAGATGTGCTTACCACGGCACTGGTGTCGCCCACACCGCAATAAGCCCTTACGTTGAACTGGTAAATGCCGCTGGCAAAGGATGAGAAATCGAATTGAGGAGTGTTGTTCACAACCACCGTAGTGCCGTTGCCAGGGGTAAAGCCAATAGGACCATATTCCACATACCAACGGGTGGCAGTGCCGCATTCGGTCCATGTCAAGAGATTACCGTTCTGGCTCAGATTATAAACAGAAGGACAGCTAACGCTCGGCGGGGTAAAGCTATAATAACGGTACTGACCGGGCCAGGTGGAGTAAGTTGTATTAGTTGCACCTGTTGACTTTGTGTGAGAAGATGGATTAACCGTAACAACATTTGCTGTGTTGGCACCTTCAATACCTATCTGAAAACAACTGGGGGGAGTTGTAGGAGAGATGTTGTAAATAATCTTAATCTCACACGTTGCATCATAAAGTAACAACTAAAAATAGAATGAATTAGCAGAATTACCATGCATTGAACCATAAAACGTAAATACACCTATGCGATTGGGTGCGGACCCTGCCACACCATAGGTCAAAGTAGTTCCATCCAAATCGGCTCCAATTCCGACGATTTTGGGATAGTTGTACGCAATGTTAGTAGTACTGAACGGGATACTGTAATAGCTACCCGAAATCTGTGTACTACCAAGACGCAGGTTACCGTTAGTATTCACCGAAAACTGCGTATATGCGGTTCCCTCAAAAGTAAAAGTAAATCCGAGGTTAGAAACGGATGACGCATTGTCATCACCAGTTACCAACGATGAATAAGTATTCGCCGGGGCAAGCCAGTCGGCCGCCGAACCCACTCCTGTGGAGAAGGAATAAGTCGTTATATCTATATTTGGTGGCGGACATTGTGCTTTGACAACGCCTGTGGCGAACAGTAGCGCGGCAACTGCCACGACTTTCAAAATGTTAGCGTATTTTTGTAAACTAATCTTCATAAAATCTTTTCTTAAAAAGGTGTAATGGTTATGCATATAGGTATGTGTATTTCGGAATTATGATTTCGGATTTCGGAATTGTTTTTAGTTCGGGATGCGGAACTCGGAGTTTGGAACTGGTTATTAGTTCGGAATTCGGCATAAAAAAGGCGCACAATGCCACAAGGACATGCACACCTAAAATCTCTCTTATAGACAACAACAAAACACTGAAAATCATACAGCTACTACTACACAGCAGTCCACAAAGCCATGCCATGGCCTTGCTGATGGTGGGTGTTTTCAGTTTCTTCATAAATTTTTAGTGTTTCAAACTCGCAAATATACGATTTTTTGAGGAAACTACAAAACATTTTACATCTTTTCAACATCAATTTGTTACCATCACAGACGGAATTGCCTCAAAACAAAGCAAATCAAGAGACTACATTATTTACATTTTGTTAAAAAAAACTCTCAGCCCGCTCCTGTTTTTAAGATTTTTTCAAGGTAAACATCAAGGTTTTTGGAATATTTTTTTGTTTTTTTCAACAGGAAAAAGTTTATTTTTAGTTCGGAAGTCGGAACCGGTTGCGGCGGATTGGATTGAGTAGGTACACTTCAAAAGTTGCATGGAGCGGTACGCCATATTTTTTGAAATTGCAGAAAAAAGCTCCAACTATCAGTTTATAAAACTTTGCATAGAACAAACTGTGGCAAATGCTTTTATCCTCCAATGGCAACCAAAATACGCACATATATAATTTATTACAATTCAATTCATTACATTTTAACACAACCGCACAAAAAATATTAAATTTGTCATCATCAAAAATAATTCGTATCTTTGCTTTTGCAAATTATATACCTATGCGCATAAGAAAATGGATACCAATACTATGCTTTATGGCGATGTCGGGCATTGCCATAGGGCAGGATATCCATTTCTCGCAAGCGGACCTCAACCCGCTGTTTGTAAACCCCGCCTACACAGGATTTTTCGAAGGTCGGGCACGCTTCAGCGCTTTCTACCGAAACCAGTGGGCCACGGTGAGCAACCCCTACCAGACCCTCGCGGCTTCGGGGGAGGTGGGCATTATGCGTAACCGATACAGCAACAGCGGATTAAGTCTGGGCGTGATGGTTACCGGCGACAAGGCGGGCACCCTCGGCTACGGCATAGCGCAGGCCGACATCACTCTGTCGTTCTTCAAAGCCTTGAGCTATGACAAGGAGAGCTACCTCTCGGCTGGCGTCACCGGCGGCTACGGCCAACGCGGCTTCAACCCGCAGAACGCCGAGATGACCGACCCCAGCGAGGCTTTCGACATCACCAACAGAACCTATTTCGACGTGGGGGCGGGCATTATGTGGAGCGACCAGTTCACCGACCAGTTAGGCATACAGACGGGCATAGCCGCCTACCACCTCAACAAACCCAACATCTCGTACCTCGGCCTCGACGACACCTATCTGGAACCGAAATTCAATTTCTACCTCAATTTCAGCATCGCAACCTCCGACCGACTGACCCTGCAACCCACAGTGCTGCTGCAGTTCCAGAAACAATACAGCGAATATCTCTACGGCCTCAAGGCCCGACTCGACATCTCGCAACGCGCCTATTTCAAAAACAACCTCTTCGTCGGAGCTTTCTTCCGCCAGATGGACGCCATAGTGGCCACCGTGGGACTGGAATACGACAACTGGGTGTTCGGCGCGGCCTACGACGTGAACATCTCCGACCTGAAACCCGCCAGCCACACCGTTGGCGCCGTGGAACTCGGAATCGTTTATTATATCAAAGAAAAGAAACGTGTCAAGAAAGTAAAATCCATACCCTGCCCCACTTTCACATAATGAAAACGACAAGACTACATATCAGGACTTTGCTCGGCACGCTGTTTGTAATAACGGCGATGCTGTGGCCCTCTTGCGTCTTGTCGCAGAACGAGAGCGAGCTGGCAGGCGACGAGGCTTTCGAGCTGGGATGGTACAAGACCGCCCTCGCTCATTACAAAAACGCCATCACAATGAGCCAGCAGAACACCGACCTGCTGTACAAGATGGCCGAGTCGGCACGTATGGCCAACGACTACCCCGCCGCCATACGCTACTACCAGCGTGTGCGCTCATCGGCAAACTCCAACAAATACCCCGACACCGACTACCTGCTGGCCACCATGTACAAATGCAACGGCGCCCCGGACTCCGCACTTGTCTACTACAAAGCCTACGTACAGTCGTTCCCGCACAACACCTATTTTGAACAACGTGCCCGACAGGAGGTTACAGCCTGCTCGCTGATAATCAACGACTCCATCGACCATCTGCGGCGCAAATATCAGGTGTTCCACGAGGGCAAAGGCGTGAACACCGAAAACAGCGAGTCGGGAGCCATCAAAGTTGGCGACTCCATAGTGCTTTTCTCACGTCTCGATGAGATTTTTACCGCACCGTCGGAGAACTCGCTTTTCGAGACTTTCGTGCTGCAGCAGATATACCAGTCGAGGATTGGCAAAAACGGCCGCTACGCACAGAGCAAACTCAACACATGGGGACTGAACAGCAAGAAATCGCACAGCGGCAACGTGGCCTACGACGAGGTGAACCAGTGCGTGTACCTCACATACGGCGACCCCAACTCCTTCTCCGAGATACTGAGCCAGATTTACGTGTCGTACTACCGTAACGGCAAATGGACGACGCCCAAGAAACTCGGCCGCAACATCAACCTGCCCAACTACACCTCCACACAGCCCGCCGTGGCGCACAAGGACGGCACCACGCTGTTGTTCTACGCCTCCAACCGTCCGGGAGGCAGCGGTGGCATGGACATCTGGTACTCCGTGGTGGACGGCGACAAATTCAGTCCCAGCGTGAACCTCGGCTCGCCAGTGAACACCGTGGGCGACGAGATAACCCCCTTCTACTGCGACGCCACCGGCGAACTCTATTTCAGCTCCGACTACCACTACGGATTCGGCGGGTTCGACATCTTCTGTTCCGAAGGCTTCCGCGACCAATGGACGAAGCCCGAGAACCTCGGCGGCAAGATGAACTCGCCGGCCAACGACCTCTATTTCACCGTAAACACCAACGACACCCTTTCGGGATTCCTCACCACCAACCGCAAAGGCTCCTATTTCATTGCCGACAACACCTGCTGCAACGACATCTATTCGTGGCAACGCACTCCAGACACCATTCCCGTGGAGAAACCCAAACGGGACAGCATTGTGGTGAAAGTGGAACAGCAGAACGCCCGCTCGTTGCTGCCCGTAACCCTCTATTTCCACAACGACGAACCCGACCCGCGTTCGCAAAACGTCACCACGACGAAGACCTACTCCGACGCCTATACCAACTACATAACTATGAAAACGGAGTACAAGAAAACGCACTCCAGCATAAAAAACATCGCACAAAAAGACAGCGTGTTGCGCGCCCTCGACATTTTCTTCGACAGCACCCTGCCCTACAGCTACGCCGACCTCGACAGCCTGATGCGCATCATCCGCAAGGACCTGCAAAACGGCCGACACATACGTCTGCTGGTGAAAGGCTACGCCAGTCCGCTGGCCACGGAAAAATACAATTTCACACTCTCAAAACGTCGTATCTCCAGTTTCTTGAACGAGCTGCTTGCCTACGACAACGGCATCATTGCCAAATACATACAGAACCCCAACCTCGGCGGCAGCCTGCAGATAGAGGAGCTGGCACTGGGCAGCAGCAAAGCCGGAAAGAACGTGAGCAGCGACGCCAAAAACCAAAGCAAGTCGGTGTACAGCCCCGAAGCCATTGCCGAACGCCGTATAGAGATTGTGGATTACCTTTACACCGACGAGGAAAACAAAAGCCGCCTGCAACTGTCGTCGGGTACGGTGAAACTCGGCTCCATACCCCGCGACACCTCGATGACGGTTTACGTATCGCTACCCATTGTAGGAGGTAAAAAGATGATTGTGAACTATATGCACGTAGCCTCGTCGAATGCGAGAATAGTGCAGAACTCCGAAACCACCGCCAACGGCTACCTTACTTTCCAACTGAAAATCAACACTTACGACATCAACTCCTCCGCCCCGCTCTTTATCCCTCTCACCATACGCGTGAACAACGAAAACTCAACCCAAACCATTTTCTTGGAATACCAAGTGAAACAGTGAGGCTCGGAGAGCACAGAATTGGATTTACTATAAAAACTTATTGGACATCAACGCATTCTACCGCGATTTCTTGCGGGAAGACTCGTCCATCATTTGACTTCCTGTTTAGCTGATTTCTTATGTTTCCAAACAAAGAACCACACGCATGCGACGAGGGTTATCACTCCGCCGAGGCTGTACGAAAGGGTGGTCGGCAGTACTTCAGCAATGTGTGGTGGCACGGACTCTCCTCCCTCGAGGATATGCGAAATTTTGTTCGGCAGTCCTAATCCGCTGTCGGAGATGATGATGAAGGTGGCGCAGACCATTGTCATGAACAATGCTGGCACAAGCGTGATGATATACGGTTTTTTGTTGATAGTCAAATAAACGGTTATCGCCCAGAGCGTTACCATTGCCAGAAGCTGGTTGGCCCATGCGAAATAACGCCAGATGGTCTGGAAACCGTCGGCATCCACGAAAGTGTAAACGAGTATGGCGCCGGCGAGCAGGAATACGGGCAGTGCCACGAGGAAACGTTTCCAGATGGGTTTCTGGTCGATTTTGAAGATATCGGCCACTATCAGACGTGCGGAACGCAATGCGGTGTCGCCCGAGGTGATGGCAGCGGCGATAACGCCAAGCACTGTAACCACGGCCAGCACGGGGGTGAACCATTCGTTGGCGATGACACCCACCATGGCGTCGCCGCTTTTTCCGGCGCAGAGGTCGGCTTTGTCGTGGAAGAAATAGGTGGCTGCGGCAGCCCAGATAAGGGCTACGATGCCTTCGGCTATCATGGCGCCGTAGAAGATAGGACGTGCCTGTTTTTCGTTAACCATGCAGCGTGCCATCAGCGGCGACTGCGTGGCGTGGAATCCCGAAATGGCACCGCAGGCGATGCTTACGAACATCATCGGGAAAATGGGGTTGGTGTCGGCCTTGGGATGCTGGTTGCTAAGTCCTTCCCACACCTCGGTGAGATGCACTTCGGGACGGAAAAGGAATGCGCACATCACAAACACGGCCATCAGCAGCAGCAAGATGCCGAAAATGGGGTAGATACGGCCTATCAGCTTGTCGATTGGCAACATCGTGGCAAGCATGTAATAAACGAAGATTATCACCGGCCAGATCCATATCTGCCAGTCGGGGGTGAAGTTGGTGAAAAGCAGCTGCGAGGGCGTCTTTACGAACACGGCACCCACCAGAATCATCAGTATCACAGTGAAATAGCGCATAAACTGCTTGGCGCCGTTGCCGAGGTACTTGCCGTGGATTTCGGGCAGGGAGCAGCCGCGGTCGCGCAACGACACGAAACCGGCGATGAAATCGTGCACGGCACCTGCAAGGATACATCCGAACACAATCCACAGAAACGAGGCTGTGCCGAACTGCGCACCCATAATGGCACCCACGATGGGTCCCACGCCGGCGATGTTCAGGAACTGGATAAGAAAAATGCGCCACGGTTTCATCGGCACATAGTCCACACCGTCGGCCATAGTGGTGGCGGGAGTCTCGCGTTTGGGGTCCGCGCCGAGGATTTTTTCAATCAATTTGGAATACAGGAAGTATCCTAACAGAAGCAAAACTACGGATATGATGAATGTAATCATTTTATTTTGTGTTTTTTACGTTGTTACTAAAATTGTTTCTGTCCATGCAAAACAGACATGCAAAAATACGGTTTTTTATTGTTTTTTTTGTCTTTTTTCTTGAATTGAAAAAAAAATATTATATTTGCAGAACAAATAGTGTTTACAATTAAAACATAAAGGTGTGACAATTAGAAAGTTATTTATTTACTTGGCATTTTCGCCTTGCCTTTTGGCTGTTTTTTTCTTTTCGTGCGAAAAAGAAAAAAATGAACAAGTTGTACAAACGCAGCCTCCATCAAATGATGAACCTTTACCACCTGTACACCATAGTGTTAGAGACAGTTTTTTGGTGGATTCGGTGGCTTGGTACGAATCGGCGGAAAACTACAAATTATGCAAATACGAGTATGACGAACTCAACCGATTGAAACGCAGAGTGTTGAAAACTGGCATCATAGAGTACTCGGGAATGAGGATAGAATTGTATATAGACACATTTTTGTACTCCAACGGAAGGCTGGAAAAGATAGAAAAGTCCGTAACCAACGGAGGCAACACCAGTTCCCTAGGGTACTTCTTATTTTTTTACGACAATGAAGGGAAAATTGTAAAATCAAAATATGTGAACAACGAAACGTGCTACGGGTATCACAACGGACGTGTGGACAGTATATATTGGGAAAATACTTCGGACTTTTACTCTCTTTTGGATTATGATGCCAATGGCAACGTTATCAGAGAGCGTAGGCGCTGTCTCGAAAATACTACGGGACAATACTATTTCCAAACAACCAACTATAATTACGACAACCGCCCGCGCCCGAACTTTGGCATGGGCGACAACTTTGTTTACGAACCACTGATGGGCATGGGGACTGTTGTTGGGAACTATATTCGCAACGGCTCCACCAACAATTTGCTTGGCAACGGCTATAGCTATTGGAGCTATGAGTACAACGAACACGGCCTGCCAAAAGCTATGTACACAGGTAGGTTCCCTGGCAATTCAACTAAATGGCAGTTTTTCTATAAGGCTGTGGAATAAATCACACGGCTGTGTTTTGTGGCTGATTGAATTCTGCCAATTCATATTTCTTTAATCATGAACAAATGGTAGAGTGTTTTTTCTCTGTAGCACCTACTATGGGACTATATATGCCCTTTTTGTAAATATCCCCAAAACATAATGCAAAAATACGGAAAAAAACGAATTGATGGGAAAAAAATGTAGCAGAAAGTTTATGTAAAAGAAAAGGGAGAGACCAGCATCTCTCCCTTTTTATTTTGTCGGGCAACTCTATCTGTCTGTTTATTTGAGAGTTATCGGTGCTTCGCAGGCGGTGATGATATCGCGTTGGTTTTCGGCCACAAATGCCACCACCTTGAGGTGTTTCAGCACCATATCTTCGTTGCTTATCTGTGCGGGAATGGTATAGGTATACTTTTTGCCTATCTTGGAGCCTGCTGTTACAGGCGCTATGTCCTCGCCCCATTGTCCGGTGATAAGGTGCCGCAGCATAAGCATGTGGCAGTAACTGTCGTTTTCGGCATCGTAGTAGTCGGGATTTTCCGAGCCGCCCGACTGGTATCCCCAAACGCTGTCCTGAAGTATGGCCACGTTGAGTTTGTTTGTGGAGCCTGTACCGTTGGAGGTGTAATACACCGCCACTTCCACCGTGAGTTTGCGTGTGGCTTGGTCGATGGTGGCTTTGGCAGCTATATTGGCGCAGGCAGGTTGGGCTAAGATGGTGTCCGTTACTTCCGAGATGCGACCGTCGGAGAGGGCTCCGCCGGTTGTGGAATATCCTGCAAAGGTGTGGCGGTTTACTACTGCCGCAGGGTATCCCAAAGAGTTGAAAGTGTCGTTGATGGCGGTGCCGAACTGGGTTTTGTAGGCACCTGCCGAACTGCCGGCGTGTATGTTGATGCCTATAACCTGTCCGGCGGGATGTGCGGCTATGGTCTGATATACTTTGAGATGACCAAGCGAGCAGTGCGGACAGCCGTTTCCGGTAATCAGTTCTATCACAGCCACTTTGTTCGACGGGGTGGTGGAGACCTCCAGCGTGGTGGGGGTGTCGGTGCCGGTTTCGTCGGGCTTGGATGCATTATCATCTTTTTTGTTGCAGCCAATCAGGAGCATGCTTGTTGCAGCAAAGGCGAAGGCTAACAAACGGAATGTTTTTTTCATCTTTGAAATCTTATTTTGTGAGTTATATTATTTTGTTTCTTTCTTAATGGATTATATGTATTACCTCAATTTGCTATAAATTGACAATGCAAAGATACGTTTTTTTATGTGATTGGTGAAAAGTACTTAGTAATTAGTTGATTGTATTTCTTTATTAAAAACGTAGTGACCTTTTATGTAAGGTGGGTCGTAATGGTTGGCGATAAACTCTTTTTTGTTGTTTACCCACTCGAGACCGTCTTTGTTGGCTACAAACCATTTGGACAGCTCGTTTTTCATATGGGCTCTGTTTTGAAAATTATCTTGAACAAATTCGAAATAGATCTTTTCTCCTACAAAATCTGTTTTTGTTTGGATGAAATCAATAATTGGAATCTGAAAAATGATGTCGTTTATCATGCTAAAGGCAATGTCTCCGACACAATAATATCCTCCCCAATTTGGAATAGTCGCTTTTGTCGTCGTAGTATCATCAATTAACTCAATTAAATTGGGGACAATGTCAAGTCCTTCGGTCACAATTTTCCAATACAAACTGTCTCCGAAGTTTCCGATATAAGGCATGTCGTTTATTTGAGCTATTTTTTCAATTAACTGGCTGTCTGTTGTTTGTGCGATTGTTTTCGCATTTACGACAAACAAGAGGGCTAAAATCGTAATTGTTTTGACATATCTCATTTTCTATCCTTTCACTCTTCTATCAGCGTTGTGTCGGGCTCAAGACCTTGGAGGAAACGCCATGCGTGGAGGTATTTGCGCAGGCGTTGGAAGTCCTTCTCGCCGAGGTCGGGCAAGCGACGGACGTCCATATCGAAATAAAGGTGTTTTTTGGGCATAATAACGGCTTGCTTTAAAAGAACAATAAACAACGTTTTTCGTGTTTTAGACGTTCCCTATTTCAGTTTCTCCAATTTCTTTTCCAGCTCGGTTTTCAGCTTACGGTAGTTCTTGATGTCGGTTTCGCTGGCGTGTTGTGTGGGGTCTTCGAGTATGTCGAGCAGCATGCTCACGGCGTAGTACTGTAAGTTGAGCAGCTCGTCGGGGTCGGTGGCTTTCTGGCAGGTCTCGATGCAGGCTGTGAGCAGCTCCTTGGCTTTGGAGAAATCCTCGTAATCCTCGTTGGAGCGGTAGATGATGGCTTTGCCGAGGTAGTCGCGAGCCACCTCCTCCTCAGTATATTCCTTGAATTCGCCGTTGTAAAGGGGCAACATCACGGCAAGTGCGGTGTCGAAATGCTTGTCGGCGGAGTAGTAGTGGTTGAGGTTGAGGTGTACGTTGGCCAGACGGCGGTGGTAGTAGCCGAGGTTGCGTTTCAGCGATGGGTTGGTGTCCATGGTGGATAGTTTGTTGACAATCAATGTGTAAAGTGGTATAGCCTCTTTGTACCATTTGTCGCCGTCCACGGTGTCGCTCTGCGCGAGGTCTTCGTAGCACTGGGCTGTCTGACTTTTGATGTTGAGGTCGTTGAACATGGCAGTATTCGGTGCCGTGTCGGCGTACATCAGCAGGTTGATTTTCTCACATTCCACAAATTGGTCGATGGCCTTTTGGGTGGAGTCGCAGAAACGATAGTAGCGTCCCACTTGGTAGGCCAGTTTATAGTATTCGTCGTCGGGCGCCTGACCGTAGTTCATCAGGAATTCCTTGCCGGCTTTTGCCTCTTTGTAGAAACGCAGCACGGCAGTAGGCAGGCCATATTCCGCCCACAGGTCGCCGAGCTGTATGGCATTGTCAACATATTCTTGGTAATGCTCGAAATCGGTGTATTTCACCGAGTCGAGGTACTGGTGGTAGGTGGTTTTGCACACGAGGTAGTTGCTCCAGTCCTCGGTTTCTTTGTAATGCTTCAGGAGAGTGTTCTTTACCATCTCGTATTTGCGGCTGGCATTGGTCATGGGCAGGGTTTGGTAGATTTTTTCGGTGGTTTGGAGTTCCTCAATCATCTTGTCCTCTTTTTCTTGCTGAAGGTTGAGGATGGCCTTGCTGAAATGCAGTTCGGCCCAATGCCCGTATAGGGTGCTGTCGCCCATTTTCTCGGCTTTTTTGAATTCCTTTTCCGCTTTGTCGAAAAGTTTGTTGGCTTTTTTGTATTCCTTCTGTGCAAGCATCATATCGCCCTCGAAATGATAGGCTTGGCCTTTCTGAGCAGTGTAGCGCGGTTTTGCGGGCTGCGGAATCTGTTTTTCGTAGTCGAAGACTTTTTGGTAAGTGGCTATGGCGTCGTCGTAGCGTTTGAGGTTGTAATAGGCGTCGCCTTTCTGTAAGAGATTGTCGCACAGTTTGATATAGGCGAATCCCGAAGTGTCGTTGGCGGCGGCGCGGGTGTAGTATTCGGCGGATTTGTCGTAGCAGCGCATCGACTGCTGGTAGTATTCGTCGCGGTAGAGGTTCTCGGCTTGTACGTTGTAGAAAGCGCCTTTCATCAGCAGACTGTCGGTGCCGTCTTTCTTGGCTTCGGCGGTGAGAATCTCTTCGGAGAGGGCGTCGGCGGGTTCGGCGATAAAGTCGTTGCCGGTCTTATAGCCGCTCTTTTTTATGTTGAAATTGTTGTAAAGGCAGTTGCTTTCGAAAATGCCGGGGAACAGCTCGCGGCAGGCGTAGTAGGACTTTTTGTATTCGTCGAAATTGCGGAGTATCTCGCCGGGAGTGTCATCGCTGAAAAGTGCAGCAAAGGTGGTGTTGGCCTTGGTACGGAAAATGCCGGGCAGCATAATGTAGGGCAGGTCGTCTTTCAGACTCTGCTCCACGCTGTCCATGGCGGGCAGGTAGGTGAGCATAAGGCTGTCGTTGCCGGCAACCCTTCTCTGCATTAAATACAAGTATAACAGGCGGTTGCACAGGCTGGGCTTTTCATCGAGTATCTCTTTGGTCAGACGCAGGGCGTAGTCTTTGATTTTATCGGATGTGGGCGACTCAAATCCGTTGAAGCATGGCAGAACCGACAACCGGTTGAGGATGCCGCGTTTGTACGAAAGTTCGTTGTAGAAATCGTTTTTGTCCAATTTCAGGATGGTGTTGAAGGCGGAGTCGAGGTATTGTTCGGCTTGCTGTTCGTTTTCCTCCCAAAGATAAATATACGACGCACATCTGTAGTAGTAATTCATATTATTGATTCTAAATAAGTTCTGTTCTACAGAACGGGTCGCTTCTATGTTGTCGAGGCATAGCTTTATTGCGGCTTCGGCATTGGGGTTTTCGGGGTCTTTGGAATAAATTTTGAAAGGATTTTGGCCGAGTTTTAGTTTCAGATACGGGCTTTTGGTTTTGGCAAGCTCGGTTTGCTTCAGTTGTTCGGCTTCGTCGGTTTTGCCTTCGTTTTCAAGTTCGAAATAATAGTTGTATATAAAATCATCGGAGCAGAATCCGTTGTTGTAAAGAATTTTGTAGTAATGGCTTACGTGGGTAGTGTCGTTTGTGGCGTCCCTCAATGCGAGGTAATAGTCAATGCGTTGCAGGTTATTGTCGCTGTTGTCGCCGTCAACGATTTGGTTTTTAGCCGTTTGCAGACAGTTTTCTGCATCGCCGCGCAGCAGGTATTCCTCGCACGGGCGGCGTATCTCTTTGTCGATATAGTACATATTGATAGGATGTACGTTGCATGCTGTGGTGTAATACAATTCGCGAGTTTCGCTTAAATACTCCTGCCCTTTCAGCTGGTTGCAGAGTTCGTCGGCGTCTGTACCGAAATATAGCATGTAGGAGGCCTGTGCCAGAGTGGGGACGAACTCGTTGCGGTATTTGAACATAAACAGCGAGTCGAACAGTCTATAGCGCTCGTCGAAATACTCTTTGGCATCGGCCATATAATAAACAATGGTGTCCTTGCAGAGCAAATCCGACTTGCGGTTTTTCCATCGCGGACCGATACTTACATAGCCTTCGGCCTTGATATAACCTGTCTCGCAGTAGTCGCCGTACTTGTGTTTCTTGGAAGTGAAAACCGCCACCCCGCTGGCGTTGGTGGTGAGTTTCTGACCGTTGCACTCGAAGGTGGCTCCGGCCAGCGGCTTTCTGGTGCTGTAGTCGATAACTTTGAAAATTTGTCGCACCTGCGCGTTGGCAAAAGTGCAGAGAACTGTCATCAATGCGATGAAAATGAGGGATTTGCCTTTCATAAATGTGATGTTTTGATGTGATTATTCCGGTTTGTTGCGAACTGCAAAGATACGAATTTTTCGTGAAAAGTGAACAATAATTTGTGATTTGTGGGGACGTTTTTTTCGCCAAATTTGTAGAGACGTTTTCTGAAACGTCTAACGGATATGCTGTGGATAATTGTAGAGACGCGGTGCACCACGTCTCTACGGAAATATGCGTTGATTTGTAAAGCCGAACGGCTGTTCGTCACTACTTAATTCTGCATTTCAGCAGGGGCATATCTTCCAGAAATCCTTCCAGCACGTCGCCAATCTGCACGGGACCTACGCCGGCGGGGGTGCCAGTAAACAGGTAGTCACCGGTTTTCAAGGTCATATACTGCGAAATTTCGGCAATCAGCTCGTCAACGCCGAAAAGCATCTGCGAGGTGTCGCCCGATTGCACCTGCTCGTCGTTTTTCAACAGACGGAATTTCAGCTGGTTCACGGACTTGCCCAGTTTTTCGAGCGGCACAAATTCGCTCACTGCGGCGGAGTTGTCGAAGCCTTTGGCTATCGCCCACGGGTTGCCGTTTTTCTTGGCCTCGGCCTGCAGGTCGCGGGCGGTGAAATCGATACCCAACCCCACCTCGCTGTAGTACTTATGCGCAAAACGCGGCTGTATTCCCTTGCCCAGACGGTTGATACGCACCACAAGCTCCAGCTCGTAGTGTATGTTGGTGGAGAAATCAGGATAATAGAAAGGCCGGTTGCGGATAAGCAGGGCGCTGTCGGGTTTCAGGAAAAAGAGAGGCTTTTGCGGCACCACCGCGTCGAACTCCGCGGCATGGGCGGCGTAATTCTTTGCTACACAGATGATTTTCACAACAAACTTGTTTTTTTTTACATATAATTGCCACGACACCTGAAAGGTTGATGAGCTCCTAAATAATTAATATAACAATGCGAATAATTATTCAATTTTCAACATATAATTTCCACGAATTATTCATAAATTAATTAAATGGATACTTATATGGCAATTCGTGTTTCTTTTATAACAAATTACAATTTATTGTATTTCAACAATTAATGGATAATTATATGGCAATTCGTGTTTCTTTTATAACAAATTACAATTTATTGTATTTCAACAATTAATGGGATAATTATATGGCAAATTCGCGTTTCTTTTAAAAAAAAAATTACAATATATTGTGTTTCAATAATTAATGGATAATTATATGGCAATTCGTGTTCTTTTATAACAAATTTGTGTTCCTTCCTTTATCCTGCAAAGGTTAGAAAAGTTTGCCCTGTCCGCCGTTGAATTTCTCGCGCAGCTGGTTCAGTTTCTCGGCCTCGCGTTTCTCCGCCGACTCGTTTTTCAGGTTCTGGTAGATGCGTGTTATCACCTTTTTGGTGGACATCGAGAAATCGCCGTTCATCATCCAGCTGTAGTACGAGGGCTCCACAGCGAAGACCTCGCGCACGGGTTTGTCCTTGTGCTTGCCGAAATTGAACACCTCTACGCCGTTCTTTATTCCGATACGGCCTTCGAGGTCGGCCCACTGGCGGCTTTTCGAGAACTCGCTCAGGGCGGGGATGTCGTTCACAATGGGTTTTGACACGTTGCCTTTTTCGTCGGTGTATTCCACATCCTTGTAACGCTCCAGTTGGGCGAGGAAAATCTCGTAGGTGGCCATAGTGTCGGCGTTGGCCGAATGGGCGTTGTCCAAGTTCTTGCCGCAATAGAATTTGTAGGCAGCCTTGAGGGTACGTTGCTCCATTTTATGGAAAATATTCTGCACATCGACCAGATAGCGTGTCGAAAGGTCGAAATCGAAGCCGTTGCGTAGGAACTCCTCCACCAGCAGCGGCACGTCGAATTTGTTGGAGTTGTAGCCGGCAAGGTCGGCATCGCCAATGAAGGCGAGGATTTCGGGAGCCAGCTCGCGGAAAGTGGGCTTGTCGGCCACGTCGGCGTCGGTAATATGGTGCACGGCAGTGGTCTCGGGCGGTATCTTTACGGTTTCCATCACCTCCACACCGTCGCGCAGCACACGGCGGGCGGGACGCACACGGTGGGTTACCTCCACCACGCTGCCGTCGACATTCGCTTTCACAAGGCTTATCTCTACAATATAAGAGCTACCAATCTGGATTCCAGTGGTTTCGAGATCAAAAAAAACAAGAGGACGTTTAAGGTCGAGTTTCATTGTTTACTATATTAATGTTATTCGATAGTTGAATTTGCGGCTTTGTGGATAACGAGCAGACGTTTCAGAACATCTTCCACAAAGTCCATACGCAGCATATTGGCGCCGTCACTCTTGGCGTAGAGCGGATAAGGGTGTGTTTCGAGGAAAATTCCGTCAACGCCAACGGCCACGGCGGCGCGGCCCATTATACCGATAAGTTCGGGGTTGCCGCCCGTAACGCCTGCCGGCTGGTTGGGTTTCTGCAGCGAGTGGGTGATGTCCATCACCACAGGCACGTTGTTTTCTTTCATTATTGGTATTCCGCGGAAATCCACCACAAGGTCCTGATAGCCGAAAGTGGTGCCGCGTTCGGTAATCATGATGTCCTTGCCGCCGAAGTAGCGCACCTTGTCCACAGCGTGTTTCATTGCCTCGGGCGAGAGGAACTGTCCTTTTTTGATGTTCACCACCTTGCCCGTCTGTGCGGCGGCCTGCAGCAGCGAAGTCTGACGGCAGAGGAAAGCGGGGATCTGCAGCACGTCGACGAACTGCGCGGCCATCTCAGCCTCCACCTCGTTGTGTATGTCGGTAACTATGGGCACGTTGTATTTCTTGCCTATCTCGCTGAGCAGTTCGAGGGCTTCCCAGTCGCCGATGCCTGTGAACGAATCCACGCGCGAGCGGTTGGCCTTGCGGTACGATGCCTTGAAAGCGAAGGGAATTTGCAAACGTTCAGTAACTTCGACGAGGTGTTCCACAATTTCGAAGGGGACCACTTTGTCCTCCACCACACACGGTCCGGCGATAAGGAAGAAATTGCCGGTGTCGGTGTACTTCATCTTGGGTATGTTCGGGTACATCATAGCTGTATACTTTTGTTTCTGTTATAACAAAAAAGAGAGTGCGTTTTTTGGCCACAACTCTCTTCTATAATTCAAAATCGTCAGCCGCGGGGCTGTGTCACTCCTCGGCCAGTTGCTCGGCAGCGCCGATGTATTTGTCTACCTGACGGGCCTCGGTGGAGAACGGATATTTCTCCTTTATCTGAGTGAAAGCCTCGTTGGCTTTGGCGTTGTCACCGAGTTTCATATAGCCCATTCCTGCTTTGAAAAGGGCGTATGGGGCTGTCATTTCGTTGTCGTCCATCTTGGCGGCTTTCTCGTAGTAATTCACTGCCTCTTTCACGTTGTCGAGTTCGTAGTAGGCGTCGCCGATAAGCACTTTGGCAAGGATGGGTGTGAAATCGTCCTTAAGTTTGCATGATTCCAGATAGTCGATAGCCCTCTGGTATTCGCCCTGACGCAGACAGATAATGCCGGCACAGTATTTGGCGCGGTTGCCTGCCTTGGTGGAGCCGTATTCGTCGGCTATGGCCTCAAAACCCATGTGCATGGCGTTGCCTTTCATGGCAAGCTGGAGGGAGTCCATTGCAAACCACTGCTCGGCGGCGAAAATCTCTTCCTCGGCAGTAGCCTGACGGCTGTTGTTGTAGGCACGTATTCCGAAAATGGCGGCAATAACCACCAAAATGGCGACAATTGCACCTGTCAGAAGTTTCTTATTTTTTTCGATAAACGCTTCGGTTTTGGAGATAACTTCCCCAATTTCAACATTTTGCTTTTCTTTATTATCCTTCATTTCTTCTACTTTATTTATCAGAATTGGTTTGCAAAGTTACGTTTTTTTTGCTGTTCGACAAAATATTATTCCGATATTTTTTCAAAAAAACAATTTTTAAAACAACCCTCTCCTTTCAAACTTCGGAATACCAACACTTTACAAAATTAAGAGACAAATAAATATTAAAAAAAAGGTGGAAATTCAAAATAATCCAAAAAAAAATCATATCTTTGCAGTGCATTTTTTGTAAAAAAAAATATATGGACACAAGAACAAAATTCGTAGGCTTGGACATGGCCTCGCCCGTTATAGTAGGCAGTTGCGGACTATCCACAACAATGCAGGGACTGGAGAAAATGTACAAAGCCGGAGCAGGAGCGGTGGTGCTAAAATCGATTTTTGAAGAGCAAATTCTGTTCGATATCAAGAAAAACGCCGCCAACTACTACACCCCCTACGAAACTTTCGGCGACAGCTACGACTACATCGCCAACCACATAGAATCCAACGCTTTAGAACAATATCTCAATCTGGTACGCAACGCCAAGCGCGAGTTCCCCATGCCCATCATCGGCAGCATCAACTGCAACACCTTCGGCAACTGGGTGAACTACGCAAAACACTTTCAGGATGCGGGTTGCGATGCCTTGGAGATAAACCTTCTTTACCTGCCTTTCAACGTCAACACCTCGCACGACGATATTCAGCGTCTGTTTACCGACACCATACAGTCGCTGCGCCGCATCATCTCCATACCGCTGATCATCAAGGTCGGCTCCTATTTCACGGACCTCGCCAAGTTTATGCAGCAGCTCTCGTGGACCGGCATCTCGGCAGTAACACTGTTCAACCGCCCGGCCAGCTGGGACATCGATGTGGACACACGCAAGATTGTACACGGTCCCATAACTGGCACGCCCAACGATATTTTTATGCCTCTGCGCTGGACAGCCATACTGTCGAAAAAGATACGTTGCGACATATCGGCCTCGGGCGGCGTTTACACCGGCAACGACGTGGTGAAAATGCTCCTTGCCGGCGCCGACTCGGTACAGGTGGTTTCGACCCTCTACAAAAACGGCATCGAACATATAGCCACCCTCAACAACGAGCTGAAACAATGGATGGAACATAACAACTTCAACACCATCAGCGAATTCCAAAGTTCAATGTCCATCAAGACGTCACAGGACGTATCGCAGTTCGAGAGAATACATTTCATGAAATATTTTTCCGAAATAAACTAGTAGCCACCCTTTCCGACACGCAAACGGAGAGGGTTTCGCTTATTCATAAAAAAACTAACCAAACTCCACTTTTATGGAAATAACAAGATTATTCGACATCCTAGACTATCGAAAAGAAAACTATCCAAACAACCCACCGGTATTCACTGCCAAACAAGACGGCGAATGGACTGAACACTATCTCGACGAGTATATCGAGACCGCCAACAACGTCAGCTACGGCCTCCTGCAACTCGGCATACAGCCCGGCGACAAAGTCGCACTCATCTCCACCAGCCGCCCCGAATGGAACTATCTCGACATGGGCATACAGCAGGTAGGCGCCGTTCTGGTGCCCATTTACCCCACCATCAGCGAGGACGACTACCGTTACATCCTCGACCACGCCGAAGTGAAGCTGATTTTCCTCGAAGGCCCGGAACTTCTGCGCAAGATAAGCAACATACTGCCAGAACTTACCAAGGTACAGAAAATTTTCACCTTCAAGAAACAGAACGAAAACACCTCGAACTTTCAGGAACTTGTGAACCTCGGCAAAGCCAACCCCAATCCCGAAAGGGTGAAGGAGATCAAAGACTCCATCAAAACCACCGACATGGTGACGATGATCTACACTTCGGGCACCACTGGTTTCCCGAAAGGCGTCATGCTGAGCCACCAGAACATTATCACCAACATTTACGGCACCTGCTACATACTTGACAAGACATTCACACGCGCACTCAGTTTCCTGCCCCTGTGCCACATCTACGAGCGCATGATGAACTACCTCTATCAGTACCAAGGCATGAACACCTACTACGCCGAGAACATAGGCAAAGCCGTGGACAACATGAAAGTGGCACGCCCGCATATCGTTACCTGCGTGCCCCGTGTGCTGGAGAAAGTTTACGACAAAATCTACCGCAAAGGAGAAAGCCTCAAAGGCATAAAGAAATCATTGTTCTACTGGACACTCGATTTCGGAATGGACTACGAGATAGGCAGTCATTCGTGGTTATGGAAACTAAAATGGAAAATAGCCGACAAGATAGTGTACCACGCCATCCGCGACATCTTCGGCGGAGAGTGCAAGAAAGTGGTATCCGGCGGAGCCGCCATACAGCCTCGCCTGTCGAGGTTCTTCACCTGCGTGGGACTGCGACTGCACGAAGGCTACGGACTTACCGAGACGGCTCCCGTTATTGCAGTAACCACAAACGACGACAACGGCATCAAATTCGGCACCGCCGGCCCCCCGCTGCGCGGCATCGAAGTGAAGATAGACCCCGAAACGAAAGAAATCATCTGCCGCGGTAAGAGCGTGATGCTGGGCTACTACAAAGCCCCCGAGCTCACCGCCGAAGTGATAGACAGCGAAGGATGGTTCCACACCGGCGACACCGGTTTCTTCGAACCCGAAGGACAGCTGCGTATCACAGGACGTATCAAGAGCCTATTCAAAACATCGATGGGAAAATTCGTGAACCCCGAAGTAATAGAGGAAAAATTCAAAGAATCGCCATTTGTGCTCGACATGATGGTTGTAGGCGAAGGCCAGAAATTCGCCGCCGCTTTGATAGCCCCCGACTTCGAATTTCTGCGCGACTGGCAGAAACGCCACGGCATCAACTGCGAGACACCGCAGGAGATGATCGAGGACAAACAGACCCTCGAACGCTATAAAAAAGTAATGGACAAATACAACAAATTCTTCGGCGAGACAGAGCAGGTGAAACGTTTCAAACTTGTTGCCGACACATGGAGCGAAGCCAACGGAATGCTCACCCCCACCCTCAAAATCAAACGCCGCAAGGTGATGAGCCGTTACCAAACAGAGATAGACGAACTTTTCAAGTAAATAAAAATAATCAAATAATAACTTTAAACACCCCTTTACTATGGAACCAAACGAACGCACCACAAGTTTTTACCGTTTCGAAGACCTGCGCATCTACGGCAAAGCTATCGACTACAGCCAGTGGGTTATGACCAACCTCAAGGAAGCCTCCACCAAAGCTGAAAAAGAGCTTGCCAAATGTTTCTGCAACTCGTCTTACGCCATCGGGCTGAACATAGCCGAAGGCTCTTCGCGCAACAAAGCCCAATTCGAGCACTACCTGAAAATCTCGAAAACGGCAATCCGCGAATGCGTGGTTTTCACCGAAATAGCAAGCAAGACAGGAATGCTTACAGAAGAAGGTCGCGAAGCCTCCCGCAACTCGCTGATGGAGCTCACCCGCATGATCGGTGCCCTCATCATATCGCTGCAACACGGCGGACGCCGTCACCGCGACGATGAGCCGCAAACCGACGGTGAGAGCAACGAAGGCACCACCACCGACATCGATGATTTCGACATCGACACCAACTTCTAAAAAACACATCTGAATATATATTTTCAGACAAAAAAAAGAGCCGCAACAACGGCTCTTTTTTATTTGCAAACCGAATGATTCGGCGTACTACCAGTTGCTCTCATCTCTTGCCAGACGCACCGATATACCCATATGACGGTATAGGGAGAGATTGAAACTAATGGAGTCGTTAGTAAACGTAATAAACGATGCGCTATTCACTCCGTCGGCAGTGGAGTTCCAGTATGCACCAATGTTTCTCTCGTTGGTAGCCACATTACCCTCACGTGTGCCGGCAAAGGGCAGGAACACAGCGCCATGGTTCTCCATCTCGGCCCAGTGACCAGTGTAGTAAATATTGGCGAAATAGTTGAAAAATCCTGGTATAAAGGAGATTCCCGCAGGCTGTATCCATTCGTCGGGCAGCAGCACCAAACCACGCATACCGTCGACAATGGCACAGCCCATCTTGTTATTGGCCAACGGACGGGTGTGGAGCAGATACACCATCTCGGCCTTGGTGAGTGTGCGCCAAGTACCAGCAGGGAATATACTATCCAACAGAGGACTATAGATCTCGTTTTGAACGCCCCAATCATTAGACGTTCCACTAATATCGGTGCTGTCGTTTCCGTACAGAGAGTCGGCTGTATCGTAAAGAGTAGGAACATGTTGCGAACCCGACGTTCCCCAACCAAAGAGGTCTATCCAACCCAAATTGGTGTCCGAAATAAGGCCGTTGTTCGCATTACCAATTATTTCGTTCTGATACCAAGCGAATTGGAATGTCCCGCGCACTGTATCACCATTGGCATTAAGGTGTGTATCACGGCCCGAATACTGAAGGTTGCCGTGCGAGAAACGTATTTTTCTATCGGTGAATACCGAGAATTTTCCTGAAACGCCGTTCCCAAGGGTGGTAAATATCTCCTCGTTGCCGTAACCCACACCATCTTGGTTAATGGCGAAGAAACGAATGTAATATTTCGTGCCAGCCATAAGGTTCGGGATTCTAATGGAATAAGAGCCTGTTGCGGGCGAATGCAAGTTGGCATACGCCACATTGTCATTAACAGTGGGATTGGGCGACGTGCTCCAACAGAAGCCGCAGGCTGTCACGTTTACACGGCCTTCGGATGACAGAGTGCCATAAACCGTGGCGCTGTCGCTTATTATCCATTTCAAAGAGTCTGTTGTAACCTTTGGTCTTTCGGCAAGGATACGCACCAGACGCACCGAACGTCCCTGATTGTTGTGATAACCATCGACGATTATACCGGTCGAGGTGAATGACACATATTTGGTTTGTGTATTACTGTCAGCCGTAGCAGTCCAATACTGTCCGTAATCGCTAACACCGACAACATTAACACTATCGATACGATAGCCGGCAGCAGGCAGGAAAATGGCACCGTACGACTCCATAGTGGACCATTGGTAGGAGTTATAAACATTGGTTGCATAGCCGTTGCCATAACCTGTTATAAAAGATGTTCCCATCGGGTTCGACCAACTGTCGGGGAGAAGCAGCACTCCCGGCACTCCGCACACCGTGGCAAAGCCACGTTTGTAAGCAGCACCGTCGCGGTTGAAGAGTATGTATTCCCATTCTTCGCGAGTAAGAGTGAACCACTGTCCGGGCTGGTTGCCGCCGTTAAGGATGGCGTTGAACGTCCCCCAATCGTAATTGGTAGCAGCAAGGCTGTTGTATCCCATGTCATAGCTTGGACGGTTTGTTGTGTTGAGATAAGGGTGATGGCCATTATGTCCCGAAGTACCCCAACCGAACAAGTCTATCCAAGCCGTGGTGGTGTCGGATATAGTAGAGTTTATGGCCACTCCCACAGTGTCGTATTGGTTGGGGGCGAAACGCCAAGAGCCTGGGGCTGTGCTGTCGAGGGTGGCGTGGCTTCCCGATGCCGAATACTGCAGGTTGCCGGTAGAGAAACCGATGGTTCGCAATGGCGACACCGAGAATTCCGGATTTACGGTGTTTATAGTTATCGTGTTGCCGTAGCCTGTTCCATAAACATTGGTGGCGTATGCGCGCACGTAATACACAGTACCTGGATTCAGTTGCGATACAGTGCGGTAGTAAGCACCCAACCCGTTGCCGGATTGTACAACATTGTCGGAAATAGTGGGATTGGGGAACGTGCTCCAACAGAATCCCCTTGCAGTAATAGTGGCTCCACCGTCGAAAGTGGTTTTGCCATAAAATGATGCCGAGGATGTTGTGATGTGGCTAACACTGTCGGTAACAACAACGGGCACTCCCATTGTTGTGAACATCTCTGTCTGACCATAGCCTGTGCCCAATGAGCTTGTGGCGTATGCACGCACATAATAAGTGGTACCCATGGAAAGGGTGCTCACGCTGTCGGAGAAAGCACCTATGGTGGTGGTAAGGTTGGTAGTGTGGTTACCCGCCACGGTAGGATTGGGCAAAGTGTCCCAGCAAAAACCGCGTACCGTTACAGCCGCATCCCCGTGTGAAGTGAGTAAGCCGGAGAATGTGGCCGTGGTGTCGCTAAATATGGTTACTGGATTGGTAGCGACCACTGGAAGTTGCAATGTAGTAAATGTCTCCTGACTGCCGTAGGCAGTTCCCACCACGTTGGTGGCGTATGCACGAAGATAATAGGTGGTGCCTGTGACAAGTCCCGTAACATGGCTAACGAAGGCTCCCGCACCGGTGCTGTCGGAAGTATGGCCGTCGGTGACGGTAGGATTGGGCGAGGTGCTCCAGCACACACCTCGGGCTATTATGGCAGCGCCGCCGTCGCTGGTCACGTTGCCGCCACTCACAGCTGTGTCAACCCACACGCCCGACACTGGGGCCGTGGTTACCGTGGGCAGCACGGGAGTGGTGACTGTCAACTGGTTGCCATACGAAATGCCGGCGGTATTTATCGCGTATGCGCGTATATAATATAAGGTACCGGGGGTAAGTCCGGTGACTCTGCTTACGAAAGAGCCGTTGCCCACACCGTCGGTGGTATGAGTGTCGTAAACTGTGGGGTTTTGCAAAGTGCTCCAGCAGACGCCCCTCTGATAGATGATTGCTCCGCCATCGGACACTATAGCACCGCCACTGAGAACCGAAGTGCCTGTTACCGAGTCAATTGCACGGGTGGTTATAGTGGGTTTGTCGGCAAATTGCAGCATTATCATCTCGCTGCCGTTCTGCATCTGGGTGATGATGTTACTGCCGGTGGTATCGTTGCCGTTGATGATATAGCCGGTGTATCGCATAAAGTCGCCGAGCTGGAAAGTCTGGTTGCTCCTCATTTTCAACGTTGGCGATTTCACAGGCCCGCAGTCGGTTATTGCGTTGGTCTCGCCCGACGATTGGTTCAGGAGCTTGAGCGAGGTGTGTCCCTCGTTTGTCGATGCCACAAGCATATACAGCTGCGGCTCGCGCAAAGTTATGCGGAAAGCGTGACGGCCGGCAGGGAGGCTCTGTCTGTGTTCGGCAATGCGACGCCCGCTGAGGTCGTAAATCTGCAGATAAACATCTTCGGAGCGGGGCAGCTGCAACGAAACCATGGTGTTGCCGCCAAAGGGGTTGGGATAACCCTCAAGGGCGAAGTCATCTTCGTCGGCTTCTTCGATGCCCACGGAGGCTGTCAATGTCAAAACGGTGTCGGGATAGACGAGAGTCTCGGTCCAGCCGCGCGAAAGGTTTTCCACTTTCACAGTGCTTAAACACTTATACGTCCCGTCGAGACCGGAACCTACAAAACCGAGGTTTACCATGTTGTTTTGAGCCATACACAAGGCCGTGGCGACAACAAGAGCCAGCGATAAAAGAAATCTCTTCATACTTCAACGTTTGCTTGTAATTATCATACAGCATATTAGACACTCCGCACCACCGATTGCTACATTGCACCATAAGGTGCTAAAACACAGCGCATAGTGGTTGCGGCGACACAATATGCCAATCTGCAAATATACGAAAAAAAAATGACTTTATAAAGCATTATCAAATTTTCATCAAGTTGTAATGTTAAATCATCCTGCCGTTGAAAAAATATCACACAAAATAAAAATAAAATCGTATATTTGCATTGCAATTCGTCATACGTATTATATGCAAATTGCACAAACACAGTAAAATAAAAACAAAACAGATAAAAAAGCATCATATATGGAATACAATTATCTGAAAATAAACAATATAGACAATATCTGCACGGTGGCCATCTCGGCTCCCAAGTCGCTCAACGCCCTAAATTCCAGTGTTTTGGCGGAGCTAAACGCTTTCCTCGAAAGCCTCGACACCAACGCCACACGCGTGCTTATCATCACCGGCGACGGCGAGAAATCCTTCGTGGCTGGCGCCGACATCTCGGAGATGAGCAACCTCAACGAGAAGGAGGGCTTCGATTTCGGCAAACGCGGCGCCGATGTGTTCCGCAAAATCGAGGTGCTGCCTATCCCCGTCATCGCCGCAGTTAACGGCTTCGCCCTCGGCGGCGGCTGCGAGCTGGCCATGGCCTGCGACATACGCATCGCCTCCAGCAACGCCAAATTCGGTCAACCCGAAGTTGGACTGGGCATCATTCCCGGCTTCTCCGGCACCTGCCGTCTGGCTCGCATCGTGGGCATGGGCATCGCCAAGGAGATGATTTACACCGGCAAGGCCATCCGTGCCGAAGAGGCTCTGCGCATAGGTCTTGTAAACGCCGTCTATCCGCAGGAGGAACTGATGGACCAAGCCATGGCAATGGCCAAGAAAATTGCTGCCAACGCCCCGATAGCAGTACGCTACGCCAAGGTGTGCATCAACTGGGAGTACGACCTGCCTGCCGGCAAAGCTATCGCTTTCGAGAACACCATGTTCGGCAAATGCTTCGCTACCAATGACCAGAAAGAGGGCATGGACGCATTCCTCAACAAACGTCAGGCCGAATTTAAAAACGAATAAACATTATTTCTAACCCTTTAAAATACATTCAATTATGAAAATATGTGTTATAGGAACCGGCACAATGGCCAAAGGCATAGTGAAAGCCTTCGCCGTTAAGATGCCCATTGTTATGAAAAGCCGCACACAGGCAAGTCTTGACAAAGCCATGGCTTCCATCGCCAAAGGTTATGGAAAGCTCGTGGAAAAAGGCAAAATGACTCAGGAGGCTGTGGATGCAATTCTGAAAAACATCTCCACCACCACCGACTACGCTACCTTTGCCGACGCCGACCTCGTAATCGAAGCCGCCGTTGAAGATATGCAGCTCAAGAAAGATGTTTTCGGCGAACTGGACAAAATCTGCAAACCCGAGACTATCTTCGCAACCAACTCCTCGTCGCTGTCCATCACCGAGATAGCCGCCTGCACCAGCCGTCCCGCACAGTTCATCGGCATGCACTTCTTCAACCCCGCCGACCGCATGGCTTTGGTTGAAGTGATCAAAGGCCAGCTCACCAGCGAAGAGGTTACCAAATGCATCGTCGACCTTGCCACTTCTATCGGCAAACAACCCGTGGAGGTGAAGGAAGCCCCCGGTTTCGTGGTGAACCGCATCCTTATCCCCATGATCAACGAAGCTGTCGGAATCCTTGCCGACGGTATCGCCTCCGCCGAAGACATCGACAAATGCATGATGCTTGGCGCCAACCACCCGATGGGACCTCTGGCTCTGGCCGACCTTATCGGCAATGACGTGAACCTCGCCATCATGGAAGTGCTCTACAAAGAGTTCGGCGATCCCAAATACCGTCCTCACCCGCTGCTCCGCAAAATGGTGCGCGCAGGTCTGCTCGGACGCAAAACCGGCGAAGGTTTCTACAAATATTAATTCGAGAACACCTTTTGTTAAAAACTTCCGCACCCGATAAGTGCGGAAGTTTTTTTTATTGTCTGCAGAATTTCATTTTGTCATTTGAAATAAAGTTCGTAAATTTGCACCACAAAAAAAACACCATATCATGAAAAAAACAACACCCATAGCCTTGCTGACAGGCGCGATAATGCTTTTCGGATGCAACAACCGTCCGCAGAATCCCGAACCCGTAATGCCCGAAGAGATCGAGGAACCGGCACGTGAGATAACCTACACCACCTATTCCGCCGGCGACTCCAACAACGCCTACTTGATACGATATAAAGCCACGCTGCCTGAACTTGAAGACGACTTTGCCGTGGAGAACATACGCACCACGCTGATGGGCGTGTTCAACGCTCCCAACGCCAACGACCCGCAAACAGCGCTGGAACGCCACATGCAGCAAACCAAGATAGAGTTCACCGAAATGCACAACCAGATGATAACCGACGACGTGTGGGAGTTCGATCCTCCGCAACTCGAGTCGTGCGCGACGATAACTCACCTCTCCTCGAACAAATATTTCTCCACATACGTCGTATCGGCTTCTTACTACGGAGGCGGCGCCCACGGCGGTTTCAACAAAAGCTATATGGTTTTCGACAACAGCACCGGAAAACAGATTACCGAAAAGAGCTTCCTGACCAACAAATCGGCCGTTACCAACCTGCTCAAAACCTCGGCACTGAAACAATACATCCGCGAAAATTCCGAATTCGAGGTCTTCGACAAGGACTACATCACCGCAAACGGCAATTTCTTCTTCACTCCCGACTCGTTGATATATCAGTATGGGGAATACGAGATAGCGGCCTACTGCTTCGGCCGTCCGATGTTCCGTCTCCACAAAAACGACGTCAAACAGTACCTCAATCCCGACTCGCCGGTTTACAAATACTGGTTCGGAGAATAGATTTCAATTAGGAATTAGGAGTTAGGAATTTGGGCGGAAGCCGGACAAACTGCCCCGTAGGGGCAACATTTTTAGTTGAAAGTTGAAGGTTGAAATTAGTTTATAGTTTACAATTTATTGTTGATAATCACATCTCTTCGCTCCTTAGTTTCTTAACTTCTTAACACCTTCACATTTTCACACTTTCTTTAAAAAAAAATCGCTCTTTTTCACTGTTCACGGGTCACTGATTATAAAAAAAATACAAATTTAACACATTATAAATCAGTGTATTACCCTCCCTAAAAATAGTTTGTCAAAATTGTTTGGAATATCAAAAAAATAATGTAATTTTGCAAAATCGTATCTATCGGATTATCTCGGACTTTAAAAAAAAGATAACGAAAAAAATAAGACAAAAAAAATAATCAAAAATATATAAAACAATGAAGAAGAGAAATTTATTTTTGGCACTTGCCGCGATAGCGTTTGCGGGTGCCGTAGCGTTTGCCAGCTGCGAAAGGCAGGATGACACAGTCGTTATCAATAATAATGGCACACCAGTGGAAACATGGCGTTGTATAGGCCAAAGTTATGAATATATCGGAAACGGAACGGACTCTCTAAGCGATCCTTTCGGCAACCCTGCATTCAGATTGGTTCAGGACTCTCTTTTCATCATCACTGCAAATGTTTCCCCAAACAAATATATTCTTTATTCAAAGGTTGTCAATTTTGATACCACACGGCTGTTTTTCAAAGATAATACTTGGACTTCGTATTCTTTCCCCACAACATACGGCAGTCCTACGTTTTTTATTGACGGTTATGGTCCCGACTCATCGTCAATCACTCCACTTGAACAGGGTTATCGCTTTGATGTACTGAGACATACAGCCGACACCTTGAGCATCTCATATCTTTATCAAGGTCCTTGGAATGGCAATATAAAACTTCCCTGTTGTTATTATATGTTTACAAGGGTAAGAAACTAACTTTTGAATGATACGTCTAAAGCTGCGGCGGATTGGAACAATCCGCCGCAGCTTATCTTTGTATTACAACTATTATTTTGCACTTAAACAATTGAATATGGAAAGTTGAGGGAGGAAAGTTGAAATTACTGCCAACTTACCATCAACAATTAAACAATTCAACAGTAAACAATTCAACATTCCCACATCACTTCTTCGGCAGCGCGATGCGGAATGCCGTACCCTGTCCCACCACCGAGTATTTCACAAAAATCTTTCCTTTGTGATACTCTGTTATTATGCGCTGGGCGAGCGAAAGGCCCAACCCCCACCCTCTCTGCTTGGTGGTGAATCCCGGCTGGAAAATCTTTTTGTACATCGAACTCGGCATACCCTTGCCCGTGTCGCACAGGTCGATAAACACCTGTTTTTCGTCCTCGCTCAATATTATTGAGAAAGTGCCCACGCCGTTCATCGCGTCGATGGCGTTTTTGCAGATATTCTCAATCACCCACTCGAAAAGATACGAGTTCAGCGGTATCATTATCTCCTTGTCGGGAATATTCTCCACAAAGGTCACTTTCTTGGAAGTTCTGTTTTTCAGATAGTTGAGCGAATTTTTAAGCACCTGCACCACATCCTCATCTTTCAGTTCGGGCACCGAGCCTATTTTGGAGAAACGATGTGTGATGGTCTCCAATCGGTTGATGTCTTTCTGAACCTCCACGGCATATTTCTCCTCCAAGCCCTTTTCACGGAAATAGTCGAGCCACGCGAAGAGCGATGAGATGGGCGTTCCCAGCTGGTGCGCCGTCTCCTTGGCCATACCCACCCAGATGAGGTTCTGCTCCATGGTGCGCTGGGTGCGGAAAAGGTTGTACGACACTATGATAAGCACAAAAGCCACAAACACATACACCAACGGCAGCCATCGCAGGGTGTCGAGCAGCTCGGTATGTTCGTAAAACACAAGGGCTTTGCGTCCGCTGGGCAGCTGTATCTCGATAGGCGTGTTGTCCTCCTCCATCTCGGCAAGCTTGGCACGCAACTTGGTTGAGGTGTTGAAAGTGGCAGTGTCCACATTTCCCGACGAGATGACCTTGCGCCTCTCGCTGTCGGTAATGATTACAGGCACAAACACAGAGTTGTTGGTGATGTCGTTGAGGAATGACTTGGTGAAATCGTTCAAAAAGCGCCGCAGGTCGGAGTAGATTTTCGACTCCTTATAGAACATAAAAATCTTGATGCCGTAAATCTCGTAGTAGAACGGCGGTTCCTTGGTGAACTCCTCCCGCAGACTGCCTTCCAGCTTGGTGCCTTCCAGTTTGGTTACGCCTTTCGGCAAATCCACGTTGCGGCACATCGTTATTATGCTGTCCTCGTCGGTAAGAATCACCGGAATAGTCTGGTTTGCAATGATATAGTTATAGTAGAACCCCACTTCGCCGTTGATGGAGTTGGCCGAATGTTCCACAAACAGCCGCTGTGCCTCGGCGTAGAGCGTCATGCGGGTGCGCTCCTCGGCCTGCACTTTGGCAAAGAAATCGTCGGTATGGCTCACCAGCTCGGCTTTCTGCCAGATGGCGTTGGCCCACAGCCGCACCTTTTCCTTTTCGGAGTTCTCTATCTGACCGGCGATGCGGTTCACCTCCCAAAGCGCGAAAAAGCCCAACGCTATGGTGAGCGAAAGGATGATGTATTTGCTTGTGCGTGAGATATATCGGCTTTTCATACTGTACTATTCTGTTTTTACCGCCTTGGCGGGACTTACACGGGCTATATAGCTTGCGGGTAGCAGCAGGGCCAGCACGCACGCCACAGCCATAACAAGGCTTACAAGCACAAATATCCACGGGTTGAGGTCGATAGGCACGGAACTCATGTGGTAGCTCTCGCTGTCGAGTTTCACAATGGCGAACTTATCCTGCAACAGACAGAGTGTCAATGCTATGGCATTGCCTATCAGCACGCCTTTGGCAATGATGCCCACCGATTTGTAAACAAATATCTTGCGTATCGATGCGTTGGTGGCACCCATCGTCTTGAGCAGCCCTATCATCGATGTCTTTTCGAAAATCATTATCAGCAGTGCCGAAATCACCGCCACAACGCACACCAGCATCATAATACCGAGAATGAGGTAGATGTTGGCGTTGAGCAGGTCGAGCCACGAGAATGTGTCGGGATTCTCCTCTTTCACCGTCCTTACGGTAAGGAAACTGCCCAGCATCGAATACACATCGGCGGCCACACGGTCGAGGTTGTCGAAATCGCTCACGAACACCTCGTAGCCCTGAACCAGATTGGAGTCCCAGCCGTTTATCTTCTGCACCTGACGCATGTCGCCGATAACAAAACGTTCGTCGAAATCGGTGAGGTTGGTGCTGTAGATGCCCACTATCTTGAAAGCGCGGGCGCGGTAGTTGTTGTTCTGCCAGAAATAGGTGGGCACTTTGTCGCCGATGTTCAGCAGCATCTTTTCGGCAAAACGCTGCGACACAATCACTTCGTTCGAAGGACTGTCGCCGCTCAAATCGAACAGCCGTCCCTCTTTCATATTCTCCTTGAAAAAAGTGGAGTCGAAATCGCTGCCAATGCCCTTGAATATGATACCGTGGATTTTGTCCTTGGTCTTCACCATTCCGCCTTTCGAGGCGAAGAACTGCACGTGGCTCACACCGTCGACCGCGAGTATGGTGTTCACCGTAGCCTCGTCGGCCACCAGCGGCAGCTGTTCGTAGTAGTTGTTGGCACTTTCGAAAGGCATCACGACAATGTGCGAGCCGAAACCAACTATCTTGCGGGTTATCTCGTTCTGGAACCCCCTGAGTACGGCTACAGCAATCACCACCACCATCACGCCAAGAGCGATGCTGCAGGTGGAAATCCTAATCAAAGGACGCGAGAAATTGCCCTTGTCCTTGCTCAGAAAACGCTTCGCTATAAGCCGTTCGTAATTCAAGGCACGCTGTTATTTAGAAATTGTATCCCAGTCTCAGCACCAGCATGTTCTGCGACAGCTTTTTGCCTATCTCGAAAAATTCTTCGGAATGTTCCTGCTCTTTCTGGTAGTTCAAATCGAAAGGATAGTTGCCATATTGTTCATGGTCGTAGAAAACATAATCCTTGTAGCCTGTGATTTTTGAACGGCCAAGGAAATAATAGTGCAGTCCTACGGAATAGCGATCCTGCCACGTGGCTCCAATGCCCACCTGACAGGCAAAAGCCGGTTTCCAGTTGAAATGAATGGTTCCCTCTGTGGTGCTGTAAGTCTTCACCTGGTTATCGCCGTGGATGGTAAGGTCGTTCAAACGTGCCTCGTATTTGAATTCCTTGATGTCGGAAATCTTGCGCACATTCACGCCAACCGCCGTCTCGCCCCACAGACTCCAGTCCTGGTTCAGTTTATAAACACCGTTCACACCTACCATAAGAGGTATGTTTATGTAAAACAGCTGGTATGCGGGACTGAACTGTATAGTTATATCGTTGATGTCGGGACGCATATTGCGGTTGCTGAGGTAATCAACATGGTGACTTACCATAGCCTGAAACAGATTGTCCTCGGCCACGGAGTGCACGCCGTTGTAGAAGAAGTCGAGGGTGGCTATGAAATTGTATTTGAAGAGGGTGAACACTCTGCCCACCTTGCCGAGCCTTGTCAGCGGCATGGCGTCGTTGTTGCCAATCCTTATCCCCACTTCCTCGAACGGAAGGGTGGCTTTTACGCCGACGTTGAAACCCAGTTTGGCGGAGGCTTTCATACCCCCTTGGTCGGCAAGCACCCAGTTGTTGTTGATAAAGTCCACTCCCGAGCCGGCATTGGTGATGTTGGACTTGCCGAAAGTGCCTATGGGACAGGTGCCGCCGACGTATGCCGAATAGTTCAGCATCTGGAAAAACGAGCCTCCCTGCGAAAAACCGCACACCGACGTCAAAACAAAGGCAGCGGACAGTGCTATTCTTTTTAAAATATTAACAGTCATTGTATTATCGAAAAAAGTTATATTCTTTACCTTCTAAAATGCTTATTCCACGGTTACCGATTTGGCGAGGTTTCGCGGCTGGTCCACGTTGCGCCCTTTGGCGATGGCTATATGGTACGACAGCAGCTGCAACGGCACCACCGACAGTATCGGCACGAAACATTCTTCGGTGTCGGGTATCTCAAGACAGAAGTCCGAGAGTTCCTTCACCGCGGTGTCGCCTTTGGTAACAATGGAGATAATCTTGCCCTTGCGCGCTTTCACCTCCTGGATGTTGCTCAGCACTTTCTCGTACATACCGCGTTTGGGAGCTATCACCACCACGGGCATCTCCTCGTCGATAAGGGCGATGGGACCGTGTTTCATCTCGGCGGCTGGGTAGCCTTCGGCGTGGATGTAGGAAATTTCCTTCAGTTTCAGAGCCCCTTCGAGGGCTACGGGGTAGTTGAAACCACGTCCGAGGTAGATGAAGTTGCGGGCGTAGGTGAATATCTGCGCATACAGCTTGATACGCATATTCATCTGCAAAGTCTGGTTAATTTTGTCTGGAATTTGTTGCAACTCTTCCACCAGCTCGGCAATGCGCTCCTTGCTGATGGTCTTTTTCTCCTCGGCTATGTTCATAGCTATCAGCGTAAGCGTGGTTACCTGTGCGGTAAACGCCTTGGTGGAGGCCACGCCAATTTCGGGACCCACATGCAGGTACGAGCCGGTGTCGGACGCACGGGCTATCGACGAGCCGACCACGTTGCAAATACCATAGACGAAAGCACCGTTGTCCTTTGCCAGCTTGATGGCGGCAAGAGTGTCGGCGGTCTCGCCGCTCTGCGAAATGGCTATCACAATGTCCTCCTTGGTGATTACGGGGTTACGGTAGCGGAACTCCGACGAGTACTCAACCTCCACCGGAATGCGGGTAAGCTCTTCGATGATGTATTTGCCTATCAGTCCGGCGTGCCACGAGGTACCGCAGGCGCAGATTATTATACGTTTGGCTTTTAGGAACTTATCGCGATGGTCGATGATGCCCGACAGACGTACGGTCTTGCTTTCCATATTCAGACGTCCGAGCATGCTTGTGCGCAGGGCTTCGGGCTGTTCGAAAATCTCCTTGAGCATAAAGTGCGGAAAATTGGCTTTCTCCAACTGACTGAGGTTCAATTCCAAAGTCTTGATGATGGGAGTCTGCGGCACGTTCGACAGGTTGGTGATGGAAATTTCGCCGTTGCGTTTCATCACGGCAATCTCCTCTTCTTCGAGGTAAATCACCTTGTTGGTGTATTCCACGATGGGAGTGGCGTCGGAGCCGATAAGGAATTCCTTGTCGCCCACACCTATTATCAGCGGGCTGCCTTTGCGGGCAGCTATCAGCTGGTTAGGGTTGGTCTTGTCGATGATAGCGATGGCGTAGGCGCCTATCACGTTTTTCAGCGCCAGCTGCACGGCCTCGTAGATGCTGGTGTTGTGGGACATCTGCATATATTCTATCAGCTGTATCAGCACCTCGGTGTCGGTGTCGCTGCTAAAGGTGTAGCCTTTGGAGATAAGTTCCTCTTTCAGCACCTTGTAGTTCTCGATAATGCCGTTGTGTATCAGCGCCAGCCTACCCGACTGCGAGTAATGCGGGTGTGCGTTCTGCGAGTTGGGTTCGCCGTGGGTGGCCCAACGGGTGTGGGCTATGCCTATGGTGCCGCTCACGTCCTTGTCGGCCACATAGTTCTCCAAATCCTCTACCTTGCCTTTGGTTTTGTAAACCGAAAGGTCTAATTCCTTGTTAATCAAAGCTATTCCGGCACTGTCGTAGCCTCTGTACTCCAGTCGGTGCAAGCCTTTTATCAAAATAGGGTATGCTTCTCTGCTACCCAAATATCCTACTATTCCGCACATAATAAAATTTATTTGTCTTTATAATATTTCTTGAAAAATTTCTCGTATATCGGTGTGTTTTTCTGGTTATAAAAAGTCTGGTAGTTCTGTATCGAAATCGCAAACACCTTGTAATCGGCCTTGTCAAATTTCGAAAGCGCTCCACCGTCTTTGGTGATGAAAGCGTAGTATTCCATGGCCTCTTTCATATTCGCGAAACGGTTCACGGTAAGGAGCTGCTGCGTTTCGTTGAACAACAAAGTATTGGTTCTCAAACCCTTGATTCCAAAGAATTCCATATTGAAATCCGAAACGGTGTATTGCATTTCGGTTGCCTTGATTTTTCTGTCATCGAGAAGGATTATGACGTAGTGCTGCATATCCTCACGCAAACGGTACATTTGCGCTTCGGGCGGCAGTTCGTCGTCCTCGTCGGCAGCTTGCGGCTGCGGCTGTTTGTTGGCAGGGTTGTTTTTCGATGCGTCGGGGGGCGGGGTCTGGAGTGTTACGGCCGCCACGGTAGAAGTGTCGGCGACGGGTTTCTTGAGTTCGCTCACCTTGTAGATATTGCCTTTCTTCAGCAGGGCTATCTGCTCTTTGGCGGTGGGCACTATGTCACTTTTCGGATGTTTGGCCACGATTTCCTCGAGCATTGCTATTGCCTCGGTGGTCTCTCCCAGCTTGGCGTGCGACAAGGCTTCCCAGAATTTGAACTTGGGAGTAAGTTTCTCGTCCTTGTACAGCGTTACCGCCGACGAAGCTTTGGTGATAACGTCGTTATAGCGGCGACGGTTGTACAGGTTATAGATGTCGGCATACTCTTTTTCCGACATCTTTGCACGTTTGGCAATTTCAAGATAATAGTCCTCGTCTTGGATAAGGTTGGCGTAGTCGCTGTCGGGGAAACCGCGGAGAATCATATTCTTGTAGTAGTTGGCGCTCGGCGTGTTGCCCTGTTTGTCGTACAGCTTGTAGAGCTGGTAGAAAGCCGGCAGCACGTTGTCCGATTCGGGAAACTCCTTGGCTATCCGCAAAAAGCACTCCAAAGCTTTGTCGTAGTTTTTGATGCCGTCGTTGTAGATGAAACCAGCGATGAGCAGGCTGCTTGCGGTGTTTTTGTTCATAGTGTCACGTTCGGCCTGTGTCTTGGGCAGGTCTTTCAGGTAATATTCGCGGCTAAATTTGTCATCCTTAGCGTTAATCACCTTGGTGGTGGAATTGCTCTTGGTGGTGTCGTTCATCGCAACCTGTCCGCCGGAGTTGCTCTGGGCGTCTGTACCGAACGACATGGAGTTTTTCTTCGAAAGAAACCAAAAGTCCTCCAAAGCCCTTGCCCCCCAGTTTTTGAGGAAGCTCTCCTTGCCGCGCTGCATTGTGGATGAGTTGTAGAAATACCAGTCGCCCTTGAGCATGTTGTTCTGTTGCGACGAATTGGCTTTAATCGCCGCTATCAGCTCGGCCTCAATACGTTCCTGTTCTTTCTTCTTGGCCTCGGCAATGAGTTTTTTGATGTATTTCTCGCGGTCGAGGGAGTCCATGTCAGCCATACGAATAAGGCTATCATTGCGTTCTATCAGACGTGTATGTTTGACAAGCGAGGTGAGTATCTTGTGCCGTTCTTTTATCTTGTTTGCAAATGGATAGTCGGCTGGCATTATCGACACTGCGGTGTCGTAGTATTTCTGCGATTCGTCGTAATTCTGTATTTCCTCGTAAAGCACTTTGCCGAGTTTCACAGCCGATTTGGTCTTCTGCGATTTGTTGGTGCTCACCTCCACCGACATCCGGTAGTTATCGCAGGCCTTTTTCATATCCTTGGCGTTGAGGTACATCTCGCCTTTGGCATAGTAAATCTGGTCGCGGTACTCGTAGTTTTTCTTCTCTTTCAGCATCTTGTCGAGCATCTTGAGGATGCTCTTGTAATCGCCCTTTTCCTTGTCGTAGCAGGCTGCGATGTTCATCTGTGCGTTGAACTCCATCACGTAGGCGGGACGCTTTTTCAGACACATTTTGTAATATTTCGTGGCCGTTGCTGTCTTGCCGAGATTGTGATATACCTGAGCCATAATGAAATAGAGGCGCGCCTTGAAAGTCCTGTCGCGGGTGTTTTCCACCGACAATCGCAGGTTGTCGATGGCTTTTTTGTATTTCTCCTGTGCTAGCGACAGCTCAGCGAGGGCGGGATACAGCAGCGGCGCCGTCTCTTTGGCCACCTTACCGGTGTTGAGGTCGGCGTCCATCTGGTCAAGGATCATCTCGGCCTCGCCGTATTGTCCCTCCTTGGCCATACAGCGGGCGTAGAGCACCTTGGCCTCGTCGGCGAGCACGGTGCCGTTGTAGCTGCCCATTATAAAACGGCAGGTGGATGCGGCGGTTAGGTACTCCTGTTTGTAGAAATAGGCGTAGGCGGTTAGCAGGTAGCAGCGTTTCACGTACTCAATCTGCTCTTTGCCGTGCGAAGTCATGCTGTGTTTCTGCACGCCCTTGGTGCCTTTCTCGATGGCGCGGTCGAGCTTGGGGGCCACGGTCAAGGCCTCCTGCTTGTCGCCGAGACGGTAAACGGGAAGGATTTTAGTGTAGTCGTCGGCAACCTTGTCGTTGAGTTCGGCGATGGCCTCCTTCAGACTCTCGTTGCCGTTCCACCAAACGTTATAGTGTGCAGTGGTATTGTGGAATTTCTTGTTAAGATAGGTGTCTTTCTCGGTGGAACACGAAAAAAGCATCACTGCCGATACAATCAGCATCAAGCCTGATGGCAAAAGTCCGTGTCGCATTCCGAGTGTTTTCAACTGTAGTTCTTATGAGTGTAATTATTAATAACTCGTTTTTTCGTTTTTTATTATGATTATCTCATTTTTTGAACGTTAAACGTTGAAACGGAAGTGCATGATGTCGCCGTCCTGCACCACATAGTCCTTGCCTTCGACAGCTATTTTGCCCAGCTCGCGGCATTTGGCCTCGGAGCCGAGAGTAACGTAGTCGTCGTATTTTATCACTTCAGCGCGGATAAAACCTTTCTCGAAGTCGCTGTGAATGATGCCTGCCGTCTGCGGGGCTTTCATGCCTTTGCGGAATGTCCACGCGCGCACCTCCTTGGGACCGGCGGTGAGGAATGTCTGCAGGTTGAGCAGCTTGTACGCCGCTTTTATCAGGCGGTTCACGCCCGATTCCTTCAGTCCGAGGTCCTCGAGAAACATCTGTTTTTCCTCGTAAGAGTCCAGTTCGGCAATGTCGGCCTCGATGCCCGCACCAATCACAAGCACCTCGGCGTTTTCGTCCTTCACGGCCTCTTTCACCGCTTCGACGTAGGCGTTGCCGTTCACCACCGATTTCTCGTCGACGTTACAAACGTAAAGTATCGGCTTGGCTGTGAGCAACATAAGGTCTTTGGCTGCTTCGGCCTGGGTTTCATCGAGTTCCACGGTGCGTGCCGAGCGGCCTTGCAGCAGGGCGTCGCGGTAAAGGGTCATCACCTCCACAAGCTTTTTCGACTTGGCGTCGCCGCCGGTCTTGGCTTTCTTCTCCTCTTTGGCAAAACGGTTTTCGATGGTCTCAAGGTCCTTCAGCTGCAGCTCCACGTCGATGGTCTCCTTGTCTCGAACGGGGTCCACGGTGCCGTCAACGTGGGTTATGTTGTCGTCGTCGAAACAACGCAGCACGTGGATAATGGCGTCAGTCTCACGGATGTTCGACAGGAATTTGTTGCCCAATCCCTCGCCCTTGCTGGCGCCACGCACAAGTCCCGCTATGTCCACTATCTCGACTGTGGCAGGTACTATGCTCTGCGGATTGACCAGCTCCACGAGTTTATTCACACGCTCGTCGGGCACCGTTATCACACCCACATTCGGTTCGATAGTACAGAACGGAAAATTCGCCGACTGAGCCTTGGCGTTACTCAAACAATTGAACAATGTGGACTTGCCGACATTGGGCAAACCCACTATACCACATTGTAATCCCATAATTTACAACAATATATATATTAATTTCTCCTTATTATAATAATTGCAAATATACGACTTTTTTCCGAAAAAAAGGTGTTTTTGAACCACTTTTTAAGCTTACGGGAAATAATGAATATAATTGAATGGGAAAAAACAGGTAAAAAGACTTTACGTAGTTTTTTTTTATTACCATAAACCACTATCACACAACCCATTCACAAAAATGAATAAAAAAAAAGCAAAAAAAGTTTGTCATATAAAAAAAAAGTTGTAACTTTGCATCCTGTTGAACGAAGGAAAAAAAAGAAATTTATTTGTGCAATCAACAGTTTAACAAGCACTTAAATAATTTTCATAATTTCAACATAGTTCAGCAAAAAAGACAAAAAAGTAAATAGAACAATAACAATTTAGCTCATTTTAAAGGAAATGAAAAAACAATATTCAAAAGCCACAGTTGAAGTAATCGAGTTCCGTGCCGAAAAAGGCTTTGCAGCATCTGCATCCACACAAAACTATACTTCTGGCGGTACTATCGGTTGGGATCCAAGCAGTAGCGATAACAATAACGAGGGTGGATTTAGCGGTTGGACTTTCTAAATTCTATTGCCTAGAAGTTTACCATAAAACATATAAAATACAAACACTCAGAAAGTTATCTTTTCTGAGGTGTTTTTTTTTTGCATAAATCACTGAATTAATAAACATCAGATAATCCTCATATAACATTAAATATCAATGACTTTTGAAGAACTCGGCATAGAATCCCGACTACTGAAAGCCATCACCGAGATGGGCTTCGAAAAACCTATGCCTGTGCAGGAACAGGTGCTGCCGGTGCTGCTTGCCGAAGACACCGACCTCGTGGGACTCGCCCAGACGGGAACCGGCAAAACAGCAGCCTTCGGGCTGCCGGCCATCCAACGCCTCAACACATACGAACCTTCCACCGAAGTGCTGATACTCTCCCCCACCCGCGAACTCTGCCTGCAGATTGCCAAAGACCTCAAACAGTATTCCAAATACGTCGAAGGTTGCAGCGTGGTGGCCGTTTACGGCGGCGCCAGCATCGAAGTGCAGAAAAAAGAGCTGAAAAACGGCGCCAAAATCATCGTAGCAACACCGGGACGCATACACGACATGATACGCCGCCGCTACGTGGACCTCTCGCAGGTGAAAGTGGTGGTGCTTGACGAAGCCGACGAGATGCTCGACATGGGTTTCAAGGACGACCTCGATGCCATACTCGAACAGACTCCCTCCACCAAAAACACATGGCTTTTCTCCGCCACAATGCCCGACGAGGTGGCCCGCATTGCTCAAGGATATATGACCGACCCGCGCGAGATAACCGTGGGCACCCGCAACTCGGGAGCACAGAACGTGCGCCACTGCTACTATCTCGTCCAGGCCAAGGACCGCTATCTGGCACTTAAACGCATAGCCGACTACAACCCCAACATCTACGCTATAATTTTCTGCCGCACCCGCACCGAGACGCAGGAGGTGGCCACCGCCCTTATCCGCGACGGCTACAACGCCGACGCCTTGCACGGAGACCTCTCGCAACCCCAGCGCGACCACGTGATGAACCGTTTTCGCTGCAAAAACCTGCAGATGCTCGTAGCCACCGACGTGGCGGCACGCGGACTCGACGTGAGCAACCTCACGCACGTCATCAACTATAACCTGCCCGACGAGATAGAGGTCTATACCCACCGTAGCGGACGTACCGGACGCGCCGACAAAACGGGCATATCCATCGCCATAGTGAACCTTCGCGAGAAGCACAAAATCAAGAAGATAGAGGCGATGATAAAGAAGAAATTCGAGCAGTTGCCCATACCCACGGGAATGGAGGTGTGCCAGAAACAGTTCTTCAACATGATACACCGCGTGGAGCACGTCGACGTGAACTACGACGAAATAAACCCCTACATCGGCGAGGTGGTGAAACAGCTCGAATGGATGGACAAAGAGGAGCTGATACGCCGTTTCGTATCCATCGAGTTCAACCGTTTCCTTGAATACTACCGCAACGCCCCCGACCTCAACGTGAAGGAGAAAGATGAGCGCAAGGCCATCGAGAAAAAGAAAAAAGAGACCGTGCACGACGACAGCGGCATGGCACGACTGATGTTCAACCTCGGCTACAAGGACAAAATCCAGCCCCAGCGCCTTATCGGGATGATAAACGACCGCTGCCGCGACACCAAGATTAAGATTGGAAAAATCGACATTTCGGAACTATTTACATATATAGATGTAGATGGCAACTACGCCAACGACATCATCGAGGCGTTCCACGGAGAGAACTACCGCGGTCGTCCGCTGATAGTGCAGGCCGCCAAAAGCAAACGCAAGGACAAGGACGAGGCGCGCAAGAGCTACAAGGAACACAAAAAAGCATCGGCCAGAGATAACGATGACAAACCCCGACGCGACCGCAGAAGTGACAGAAAAGAGGAAAAACACGACCGCAGACACGACAAATACGATGAAAAACGTGACCGCGACAGCCGCAAGAAAAGACGGAGATAAGTAGTCAGTTTGTAGTTTGCAGTTTGCAGTTGAGCATCTTCACACCTCAAAAAAAATCCGTTCTTTATCACAGTTCACTGCTCACAGTTCACATATTAAAAAAAAAATCGTATATTTGCAGAACACACAACAAAAGTAATTTTATAACAACAAATTGATATGCAAAGAGATACAGCTATTTTTGACTTGATCAAAAAAGAAAGAGAACGCCAGACCAAAGGCATAGAGCTCATAGCATCTGAAAACTTCGTCAGCGAACAGGTGATGGAAGCCATGGGTTCGGTAATGACAAACAAATACGCCGAGGGCTATCCTGGAAAACGCTACTATGGTGGTTGCCAGATAGTTGACCAGAGCGAACAACTGGCCATCGACAGAGTTAAACAGCTCTTCGGTGCCGAATGGGCCAACGTGCAACCCCACTCTGGCGCACAGGCCAACATGGCAGTGCTGCTGGCCTGCCTGCAACCGGGCGACACCTTCATGGGTCTCGACCTGAACCACGGCGGACACCTGTCACACGGTTCCCCCGTAAACTCCTCCGGAATCCTCTATCATCCTGTGGCTTACGCCGTTGAGGAAGAGACCGGCACCATCAACTACGACAAGATGGAGCAGGTGGCCCTGCAGGAACGTCCCAAACTCATCATCGGCGGTGCTTCGGCCTACAGCCGCGACTGGGATTGGAAACGCATGCGTGAGATTGCCGACAAAATCGGCGCCATACTGATGGGCGACATCTCGCACCCCGCCGGCCTCATAGCCAAAGGCGAACTGAACAACGCCGTGGCTTACTGCCACATCGTTACCACCACCACCCACAAGACCCTCCGCGGACCTCGCGGCGGTATGATCATGCTGGGCAAAGATTTCGACAATCCTTGGGGCAAAAAGACTCCCAAAGGCGAAATCAAGAAAATGTCGGCACTGCTCGACTCCGCAGTGTTCCCCGGCTGCCAAGGCGGTCCTCTGGAACACGTCATCGCTGCCAAAGCAGTCGCTTTCGGCGAAGCCCTTACCGACGACTACGGCCGTTACATCAAACAGGTTCGCGCCAACGCCAAGACCATGGCCGACGCTTTCGTGGCTAAAGGATACAAAGTTATCTCCAACGGCACCGACAACCACCTGATGCTTATCGACCTGCGCACCAAGTTCCCCGAACTGACAGGTAAAGTGGCCGAAAACACTCTTGTTAAAGCCGACATCACCATCAACAAAAACATGGTGCCTTTCGACAGCCGCTCGCCGTTCCAGACCTCCGGTATCCGCGTGGGAACTCCCGCCATCACCACCCGTGGACTGAAAGAAGGCGACATGGCCGGCATCGTTGACATGATTGACGCCATCCTTTGCGACGTGAACAACGAGGACCTCATCGCCAAGACCCGCAAACAGGTCAACGAGATGATGCAGGACCGTCCTCTCTTCGCTTGGTAGAGAATCGTTTTGTTTTCATATTTCTATATTTGACGGGAACCCAATGGGGTTCCCGTTTTTTTTATTTCACTCGAAAGTATATTTACAAAAAAAACGGTTAGATGACTAACCGTTTTTTTTCTTATTATTCAAAAATCAAGTTCGAAACCTCAACTCTCAATTTTCAATTTCCAATTTTCAACTTTCTAAACTCTTTCTGGGCTTTTTCCAGCAGTTCTATAAACCTTTTGTCGGCGTGCATACGTGCCACGGCGGCGGAGGCCACCAGACGTGCGGCATCCACGTCGCTCTGCCAGTGGTAGCCGGCAATAACACGGCTCTGTCCGAACTCATAGCCACGGGCCAGCAGAGCGTCGGCATTGTCGGGATTCACCTCGGTAAGCACCAAAGCTGCCGTCCATCCACGTATGGTGTGTCCCGAAGGATAGGAACCGTTGGTGCGGAGCTCCTCCTCGTCATCGGGGTAGATCGTGGGCTCGTTGTAAAATGCATACGGACGTATCCGCATATAATGTGCCTTGGGCAGTATCCTTGCTTGATCGGCGGCGGCGATAGAGGCTTTGAGAAAATTGTAGATGGCAGGAGTGCCTTTCTCTGTTATCTCCATCCCGAAAGGAACGCTGAACTCGGTGCAAATCGTGGCCAAGGACCACACTGCATCGCGCAGAGCCATAGCCACACGGGCAGAATCCTTTCGTTGCTCCTTGCCCCAATAATACTGCGAAATATCGTACTTAAACGCCATCGAAGCGGTGTCGGGCGGCGGTGGCAGGAAAAACACAGAGTTGGGCATCTGCTGAGGCGTGAACAGCGTTTCCTGTGCCGACACCGCAACCGAAAACATCACTAAAGCACTAAATATCAATCGTTTCATCGTAAAAATAATTATTGTTTTCTAGAAAAATTTCAGATGCAAAAGTACGAAAAAAAATTAGAATATTAGTGGGCAGTAATTAGTTGGGAGTTTTGAGTTTGCAGTTTTGAGTTTGGAGTTAATCTAATAAACAATCATTATCCCCTTTCTTCATCACAGTTCACTGCTCACAGTTCACTTTTCAAAAAAAATCGTATCTTTGCAACACTACAAACGCTTACCACATTCTTCCAACAAACTAATTATCAAAAGTTTACACAAACCACAACTTTAACACGCGCAACGAAATGTATTACACCGGAATAATAATCGCAATAGCCACTTTCGCCACAATCGGCCTTTGGCATCCAGTGGTGATAAAAGCCGAATACCGCTGGGGCACACGTCCGTGGCTGGCGTTCTTGCTCATCGGGGTGGTATGCGTTGCGGCAGCGTTATTTATTCCAAACACCATACTTTCAGCCATTTGCGGCGTATTCGGAGCCTCAGCCCTTTGGAGCATCGGAGAACTTTTCAAACAGAAAAAACGGGTGCAAAAAGGGTGGTTCCCCATGAACCCTAAACGCAAGAGCGAATATCTATCGAACAACAATTCCGAAAAAACACAAGAATAACCGCACACCATGAGCAAACGCATATACATAGAGACTTACGGCTGCCAGATGAATTTCGCCGACAGCGAGATTGTCGGAGCCATACTCCTTAAACACAACCACCAGATTGTCACCGACATACAGCAGGCCGATGTGGTGCTTATCAACACCTGCGCCATCCGCGACAACGCCGAGCAGCGCATCCGCAAACGTCTGGGCGAGCTGAAAGCGGCCAAGAGACGCAATCCAGCCCTTAAAATCGGCATCCTCGGCTGCATGGCCGAACGCCTGAAGGAACAACTTCTGCAGGACGACATGCCGGTGGATCTCGTGGTCGGTCCCGACGCCTACCGCAACCTGCCCGAGCTCCTGAGCCGTGTGGACTGCGGCGAACGCACCGCAAGCGTGCTGCTCTCCGAAGAGGAGACCTACGCCGAGATAGACCCCGTGCGCCTCGGCAGCAACGGCATCTCGGCTTTCATCTCCATCATGCGCGGATGCCAGAATTTCTGCTCCTACTGCGTGGTGCCCTACACCCGTGGCCGCGAACGCAGCCGCGACCCGCAGACTATCGTCGACGAGGCCCAACGTCTGTTCGACAAAGGCTACCGCGAGATAACCTTGCTGGGACAGAACGTTAACTCCTACCGTTGGGACTGCGACGGCCAACTTACCGACTTCCCCGACCTGATGCACCGCGTGGCGCAGATTAGCCCGCTGCTGCGGATACGTTTTTCCACCTCGCACCCCAAAGACTTGTCGGACAAACTGTTAGAAGTGATGGCCGCCAACCCCAACATCTGCCAGTGCATACACCTGCCCGTGCAGTCGGGAAGCGACAACATGCTGAAACTGATGAACCGCAAATACACCGTGGAGTGGTACCTCGGACGTGTGGAGGCCATACGCCGCTACCTGCCAGACTGCTCCATCACCACCGACGTTATTGCCGGATTCTGCAACGAGACCGAGGAGGACCACCAACAGACCCTCGACCTCTTCCGCAAAGTGGGCTACGACTACGCATTTATGTTCAAATACTCCATGCGGCCCAACACCTACGCCGCCAAACGTCTGCAGGACAACATCCCCGAAGATGTAAAGACACGTCGTTTGGAAGAGATAATAGCCCTGCAGGGCGAGCTGTCGCTGCAAAGCAACCGCCGCGACGTGGGCAAGACCTTCGAAGTGCTTATCGAAGGCACCTCCAAACGCTCCGCCGAACAACTTTTCGGACGCAACAGCCAAAACAAAGTCATCGTCTTCCCCCGCGAGGACTACCAGCCCGGCCAATACGCCATGATCGAAGTAACCGACTGCACCTCAGCAACACTCATTGGAAAAGCAGTGAAAAGATAGTGGTCAACAGGCAGTGGTCAGTAATTGGTTATTACCCACTCACCAACTAATTCCGAAATCCGAAATCATAAATCCGAATTAATTCAGTCGCTCATATCCGTGTCGGGCTGTACAATAACCGTGTACTCGGGGAAAGCGGCACGCACCTCGTCGGCGATAGTGGCGCACAGTGCGTCCCTGTCTTTTTCGTCGAACGACACCACCACGTCGAAACGCATGTTTTTGGCGGCAATATCGAC
>JAEEGK010002497.1_pt1 | contig 46052 bp, 31 predicted proteins | sample 8958771 | NCBI WGS metagenome assembly JAEEGK01 (sample SAMN16246547, study PRJNA631951) | gut metagenome | biome: gut microbiome; feature: rumen; material: SC-attached | host: Bos | place: Iran: Karaj | collected 2018-10 | reverse complement strand
CTGCGCGCCTGCTGTTCCGGTGTCCCTCTTTTTCTCCGTGCCATAATATTACCTCCAAAGTAGTGCTGCTTCCATTATACACTACTTTGGAGGTTTACACAAGATTTGGGATAGACTCATATCCTGCCAATTTGAATTATGCAGTATCTCTGCATCATCACCGACAAAAACCTTTGCAGCTTCCTCATCACCGCAAAGCTGATACAGCATCCAGGCGGTCATATACCCATCGGAACGAACAAGCATATCCTCATGCTCCGCACCCGTTGCTCTTGCCCGAACCTTCTCAACATCATCAGCAATGCTGTTATAATTCGTGACAACTGCTTCAAGAGGACATACACCCGCAAAATCCTTTGTAATATCCGGAACACCTGCATCATCGGTTTTTCCCGTTCCCGAAGTCATAAAATACGGTATCGTGACCTTGCTTACATCATAATCCCAACCCATATTATGTGCAAGGAATGGATAAGCAGCACTGCCTGTGAATATCGTCTTATACAGCTTTCCGTTATCAAAATTCGTAACTGCACACAGCGCTCCGGCACCGCCTTGTGAATATCCCATGATACCGATATTGTTTTTGTCGATCTTGCCGTACAGGTCACTGTCAGCACCGATATGCAGGATAAGATCAAGTGTCTGCGATGCAGATTCGCCTGTGCCGGACTGCGGATCATCGTTGCCGACCACAATAAATCCCCATGAAGCGATCCTGTCAAGCACAGCCGTATAATTTCTTGCCCGTGTACCGCTTGCATTGACCGAAACGATCATCGGATAGGATCTGTTGCTGTCTGCAAGCTCCGCAGGATAAAACACTCTGATCGTGTCGATCCTGCTGTTGTCGCTCTTGAATTCAGTGCAGGCAGTCTCAAAGCTGCCTCTGCCGGAATATTTCTTTTCAAGTACAGCATCTGTCTTGAGATCATCGAAATAGTCATCATCGTACCACGGACGGCTTTCATGTATCTTACCCTTGATGAAGAATATCAGTCCAACAGAGAAAAGTATCAGCAGTATGATACCGATGAATTTCAATACTTTATGCCCACGCTTCGTTTCAGTTTTCATTTTAGACCTCGCCTCAAAAAGTTTTATCAAGCAATTCTATCCCATAGGTCTTTACATCACCGTTCACTGCGTCATATATCCATTCACCAACGCTTTTATCATTGCCGAGCTTGTCAAACACATTCGCAGATATGATCGTATGCTGGGTATTATGGGTTTCTGCATTTTCGCCGCAGCACCAGATATAAATGCCCACATCGGAGATATTCGTCTGCAAGCCGTTCACCATTTCTCTCAGATCACGCTGGAAGTGATCGCCAAGCTCTTTGGTTTGATCCATTTTTCCGCTGTCGATATAGGACTGATACTGCATCAGCGTATCATCACGGTAGGAGCAGTCAAATAGTATTTTCACGCTGTCACCGCGCTTTTCGTGGAGTTCGGTCAGACTGTCAAGGACAAGGTTATTTGTGGTCAGTCTGTCTGATATTTCAGTCGGAGCTTTCCACAGATCCACAGCCGTTTCGTGCCAGCCGTCATAAAGAAGGAGCGAGCTGTCAACACAGACGGTCACATTTTCAGCACTCGGAAAACGGACGATCACATCGTCAGCCAACAAGGAGGTCGCAAATCCGCCTGCCGAAAAGCCTGTGACAAGCAGCGTGTCAGGCTCTCCGATATACTGCTTGACCTGTTCCACATAAGCGGAGTAATTGCTGTATCCTGTGTGATACACAGTCTTTTTGCCCTCGTAAATTCCCGTACCTGCGTGAAAATCGCCGGTCGCATAGGGGATCACGATAAAGCTCCAGTCCTTAAACGGATTATCCTCCGCTGTGCTGCCGATACCGCCCTGTGCGACAAAATCCTGAGCTGTCATATTGGTCGCATAGAACTCTTTGCCGCCCTCAGAAGTCTCAGGAGTGATGCTCACACCGCCGCCGAAGAAATACACGACAACTTTGTTTTCCGTACCCTTTCGGAAGATGCCGTGCCATTCGCTGCCGTCCGAGGACTTTGCGCCGTCCACCTCAACCTCATACCACTTGCCGATCTCAGCTTCACCCTTGAGCTTCGGAAATGTTTTCAGAACTGTCAGCTTCAGAAGAATAAAAATGCCTGTTGCGATCACTAAAATGATGATGCCGATGATGATAAGCACCTTTTTCAGTCTGCTTTTCGGTTTTACGTTCTCCATGACTACTCCTCCTCAATCTCACGGCTTGACAAAACCGTTTTTCTATGATACTATAATATCACAAAACGGCTGCGAAGTCAATAAAATCTGGAAAATGATACTATTTTGCGAAATAGTATCATCGGTCGGAAAGGAAGAATGAAAATGTCAGAATATGTAACCTCAGCCTACGGTGAAGCGCTGTTCAGGCTGATGAAAAAGAAGAACATCGAAAAGATCACCGTGGACGAGCTGTGCGAGGAAGGCGGCATCGGCAGAGCGACCTATTTTCGCAATTTCAAGTCAAAGGACGAGATCATCACCGCCTACATCATCTTGAAGTGGCGAGAATATGAGCGTGAACACAGACTAAAGGAGCATCAGTTGAGTGACAGCTACCGTGTCAGGCGGTACTTTGATTTCTGCTATTCGCTGCGGAAGAAGAACGACCTCATCATCGGGCAGGGGCATCACGGAGCTATCCTCTCTGCGTATGAGGTCATCATGACCGACAGCGACACCGAGCAGACCACGGATACCTACGAAAGCTACTACCTTGCCTACGGGCTTTTCGGCATTTTCATGAAGTGGGCAAAAGGCGGTTATGCCGAGTCGGTGCAGGAGATGACGCAGATCGTGGTGGAAAGGATATTTGCGGGAAATATGGAATAAATGAAGCCCTGAGAAATGCTTATCGGTAAGCAGATCTCAGTGCTTCTTCCTTTACGGCATTCACGCTTTGTAAAACCGCTGCCGTTTAATTATCAAACATCGTCAGGGTGAACTTTGTCAGCTCTATTTTTCTGATTTCATCGGGGAAAGCTGAGTGTTTCCGAGAGTTCGTGCGCAATGCGGAATCTTTTCGCTTCACTGCTCAACAAATTTGATGTAACTGAATGAGTAGATCCGCAGGGGTAACTGTTTTGGACAAGGGTTCCCAAAACGAGATTGTTGACGGGGCAGACGTTCAAAAATCTTTGAAAGTGGAAAAAATGCACCACTTTCTGTGGCTAGCTATTTCGAGAAACACCAAAAGTTTGACCATACTGCCCATCGCTGAAAACGCCCAAAACATCGTATTTCTCAGTAAGGGTTGAAATTTCACGGGTAATGTGTTATAATAGAAACGGAAATAAATTCCGAAGGGATGTGCCGTTATGGAACGCGAACTATTCTGCAAAGGATTTACATGGGGCTTTTTCAGCCGCCGCGGCGAGCTTCTGACCGAAGCAGCGGAGGCTTCAATGAAGCGCCTGCACGCAAACGGGCTCAACTGGATCTGCATTCCCGTCAATGCGTGGCAGGAGACCTTTGCTTCAACAACTGTTTTTTCGCATTATGCGCGGACGCAGACTGACGCTGAGATCGAGCATGCCGTCAAAATGGCGAAATTGCTCGGGATGAAGGTCTGTCTGAAGCCGATGGTGAATTGTCTTGACGGTGCCTGGCGCGCCCGCATTGACTTCCCGACCGAGGAATGCGGCTACTGGGAAAAATGGTTCAAATCCTACACACAGTTTATGCTGCACTATGCAAAAATGGCAGAAATGCTCGGCTGTGAAATGCTCTGCACAGGATGCGAGATGTACGGTATGGATAAGCAGGCAGAGCAATGCCGCAAGCTGATTCAGGATGTCCGCGCCTGCTTCAGCGGCATCATTATGCACAATATCAACCACGGCGATGAGCTGCGTTTCAAGTGGCTCTCCGACGTCGATGTCATCGGCATCAGCGCCTATTATCCCGTTACAACGCCCGAGCAGAGCGGCATCGAAACGATGCGCGAGAGCTGGAAGAAGGTCATCGCACGGCTGGAGGAATGCCACGAAAAATACGGAAAACCGATCATGTTTGCGGAGGTCGGCGTGCGGAACGAGCACGGATGCTCAATGTTCCCGTGGGAATATCATTACCGCACAGAGGAGCCCTTCGACGAACAGGAGCAGTCGGATTTCTATGAAACTGCAATGGAAGCAACATGGGATATTCCGTGGTTCTGCGGCTATTTCTGGTGGGACTGGAAAGCGACCCTGCCCTCAGAAGAAGAGGCAAAGCTCAACCGCGATTTCACAGTTTACGGCAAGCTGGCCGAGCAGACGCTCCGCAAGTGGTACACCAAAGACTGACATCAGGAGGAACAAATGGATCAGTTACAGTTCACCATCTCGCACATGGCAAAGGCGTTCGATCAGAAGCAGGTGCTGCGGGATATTGATTTTACATTCGAGAGCGGCAAGATCTACGGTCTGCTCGGCAGAAACGGCGCCGGCAAGACAACGCTCTTCAACTGCATCAACCGCGACATGAAGGCAGACAGCGGCAGCTTCTTCTTCACCGTTGACGGCGCGCAGAAAGAGCCGGATAATGACGATATCGGCTATGTGCTCTCGACCCCGACTGTGCCGGAGTTTTTGACAGGCAGAGAGTTTCTCAAATTCTTCCTCGATATTCATGCGGACTCGATCCGGAATGCACTTGAGCCCGACATGTACTTTGATTTCGTGAGCATTGCACCGGAAGACCGCGACAAGCTGCTCAAGGATTACTCTCACGGCATGAAGAACAAGATGCAGATGCTTGTCAATATCATCTCAGATCCGAAGCTGCTCCTGCTCGATGAGCCGCTTACCTCGCTGGATGTCGTTGTCGCGGAGGAGATGAAACAACTGCTTCGTTCGCAGAAGCAGGGCAAGATCACCATTTTCTCGACACATATTCTCGATCTCGCGCTGGATCTCTGCGATGAGATCGTGCTGCTCAGCCACGGCATGCTGGAGCCGGTCGGCAAAGCTGACCTCAACAGTCATGAGTTCCGCGAAAAAATCATTCAGGCGCTGCGTGACGAAGACAAACCGCAGTAAACAGAAAACAGCCCCCGCAAGAGGGCTGTTTTTTTATACATAGGAACGCCACCAGCGTTCAGCGGCTTTCTCGGGGTGTGCTGTATCGACTGTTTCACAAAAATGCGGCGTCATCACGCGAATGCCTGTTTTCTGCGCAGCACGTACAAATCGCTCAGGCGGATCATCCCACCCGTGATCGGAGAGCACGAATGCGCCCCAGTGCACCGGAATCGCCGTATCTGCGCCTAGGATTTCCGCTGCCTGCACGGATTCCTCCGGGAAGAGATGTCCCCAGTGCCAGCGGGAATTGTATTGCCCGCATTCCATCAGCGCAAGATCCGTTTTGCCGCAGCGCTTCCGTATTTCCGCGAAGTGACCGCCGAAGCCGCCGTCTCCGCTGACATAAATCTGCCCGCAGTCTGTATGAAGCATGTATCCGCACCAGAGCGTTCGGTTCTGGTCGATAAAGCGTCTCCCGGAAAAATGGCGCGTCGGTGTCGCTGTCACAGATATTCCGTCAAACTCTGCGGTCTCCCACCAGGATAAACAGCGGATCTTCGCTGCGGCAATGCCCCAGCGAAGCAGATGCTTTTCCGCACCGAGCGGAACGGCATATTGCCGAACACGGCTGTCCAACGCACGGATTGTCTGCGGATCCAGATGATCGTGGTGATCGTGCGTCAGAAGCAGCAGGTCGATCTGCGGAAGATCCTCCGGCGACACGGTCGGCTGTGTAAAGCGCTTCGGTCCTATCCACTGCATCGGGAAGCAGCGGGGGCTGAAAATCGGATCAATCAGAATCTGCATTCCGCAGACTGCCAGCAGTACGCCGGAATGCCCGAACCATGTCACGGCAGCGCCTTCTGTGCGCATGTCAAAATCGGGCACGGCAACCGGGAGCTTTGCACGCGGCACAGTTGCCTTGTGCGAGAGACGGATGTCCTTCGCGCCGGAGTCGGTCACCCATGCTGCGGGATACTGAAACTGTTTCCCGGCGAAATTCTCCGCTCTGCCGCGGTAAGCAGCCCTGTCATCTGCACTCTGATTGCCGCCGAATGCGGGATAATACCGCAGAAAGCCGTAGCCTCCGGCGATCGCAGCCGCCAGCACAGCTGCTGTTTTCTGTATCGACATGTTCTTCTATATCCCCTGAAAATCTGTGTAAATACGCGGATTATGTTCCACGCGGAACATTGTTTACGAAACGGCTGCTGCTCCCTGTGTAAAGGTGATCTTGCTGCCGTCGCAGACAGCAGTGATGTCGCCGTTCGTGGTGTAATATGCTTCCACGCCGCGTGTTTTCAGCGTTTCAACGGTCGAGGGATCGGCATTTTCCTCCTCAGAGCAGCAGACGACCGCATACTTCGGATTCGTTGCATTGAGGAAATCCTCCGTTGTAGACATATAGTTGCCGTGATACGGGAATTTCAGGTAAGTGATCTGCCCGAGCTTCAGCGAGATGATCTCCCTCTGACGCGCAACCTCCGCATCGCCTGCAAAGAGGAAAGTATTGGCGCCGTGCTGCATATGAAGCACTAGAGAGAAATCATTTTCCTCGTCCTTACCGTAGTAAGTCTCCTTTGCAGCATAGAGCCTGAAATGTGCATCATCGGCAGTCCAGGCTGTATCTGTGCCTGTTTTCATGACTGTCAGCTCCTTGCCGAGCTCATTGACCTTCTCCATAAATGACTGATATTCATCGCCTGCGGAGGTATAATCCGGGACATAGATCGTCTCAACTTTCAGGCGGTTGATGACACGCGCCGCACCGCCGACATGATCCTTATCAAAATGCGTGATGATCAGCGTATTGACCGTGTCGATCCCCTGTGCGGCAAGATATTTCTCGATTTTCTTGCCGTCACCTTTGTTTCCGGTGTCAATAACAGTCACAGTGTTCGCAGTCTGAATGATCATCGCGTCCGCCTTGCCGACATCAAAGGTGGTAATTGTGACGTCGCCGGTCACATCTGTCGGTGTAACAGTCGTTTCAGTCTGTGATACTTCACTGCCGGAGCTGCTCTGGCATCCCGCCGCTGCAATCAGCGTAAGGGCACTCATAAGGAGTGCGCCGAGCTTTCTGATCTTTGTTCCGATATGCATGATTGGTTCCTCCCCTTTTTTCGCGATTACTCGCGGTTTGTATATTGTGCGTGGATGAGCGGCTGCGATACGGGCTCTGTCCCGGAAATACGGATCGCACCGCGGAGCATGGGCTCTGCCTCATCAAGCTGCGCTTCCGAGGCGGCATACATTGTGAGCAGCGGGTCGCCGGCATGCACAGAAGCACCGCGCCGCGCAGAAAGCCGGATTCCGGCACCCGGATCAATCGGATCTTCTTTGCGCTGTCTGCCGGCACCCAGAAGCACCGATGCACGGCCGATCGTCTCACTGTGCATGGCTTCGATCCAGCCATCCTGAGCAGCATGCAGGATACGCTTACACCGCGAGACCGGCAGCACCTCCGGGTGATCTCCGCGCAGGCTGCCTCCCTGCGCCGCAACCATCTGCTCAAAGCGCTCCATCGCGCTGCCGTCTGCGACAGCTTTCTCCGCAAGCGCACGGCATGTCTCAGCCGTGCCCTTACCGGCCATACAGAGGATCTCTGCGGCAATCGTCAGGCAGAGCTCCGTCAGATCGGCTTCACCCTCTCCGCGCAGCACCTCCAGTGCTTCGCGCACCTCCAGTGCATTGCCGATGCAGGTGCCGAGCGGCTGATCCATATCAGTCAGGATCGCGGCGGCATCTCTGCCGTCTGTTTTCGCGGCGGCAAGCATCAGACGCGAGAGTTCGGCGCCGTCTCTGTCATTTTTCATAAATGCGCCGCTGCCGATCTTCACATCCAGCAGAATATGATCTGCGCCGGTTGCGAGTTTTTTGCTCATGATGCTCGCGCAGATCAGCGGGATGCTGTCCACTGTCTCCGTTACATCCCTGAGTGCATAGAGCTTTTTATCAGCAGGGGCAAGATCTGCGGTCTGCATCGCAACCGCACAGCCGATCTGCCGTACCTGCGCAAGAAACGCTTCACGGGAAAGCGCGGTGCGAAAGCCCGGGATGCTTTCCAGCTTGTCGATCGTGCCGCCGGTGTGACCGAGCCCTCGCCCGGACATTTTCGGCATGAACACACCGCAGGCTGCTACAATCGGCGCGACAATCAGAGTGGTCTTGTCACCGACGCCGCCGGTGCTGTGTTTATCAGCAACAGCTCCCGGCAGATCCCAGCGGAGCACCTGTCCGGAGTCGCGCATGGCAAGCGTGAGCGCTGCCGTCTCAGGATCGCTAAGTCCGCGGAAACAGACCGCCATCAGCCATGCCGAGAGCTGGTAATCCGGAATCTTTTCCTCGCCCTCCGCCGTGATGCCGCGCACCAGTGCGCGGATCTCATCCTCCGAAAGCGGAATCCCCGACTTTGTTTTTCGGATGCATTCGCCGATATGGAACACTGTCATAACGCATACCTCCCTTGATTTCGTTAGCTTCAGTATACCATATAATTCTTAAAATAGCAATAAATGCGGAATGAAAATTTCGTGAAAAGGATGTAAAATATATATCTTTTATCCCGATTTTACTGAAAACAACGGTGTATGAACTGAAAGAACTGCCGGAATTTATCAATTTTTTGCCAAATTGTTACCATTTCGACAAAATCACCCTGAAACCGCTTGCAAAATCCGCGGGAATGTGGTATACTAATAGTGACGAATTCTGTCAGAAGACGGAGGCTTACAAATGAAATCTGTCAATATCGCTATCGACGGTCCTTCCGGCGCAGGCAAGAGCACGCTCGCCCGCCGGCTCGCTGCACGTCTCGGCTTTGTCTATGTCGATACGGGTGCGATGTACCGTGCGATCGCTTATGAAATGATCCGGCGGAACGCAGAATCGGAACGCGACATACTCGCCGCACTCCCCGATTTACAGATCTCGCTTCGGTATGTGGACGGCGCACAGCATGTCTTTGCGAACGGCAACGATGTGTCGGCGCTGATCCGTACTCCCGAGGTATCCATGCGTGCATCTGCCGTTTCCGCAATCCCCGCTGTCCGGGCTTTCCTGCTCGAAACACAGCGGCAGCTTGCAAAAGAACAGTCTGTCGTCATGGACGGACGCGATATCGGCACGGTCGTTCTGCCCGATGCGGATGTCAAGATCTTTCTCACAGCAGCAGCCGAGAAGCGCGCTTACCGCCGCTGGCTGGAGCTTGAGGAGAAAAAGCCCGGCACACAGAGCTATGAGGATGTGCTCGCAGATGTCATCCGGCGGGACAAGCAGGATATGACACGCGAGATCGCACCGCTCAGACCCGCTGAGGATGCCGTGACAGTTGACACCACAGACGCCGATCTCAAGCAGTCCGAAGAAATGCTCTATGCTGTATGCAGGGAGAAGCTGCATTTATGAAAGGATTTTATAAATTTGCAATCCGGCTGATGTCCTTTCTGATGCCGCTCTGCTACCGCATTGAGGTGAAGGGCAGAGAGCAGCTGCCGAAGGAGGGCGGCTATCTCTTTGTCAGCAACCACCGCAGCAATGCTGACCCGATTCTGATCGGCATTCAGAATCCTGAAACTCAGTTTTGCTTTCTCGCAAAGCAGGAGCTCTTTTCACAGGGCTTCATCGGCTGGCTGCTCAAAAAGCTCGGTGCAGTCGCGATTGACCGCGGTGCCGGTGATGTCTCCGCACTGGAGGAACTGGAAACGCGCCTCAGAGCCGGCGAAAATGCACTGATCTTCCCGGAGGGCACACGCTCAAAAGACGGCAAGCTGATGCACTTCAAAACAGGCGCCGCGCTGATCGCAGCGCAGACCGGTGTGCCTGTCGTGCCGGTCGGCATTTCTTTCGACGGACAGCTGCACTTCCGCAGCCGCATCCTCGTCACTTACGGCGCACCTTTTTCGATCCCGCAGACGGACCCGGAAAAACCCTCCGGTGCCGTACTCAAACAGATCCGGCAGGAAATGTCGCGGAATGTCGCCGCACTGCTGCCGATGCAGACAGAAAGCCAAGTGCAGGAAGATAAGCCTGCGCAGAAGGGAGAATAACCACCTATGAATCGCAGAATTGATTACGGCAAGATCGCGCTGATCCTGACAATCGTCATTCTCGGAATCTTCGCTGTGGACTTCTGCCGCCGCCTATACAGCGACTGGCAGGGTGCAAAGGGTACACTGAATGTACATACATCATCATCGCAGGTTGAATCCATCTCTGATGCTTCCTCCTACGATCCGCTTGTGCCGGAGGAAACCGGCGAAACCGGCACGACAACCGGCGCGGGCGCAAATGCAGGTCCCGACACAACAACGACCGCTGCTGCGCCGCTCACACCGCCCGCGGATTACAGCACATTGCAGGTTTCAACCGCTGACACAATCAAGGGCAGCCTGATCCTTGTCAATGAGGAACACGCATTCAGCGGTGCGGCGGATCTCACGACCTTCGCAGATATCAATTACTCGCATCTGCGTCTGCCGAGAACAGATCTCCAGCTCAACACTGCAATGGCAACCTCGCTGGTTTCGCTCTTCAATGATTTCTACAACGCGACAGGATTCGGCAATCTGCTTGTCTATTCGACCACGCAGGAGCCCGGCTCCGCACAGTACGGTCTCGGCGTTCCTGAGCGTGCTGCCGGTCTTTCTATGGATATCGGCATTCTCAGTGAAACCTCGCACACTCCGTACAGCTCCGCCTCTTATCCGTGGCTCGCGCAGCATGCAGTTGATTACGGCTTCATCCAACGCTTCCCGGCAGGCAAGGAGGAGCAGACAGGTCACAACGCGATGGAATGGCATCTCCGCTATGTCGGCGAACCTCACGCACAGTATATGAAGACCAATGATCTCTGCCTCGAAGAATACCTCGCACTTGTCCGCGAGCACCCGTGGGACAAAGAGCATCTCTCTATCGAAGTCAAAGGCATTATCTACGAGATCTACTATGTTAAGGCCGGCGCAACCGCAACAACCGATATTCCGTACCTGAACGGTACCGATCCGATCATCTCCGGCGACAACATGAACGGCTTTGTCGTAGCATGTGCAAAGACCGGCAGCACCGGCAATGAGCCTGCTGTGGTCATCGGCGACGAAACCACTCCTGCAGCGGAGTAAGCACAAACAATAAGGCAGGATGTAACAAGCATCCTGCCTTTGCTATATCTGATTCTCATGTATACAGAAGAAAAGGCAGGGCGTTAAACCCTGCCTTTCGTTGTTTTACTCCATTTTGCCGCTCAGCTGTAACCCGGTGATCACGAACAGCGCCAGGCAGAAGATCAGCAGAAGGATGCAGCCGACATTCAGCCATGCAGCCTTTCTGAGCTTTGCCTTTTCCAGCGGTACCTCAGCGGGCTCGAGCCGGAACTTCTTGCGGTTCACGATGAGAAGCACGAAACCTGCAATCGCAAGTCCGTATTCACATGTCACGAAAATCAGAAGCGGGATGAGCTGCGGGAGCATTTCGAGCAGACCGGAAATATCGTTTTTCTCAGCGAGCTCGAGGAAACCCTCAAAATCTATGTTTCGGAGGATTGCGCCGGAGATCACGCTACCGCAGAAATTGATGATCATATGGAGCGCGATCGTATACTGGATCTTTCCTGTGCGGATGTAGATGAATGCAAAGAACATGCCGAGCATTGCAGCGAAGAAGCACTGCGAGAAATTGCCGTGGAACAGACCGAACATGATGCCGGACATCAGAATCGCTGTGCCTTCGCCGTATTTGCGGACACGGTCGATCAGGAACTTGCGGAAGATCAGCTCCTCTATGATCGGCGCACCGAGCACTGCAAAGATCGTGATGGCGAGACTTCCTTCGCCGAGGATGCCTTCGTTCAGTACAGAGGAGTCAATCTTGAAGCCGAAGATGGCGCCGAAAATCAGATTGACGAAATTTCCGATCAGCGCTCCGGCAACCATAAATGCAAAGCACATGATCACCGCGATCACAAATTGCCCCGGCTTCATGCTGTATTGCTTCGGCGGAGAAGGCTTGATCGCCTTGCCAATCAGTAAAAAGAGCGGAAAAGCGATGAAATACATCGGTACAAAGTTGAAGACATATTCCAAATTCTTTGACATATTCTCATCGAAACCTGTCAGCTTCAGAATCAGGAACACACCGCCGACAAGAAGCTGTCCGATGAGTCCGTAGAGCATGATGTTCAGAAGCGAGAAAGAGTAGCTGTGCTTCGCTTCCTTGTAAACGGCCTCTGTATCAACCGGCGGCTCCGGCTGAACGGCTGTTTCAGTCCCGATGATTTCGGGCTGATTGAAATTATCTTCCATTTCCCATACCTCATATTATCGAAAAAGCAGCGGCACAAGGGTCACTGCTTTTCCGTATTTTTTATTTCTTCGGATCAATCAGCATACCGCCGGTTTTGGGGTCAATGCCGCGGGCACGAAGCTGCTTCTCGAAGTCACGGTTGATCTTCTCAGTGCGCTTGCGGCGTTTCGCCTCAGCAGCTGAGATCGGACCTGTCGGCTCCGGCTCAGCAGGCTTTGCAGCAGCTCTCGGCTTCGGCTTCGCGGCCGCTGCACGCTTCTTCTTGTCCGGAATATGATACTCGGAGTAGTTGATTGCCTTGCCATCGTCGTGCGGCTGATTGGGGTTCTCGATGCCCATAGATGCCATCAGAGCATCCATATCGAGCACAGGTGCTGCGGATCCGCCCGGAACCATCGGCGCGCCGGTCAGCGGATTTGTCGGGATACCGGCAGAAGGCTGCTCAGGCGGCGTGCTGTAGACAGGCTCGGTGATCGGAATCGGATTGCCCATTGCATCGTATGTCTGGAAAATCTGACGGCCGTCTGCACCGTAGCCGACAAACAGCGGCACAGGGCCTTCCGGTTCGGCGGCTCTCTTCGGCTGTACCGGCTGCTGATAAACAGGCGGTGCGGCAGGCTGCGGTACAGGCGGAGCTGTCGGAACATTCAGCGTCGGGACAGGAGCCTGCGGCGTGCGCTGTGCAGTCGGAACCGTTGTGATCTCGGGAATCACAGGAGCGGGTGCAGGCGGAGCAGGCTGACCCACCCGCGATTGCAGCGTAGGCGCTTCGGGCACCTGCAGAACAGGTGCAGCAGGCGCGGCTGCCGGAGCAGTCGGAACTGTTGCAATCGAAGGTGCTGCCGGTGCAGGAGCACTTCCGGCACCCGGCATCAGGAGCAGGTCATCCAGCGAATCGCTGAGCGACGGTGCAGGAGCCGGTGCGGAGGGCGCAGAAGGAACCGTAAATGCCTCGAGACCGGTCGGTGCGGGCGCAGGCTGCGGTGCAGGTGCGGGCATCGGACGGACAGGCGGCGCAGAAGGAACCGTGAACGCTTCCAGACCGCTTGGCGCGGGTGTCGGTGTTACATCGACAACATCCTCAGGAATCGGAATCTGCGGCCGCTGCACAGGAGCATCGGTCACAGTGACGGTCGGAGAAGACGGTGTCGGAGCACCGAACAGGCTGTCAGCTACACTGCCGAGCGGGTCAGCAGGTGCGGCGCCGGGCACAGGCTCAGAGAACTGTGCAAGAATATCGTCTGCGGCAGGACGCGGAGGCGTGCTCGGCACAGAGAACTGTGCAAGCAGGTCATCTGCACTTCCTGCATTCTGAACGGTACCCGCGGGAGCAGTCGGAACAGCACTCGGCACAGGCGGAATCGCAAACTGTGACAGAACGTCATCCGCAGGCGCGGGCGTCGGAGTCGGCATTGCAGGCTGCGGCGTCGCAGACGGCATAGCCGGAGCACCGGGCGTCGGGATTGCAAACTGCGAGAGCACATCGCCGGCGGGAGCTGCGGGAGCAGAATGCGGTGCAACAGGTGCTGTCGGTGCGCCCGGAACAGGAATCGCGAACTGCGAAAGTACGTCGCCGGCGGGAGCTGCCGGAGCAGGCGGCGGTGCAACAGGTGCTGCCGGTGCGCCCGGAACAGGAATCGCGAACTGCGAGAGCACATCACCGGCGGGAGCTGCCGGAGCAGGCGGCGGTACAACAGGTGCTGCCGGTGCGCCCGGTACAGGGATTGCGAACTGCGAGAGCAGATCACCGGAAGGAGCCGCAGCAGGTGCAGCCTTTGCAGGAATCGGAGCCTGCGGAATCGGCGGGAGACCGGCATTCGGTGCCGGCATTGCTGCGGGCTTCGGGGGCTCAGGCGGCGGCGCCTCGATCGGCTGCTGGCGCTGGGCTCTCACAAGATTCTTGCGCATGGAGGGCGGGACATACTCCCCCTCCGAGGAAGCCGGCGGAGCCGGGCGGGAAGGAAGCGGAGGCGGGATTACATCAGACGAAGCATGATGCCTGGCTGCCTTCCGCTCATTCTTGAGCTGACGCTGCTCTTCCTTGAGCTGGGCTGCCATTTCCCTGTTTGCTTCCTTGATGAGCTTCTTCGCGATCACGGTCTTGCACTTTTCGCAGGTCATCTGTACAACATCCGTCATTTCACCGACAGAGGTATACTGTCCGATGTTTTCCGGCTTAATCAGATTGATGCCGCATGCGGTGCGCTTTCCGTTTTCGGAACCATGGATCACCTTTGTGCTCGCTTTGGTCGTTGAGATCAAGTCAACATGCATAGGATACAACCTCCGGTTGATACTTATTCTGATACAATTATCATTATACTACAAACCCGCAAAAAAATCAACACTTTTGAGAAGAAAAAATGCTATTTGTCAAGGTTTTTGTGCATTACATAAAAAACGCTTTCATTTTTTGGCACTCATGACGAAAAATTCTTTTTATCGACACACTTTGTTCATATTTGAATCCCAATCGGACATAAAAAACGCATAATATGACAGTTTCTTTACCTGATTTCTGCGATACAGCGGCATGTGCTTGGACATTCTGTATAAAAGAAGACCGGAAGCAGCTGCCTCCGGTCCCCTCATTTTTCAACCGTCCACGAAGACGAAATCATCAAGCTCTCCGGTCAGATACTTCATATACCATACAAGATCTGCAACCTCAGCTCTGCCGTTGTCGTTGACATCTGCCGCCAGCTCGCTCGCCTGATCCGGGAATTCGCCCATCATATAACGCTTCGCAAGGGTGAGATCCTTTGCGGTAATCTTTCCGTCGTTGTCCAGATCGCCCCGGGTGAAGCGAATTTCCGGCTTCGGACCGTCGATCGCCGTGCCGTCCGGTGCGCCGATCATCTCGTCGATATAGAAGCTGTCAGAGCCCGCATCTGTCTCAACATAAATCTGCATCTCAGTCGCACCCGCAGGAAGCATAAAGGACTGATTTGCAAGCTGCACCCACTTGCCGGGCGCCGCGCTCTGCGTGTCGATCTTCTCGTAGTGAATTTCGTTATCAGTGCCGCGGTAAGACAAGGTGAAATGGAAGGTCACATCCCCTTCTGCACTCTCGGGAGCCATCGCGACGGTGCTGAAGCTGTATGCCTCGCCGGATTTGAACACGCCGCTGAGATTGTGCGCTGCGCCGTTCCAGGCAGAGGTGCGGTCGGTAACTGCAAGCGCACGCGAGCCCTCAAACGCTGCGCCGCCGCTAGAAGCAACCGTCTCGCCGCCGCGGGAATGGAATCCCTCATCGCCCTTCTCAAATGTATAATGGAACCAATAACCGTCAGCATCCGGTTCCAGAATTACAGGAGCATTCCACTCAGCGCGCTCGTAATCGAAATAGTCGATATCTGCATAGCCGCCGGCAGACTTGGTGCCATAGCTGTATATCGCGCTGCGGTAGCCGGTAAAGAGCGTCAGATCATAGCTCATTCTCAGCGTGTCACCGATCTTCGTCCAGTTATTGCCGTCGAAGGAATAATAGAAATTCGCCTGGTCGATATTGTTTGAAACATTGAAATTGCTGTCAACAGTCGCAAACTTGAAATCGACCTTCAGATAGACTTCATCGCCGTTCATATCCTTCTGCTCGGTGATGGAATGATTCTCATTTTCAACCTTAGTACCTGTGGTGTTGTTCCGTGCGGTGTAGACATGCTTCCTGCCGTCATCACTGACATATACGCCGACATTGCCGTACTTGAACTGGAACGCAGAGAGACCCGCATAATCGCCGGGCTTCATATGGGAGGCGTCCAGCTTGATGACAGAGGAGCATGCAGGACCCTCTGTGCGCATGGTCAGGGTATTGCGTGCGAACAGGAACGAATTATTGGTTGTGGTTTTGTTTGTCAGACGGAGCCAGCCCGGGCGGTCTGTCACAGACCATGCGCTGTTGTCGGGGTTGTGGTTCCACTGCCACTCAAGCGCGAGCTTGTTTGTATCATAGCTGAAATCATCGTCATGTGCGAGCGGGGTACCCGTGTAGCTGCCGGAAATCTGGAGCGTCGTCGGCGCCTTTCCGTTCACGCCCATGACAGGCCAGCCGTTCTCCCACCTGAACGGCACCAGCACCGGCACTCTGCCGACTGCACCGTGATCCTGGAACAGCAGCGCATACCAGTCGCCCTCGGGTGTCTGCACGACACCGCCCTGCGCAACGCCGCTGCCGTAGGTGCCGAGGCCGGATTCCAGAACGGTCTTGCTCTCCCAGTTGCCCGTCAGCGACTTGGAACGATAGCAAAGCTCAAGTCTCGGATGCCCGCTCGGCCAGGCAATCAGGAAAATATAATAGTAATCACCGATCTTGTGGATGTGTGAGCCCTCACCCGCAAGACCCGAGAGTCCGGTGCTGAACAGCTTTTTGTCAAGACCGCCCCACTTGAAGTCGGTCATTTCATCGTTGAATTCCTTGATGGAGATATTGCCGCCTGCGCCGTAGACAAGGTACTTGCGCCCGTCATCGTCAAAGAGCATGGAGGCGTCGTGATACATGCCGTTCAGCACAGTGCGCGTCCAGTTGCCGCTCTCAATGTCGTTTGTCTTGTAGATATAGGATTTGCCGGTGCCGTAGCTGCCGAAGAACACATAGAATGTGCCGTCATGATAACGGAGCGAGGTCGCCCACTGTCCGTGTGCATAATCATGCTTGCCGTTCTTCAGGTTCTGCACATCTCCGTCGGCGTAGGTATCATAGACATAGCCGCAGATCTCCCATGAAAAGAGATCTTTCGACTTCATGATCGGCACGCCCGGTGTAAAGTACATCGTGGTGTGTACCATGTAATAGGTATCGCCGACGCGGATGATGTCATCATCCGGCACATCCGCATAGATAAACGGATTGGCGATGGTGTCGGCTGCCGAAGCCGGCAGCGCGGGTGCGGTCTGCGGCAATACCGTGAGCAGACCGGCACAGCAGAGCGCCGCTGTGCAGGCACTGAGCAATCTGTGCAGTTTCATGATTCAATTTCCCCTTTTGCAAATAAAAATATTTTTGATGCATCTCTTTTTTCCGCCGGAGGTTTTATGTTTTCTCCGAACGGCGCTATTCCGCCCCATTTTAACCAATTATACCAGAGACAGCGGGAGAAAACAATGCACTTTCAGCACAAAAGCATTCATTTTTGCAGATGTTTTGTGCACGATATTCTTATATTGCAATATAGTCTCATTAAATGATATGCCAGCTTTATATATGTGCACACCCTACAAAATGATTTCTGAACAGTATCATTTCAGGTGGAAAATGCAAATCGTATAGTTTTTCTGAAAAAAATTCATTGCAGGGCTAGACAGCGCTGCGGTATAATAAGGATGCGGGAGTATACCCGTCAAACAATACAGGGGGAATTGAAATATGAAACACAAAAAACTCGCCTGCGGCGTCACAGCCGCGCTTTGTCTCAGTATGCTGGGACAGCTGCCCGTTCTGCCCGTTTCAGCGGACAATCCGATCATTCAGACGAGCTTCACGCCAGACCCGGCACCTGTGGTCTTCGGCGATGAACTCTATGTTTACACAGGATGCGACAAGGACGGGAACAACGGCAACTACACTATGACCGGCTGGCAGTGCTTCTCCACAAAGGATATGAAGAACTGGACCGATCACGGCAGAGTCATGGAAGACACGGATTTTTCTTGGGGAAACGAAAATGATGCGTGGGCTTCCCAGTGCATCGAACGCAACGGAAAATACTATCTCTATGTCACCTCAACGGATAATCAGGGACGCGGCAGAGCAATCGGTGTTGCGGTCGCGGATTCGCCGGAGGGACCTTTCAAGGATCCGATCGGGAAGCCGCTCTGCGGTCCGAACTGGTGGTATATCGACCCGACTGTCATGATCGACGACAACGGGCAGGCATGGCTCTTCTTCGGCAACCCGACACTCTACTATGTCAAGCTGAATGAGGATATGATTTCCACCGACGGCGAGGTCAAGCAGTTTGATATGAACACAAGCGCCTTCGGTCCCGGTGACGGCAAGGACCGCAAATCGGCATACGGCGAAGGTCCTTGGATCTACAAGCACGGCGATCTCTACTACATGGTCTACGCTTCCTTCTACAACGGCGAAGGCGGCGAGAGCATGTGCTATTCAACCGGTCCTTCGATTACAGGTCCGTGGACATTCCGCGGTCAGATCATGAAGATGCACAACTGCTTCACGACCCACGGCGGCATCATCGACTTCAAAGGGCACTCCTATCTGTTCTATCACAAGAACGGGCTCAAAGGCGGCGGCACCTTCAACCGCAGCGCCTGTGTCGAGGAGTTCACCTACAACCCGGACGGCTCCATTCCGCTCATTTCGCCGACCAATGCAGGCCCCGATCAGCTTGAAACCTTGAACCCCTTTGAGCGCGTGGAAGCGGAGACTATGAGTTGGAGCGAGGGCATCAAGACCGAACCGAGCGCAGACGGCAAGACCATGGCGATCGGCTTCATCGAGAACGGCGACTATATCAAGGTCAGCGGCGTCGATTTCGGCGATGACGGCGCAAGCACCTTCTATGCCAGCGTTTCCTCCAACGGTCAGGGCGGCACGATTGAGGTGCATCTCGATGATGTGACCGGTCCGATCGTGAGCACGGCATCTGTCCCTGTCACCGGTGACTGGAAAAAGTATGTGACAGTCGAAAGCGAAGTGACCGGCGCAAAGGGCACGCATGACCTCTATCTGCGCTTCTCCGGCGGAGACAGCTACCTCTTTAACGTAGACTGGTGGCAGTTCAGCAAGCAGAGCAGCACATCCTTCCGTCTTGCGGACTGTGATGGCGACGGCAAGGTCAACGCAGCAGATTTCACCATCGCAAAGCGCGGCGCAATGTCAGGCTTCAAGGATATTGCAGCAGAAAAGGCGGCAGACGTGGATCAGAGCGGCACAGTCGATCTGACTGATATTCAGTGGTATGTTTCGTTCCTCACCGGCGAGACCGACGCGCTTCCTGAGAAGTACACGCCGCCCACACCGCCTCCTTCTGCGTTCAATTACGATTCCGCAGTGACCTTCCACGAGGCACCGGGTGAATACTTCGAGGACAAGGCAGCGCAGAAGGGCACTGTGGTCAAAGAGGATTACAACGGCATCAACGGCAATAAGACCATGTATGTCTATCTCCCCTACGGCTACGACACAAGCAAGAAATACAATGTCTTCTATCTGATGCACGGCGGCGGCGAGAACGAGACCACCTGCTTCCAGGATAAGTGGACGCATATCAACTATATGCTCGACCGCATGATCGAAAACGGCGAAATCGACCCGATGATTGTAGTCACGCCGACATTCAACAACTGCCCGAGCAACGACGGAAACATGGGCGCAGGCACGGTCTGGGATGAAATGCGACGCACGATCATTCCGTATATCGAAGGCAAGTATTCGACCTATGCAGAAAACACTTCCATCGAAGGACTTCAGGCTTCTCGCTATCACCGTGCATACGGCGGCTTCTCAATGGGCGGTGGTTCCACATGGAATAACTTTGCAAACAATCTCGATATCATTGCGTATTTCATGCCGCTGTCCGGCCACAGCTGGGTCGGCAAGGACGGTCTGACGCAGGAAATCGACAAGCTCGGCATGAATACAAGAGAGTATTTCGTGTTCGCGGCAACCGGCGATGATGATATCGCTTACGGCAACATGAACGGTCTTGTGAATTCGATGAAGCAGGACAGCCATTTTGTCTACACAAGCGACTTCTCAAAGGGCAACTTCTATTATCTTGTTGCGCCCGGCAGAAATCACTGGTGGGGCAATGTCAGACATTATATCTATGATGCACTCCCCTACTTCTTCCATGAGGGCGTCTGATGTGTGAACAATAAGTCACCGGCGTGCGGAAACTCACCGCACGCCGGTTATTTTGCCGGAGCACTTGAAATCTGCATCAATCTGTGCTATAATAGATGCAGTCTGTACGGGATCCGCCGGCAGACTTCCGTGATATGAACGAGGAACGAAATATGAAACAGAAAAAAATGATCTCCCTTTGTGTATTGCTTCTTGCAGCCGGTATGCTCACTGCCTGCGGCGGAGAGTCAAGCACAACTGCGGAATGCGGCAATGCAGAAACGACAACTGCCGCATCCGATACGACAACTGCCCCCGCAGATACGACTGTTTCCCCTGCTGCCGATACAACGGCATCCTCCGCTGATACAACGGATCCTTCTGCGGCAGAAACTGCCGCGTCACTGAATGAAACCGTACCCGCAGAATCCCGGGCTGTGTCCGATGACACATTCAGCGATGATATGCTGATCTTTCTCGCAAGCCGATATTACGGCTCACGCAACAACTGGGTCCCGGAGTTCATTGATGTTGACAGCACGGAGGATCCCGATACCGCAGCGATCCATCTCTATGATTTGATCGACAACCACACTTCCACCTGCGATTGGTACTATGTCAGCCGTAAGTCGGGAAGCGGCGAGGATTTCCTTGGAAATCCCGTGAATCTCAACGAACGGCCGATCGAAGTATATGATCCCGAAGTACCGCAGCGCTCCGATATTCCCGATACCGCCTGCTGCGGCGTACAGTATATCGGTTCTTTCCCTGCCGGCACAGGAAAAGCAAACGGATACAATGCCGCTCTGATCGAATACTTTTTGCTGGAAGGCTACGATGAGGAATATCCGTTTCTCGGCGGGCTCATGAACGAGAAAACTTTCGCAGAGACACAGGCTGCGCAGGAGCTTTACCTGATTATTCCGCGAGACCGCGAAGCACATGTTGTCGTGACCGAATGCGATCCGGTCGAGGGCAGCATATGGGGACGCATCTACAGCAGCTACAACGGCACTCCGTTCCTGCTTTACTGCAATCACAGCGAGATCGCATCGGATGTGCAGATCCAGATCACGGATAACAGCGGCGTGCATGAGGCTTTTTCTGTGTATCTCAGCGGCATGGACGGGAGCCCGAAGGCGGACAAGGACTGCGCATATATTCTGACACCGGAACTGCATAAACAGTATCCTGATTAAAATGGGGTGATTCACCTGAAACTGAAAAGTATTCTGGCAGCAATGACAATCTGTGCAGCATTTGCTCTGACAGGCTGTGCAGGCATGTCGTCGCTCCCGCAGGCTGAAACCATGCCTGCGCCGACAACCACAACCACTGTGACAACGACAACAGAACCTGTCACAGAAGCCGAGACCACAACACAGCCGCAGATCATCGGCGGCATGAATCCGCTCAGCGGCGAAATGAATCTTGATCCTGCGGCAGAGGGCAAGCGTCCGGTCGCTGTCATGATCAACAATCTGAAGGGCGCACTTCCGCAGTACGGCATCGAGGCCGCCGATGTGATCTATGAGCTTCCCGTTGAGGGCGGTATTACGCGCATGATGGCGGTTTACCCGGATTACCAGCATATGCCGAATGTCTGCTCCGTGCGCAGCTGCCGGTATTATTATCCCATCCTCTGCCTCGGCATGGATGCAATCTACTGCCACTGGGGCTGCGACCAGACCATCGCGAAGGAGACACTCGAACGCACCGGCATCGACCATCTCGACGGCGGATTTCTGTTCGGGCAGCTCTTCTTCCGGGATCCGAACAGAAGCGGCTATGCTGTTGAACACAGAGGCTATCTCGACGGTGCAAAACTCCCGGGATTTATCGCACAGAAGGGCTTCCGCACCGACCGTGCCGCCGAGTATCAGCAACCGATGTTCCGTTTTGCGGATCCGGATACACCGATCACACCTGCACAGATCAAAACGCAGCGCCTGACGCTCAATTTCTCCGACAGCTATTTCAGCACATTTGAATATGACAGCGCTGCGGGAAAGTATCTGAAATTCCATTCCGGCAATCCGCACATCGACCAGAGTACCGGCAATCAGCTCGTGTTTGAAAATGTGTTTGTCCTGCAAACCGATATTCACCCGCGTGAGGACGGCTATCTTATGGATGTTGCGCTCACGGGCGGCAGCGGTTACTACGCAGCAAACGGCGGAATGGAAGCGATCACATGGACAAAGGAAAGCGAAACCGCACCGATCCGCGTGTTCCATACTGACGGCACAGAACTGACTGTCAGCGCGGGAAAAAGCTACATCGGCATCATCGGCGAGAACAAGAAAATCTCGTTCAGCGATCAATAACTGCGCATCTGCGATAAAAAGCACCTCTGCGGGAAATCGCCCGCGGAGGTGCTTTTTTATCATGCTGTTCAATTTACGGAACCTGTCTGCGGAATTTTCCCGGCGTCATACCTGTCACCTTCTGGAACTGCCGCAGAAAATAATTGCATTCATCATAGCCGCAGGATTCTGCAATGCTCGCTGCGCTCTGCACAGTCGTAGTCAGGAGATACATCGCAAGGAATACACGCGCACGGATCACATCCTGATGGAAGCTGACGCCGAAGAAATCCTTGTAGATCTGGCGGAAATAGCCCGAGCTGAACGAATATCGGCGGCAGATATTGTCCGTATCACATTCATCCAGCGCATAGACACCGTTTCGCACTGCAAACAGTTTGTCGGCATGGGGCTGCCGCTGCTGCAAAATATGTGCTTCGGTCGCATCCTCAAGCATCACATTCACCTCAGAAATACACTGCTCGGCGGACATATCGGAATCAAACACGAGCTGGCGGATCATGATTGCATCCCCGCCTTCAGAGCGGCAAATGTTTGTATGATGCAACAGCACAGCGCGCAGTTTTTCGGTAACTCGCACGAGCTCCTCAGAGGAATTGACCGGTATCCCCGCGCAGAGCAATGTCTGCACATCAATTCTGCCGCAGACACAATCCTGTAGTCCGACCATGCGGAACACCTCAGAAATCTTTTGCAGCAGCGCAGTTTTTCTGTCCTGCGTGTCTGGCGTGAAGAGCTGATCCGGCGTATCGAGACGAATCGCGATCGCGTAAATCGGCTTCGACGCATCAGTAAGCTGAGCCCCGAGCGCACGGATCGTACCGCGCTGATTATAAAGTCCGGTCAGAGAATCGCGTTCATCTGAGAGATTCTGGCATTGCAGCAGATAGCGGATGTCATTCTTCATGCAGAGGAAGGTCAATCCGATTGAAATTGACTTCATCCAGTTGCGGAAAATATCATCGTAGGTATCCGGATTATGGTATTCAAGCACAAAATAGCCGAAGAGATGTTTCTCGAAAAACAGCGGCAGATAATAATGCACAGCATTATCCGGCGAAAACGCATAGAGCGAATCAAATTCGTAGCGCGTGCAGCGAATCGCAGGCTTCTCAAGATGCCAGGGCATGACGCTGCGGCAGCTCATCATTTCGGTCGGCGTATCCGCTTTGGTATCATACCAGTTATCAAACAGGCAGAGAAACATATTCTGCACCCAGCGGACATTGAACTGGTGCGCTGACAGCACCTTGATCAGCTCATCGAGCGTGCCGCAGAGCGTGAGCTGCTGTTCCATTGTGCCGAGCACGTTCCATTTATTATACTGCTGCTGTGTGCGGAGAAGACCGAGCTCATCATGGAGCTGTGTCTGCTCCGTGCCACACGGGCAGCTTGCGCCGGAGATCCAGATGCCCTTTGGCGGCTTGAACGGCTCCGGCTCTTTGCCCTCGGAAAGTGCAGCAACAATATCGACCGACGAAATACCGAGCTCCTGACGTCCGCGCTGAAAGGTGCTCAGCAGCGGCGAGTGATAAACGCGCTCGTGGATAAATTCATACCCTGCAACAGTGATATCCTCGGGCACACGCACATGATACTGTAAAAATGTATCCAGCATGCCGAACGCCATATAATCATTTCCGCAGACGACGCCCTCCGGCATCGGAAGGTCTCCGCGAATATACGCATTTGCGAGCTTTTCGCCGGAATCCGTCCAGAAGTTTCCGTAATGTACGCGGGAAGGATCAAATTCGACCCCATGTGATTCGAGCGCACGCCGATACCCGCGCACGCGGTCTTCGGAAGCACCGTTTCCCTCGAATCCGGTCAGAATATCAATCTTTGTAAAGCCGTGCTTCTCAAGGAGATGATTTGTGATCTCCTCCATATCATCCTCGTCACTGGAATTGATAAACCGCACATTCGGGAAGTCCAGAGTCGGGACATAAATACCGATGATGACAACGGGAATATCCTGCCGCTGCTCGAGCATTGAACGAATCTTCTCGCGGAGCTTCTCATTGAGAATCGACTCTGAGATCAGGATCAGTCCGCAAAGCTCCTGCGAAAAAATCAGCTCATAGACGCTGTTTTCCAGATCTAACGCCTCGTCATATTCATACGGATTATATATATTGGAGAACACAACTGTCTTTTTCCCAAGCTCCTGCGCCCTCTTAATCAGACCCTTCATGATCTCACGCTGTTCGATGCTGTTGACTTCCGCTGCGACAACGCCGATCGAGGATCTCTTTCTATCTGTCATGGTGATCCCCCCTGCACTTCATTATAAACGAAAGTTGTGCATTTGTCAAGCTATTTTTCTGCGTTTTGTCCATATAATATATCAGAAACGCAGAAAACAAACATAAATACGCAATAAAAAAGCTCCCGCACAGCTTGCGCTGCGCGGGATAGTGGGGGACCACACCAATGAAATCATGATTTCATGGCAGATCTGCAAATATAGTAAAAAATCTATTAGGCTTTGAAAATCATACGGACGAAATTATAGATATGTGCTCTGATGCAGTTATCGCCGTGATAGCCACCGTTCACAACATGCCAGATATGCGGTGTGCCCGCCTTATCAAAATTATTGTGATAGCCCTGCGGGGTGCCCAAACCGACAACATCATCATTGGTGCCGCCCGTCAGCAATACCAGGGAAGGTGCTGCCTCCTCACTGCCCCAGCTCCACGGACCCTCGACGCCCGGTGCCGGGCAGATCGCGCCGATGTAGCCGAACTTATCTGCGTACTTCATGCCGATGCGCAGAGACTCTCTGCCGCCCATCGAGAAGCCGGTCACCGCTGTATTTGCTTTACCGGTCGCAACGCTGTAATTGCCTTCGATATGCGGCATCAGGCTGTCAACAATATCATCGACGAAATTGTCATAGCCGACACTGGATTCATAATCCGAGAAACTCGTTGCGCTCTCTTTCGTCGGGTGCGTGAAAACCAGCGGCACGACAACGATCATTTCCTTTGCAGCGCCCTCAGCGATTGCATTCGTAATGATCTGCGGGGTCGGAATCGGAGGCGCATTGCCGGTAAGAATCATACGGTCCTCATCCTCGAAGAAGCCGTGCAGCAGATACAGAACCGGATATTTCTTGCTCGGGTCGTAGTTTGCAGGAAGCATGATGTTATAGGGCTTCTGCTTATTTGCTTTCTTGGAGAAATAATACTCCTTCTTCACCTGCGGATAAGTGACGCCGTTTTTCTTCTGTGTGGAGGAATTCGGCTCAAACTCGACGAGTGTGTCCTTCACAGCGTTGGTATACTCCGTGATGGTGCGCATGCTGCCGGTATAGACTTCTTCCTGCTGCGACTGCGCCTCCGGGAACTCCTCTGTCTCGCCGGTAAGATATTTCACATACCAGACAATGTCCGCGACGGTCACATCCCCGTCCTGATTGACATCTGCTGCGAGCTTTGCTGCGGCATCCTTCAGCGTGCCCATTGCGACACGCTTGGCAAGGGTAAGATCCTTTCCGTTGATCTTGCCGTCGCCGTCCACATCGCCGAGCTTGAAAGTGATCGGTGCGGGACCTGCAATCTGCATGCCATCGGGTGCGCCGATGACTTCATCGACATAGAAGCTGAGGGTCGTGTCCTCGGTCTCAACGTAGAGCTTCAGATCAGAAGCGCCTGCCGGGATCTTAAAGGATGGATTCGCAAGCTGTGTCCACTGACCTTTCACGACGGTTGCACTTGCCACCTTGTCATAGTGTGCAGTGCCTTCGCTGTCGGTATATTCAAGCGTCAGATGGAAGGTCTCTGTCGCGCCGCCCTCGGTGTAATTGACATCAGCACTGAAGCTGAAGGAATCGCCGGGCTTGAAGGTCTTGCTGCTCAGCGGACGGGTCGCGCCGTTCCACACAGCAGTTCTGCCGGTAACTGCGAGAGACTTGCTGCTCTCGTATGCAGCCGCGCCGGAAGCCGCAACGGTCGCTGCGCCTCTGCCGGTCCAAGTGCCCTCGCTGCTCTCAAACGTGTCATGGAAGAAGTAGCCGTCGGGATCAGGCTCAGGCTCGCCGGTGCTGACCAGGAAGGTCGTGACGGACTGTGCCGGAAGCTGTGCGGTGAAGCCGCCGTCATTGAAGGACGGAGCGCTGCATGCACGGAAATTCTCGGTGGAGGTGGAGTGCCATGCAGACACATCGGAGATCTTCTCGCCGCCGGAAAGGGTGAAGTTCTCAGTCGTACCGTTGCTCCCCTTGTTGATTGCAACAATCGCGACTGTACCGTCTTCATTCTGATATGCGGAGCAAAGGACATTGCTCTCGGGCTTTTCCGTCGCTGCGATACGGACTGCACCCGGACGCACCCACTTGGAATACTGTGCCATGCAGGCGCCGCGCTTCGAGACTCTGCCGTCATCCCACATCAGGCTGTACTGACGGCGGATATACCACCAGACATAAGCGCTCATGTTGCCGACGACCAGACCGTTGTGAATGTTCTCAGCCGCCTGGAGCGCCTGATCCCATTTATCTGCGGAATTCGCGTCGGAATTCGGGACATACACCTCGGTCATCCAGATTTCCTTGCCGCAGTTCTTCACGGTCGGGTAGTCCATCGAATCGCGGGAGGTGCCGTAGAAATGCGTGCCGAAGAGATCGCAGTTTGCAAACGCCTTCGGATTGTTGATGATCTGTTTATAATAGTTCTTGCCGTAGCCCCAGCTTTCGGGACCGTACTGGAAGCTCTCAGGCGACATCAGCTTGACATTGGTGCCCTCCTTAACCGTTGAGGCGTAGTTTGCGATGAAATTCGTCGCACGCTCAGGAGACCAGAAGGTCCATTCTCTCGAGTAGTCCGGCTCGTTCTGAACCGAGATGGAGTAGAGGTTGATGCCCTGCCCCTCCATATACTTGACATAGCTGTTGAGATGCTGTGCATACTGCGGCTCTGCTCCGTTATTGAGCACATAGAGACCGGTCTGATCGGTGCCGCCGCCTTTGCTGCGCATGCTTGCAGGCGGATTCCACGGCGTCGCAAAGACGGTTGCGCCGAGCGCCTGTGCGCGCTTTGCAGTCGGGACGGCATTCTTCCATGCGTTGGAATCGTCGCTGACAAAGATACGCAGGATTGTCAGACCGAGCTCATTGGCGCCGTTGCCGAACGCAGTCTGCACCTGCTCCGCAGTCATGTCGCCGCCCGCGCCGTACTGGGTGTTGACGCTCTGCCATTCCGGGTGGTTCATGCCGCCGAAGCCGCGGATCGTCTGATAGGTCACGCTGGTGTCCACGGTGCAGCTGCCTGCTGCCGCAGCCGGAATCGCCGGGAATACCGACAATGCTGACAGAAGCATTGTCGTGCTGAGTAGTGCGGAAATCCCCTGCCGCACACGCTTGCCTGATGTTTCTTTCATCGTGATTCCCCCTGTATGTTTGTAGAGACAGATAGCGGTGAGAGTCCGCTGTATACGAATCGGTCAGATGCACTTTTGGGCATCTTAACCATATTCATCATACCATATGCAAAAACAAACAGCAATGCAGAAAACGCATATTTTATGGAGAAAATAAAGTTTTTTCTCCTGTTTGCACAAAAACAGCAAATAGGTTTATGAAGTTTCAGAGAAATTCTGCGTTTTATCCACAAATTCTATAAAAATGACATTGATTTGCAGCCTATCTTGGAATAGAATAGAATTGTCGGGTGCCATAAAGCTGCGGTGCGCGCCGGAATCTGTCTTGCATCCCCCTTCATGCATTACAATTCACGGCATACACCGCGGACCTTATGGTGAACTCAGACAGTATCAGAAAACCTTCTTTTTTACTACACAGGGGGAAATGAAATCATGAGGAGAAAAAACCGGATCACATCACTGCTCACCGCAGCAGTGTGTACGGTCTCGATGCTTTCCGTGATGCCGCATGTGCTGGTATCGGCAAGCATCGCCGTACAGAACGACTTTGAAGTCACCTACGAGGGCTGGCACGGTTCCGATATGGATGTCGAAGTGCAGGCACGCGAGGGCATCGGATTCGATGATTCCCGCGGCATGCTCGTCTTCGCAAGAACCGACGCTTCCCAGGGTGCACAGGCTGAAAAGGGTTATTACCTTTCGCCGGATGTCACCTACACCTATTCTGTTCGCGTTTACAGCGAGACAGCAGACACCTTCCGCTTTGTCCTGACCACCAAGGACATTGATACCGCGGAAGACAATGTTGTCACGCTCGATACGCAGACTGCCCCCGGCGGTCAGTGGATCACCCTGAGCGGCACCTACAAGGCACCGAAGAATCACGGTGAATTCCAGCTCAACATCACAACGGATTCCGTCAAGGACTTCCGCTTCGACGATCTCAAGATCACGACAGATGAGCCCGATACCCTGACTGCAAGTGCAGCAGAACAGGGCATCAAGGATGAGATCGTCAATTTCGGTATCCGTTCGGGCAACATCCTGAACGGTGGTACCATCGGCAACGACGGCATCAAGACCAGACTTCTGAAAGACTGCAATGCAATCGAGTGCGAAAACGAGACCAAGCCGGATGCAACACTTTCGCAGAGCGGCTCCTCGAACACCGACATCAAGGTTCGTACAAACAGCTTCGCAGCAATCGCAGACTGGTGCGATAAAAACGGACTCGCCTTCCGCGGACACACGATGGTGTGGCACAGCCAGACACCTGAGTGGTTCTTCAAGGATAACTTCCAGAACGGCGGAAACTGGGTCAGCTCCAGCGTCATGGATCAGCGCATGGAAAGCTACATCAAAAATATGTTTGGCGCTTTCAAGAGCCAGTATCCGACCCTGAATCTCTATGCATACGATGTCTGCAACGAGTGCATCTCCGATGACAGCTCCAAGACCGCTAACAACGGTGACGGCCGCCGTAATCCTGGCATGCCGACGCAGCAGGATGCGAAATCTCCTTGGGTGCAGGTCTACGGCAGCAACGCATTTATTGAAAAGGCTTTCACCTTCGCGGCAAAATACCGTCCGGAAGGCTGCAAACTCTTCTACAACGACTACAACGAGTACTGGGATCACAAGCGCGACTGCATCATTAGAACCTGCAAGCCGCTGCTTCAGAAAGGCGTGCTCGACGGCATCGGCATGCAGTCTCATGTTGATGCACAGGCGAACACCTTCTCTGGTACCACAAACTATCTGAAGGCAATGGATATGTATCTCAGCAACGGCTTTGAGGTGCAGATCACTGAGCTGGATGTTTCCGTCAAGGATGGCGGCGACGCCAGCACACAGGCTACAAAGTATGCGGCAATTCTCTCGCATGCAATCGAAAACAATGTGAACAATCCGAACGGCCCTCATGTCACACTGTTCCAGGTCTGGGGACCTGATGACGGTCATACATGGCTTGGCTCCGGCACATATCCCCTGCTCTATGATTCCAACGGCAATCCGAAGTCTGCTTACACTGCACTGACTTCTGTTGTCCCGAAGAGTGAATGGGGCGACGGCACCAAGTTCGCGGGCGGTATGGAAATCAAAGAGCCCGAGCTCGACGCAGACGGCTACTGGTTCCACTACACCTTCGAGAACGGCACCGAAGACTTCTCCGGCCGTTCCGGCGGCGAAACTCTGACCTCCTCCGGCAGCGCAGCCTATGCAGGCAGCAAGTCCCTGTCTGTTACCGGCAGAACCGCTGCATGGCACGGTGCATCTCATGCACTGAACAGCCGTGTCTTCAAGGCAGGCGAGAGCTACAGCTTCTCCGGCTGCGTACAGCTTGCTTCCGGCTCTGCTTCCGAGACTGTCCACTTCACCATGCAGTACAAGATCGGTGACGAGACCTACTACGAGAAGATCAAGTCCACCGATGCTGTCAAGGGCGAATGGGTACAGCTCGCAAACACCAACTTCAAGATTCCTGAGAACGCAACCGATATGTACATCTACTTTGAGTGCGACGGCGCGGATGCAAGCTACTATGTGGATGAAGTCATCGGCGCACCGGCCGGCACTGTGATCGCAGGCCCGGGCGAAGGCAAGAAGGTTCTCCTCGGCGATGTCTCCTGCGACGGCAAGCTGAATGCTGCTGACCTCACGCTCATGAAGCGCGCACTCATGGCAAACGGCAAGTTCGACAACAACATCGCAAAGATCAATGCAGATGTGGATCAGAACGGCAAGGCCGAGCTCAAGGATGCTGTCCTGCTGTTCCAGTTCCTCCTCAGAGAGATCGACGAGTTCCCGGTTGCTGAGGTCGAGGTCGATTTCAGCGAGATGGAAAAGGTCTTCCAGAGCATCACTCCCGGCACCTCCCTCAAGAAGGACAACGAAAACAATCCGCTGACCACACAGCGTTTCGGCGCAGACCCCGGCTGGATGGTCTACAAGGACAGACTCTATATCTACACCACCAATGACGCATGGGAGAATTATTCCGGCGGCGGCTACCAGATTAACACCTACAACTCCGGCACGATCAACTGCGTTTCTACCGCCGATATGGTAAACTGGACCGATCACGGCGCAATCCCGGTCGCAGACCGCAACGGCAGAACCACCAACGGCGCTGCTAAGTGGGCAGGTGCTGCATGGGCACCGGACGCTTGCTGGAAGACCATCGACGGCAAGGATAAGTTCTTCCTTTACTTTGCAAACTCCGCAGGCGGCATCGGCGTCCTGACCGCTGATTCCCCGACAGGTCCCTGGTCAGATCCGCTCGGTCACGCTATGATCACCGGCTCTACCCCGAACTGCAGTGATGTTGTCTGGATGTTCGACCCGGGCGTGTACTACGATCCTGAGACCAATGAAGGCTATATCGCATTCGGCGGCGGCAGAGCAAACAATGTTGCTGCTGCAACCCCCGGCACCGGCAGAATCGCAAAGCTCGGCGATGACATGACCTCCCTGAGCGGCAATCCTGTCAAGATGCAGACCCCGTATCTCTTTGAGGATTCTTCCATCATCAAGATCGGCGATACCTGGTATTACTCCTACTGCTCCAACTGGAATGTTCCCGGCGGCACCAACATCAACGGCGTTACTTTCGGCAATGCGGATATTCTCTACATGACATCCAAGGAGCCGCTCAAATGTGCATGGGGCACCTCCGATCTCAAGGGCAATGTGTTCAAAAATACTGCAACACAGGGCATCGACAAAGGCGGCAACAATCACCACTCGATCATCTACTTCAAGGGTGACTACTATGTCGCATATCACTCCCGTCAGTATTCTCTCCGTACAGGCATGACCTTCACCAACAAGGATAATCCGAGCGAGAAGAGCAATGACGGCAACTACCGCTCCACGCAGATCAACAAGGCAACATTCAATCCTTCCAACGGCAGCATCACCTGCAACGGCAATATGACCGGATGCGAACAGCTTGAGACCCTGAATCCGTATGTGACTCAGCAGGCTGAGACCATGGCAAACCAGTCCGGCATCCAGGTCAAGGGCGTCGGCGATACGGTTGTCAACGAGATCAGCAAGGGCGACTGGATCAAGGTCAAGGGCGTCAACTTCGATGAAGGCTGCCGCAAGATCACGGTCAAGGCAAGCTCTCAGAACGGCGCTGTCATTAAGGTTTCCACCGGAAGCGCAACCGGCACTGCATTCGCATATGTTCAGGTTCCGGCAGGCAGTTCCAACAAGGAAATCACCGTCTCCTGCAAGAATATCACCGGCGTGAACGACATCGTATTTGAGTTCAGCGGTGAAATGGAATTTGACAGCTGGAAGTTCAGCTGATCAGAAACAGCATATCTACCTTCTCTGAGCGGATGCTCCGTCTGAAAACGGCGGAGCATCCGCTCTTTTGCATTTTACATTTTGATAATATCATGATGCGGACTTGATGAACACACCTGTGATATGATAAAATAGCAGGGAAAGGAATCCCCTATTCTGATTACAGGAGGATTACACATGAAATATAAACGGTTTGGAGCCATGATCGCCGCGGCAATGCTGCTCACCGCATGCCAGCAGAATCCTGACTCCGGCATTGTGGTGCACAAGGATATGGAGCGCGTCATCAGTGAGGCGGAGAACAGCGATGACAGCAAGGCGAATCTTGCAGAAATCCGTGAGACCTCATCGGAGCATTATGAAACGAAAATCGAAAACCAGGCGCTGCACATTGAGGTCTCCGTGAATGCTGATGTGGAACTGCCGGAAACCGACAAGCTGTCTGTATTCCGCGTGCAGCAGCATACCTTCACGGATGAGGGAATCGCAAAATACCGCGAAGTGCTGCTCGGTGATACGGAGCTCTATGATTACGCAGCGGCATTTCAGAAGACAAAGCGCGATCTAGAACATGAGATCGCAGTCGTGAGAGAAAACTACGAAGCGCGGCTGGCAGAAAGACAGAATCCGGAAAATGATGAGGTCATGCGTGAGGAGTATGATTCACTCATGAAGCTGCTGGAGGAACAGTACAACGCAGCGCCGGACGAAGCACCGATGGTGCGCTCAGAGGGCAGGCTGAAACAGAATGCGGAAGCATTCCGAAATGATCCGGGAAACAGCATCCTGAAATGGCGGAATGAGATGTCGCCGGAGGGCAGCACCTTACATGAGATCAGTGCAGACAAAAAGACGGTGTTTTCTGTGATTAACGACCCCGTGAAAGGGAATATGCTCACCTTCTTTGTGTCCCCTACCGAAGGAGGCGCCGCATACAAGAGCACATACCCTGTTCCTGACAGACTGATCGTGCGCAGCGGAAGAAATGTGCCGGAGAATTTCATCGACCATTTTCAGTATGACGGCAGCAAAACCTATGTGCCGGTCGAAAACGATTCATGTGAACTCTCGCAGGAGGAAGCTGAACAGCAGGCAGAGGATTTTATGAAAAAACTCGGGCTCCCGGACTTTGTGCTGAAAGAGGGCGGACGCTATGCAGAACTGGTGATGGATGCGAACAAGACAAACACACTCTATCGCACAAATTATATTCTGCGCTATGTCCGTGACCTCGGGGGCGTTCCGCTCCGTCAGGACAGCGGTACGAAATACTATCAGGAAGACAGCGGCGATTACCGCAAGAATATCTGGCCGGCTGAGCTGATCGAGTTTCATATCTCAGATGCAGGGCTGCTCGGATTTACCTATTATGCACCGCTGGACATGACGGAAACGGCGGTCGAAGATGCGGCGCTGAAACCGTTTTCCGAGGTTTGCGGTACCTTCGAGAAGATGCTGCCGGTCACGCAGGCACGCGAAGACAATCTGGGCAAGAAAATCAAAATCACAAAGATCATACTCGGCTACTCTCGCATCTCAGAGCGGGACAGCTGGGACACAGGGCTTGTGGTGCCTGTCTGGGCATTCATCGGCACCTCACAGCTCACCGATGACAATGGCAGCACACTCTGGGATCCCGAAAGCAATTACGAGCAGATGCAGATCTGCATTAACGCGATCGACGGTTCAGTCATTGATCCGACACTTGGGTATTGATATAGACGGAGGATATATATGAAACGCAACAAAATCACAACGGTCATTTTCGCAGGCATGCTGCTCACCGCATGCCGGGAGAATCCTGATTCCGGCATTGTGGTGCATAAGGATATGGAGAAGGTCATTGCGGAAGCGGAAAATAGCAATGACAGCAAGGTGGAGCTTGCGGAGATCCATTCAGAGACCGGCGAGCATTATCAGACGGAATACACGAATGATCAGCTTCGCGTTACGGTGAAGGTGGATGCGGATGTTGCTGTGCCGGACACAGACAAGCTCTCGGTGCTCCGCGTCAAGCAGCACGCGTTCACACAGGATGAGGTTGACCGCGTGCGGAAGGCGCTCCTCGGCGACGCAGAACTCATTGACGGTCCGGCATCCTCCCGCCGCACGAAGCGGGAGATTGAGGCTGAAATCGCGGATGTGCGGGCGGATTATACTGACAGAATCGCAAACAGTCCGGACGAAGCGGAAGCATGGCAATCTGAAATGAACCTGCTGCTTGCAGATTTACAGAAGGAATATGAAACAGCGCCGGATGAGCCTGTAAGTGTTGCTTCGGACGGCAGGCTCAATTCTGTCGCTGAAAAATATGCTGAAGATCCCGGGGATCCCTACTGGAAATGGGAGCATGATCTGAATGCGGACGGACAGGTGATGATGGTCATGACAAAAGACCGCAGCGCGAATTTTTATGTGCAGAACAATTCAAATTACAGCAACAAAATCGAATTCACCACCTCGCAGGTCGGTCCGCAGGGCACAAACGGTGTGCTGGTCGGCATTGAACCGACTGAGTATGACATCCGGGATTTCTCCCCTGCTGACCGCGAACAGCTTCCCCCAAATCTTTACACGCACGGCTACATGATGCAGGGAGAAAGCCTGAAACAGGTTGAGGGGGATTCCTGCACACTTTCGCAGGAGGATGCCGAACAGAAGGCACAGGATTTCATGAAAACCGTCGGCATCAAGGATTTCGCGCTCTCGGAAGGCGACAAGTATTCAGAGATACTTATCAAATCGGGCACGGAGGCGAAGAACACTGAATACTATTACCGCACCTGCTATCTCCTGCGCTTCTGCCGGATGATCAACGGCGTCATGCTACGGCAGGACAGCGGCATGAAAGAGGATTTCGGAGACAATAACCAAGCCTTCACCAAACGCCTTTGGCCGCAGGAAGTGATTGAATTCACGATCGACGACAACGGCATTGTCGGATTCAAGTGGTGCGCACCGCTGGATATAACAGAAACTGTCGTGGACAGCGCTGCCATGAAGCCGTTTTCGGATATCCGCGCAACCTTCGAGAAGATGCTGCCCATCGCAAATGCCTCGGAGCACGGCCCTGTGAGAATTGACATCGACAAGATCCAGCTCAGCTATTCCCGCATCTCGGAGCGCGACAGCTTCGACACGGGACTGGTCGTGCCCGTCTGGGGATTTCTCGGGAACTACACGCTCGGCACTTCAGACAGCATGACCGCAGACGAAGCAAAGAATCAGGGGCTTGATCCGAATGCATTTTATGACCTGCACACGACCTACGGCTCACAGCTCAGCATCAACGCCATCGACGGAACGGTGATCAATTCGGCGCTTGGGTACTGACAGGATGAAATACACACATTTTCCGCATGCACCCATTGCGTTTCCCGGCGGAATATAGTATAATAATAGGGACAACAGAAAGCGGAGGGATCAGAATGGCAAAACGAATCATGGTGGTCGAGGATGAGGCGGCGATTGCGGATATGATCGCAATGAACCTGCGCGCAGCAGGCATGGAGCCGCGGGTATTCAATGACGGCGCAGAGGCGGCGGAGTCTCTCGCCTCCGACCATGCCTATGACCTTGCGCTGCTCGACATTATGCTCCCCGGGAAGGACGGCTTTGCACTCTTTGCGGATGTGAAGCCTTACGGCATTCCCGTCATTTTCCTCACGGCGAAAGACGACCTGCGCTCAAAGATCACAGGCTTGCAGGGCGGCGCAGAGGATTATATCGTAAAGCCCTTTGAGGTGCTGGAGCTGCTGGTGCGCATGGAGAAGGTTTTGAGCCGTCAGCCGCAGCACGCGGAGATGATAGAGATCTGCGGGCTGGAAATCGACCTCTCCGCACGCACGGTGCGACGCGGCAGCGAGGAGATCAGCCTCAAGCCGATGGAATTCGATCTGCTGGCGGTGCTTGCAAAGCATCCGAACACTGCCGTTTCCCGGGATGACCTGCTGCATATGGTCTGGGGCGTGAATTTCCTCGGCGAGACCCGCACCGTGGATGTGCATATCGCGCAGCTCCGCAAAAAGCTCGGGCTGCACGATGCCATTGTCACAGTGCCGAAATACGGCTACCGGCTGGAGGTGCAGCGTGTCACTCCGTAAAACCATCACGCTGCTGTGCAGTCTCATCATGCTGACGGCGATCCTGCTGAGCGATATGACGATCTTTCTGTTTTATCGCCGCAGTGTGCGCAATGAGGCGTTACAGGCGGCCTGCATTGAAACGACCCGCATCGAGGAAGCCTTCGCAAGCTATCAGTCACAGCTTTCTGCCCTGCCCGGCAGCGACTATCTTCCGTCTGCGCAGGAAGCAAAGTATTTCTTCAAGACAAACCGCGAAGATCTCACAATACTGGCAATCAACGGCCGCGAGATCTTCAACCGCACGGATCTGAGCGCAGCGGAGATCACCGCGGGAAATGCGGTCGCCTTCGATCGGTATCAGTATTACGAAACAGCGCTCAGCGGGACACCTTATGTTGCATTCCGAACGACGGTATCCGGCGCAGTCAGCATGCTGCATCTCTACGATATGAGCGTGCCGCGCAGAAAGCTGCTCCGTCTTGCTGCGGTGATGGTTTCTATCTCTGCAATCGTCATTCTGCTGGCGATTCTGCTGCTCAGACGATTGCTCATGCGTGCATTTCAGCCGATGGAAGCGCTCTCTGCGCAGGCAAGAGCGATCGCAGACGGTGCCTATGACCGCAGGGCGGAAATCGTGCGGCGGGATGAGGTCGGTCAGCTTGCGGCGGACTTCAATCAGATGGCAGACGCCGTGCAGACGCATATCCGTGCGGTGGAAGACTCAGAGCAGCGCAAGACGATGTTCATGGGAAGTCTCACGCATGAGCTGAAAACGCCGCTGACGGCAATGTCCGGCTATGCACAGACACTGCGTGCCGTGTTGCTTTCGCCGGAGGACACTGAAACCGCACTGCGCTATATTGACAGCGAAAGCCGCCGCCTTGACCGTCTCGCAAAGCAGATGATGCGTCTGCTGGAGCTGGATCAGGAAACGCCGCTGCAAATGGAGGATATCCCGGCTGAGACACTGATCGCCGATGCGATTACAACCTGTACGCCGCATGCAAACAGCAAACAGATCACACTCAGAAAGTGCGGCGCTGAAGGCATCCTCCGCTGTGACCGTGATCTCATGACGGATGTGATCATCAATCTGATCGACAATGCGATCCGTGCAAGCCGTGAAGGAGAAAGCATTGAAATCTCCGCGAAAGACGGTGTGCTCACGGTTGCCGATCATGGCTGCGGCATCCCGGAAGCGGAGATCACGCGCATCACTGAACCGTTTTATATGGTCGATAAATCGCGGAGCCGCAAATCGGGCGGCGCAGGGCTCGGGCTTGCGATTGTCTCTGCGATCCTGCGGCAGCACGGCATAACGCTTGAAATAGAAAGTAAAGTCGGCAGCGGAACCCGCATGAATTTACATTTTGTTGACATCGCGCTGAATACTTGATGCATTGAAATCTGCTATGATAATATCATAGCAGTTTTTCTTTTGATCGGAGGGAGTAAAGTGAACAGTCTGGAGCATGATCTCATACGGGCAGTCGGCTCGGTGCGGTTTCTGATTGCTGTTATCATACAGACCGTGATTCTCACGCAGGCAGGCGCAGACAGCACGCTCTATCAGATGAGCGTCCCGCTCTGCTGCACACTCCCCTACACCTGCGCGTGGCTTGACGAATCCCGAAGCGGATTTGTACGGCTTGCGCTCCACCGCACTTCGGTGTTCTGGTATATCACAGGCAAATTTCTTGCATGTATTCTGTCAGGCGGGCTCTGCGAGCTGGCAGCGGTATTTATCGCCTCACTGCTTGACAGGGAGCTAGATCTCACCGGCTGCTGTCCGCAGATCTTCCTGACGGCTGCGCTCTGGGCAGGCATCGCGGCGCTGCTGGCTGCATGCTCCGGAAGCAAATATTCCGCAAACGGCGGTGCTTTCGTCATCTGCTATTTTCTCATCATTCTGCATGAACGCTACTGGAAAAGCTGCTATGTGCTTGATCCGCTGGAATGGCTCAGCCCGAAGGAGCAATGGGTCTTCGGAATGACCGGTCTTCATATCCTGCTGATCTGTATGATGCTTGTGACAGGGCTCTGCTATGCGGCGGTGCTGGAAAGGAGACTGACAAATGTTTAGACAGATCTTCATGCTGGCGATGCTGATCTTCCGGCGCTGGCGCAGAAGCCCGCAGATCTGGCTGGCATTCGGGCTGGGATTTGTCGCCTGCTTCCTGCTGACGGACAAATCCGTGCAGTTTGCCGTGACGCATGAAACGGTTTTGCAGATTCTTGAGCCGTTTATCTGGACATTCGGTGACGCACAGTCGATCCTGCTCATTTCGCTCTGCCTGCTGCTGCTCTTTTCGGATATGCCTGCACTCGGCGCGGAACTCCCTTTTCATCTGGTACGCACAACACGCCGCAGATGGATGGCGGCACAAATACTCTATCTCATTCTTGCGACACTGATCTTCACTGCATTCATCCTTGTCTCATCCTGCATCCTCTGTCAGCAATACGCATTCACGGCAAATCAATGGAGCGAGACTGCGGCGATCCTCGGCTATTCCGGCATCGGCAGCCGCATCGCGGTACCCGCGTTCGTGAAAGTGCTGGAGCTCACATATCCCTATCCCTGCACTGTGCATATCTTCCTGCTGATGCTCTGCTACTCGCTGCTACTCTCAGCCCTCATCTTCCTCGGGAATCTGCTGCGCGAACGACTCGGCATGATTCTCGGCGTCATATACAGCGGATTCGGGCTATTCCTGAATAAAGACATCATCTCGCAATGGTTTCATCTCTCCGTGTATCAGTCGCGCACGGCAAATATCCTCATGGGGTGGCTCTCCCCGCTCAATCATGCGACCTATTACATGCACAATTTCGGCTATGACAATCTGCCGCGTCTCAGCACCTCCTATCTGCTGTTTCTGGGTGCGGCAGCGGTCATTTTCCTGATCACATTTCTGCGCTCGAAGCGTTACGCTTTCCATTTCACCGGCACAGAGACCTGAAAGGAGAAAATATGGAACAGAGTGGTATTCACGCGAAACATGTATGCAAATCCTTCGGAAAAGCACAGGTGCTCTGCGATGTATCCCTCGATGCAGATGCAGGTGAAATTGTCGGCATTGTCGGCAACAACGGCAGCGGCAAGACGGTATTCATGAAATGCATCTGCGGCTTTCTGAAGCCGGACAGCGGCGAAATCACAGTCGGCGGACAGCGTGTCGGCAAGGACTGCGACTTCCCGCAGAGCCTCGGCATCATCATTGAGACGCCGGGCTTTATCCCGCATATGAGCGGCATGCGCAATCTCAAAGCGCTGGCGGCACTCCGCGGAATCATCGGAAAGCAGGAGATCACAGCGGTGCTGAAAAGCGTCGGGCTCTATGAGGCGCGGCACAAGGCTGTTGCGAAATATTCCCTCGGCATGCGGCAGCGACTCGGCATCGCACAGGCGATCATGGAGGACCCCGATGTGCTGATTCTCGACGAACCGTTCAACGGTCTGGATGCTTCCGCCGTTGAGACAATGCGTGCGCTGCTGCTCACGCTGAAAGCAAAGGGCAAAACCATACTGCTCGCAAGCCACAACGCAGAGGATATCCGCATTCTCTGCGACAGGATCTATGAAATGAAGGTGAATCTGAAATGAAGCTGATGCACTTATTATGCGGTATTGTGACGGCGGCGCTGCTTTGTTCTGCGCCTGTCATCTCGGCGGATAATGCGCCGGATGTGACCGATCTTCCCGCGGTCAGCACAGAAGAAGCGGTCACTCTGCCGGATCTGCGGCTCGATAACCAGAACCGCTATCTCTACATGTCGGAGAGCTATGCGCAGGGCTATGTGCCCAAAGTCGAAAGCGGATATGCAGTCGTGGTCGTGCCGCTCACATGTGACGAAAACGCCCCCGCATCGCTGCGCGTCTCTGCGGGAATTGATGTTTCCGATGCTTCCCCCTTTGTCACGAAGAACTATGAGGAAACTGTATTTCGTGTGCAGAATGCCGTCAATGACAGTGCAGCGACCGTTGAAAGCTATCACATTGTCTTCTGGCTGGCACTCCGCGGCGACCGCACGAACGGCAGCTATCCCGTCACGGTTCATGCGGAGGGCGGCGGCGCACAGTATGATACAACTGTCTATGTCAGCATCACCGACGGAAAGGATCCGAACGCGGTCACAACCGAGCCGCCTGTCACCACAGAGCCGCCGGAGCCTGTAATTTTTGCGCCGAAGCTGCTGCTGGATCACTGCGAAACCGGCGGCGCAGTCACTGCGGGAGACACGCTGCATCTCAGCGTCACACTCCGCAACACCGCACAGGATCAGGGGCTCCGCAATCTGACCGTCACTGCATCGGCACCGCAGAATGCGTTTACTCCTCTGTCTCAGTCACAGACCATCTACATCCCGGAGACAGCCGCAGGCAGTACCTTCGATGTTGTATTCGATTACACTGTGCTCCCGAACACGCCAGCCGGTCAGTATGAGATCCCGCTGCATTTTGATTTCGCATCCGAAAACGGTATGGCAGGTGCCGGGGATGCCGGTGTGACTGTCGAGGTCGTGCAGCCGCTCGAAGTGAAGTTCCCGACTGTTGTGTTCCCGGCAGAGGCTACCGTTTCCGATACATTACAAATCCCGGTGCAGGCAATCAATCTGAGCCTTGCAGACGCGAAAAATGTATATGCAGAGCTGAGCGGAAACGGACTGCTCCCGCAGGGCGCTGCGTTCTTCGGCGATCTTGCTGCGGGTGCTGAGATGACCGTTACCCTGCCGGTACAGATCACTTCCCTCTCCGGCGGCGATTCGCTCTACGGGCAGACAGAGGGCACATTTACGTTCCATTACTCCGATCTGAACGGCGAGGAACACACGGAAACCCAGGTCTTTTCCGTGTCACTGAAATCTCCGTTTACGCAGAGCAGCACGCCTGCACAGGAGACCGCCTCCCCGCGCTACTGGATTGCAGCGGTATCTGTGCTCGGGATCGCGGCTCTTGCTCTCACTCTGTATTTGCTCATCCGCTTCAAAAGGAGACATGCGTCTTGAATGCAATACAGCGTTTTCTGCGGATGCGGCGGCAGAGCGACGGCATCAAGGCGGGTCTGCTCTGCTTTCTGCTCGGTACTGTGCTGCTTGCAGTCACGGCGGGGCGCATTGTGCGATATGCAAAGATGCTGCAAGCGCCCTATGAGCTGATTCTCTCGCAGTACACGGCATCCGCAGGCGACTCCCCCGCTGTCATGCAGCTGAAGCTCCGCGATGATGTGCAGGCGGTCTCACGGCAATCTGAAATCAAAGTCTCAAATAACGAAATAACGCTCTCCGTAACGCTGCTCTCGCCGCAGTATCTCAGCGCGGGCTGCGGTCTCACACCGGACAGCGCACAGACGGTGTACTGCAATCACAGCGCAATGATGACGCTGCTGCCCTATCAGCAGGAGCTGCCCGCAGAGACACAGATGCAGTGTCAAACAGATTCCGGCAGCCGTGTGCTCCGCTTCCGATCCTGTGATACACTGCCGGAGGGCGAACCGCTTGCTGTCATGCAGGCAAGCACCGCGGAGCTCTCAGCTTCCGAAACCTACCGTGTCCGCATGAAGGCAAGGGAGCTCGGCGGGACTGCCGTTCAGGAGATACAGGCGCTCGGATTCGATGTAATCAATCGGGATGTGCTGCTCGCGGAAGAATATGAAGAGAAGATTCTGCTGCTGCATCTGCGCTGGGGACTGCTCTCTGCGGCGCTCGCCATAATCTGCGGGGCTGCGTTCTATGTGCCGGCTCGAAAGAAATTCAAAAACTAAAGACGCTGTTGCCGCTTTTTTGCAGCAACAGCGTCTTTTCATGATTCGCGCCATTCGACCGGTTTCCCCGCACTGAGACTTGCCTGCACATTCAGCAGACGCTGATTCTCGGAGCCGCGGAATCTGAGCATCAGATTGCGCTTTGCCAGGACGAATTCACCGTCTACCAGTACATCCAGCAGGGAGAGCATCTCGTCGGTGACTTCACACCGTGCGCGGGACTCGCCTGTCAGTTCCTCAAAGGTGTAGCCGGAATAGCTCCAGATATCCTTCTCAGGAAGCTCTCGCCGCACACGCCGGAGGAGCTTCACAAGCTCCCGCTGATTCTCCGGCTCAAAGGGCTCTCCGCCGAGCAGCGTCAGCCCGCGGATAAAACTGCGATTCAGCAGCGAAATAATCTGATCCTCGGTTTCCTGTGTGTAAGGCTCACCGTAATCGAAGTTCCATGTCTCCGGGTTGAAGCAGCCCTCACAGTGATGCGTACAGCCCGAGACAAACAGACTCACACGCACGCCGATACCGTCAGCAATATCGACCGGCTTGATGTTCCCGTATCTCATAGATGCAGCACGCGGTCGCGAATCTCAGCAGTTCTGCCCTGATTCCAGTACTGTGTGCCGATATAGCCGCAGGTACGGCGGGCAATGTTCATCTTGGTCTGGTCGCGGTTTCCGCAGTTCGGGCACTCCCAGACGAGCTTGCCGTCCTCCTCAACCGTGACGATTTCGCCATCAAAGCCGCAGCACTGGCAGTAATCGCTCTTGGTGTTCAGCTCCGCGTACATGATGTGATCGTAGATGAACTTCATGACCTCGAGCACGGCATCCAGATTACCCTGCATATCCGGCACCTCAATATAGCTGATCGCACCGCCCGGAGAGAGGCGCTGGAACTGCGACTCAAACTGCAGCTTATCGAATGCGTTGATATCCTCAGTGACATGGATATGATAGGAGTTGGTGATATAGCTCTTGTCCGTAATGCCCTCGATGATGCCGAAGCGCTTTTGCAGACATTTCGCAAACTTATAGGTGGTGGACTCAAGCGGTGTGCCGTAAAGGCTGAAATCAATGTTCTCCTGTGCCTTCCACTTTGCGCAGGCATCGTTCATGTGCTGCATGACCTCCAGCGCAAACGGAGTTGCGGAAACATCGGTGTGCGACTTGCCGGTCATCGCCTTCACGCACTCATAGAGACCTGCATAGCCGAGCGAGATGGTGGAATAGCCGCCGTAGAGCAGCTTGTCGATGGTCTCGCCCTTCTTGAGGCGTGCCAGTGCGCCGAACTGCCACAGGATCGGTGCGCAGTCGGAGAGGGTGCCCTTCAGGCGGTTGTGACGGCACATCAGTGCGCGGTAACAGAGATCCAGACGCTCATCAAAGATCTTCCAGAACTTGTCAAAGTCGCCGCCGGAGGAAAGTGCAATATCCGGCAGATTCAGCGTGACAACGCCCTGATTGAATCTGCCGTAATACTTCGGCTGATTCGTCTCGGGATCGACATACGGTGTCAGGAAGCTGCGGCAGCCCATGCAGGTGTAGCAGTGACCCTCGCCGTTCTTATCGACCTTGTATTCCAGCATCTTCTTCTCGGAGATGTAGTCCGGCACCATGCGCTTTGCGGTGCAGCGGGCAGCCAGTCTCGTCAGATACCAGTATTCGCTGTCCTCATGAATATTCTGCTCTTCCAGCACATAGATGAGCTTCGGGAATGCCGGTGTGATCCAGACGCCTGCTTCGTTCTTGACGCCCTGGATGCGCTGCATCAGCACTTCCTCGATGATCATGGCAAGATCCTTCTTCTCCTGCTCATTGCGCGCCTCGCCGAGATACATGAACACGGTGACAAACGGCGCCTGACCGTTTGTGGTCATGAGCGTGACGACCTGATACTGGATCGTCTGCACGCCGCGGCGGATCTCGTCACGGAGTCTGTCTTCGACGATGCGCTCGATCGCTGCCGGAGATGCAAAGCCGCCGAAGTCTTTTGCCTCCGCTTCGACCTCCTTGCGGATCTTCTCACGGGAGATCTGCACAAACGGAGCCAGATGCGTCAGGGAAATCGACTGCCCGCCGTACTGGCTGGAAGCGACCTGTGCGATGATCTGCGTGGCGATGTTGCAGGCGGTGGAGAAGGAATGCGGCTTCTCGATCAGAGTGCCGCTGATGACCGTACCGTTCTGGAGCATGTCCTCCAGATTGACAAGATCACAGTTGTGCATATGCTGTGCGAAGTAATCGGCATCGTGGAAATGGATGATGCCCTGCTCGTGCGCATCGACGATCTCCTTCGGCAGCAAAATGCGGCGGGTGATGTCCTTGCTGACCTCGCCTGCCATATAATCACGCTGAACGCTGTTGACGGTCGGGTTCTTGTTGGAATTTTCCTGCTTGACCTCTTCGTTGTTGCACTCAATCAGCGTGAGGATCTGCTCGTCAGTGGTATTGGACTGGCGCACCATGGTACGGGTGTAGCGATAAGTGATATACTTTCTCGCAACGGAAAACGCCTGAAAGCCCATGATCTGATTCTCGACCAGATCCTGAATCTCCTCAACGCTTGCCGCTCTGCCCATGCTGAGACATGTGCGCTCGACATTGGCTGCTGCCTCATGAATCTGCGCGGCAGTCAGTCTGTCGCCCTCGGGAACCTCGCGGTTCGCCTTCGTGATCGCGGCAATGATCTTGGTGATATCGAACACCGCTTCTGCGCCGCTTCGCTTGATGATCTTCATGATAACCCTCCTTGCATGTACTGCAATATTTATTAGGGCAGTCCCCCGTTTGCCGCGTTCTGTGCGCACCGCTGTATGTACGCAGCAGGTGCAGAGCGCTTCGCCCGGCGAAGGCTTCCCTTATATCAAGCATATCCAGTATACACCATATCTTGTGTTTTGTCAAGAGGAGAATCACTATATCTGCCAACATTTTGGATTCTTGTGCATTCTGAACAAACGGCGGCGGGAGACCCGAAAAGTCCCCCGCCGCCGTTTTTCGCGCTGTTTCGGCAATATCCGAAATCCCTACCGGATCGGTCTGAGATGATAGGTGTCAACTCACCAGAAGCCCCAGCAGCTGGAAGCCGGGTGCCTTGCTGCCGTCCGTCATTTTGACCGTGACCTCATGCGGCACCGCTGCCCACGAGGTATAGACCTCGGCCGCCTCAGCATAGTTGCCCCAGCCGTTCTCAAAGTTTCCGTCCAGTGTTTTCACGAGCTCGCCGTCCACATAGACATCATACTGTCCGCTCTTGCCGTCAATCGTGCGCTGGTAAAGCACGCCGATGTTCGAGCCGGTGACCGTGAAGGTAATCTCGCCCGCTTCCTCTGTTGCATAATTGTGCGGGAAATTCTGATTGATCTCCGCCTTCGCAAAGCCCTTCGGCTCGCCGGAGACCTCCAGCGAATTGCTGTCCTCGATATGCGCATCCGCATACTGGAAGCCCTCTGTCTCAAGCCCTTCGACCGTCAGATCGTCGGTGTTGATATTGTCAAGGTCCGCATAGACGGAGTTGTAGTAGCTCCAGAGCAGCTCGCCGATGATGCCGTGGCCGTTGCTGTTCGGATGGATGTTATCCGGCGAAATGTCCGTCCACTTGAAATGACCCGCCTGAATCTGCGGCAGAACGGCGTTCTTATAGGAGATCATCGGGAGATTGTACTTCTCACCGATCTTTCTGTGTGTATCGACGAGCGAAGTGCCGTCCTCCTGCGTCGTAAACAGCAGAATGACTGCCGGGTTATTATCCTGCGCAAGAATGCGGCTCACGAGCGCTTCATAGCTCTTTTCATCGCGCGCGGGATCGGTGTCGTTGACGGAGAACTCCACCACGACGATATCCGGCTTCTTCGAGAGGAGATCACGTTCTGCACGGTGCACGCCGATATAGCTGCCGGTCGCGCCGATGCCCGCATTCACGGTATTGAAATACGCAGCGGCAGTCGGGAAGGTCTTGAACCACCACGCCATGTTGTAATATGCGTAGTTCTCGGTGGTGGCCGCAGCATTCATGACATGTTTGCTAGTGT
>JAEEGK010002496.1_pt1 | contig 46058 bp, 43 predicted proteins | sample 8958771 | NCBI WGS metagenome assembly JAEEGK01 (sample SAMN16246547, study PRJNA631951) | gut metagenome | biome: gut microbiome; feature: rumen; material: SC-attached | host: Bos | place: Iran: Karaj | collected 2018-10 | reverse complement strand
ATAATGGAGGTTGAATGCGTGTACGGTTGCTCCATGGGCGGAGCAGTAGTTGCTAAGCTTTTGTCAAACAACGTGATCTGTTTTAAGCATGCTGTAATGGATGGAGGTATTACACCGTATCAGTTGCCGTGGATTTTAACAAGGTTTATCGCACTCAGGGATTTTATTATGATCTCCATGGGAAAGCTCGGTGGGATAAAACTTCTTGAAAAAGCATTTTCTACGGATGAACTGTCAGAGGAAGATATCAGGTACGAGGCCGAGGTTTTAAAAATGATAAGCTACAAAACAATCTGGCGCACCTTTGATTCGGCAAACAATTATGAAATGCCAAAGAGGGTTGTAACGGATTGCCCGTATATAGAATACTGGGTTGCAGATGCGGAGGAAAAAGACCGGAAGTGGGATATCGCGTATATAAAAAAAGCGTTTCCGAATACGCATCTTGTACGATTTAATGATGTCGGACATGGCGGGCTTGCTCCGTTTCATCCGGATAAGCTCGCAAAGAGGATCAAAAGGCTTCCTGGAGGGTGATGAAAATGTATAAAACGACATTGAAAATTGACGGAATGATGTGTGGCATGTGCGAGGCGCATATAGCCGATGTTATCAGAAAGACGATTCCTGACGCAAAGAAGGTATCTGCTTCGCATGCAAAAGGACAGGCAACATTTTTGAGTGAAAATGAGCCGTCGAAAGATGAACTGATACAGGCTATAGCGGCTACAGGGTACACTTGCTTGTATGTTGATAGTGAGACATACATTAAGAAAGGACTGTTTGGAAGATGAAGTACGGTGGGATGCCGGCCGGCATGTGGCTCATATACAGAAGATCTTTTCAAAGGGCGCTTATGCTTGATCTTAAGCAAAGCCCGGAAAAAGCAAAAAGGATCATGGCAAACGCAAAGCCCAAATACAGAGAGATCATCGGTAAACTCCCTGAATTTGAAAAGGGTGACATATTCAAGACAAATATTGTTAACTGCGCGATCCTGACATCCGTATTTCTTTGCATGGATAGAAGGCCTACAGTCGAAGAAGCAACCGTGTTCTATGAGCATGCCATGACAAATTTTGCGACAAAGGCTTTTTGCCGTAGGGGAGGAAAGAACAAGTTCACAGATAAGGATATAGCCAAAATGAAGATGACTGCTGCGCTGAAAGCGGCTAATCGGAATCCGTATTCCTGGAATATGGACTATCTTCCATGTGAGGATGGGAGCGGATACGAGGCGAGGTTTTACAAGTGTGGTATCTGCACACTTATGAAAGAATATGGCCTGTTAGATCTTGTCCCGGCCATGTGTCATCTGGACTATACCATGAGCGAGTTTGGCGGAACTTCAAATTTTGTAAGAGAATACACACTTGCATCCGGCGGACCATACTGTGATTGTGGGTATAAAAAGAAACGCTGATTTGGTCCTCTAGGACCATTCAAGGCGATCCCGAGATCATGCTTGAATAAGCTGGATTTTTTTGCGTTTCCTATTAAACAAAAATGAAAATCATTTGTTTTTGTTTAATAGGGAGTATTATAATAGAAGAGTTCCTGTTGTGATAGTGATGAATCTTATCAGGATTTGACTTGTTGAGGATGAGAAGATGGATGAAAAAACACTGCAAGCTGCGTTAGAAGCGTTAGCCCATTACAATATCACTTCGACGGAAATAGAATTGCTGAGACATAATGAGAACCTGACATATCGTGTTGGGAATGAGTATTTGCTGCAAATTCATGAGCCGGCAGAGGGTTTCTCTGCAGAGTTTTTTACGAAGGTGTTGAGCGTATCGAGATATACAGATCAGAGCTTGCGTTTCTGGCATACCTAAAGAAACAGGGCATGCAGATCCGGGAAGCTGTTGAAAATCGTTATGGAGAACGAATTACGAAGCTACAGAACGGTACATATGTTACGGTTTCAAAATGGATTGAAGGAGAATCGTTAGACAAGCTTGAATTGAATGATGCGATCTGTTACCGGATTGGTGATATGCTCGCACGCTTGCATCAGAAGGCGAAGGGCTTCAGTGTATCACCGGTAAAGTCGTACGGTATGCAACATTGCGAATGCACAAAAAGAAGAATTCAGGCATTGGAAAACATGGGGTTAAGTACCGAGTATTCATCTATTATGCAAAAGTGCTGCGATCGCGTCGGGGCATTGTTGGGAAAAGCAAGGGATGAATTCCAGATGATCCATGGAGATCTGTCTGCGTCGAATATTTTGCAAACGCCGGACGGGCTGGTGCCTATTGATTTTTCTTTTTTCGGCATGGGACATCCGATGTATGATCTTGCTGTTCTGTTTGGGAATATTGGCGGATCGTTGGCGCGCAGACAACAAATGGCAGAAGGATATCGGGATGCAGGTGGTAATATTCGTTATGATGTGTTAGATGCCTGTTTCATACTGACGTTGCTGGATTGTCTCGGAATTCATTATGAGCAGTGGAGTAAGCAAGAGTGGTTTGCGCCAAGAATGCATCGGTGGCATAAGGAAAATCTGGTGCCGTATGTGCAGGGCGAGCGCATATATGCGGATGATTTTTATCTGTTGCATGTACAGAGTTAAGGATGAGGTAAAGAAAAATGATAAAGGTTTTATTCATCTGCTGGGGCATTCCACCGACATGATGACGAAAACCGCGTATTTACAAGCCTTGAGAGTTACTCAAACACTTTCTTGCACCTCGTTTGCACCTTTAAATCGGGTCTGAAAAAAAGGAAAAGAATAGCAAGTTAGGAGTTGATTTTTACTATGATAAAGGTCTTATTCATCTGCCACGGCACTCTACCAACCGGGAGATGAAAAGCCGTAATTATCACGATTTAGCGGAAAAAATGAACGTGAATTTGCACCTTACTTGCACCCTTTAGTAACCAATCAATCCGGACTTCAATACAACACTTCTCAATATGCACATTGGCAGAATCAGGAAATGCCGATGTGCTTTTTTGTTTCGCAGAAGGTCTTTAAATCTCTTTAATTGTCTAAGATAATTCTTGAAAAAAATCACACTTTCGTGATAAAATAGCTATGGTATTTTTGCTGTTTTATAGATAAAAGGGAGCGACTATGGCTGTAAAATACGACAAATTATTCAAAGAACTGAAGAAGCGCAATATGAAAGAAATCGAGCTTACCAGGCAGGCCGGATTCAGTGGAAACATTATGACACGGATCCGCAGAAATGAGTATGTCAGCCTGGAGAGTATTGAGAAAATCTGCAAGGTGCTTGGCACTAAGGTAGATGATATTGTGACATTTACGAAATAAACCGGAGGCATTATGGGAGATATCAATAAAGAACAGAATGCGCTTTTCAGCGTTATATACAAGATAGCAACGGACCTTGTTCATGCAGGGCATGTTTCTGAGTGGGACTTTAAGTCATATGTACTCGGAACCATGTTCTATCGATATATTTCCGAGAACATCACCGCATATATTAATGCCGGTGAACACGCTGCAGGTAATAAGGACTTCGATTATGCTAAATTGTCCGATGCCGAAGCAGAGACGGCTCGCGAAGGACTTATTCAGGAGAAAGGCTTCTTTATCCTTCCTTCGGAATTATTCTGTAATGTCCGCGCGAATGCTACAAACAACGATAATCTCAACGAAACCATTGAACGAGTATTCCGCCATATTGAGGAATCCGCAAAGGGAAGCGATTCCGAGAACTGTTTTTCAGGACTGTTTGATGACTTTGATGTAAACAGTAAATCTATAGGCGAAACCGTAGCGAAGCGTAACAAAGTGTTGGTAGCTTTGCTTGACGGTGTGGAAAGAATGCCACTGTATAGCCAGGAAACGATCAATGCTGATCTTTTTGGTGATGCGTACGAATACCTCATGGGCATGTATGCTGCTAATGCAGGCAAAAAGGGCGGTCAGTACTTTACCCCTGCAGATGTTTCTGAACTGCTGACAAGACTTGGTACGATAGGCAAAAAAGATATAAACAAGGCGTATGATCCGGCCTGCGGATCCGGTTCCCTTTTGCTGAAGGCAGCCAAGATCCTGGGCAAGGACCATGTTCGTCAGGGATTCTTTGGTCAGGAGATAGACTTAACCACATACAACCTTTGCCGCATAAATATGTTTCTTCACAATGTTGAGTTCGATAAATTCAGCATTGTTCGTGAGGACACCCTGATTTCGCCTCAGCACTGGGATGATGAGCCTTTTGATCTGATCGTATCAAATCCGCCTTTCTCGGTTCCTTGGGAAGGAGATAAAAATCCTGTGTTAATAAACGATCCTCGTTTCGCACCTGCAGGCGTATTGGCTCCTGCTTCCAAGGGAGATATGGCATTTATCATGCATAGTCTGTCGTGGCTTTCTTCTGATGGAGCGGCTGCTATAGTTTGTTTCCCGGGCATCATGTATAGAGGTGGTGCGGAGCAAAAGATCCGTGCATATTTGATCGATAACAACTACGTAGATGCCGTGATCCAGTTGCCGTCCAATCTGTTCCTGAATGTTACCATATCCGTAGATATCATGGTGCTTCGCAAGAATAAGAAGGACAATCGGGTTTTATTTGTTGATGCTTCCAACGAGTTTGTAAAAGTTACAAAGAACAACCGCCTTTCGGAAGAAAATATTGTCCGCGTAGTCGATGCTGTTGCAAATCATAGTGAAGAACAATATTTCTCTCGTTTGGTTAGCTATGAAGAGGTTGCTCAGAATGATTACAATCTGTCTGTGTCAACTTATGTTGAGGCCGAGGATACCAGAGAAAAGGTTGATATTGCCAAGCTGAATGCGGAGATTAAGGAAATTGTGGCCCGTGAGCAGGTCCTTCGCGATGAAATAGACAAGATCATCGCCGATATTGAGGGAGGGCAGGAAGCATGAGCGAGATTGTAAAGGCTGATAAGGCTTATACCGAATGGATTGAAAGCATTTCAAAAAGATTCCGCCAGAGCCAGATAAAAGCTGCTGTTAAAGCTAATAATGAAATGATCAGGTTTTATTGGAATCTTGGAAAGGATATGGATCTTAAGAAGAGCGAGTATGATTGGGGGTCACATTTTTACTCCCGTATAAGTGAAGATCTGAAAAAAGAACTGCCGGAAGTCAAGTCTTTTTCTCCAAGAAATCTTTTGTATATGCACCAGTTCTTCAGACTTTTTCCGGATGCCGGAATTACGCATCAAGTTGTTGCGCAATTAGAGTCATCGGAAAGTACGCAACAACCTGTTGCGCAATTAAATGAAAAGGAATTGATCTTCCTTATCCCGTGGGGGCACATTACACAGATTATAGATAAATGCAGGGATGATGACAAGAAAGCCTTATTTTATATAAAGAAAACGCTTGAAAATAACTGGTCCAGGGCCGTCCTCTTAAATTTTCTTGATACGGATTTATATGAAAGACAGGGCAAGGCAATCACAAACTTTAGGCTTACACTGCCAGAAGATCAAAGTGACCTGGCCCAGCAAATGACCAAGGATCCGTACTGCTTTGATTTTCTCACTTTGCAGCAGAAATATAATGAAAAAGAGTTAAAAGATGCCCTTATGAACAAGGCTGAGAAGTTCCTGATGGAGCTGGGAACCGGTTTTGCCCTCATGGGTCGTGAGGTACGGCTCGAGGTTGGAGACACTGAGAAATATCTCGATATGCTTTTTTATAATACAAGACGCCATTGCTATGTGGTTGTTGAGGTAAAGGCTGTCGATTTTGATTCTTCCTTCGCAGGACAGCTGGGTACTTATGTGGTTGCTGTTAACCACCAGATCAAGACGGAACTTGATAATCCAACGATCGGGCTGTTGATCTGCAAGGGCATGGATAAGGTTGAGGCGCAATATGCGCTTGAATCCACCAGCCAGCCGCTGGGTATTTCAAGTTACGAACTTTCAAAACTTGTGCCGGATGATTTTAAGGGCAGTATGCCGACCATTGAAGAGATTGAGGCGGAACTCGCTGATGTGACCGGTACTGACTCCGATGGAAAGGGAGGGCAGGACGCATGAGTAAGATTGATGAGCTGATTGCGGAACTGTGCCCGGAAGGAGTGGAATTTAAAAAGATAAAGGAGGCTTACCAACGTATAAAAGGAACACCTATCACTGCTGGGAAAATGAAAGAAATAGAGGACCCGGATGGAGAGATAAGAGTTTTTGCCGGGGGTAAAACGGTTATTAACGCTCGAGAAGAGGATATCCCTAATGCAAATATTACGCGAGTTCCAGCCGTTTTGGTGCAATCGAGAGGTGTGATAGACTTCATCTTTTACGATGGACCGTTTACATTCAAGAACGAAATGTGGGCGTACACAAATAAAGACCGTATTTCAGTTAAGTTTCTGTATTATGTACTGAAGAATAATGTTGAACATTTTAGGGAAGCGGCCTCAGGTATGGGATCGTTACCCCAGATTTCTCTTCCGGTAACGGAAGAGTTCGTAGTCCCTGTACCTCCGCTGGAGGTACAACGCGAAATTGTCCGCGTGCTGGACAATTTCACGTTCCTTTCAGCGGAGCTTTCAGCGGAGCTTTCAGCGGAGCTTCAAGCTCGCAAGAAGCAGTATGAGTATTACCGTGACACATTGCTTTCTTTCGACAATAAGATTCCCATAGTGCCCTTAAAGGATATCGCAATTGATATATACAGAGGGGCCGGAATCAAACGCGACGAGGTTACGGAAGACGGAATTCCATGCGTACGCTATGGTGAAATTTATACAACATATAATACATGGTTCAAGGATTGCGTATCACATACAAAATTGGAATATGTTCCATCGCCTAAGTATTTTGAGCATGGGGATGTCCTTTTTGCTATTACCGGAGAGAGTGTTGAAGATATTGCAAAGTCAGTGGTGTACATGGGAAATGAGAAATGTCTTGCTGGCGGCGACATTGTAGTTTTGAAACACAATCAGAATCCGAGATATATGGCACATGTTCTTTCTACACAAAGCGCAAGAGAGCAGAAGAGCCGAGGTAAGGTAAAGAGCAAGGTGGTTCATTCAAGTGTTCCTTCGATAGAGAACATCGAAATTCCTATTCCGCCGTTGGATGTTCAAGAGAGATATGCAGATGTTTTGGATAATTTTGAAACTATCTGTAATGATTTAAAAATCGGTCTTCCAGCAGAGATTGAAGCAAGGCAGAAACAGTATGAATACTATCGCGATGCGTTGTTGACCTTTGCAGAGTCCGGAACGATAATCTCTAGACAGACAGACAGACAGACAGACAGACAGAGCATAATTAGGCTTATTCAATATGTTTTTGGTTATGCGCATATCACACTTGGCGATGTGGGCAAGGTTTCGATGTGCAAGCGAATCATGAAAGATGAGACCAGTACCGAAGGAGAAGTACCGTTTTTCAAAATTGGTACATTTGGGGGCATACCGGATGCTTTCATATCACAGAAAAAATATGATGAATATACGAGTAAATACTCATTCCCACAAAAGGGAGATATTCTTATTTCAGCTGCCGGTACGATCGGCAGAGCTGTCATATATAATGGCGAAAAGGCTTACTTTCAGGATTCTAACATAGTTTGGATAGCGAACGATGAGAGTATTGTTTTAAATGATTATTTATACTACTTATATCAGCTGCAACCATGGAAAGTATCCACAGGTGGTACGATTGCCCGGCTATATAATGATAACATCAGCAGCGCTGAGGTAGATGTGCCTTCAATTTCGGAACAAAAAAGGATTGTTGATGTGCTGAGACATTTTGATGATTTGTGCAACAATCTTTCTGAAGGCCTTCCTGCCGAGATCGAGGCCCGTCAGAAACAGTACGAATACTACAGAGACAAACTTCTTTCCTTCAAAGGAAAATAACTACGGGAGGTTACTTGTATGCCCTATTTCAATATAGTCGCAGAGACGAATGAAAATACGGTAGTAACTGAATATAAGCCTGTTGCAGTCCGCTCCGAGGGTTATCAGAGCGAGGCTGCCCTTGAGAAGGAATTCATTCGTATGCTCACCGAACAGGGCTATGAATACCTAAAGATCCATACGGAGGCGGATCTTATACAGAATCTCCGTGCACAGCTTGAAAAGCTCAACAACTATTCTTTCTCTGACGATGAGTGGAAGCGATTCTTTTCCAATAACATCGCCAATGCTAATGAGGGCATCACGGAGAAGACCCGTAAGATCCAGGAGGATTATGTGCAGGTTCTGAAGCGTGATACCGGCGAAAGCAAGAATATCAAGCTTATAGACAAGAACAATGTCCATAATAATTCTGTGCAGGTGATCAACCAGTATGTGATCGGTACGCAAGAAGGCGCGGCGCATGATAATCGTTATGATGTTACGATCCTTGTAAACGGCTTACCCCTTGTACATGTTGAATTAAAGCGCAGAGGCATTGCAATTCGCGAGGCCTTTAATCAGATCAACCGTTATCAGAGAGACAGTTTCTGGGCAGGCTCAGGGCTTTATGAGTATGTTCAGATCTTTGTAATCTCCAATGGAACTAACACAAAGTATTATTCCAACAGTACTAGATTTAACCATATCAAGGATGCCAAGGCTGCAGCTTCATCCAAGAAGGAGAAGACCAGCAATTCCTTTGAGTTTACATCTTTCTGGGCTGACGGTAACAATCGTGTGATTCCGGATATAATTGACTTTACGAGGACATTCTTCTCAAAACATACAATCCTGAATATCCTCACGAAATATTGCGTGTTCACGGCAGAGAACATGCTTATGGTAATGCGCCCCTATCAGATCGTAGCAACGGAGCGCATAATAAACAGAATCGAGATTGCGAACAATTACAAGAAATATGGTACCGTTGCCGGCGGCGGATATATCTGGCACACGACAGGTTCAGGAAAGACTCTTACATCCTTCAAGACTGCCAGAATCGCATCCACGCTGCCGTACATCGACAAGGTTCTTTTTGTAGTAGACAGAAAGGACCTGGACTACCAGACAATGAGAGAATATGACCGTTTCGAAAAGGGAGCGGCCAATAGTAATACATCTACAGCAATCCTTAAAAAACAGCTTGAAAACGATAATTGCAGGATTATCATCACTACTATTCAGAAACTGGCAACATTTATAAAAACGAATTCCGGCCATGAAGCCTTTACCAAGCATGTTGTCATAATCTTTGATGAATGTCACAGATCACAGTTCGGTGATATGCATGCTGCTATTGTAAAGAACTTCAAGAAGTATCACCTTTTTGGCTTTACCGGAACACCGATATTCGCCGTGAATGCCGGTGCGGTCCGTAATCCGCAGTTCTTTACTACGGCGCAGACCTTCGGCGATCAGCTGCACACTTATACTATCGTCGATGCCATCAATGATAAAAACGTTCTTCCGTTCAAGGTTGATTATATCAAGACCATGGACAAGGAAGATGATATCACGGATGAACAGGTTTGGGATATCGACCGTGAGAAGACCTACATGGCACCGGAGCGTATTTCTCTTGTGACAAAGTATATCCTGGATCACTTCGATCAGAAGACATACAGAGGAAACAAGACCTACGTTTTCAACAAGCTTACCAATATCACTGAGGTTGCAAAAGCTGAGCGCGGTAAGATCGAGGAGATTAAGAAAAAGCAGCGTCTTTCAGGCTTTAACTCCATTTTTGCGGTTTCGTCCGTAGACATGGCTAAACTCTATTATGATGAGTTCAATAAGCAGATGAAGGATGATCCATCAAAGAGTCTGAAGATAGCGACTATCTACAGTTATGGCGCTAACGAGGAAGAAGCTGACGGCATTCTTGATGAGGAGAATCCGGAGGATACATCCGCGCTTGATACGAACTCCCGCGATTTCCTTGAAAAGGTCATAAAGGATTATAACGATACATTCCATACAAATTATGATACATCGAGCGATAAATTCCAGAACTACTACAAAGATGTGTCTCTTCGTATGAAGAACAAAGAGCTGGATCTTCTTATCGTTGTAAACATGTTCCTCACCGGTTTTGATGCGACTACACTTAATACCTTGTGGGTGGACAAGAATCTGAAGATGCATGGACTAATTCAGGCATTTTCAAGAACAAACCGAATCCTTAATTCAATCAAAACTTTCGGTAATATCGTATGTTTTAGAAATCTTCAGAAGCGGGTAGACAGTGCAATATCGCTATTTGGTGATAAAGATGCATCCGGCATTGTGTTGATGCAGAGCTTCAAGGATTACTATTACGGATATATTGATGCCGAGGGTAAGGCAAAGCCCGGTTATAAGGATCTTGTGGATGAACTGAAGCTTAAGTTCCCGCTTGATGAGCCTCAGATCATCGGCGAACAGAATCAAAAGGACTTTATTTCACTGTTTGGAGCAATCCTTCGAATGAGAAATATCCTCAGCTCCTTTGATGAGTTCGAAAGCGTGGAACTTTTCTCTGAACGTGATCTGCAGGATTATCTCGGCAGATACCAAGATCTTCGGGATGAGTGGAAAGCAAAGCAGGAGAAGGGCGAGAAAGCCGATATCCTTGATGATGTTGTATTTGAGATTGAGCTTATAAAGCAGATCGAGATCAACATTGATTACATCCTGCTTCTTGTGAAGAAATATCATGATTCACACTGTGAGGATAAGGAAGTGCTTGTTACCATCAAGAAGGCCATTGATGCATCGCCGGAACTTCGTAGTAAGAAAGCCTTGATTGAAACCTTCATGGCCGGTATAAACGATATCGATGATGTCATGGATGCATGGCATGAGTATGTTGCCCGCCAGAAGGAAGAGGAGCTTAAGAAGATCATCGAGGAAGAACACCTTAAAGAGAAGGAAACAAGGCAGTTTATCGATTATTCTTTCAAGGTTGGTGGTATGAAGACAACCGGAACGGATATAGATGTCCTGATGCCACCTATGACCCGTTTTGGATCCGGTAATCGTGCCGAGAAAAAGAAAAACCTTATCGACAGGCTGCTGGCGTACTTTGAGAGATTTTTTGGAATAGGTGCGATTGATAACGATAACGAAGATGATACCTGATAAAGGCACAAGTATCCTGTAACGGCACACCGTTAACATGTTAGGTTGCCATAAGGCAGCACTTTTAACGGAGGTGGTCATTATGACTAAGAAAAAAATTAAAGACGCCAATTACAAGGCAAATGTAGCTGTACAGGATGAGAAAGGTATTGTCGATTATGATCCTGACAAAATGAAGGATGTTGTGGGTGGTGAGGGACTCTCATATGACGAGTATATTGCCATTCAGAAATACTCAAGAGGCAAGATCAGAGGATCCTTTCAGCTATGTTATTACACCACGCCACTGGGATTTAAAGGACAGATTGACCGATTCACGGAAAACAAAATATGCTTTAAGCGTATATATGTTGACGGGATGTATCCGGATGGCCTCTGTTTTGAAGGTAAGGAAGATCATGTGTGGATGGATCGGAGAGGCTTTGAGCAATTCAAGACGGGAGATTCCGTTTCTTTTTGGGCTGAGATCTATAGATATCTGAAGACCGGTGACGGAAAGATTATTGATTTCGGACTTCGGAATCCGGAAGAAATAAAGAAAATCGAAGCATATGAGCTTCCAAGCGATGCCGACCTTATGAAACAGGAATTGGCCATGATTGTATGTGAAACTTGCATGCTTAGCGATTCTTGTCCGGGACCGGGAATGTGTCTTCTCCCAAGAGGAGCGAAACAAAGACAGGTCGATGCCATGTACAAGTTTCTAAAGGAATCTGAAAAGAACAAGCAGTGAGGTGCCGCTATGGAAGAAAAGAAAAAACTGAATCCATTTATACCGTTGTGTGCCGTGCTGATGATTCTTTTGCTTGGCATGACGGCTCTGAGTGTTATGATGTGGCTTGGAAAGGCGAAAGCTGAAGATGAAGCCGCTGAGTACAAAGCATCTTACGAAAAACTTGTGGAAGATACAAAGAAGGCAGAGCAAGCTGCAAAGGAAGAAAAGGGTAAGGCCAAACAGCAGGCAGAAGACTATCAGGCCGCCTACAATACGTTGGTGTCTTATATGCTTGATGATGCCGCGCTGGCGGAGCGTATGGGCAATCTCATCATAAGCGTTTGGCATAATGCAATCTGGAATACTGCGGACAGTGAAACGGACAAGTTTACAAAAGTGAACGGCAAATTTGTTTCAGACTTCAATGATGCGCTGAGGAATCTTTTCAATGATGAGGATTTCAGCAAGAACGCTTCAACATTGTCTGCTAATCAGCAGCAAGTAAAGGATGAAATGAAGAATATGCTCAATCCCCCGGAAGGATATGAGAATGCTTTTAAGGCATTGGAGAGCTTGTACAATTCCTATATTACGTTCACCAATATTGTTATTCGCTGTGACGGAAGCCTTGAATCATTTTCAAATGATTTTGCTGAGGCCGATGATAAGCTTATTGAGCTTTATCATGGAGCCGAACTTTATGTGAAATAGGTACGGTAAACGCATATAAACAAAAAATCTCTCCGCGCCTGAAAACGCGGAGAGAAGTTTTTTGGAAGGTTGACATAGTTGGTTGACAAGACAGAGAAAACTATTCCTCATCGCCGCCTTCTGCTGCAACTTCGGCATCCACCTGGGCCAGAACTTCTCGATCGGTCTGACGATGGGAAGCAATGAGATTTGATAATAGTTCGTAAGGCGCAAGCCGATCGTGTTCATATATTTCGACCTCGTTGCCGGCTTTAACCAGCTCATCGTAGCACTTCTTAATCTTTCGAATTCCGGGATGGCTAGTGTAACGGCAGGTTAAGACATATTCATTCGACTCAATTGCTGTTTTGATTTCAGCCATGGAAACAGGATTGTATTTTCGTATAATTGAAATGCTTTTAGCGATGGAAGCGGTTGTTTTGATTTTGATACCAACGTATCCGGGTGTAAATTCATAGTCCATATAGGAACCTCCTATTAAAAATCTTCTTTAATGTTGATATTCATCGGACGCCCGGGCAAACTTGTTTTGAAATTTCTTCCGTGCCACCGATTCTTATGTTCATTCCGTGTTGCCGGGTAGATAAACTGCCCTAAATTCGCTAAATGAGGATATTTTGCTACGCTGTACGTATGATGACTTTGCATCGATTCCCCTTTATATTGGGGCCGCTTTCCTATTAGGATATCGGCACGTTGTTCTGCGGACCAATTTCGTGTTGTGGGGCGATTATTGGCAATACGTTCCACCTCATGTTCCCAGAAATTATCGATGCCCTCTTTACGACGTATGTTTAACCTGCGTTGCCATTCCTTGTGCTTATACTCTGCTTTAGTCAGAGTTCGATTGGCTTCTTTTTCACGGAGTTTTTTAAGCTTTTTGGAACTCATCTGCTTATACTTCGTAGGGTGCTCTCTTAAGTCGAGTCCCTTCGGAGTAATTATAACACTCCTGTCATTATTTCGTGACAGATTTTTTGAAGTATTTTTGCTACCGGTCGTTCCGCTGAAATGTCCGCTGCTTGGTTTAGACATGAGGCCCTCCTTTCTTGGATACAAAGGCTAAACTTGTATCACTGGGAAAAGAAATGATCCGGATGCCTATATCGGTAAGCTTCTTGAAACAATCGTAATTGGCTGACCCATATACGATGATGGTATGAGGCTTAAGTACCTCGATCATTTTGAAAAGACCGGTTTCAAAGTCGGGACGATTTTCAAGTTTATTTATCCCGCTTGCTACGGTTCCGATTGCAACGATGCTGTTGTAAGGGATGCCGTCGAAACAGTAATCCCATGTTTCTTCAGTGCCCCAGCGGACGTTATTAATGACAGAGATTCCTTGAGATCCGAGCCAAAAACCATAGGCTCTCATGCGATACGTGTTATACCGCTTGATGGGGTCAGGAAAATCAGCATTGGTTGAAAAGTCCACAGTGATCACGCCCGAAAAATGGCGGAGAACTTCTAGGGCCTTATAGGGATAAAGCCATATGCTGCTTCTGGGACCGTCAAACTTTTGATCATCAATGTAAAAATGTACATAGGCATCAATGTGATAATCAGGATTTGATTTGTGGTTTATCTTATGAAGATGCTTGGCTTCTACATAAGATATCAGTTTATGCGGGATGTCTTTTGCGGTGCAGGGGCAGACAGGAATATCTGATCCCAGAACAAAATCGGCACCGTGAACCATAAAGGCGTTCCACATGTCGGTACATCCGTTTCGAATGTGTTCTTCATTAGAATTTTGAATCATTGTGATTCCTCCTTCTTTTTGAAATAGAAGGTGATGCCACTTCCCGATAGCGGAATCACAGATTTTAGATAATGTCAGAGAAATCGGGACACCGATGATCGGTCGGTGCTTCGCTGACACCACTACTATAACGGAGTTACGGCTCCAAGGGCATGGCTACGAGTTGCCTATGAGTTGCCCGGAGGTTGCCTGAAACGGAGGAAGTATGTTTTGCATAGGTTGTATTATCAGTGCAGTAGCGGAATGTAAAATTGAAGGGACAAAGCAGACAAAACTCGTCGAAGCTTTTTTGAAAAGCATAGATAAGGAGTGCGAAGAAATAAGTGACGAAGCTGCTTCAAATATCGCCAGAGGGGTAAAAAATCCCTCGGGATATTTAATGGAAGCATTGGGGAATCTGTCCGCCGAATCATATAAAAGCATCGTTCCTTATTTTCAAAGCCAGGTAGTTTCTTTGATCAAGGAAAATGAAAAGAATATCGTCAGGGATACGCTCATACTGATGATTCAGGAAGCGCAGGAAATTGCTGATGATACGGTGGTTGAATTGGTAAGTGGTGTGAAAAAAGCCGATTTGACTGATGAGGTGGATCTGGCAGCCTTCCTTGCCGGCATCTTTTTATTTGCACTGAAGAATACAAAAAATAATATCGGCGGATCTGCGAAAAAAGCAACAAAAGAGTATCTTGCAAGAGTCAAAAAAGGCGAAAAGCCGATTACGAGAAATAAGATTCTCGAAGTGGAAACAACGGAATCAGAACCTATCCAGGAATCTACACACCCCGAATATCGATCCAGGGAAATTGAACTGTTGGAAGAGCGGATCGAGCAGGAGGCGATTTCTTTTTGCCGAAAGTATAAAGATGAAAAAGAGTATATAGCACTATGCCAGGTAGCCTTTATCACAAATCCTACCAGAGTTCATAACAGGCAAATGTACAATGAATTTTGTGAACTCACCGCCAGCACCAGGAACAAGATTCTTGAATTAAGCGAAGTTGATAAGATAGAAGCTTCCGGGGATTATTGGTGGTATGCATATCTTGATATGTTCGAAAAGGATTATGAAAAATACCGATTGGGTGCAGAAAGATATCGGTATTCGTTTTCACAGTATTTTCCCAGATTGTTGGAGTACGGAGGTGAATCTATAGATGATTATACGCAGCGGATCTTTGCACCTAAAGTAATCACTCCAACTATTAAGACCTTTTCGAAAAACTATAAATATGATGTTGCCGGGCTCATAGATGAATACATTTATTACAAAGACTGCGAGGAATTCAAAAACATACTGGAGCCGCCAATGAACCTCATGTGGAGGGAATTGGACTTTGGCAGTTGTCCGGAAATTATGCTTGTGTCTTATCTTGCACTTTTCATTATAGGAACTTGTCGAGGAATCCCGCTTCCCGAAGATGCTGAGAATAAAATGTTCGCCTTCAGCGGTCCCGGTGCTTCTGATCTTGAAACTGCAGAGGATCTTTTTTACCAAACGCTGCTGACTTTATATGAAAACTATGAAGTCGCAAAATGATATGGATCTGAAGATGCCGGATCATTTTCTTCAGAACACGCTGACAGGTTCTGACACCTTTTGACAGGTTTTGAACAAAAGTTTACCGAAGATGACAGGAACTGTACCTTTACTCTTGGGAGATGCTTATGCTATTATTATACTTGGACGGAGGAGTAAGAAAATAGTAAACTTTCAGTAGAAAATCGGTAGGAAAATAGTAGGATTATAGTATTTTTTCTTCTTCTGAAATGTGATATCTTTATAATGCGAGTTAAGTGAAAGGGTCGTTCCTGATGAGGAGTCGATCCTTTTTCTTTTGTAAAAAAGATGAACCGGCCGTAAGGCCATAATGATAAAAACATCAAGAGGCCGAAAGGCCAAAATGGAAAAGTGCGTAACGCCGGGCCGGGTCCCTGAACCCCTTATTTTAATAAGGGCGCACTTCTATACATCCCCTTCGGGATGTAGTGCGTCTGGCAGGAGCCGACATTCGGCTGCGCCGAGGATTGCCTTCGCTTCGCTCGGAGGCTGGTCACGAAATGTCACGTTTTGTCACGCCATGTCACGAAACTTCCATATGCATCCCGGAGTAGCCGTGATATGATTAAAATGCACCTCAATAACACCGACTGTCCACCTTTTGACCACCTTTTGTCCACCTATTGTCCCTTTCCATTCGGAAAAAAGTGTGATAATATTATAATAGCCGAAGGGTGTGAGGAACACCTGAAGCTAATGTGATGATTGCGTTTTATCAAAACGGTTCAGGCTTTGTCAAACCATTAGGTTTAAGACGTTTAAGGGACGTTGCGAGGACGTTCTGAGGATTTACATCCATAATACTCAGCGGTAAAATATATAATAACAAATCTTTGAAACTAAGCGTTTCGGAACTATGCAAAAGTTCCGGGGCGCTTTTTTTATTGCTCTCAAAAAAACGAAAAGGAGGATTTTACAATGGGAGAACAATTTAAGGAACTGGAGAAAATGAGGAAGGAGGTTGCAAAGATGGAGACGAAGAGAGACCAGGACGATCATCAGATCACACGGCTGGAGAACAAGATCGAGAAGATTGAGAAGATCAGCCGCAAGCAGAGAACACATCTTTTGTGTTCCAAGGCAGGATACATCGAGGCGATATTTCCAGTTATCAAGGATGCGTCCAAGACAGACTTCATTCAATTCTGTGAGGGACTGCTTCAGGTTCCGGGCGTTAAACAGTACGCTAAGAACTTTGAGCCGAAACCGATCGAGGAGGTGGTAAAGTAATGGCATTGTTTCATTTCACAGCGGGCCAGATATCAAGAGGCGGCGGACAGAGTTCCGTCGCTTCTGCTGCATATAGGGCCGGAGAAAAACTGATGGATGAGTATTACGGACAGATTCATGATTACACCAAAAAGCATGGTGTGGTTCTGAGCGAAATTATTTTACCGGAGCATGCACCGGAACGGCTTGCTGACCGACAGACCCTTTGGAACGAAGTTGAAAAAGTTGAGAAACATCCGAAAGCGCAGCTTGCTTATTCTTTTGACTTTGCTCTGCAGAACGAGCTGAGCATGGAAGAAAACATTCAGATTGCCAAGGAGTTTATCGCAGAGAATTTCACTTCCCGTGGCATGATTGTTGACATGGCTGTTCACGAACCCGGCAAGGATCTGGATGACATTCCGAACCCGCATGTGCATGTCATGGTTCCCATGAGACCGCTTAATGAAGATGGTACATGGGGAACGAAACAACATAGGGAATACGTTCTTGACGAGAACGGAAATCGCATGAGGGACGAAAAAGGCGATTATATTTTTAATGCCGTTAAGAACAATGATTGGGGAGATCCGGAGACGCTGGTTCAGTGGAGAGCCAACTGGGCAAAGAAGGTGAATGAGACTTTTGAACAGCACGGCATCACGGCAAGAGTCGATCATCGTTCCTATGTTGAGCAGGGGCTTGATATACTTCCTCAGATTCATGAGGGCCCGGTTGTCAGAGCGATGGAGAAGAAAGGCATAAAGACCGACAAGGGCGATTGGAACAGATTCGTCAAAGCGATAAACGGAGCAATTCGCAAAATACTCGGAACCTTCAAATCCGTTCTTGATGAGATTGAGGAAATGCGCAAGCAAGAGGCTGAGGCTAAAGCAGAGGCCCAGGCACAGCGCAAGGAATTCTGGGATGCCATCGGTGAGTATGAAAAGGAAATCCGCAAGAAGTATACCTACGGCAGAGGCATAGTTGCCACAAAGAAAATGCTTAAAGTCCATGAGTTCATTATCAATAACCATATTTCTAGCCTTGATGATTTTAAGGATTTCACCCGTGTTATGTATGACAGGCTTTACAAACACCGTCATGAGATGATTGACCTTGAAAAGAAAATAGCCGTATTGAACAGGGTGCTGGAACGTTATGAGACCTACAAAGAAAACGCCCCTTACTATAAAGCGTGGTACAAGATTTCGGATCCAAAGAAGAAGGCTGCCTACAAAGCCAAACATGATTATGAACTCAAAATGTACCACATAGCGGAGCGAGAACTTAAGGGCGCTTATCCGGATATGAAAATCCCGGTAAGGGATATCACAAAGAAAAGGGATGAGTTAAAAACCAAATACAGCGCACTTGCAGAAAAGCTCCCTGATTATAAAAAGGCTGCAGACCAGGCATACAAGTTCCAGAAGCAGATCCGAGACGCACACCGGGAAAGAAAACAGAAGCGAGAGGAAAGGAGTCTATAAAATTGAATATGTTTCAAGAGATAAAGGACGCGGTTTCCACAAAGGAAGCAGCGTCCTTTTATGGTTTAAAGATCGGGAGGGGCGGCATGGCATGCTGCCCTTTTCATAATGACAAGCATCCCAGCATGAAGGTAGATAAGCGGTTCCACTGTTTCGGTTGCGGAGCCGACGGGGACGTTATCAACTTCGTTCAGCAGATGTTTAACCTGGATGCAAAGCAGGCCGCATTCAAGCTGATTGATGATTTCCGCCTTAATATCGATACCAAGAGAAAGGAATCCAGGCATGAGAAGAATCAGCGAATCCGCCTACAGAAAGAAAGGGAACGCAAGGAAAGAATCCGTGTTGCCTATGCTGAGGAGCTTCAGCAGTTCCGCTTAAAGATGGCCGAGATATACAGAACACTTCACGACTGGGAACTTGATTACGAGCCAACCAAGGAACAGTGGGATATCGGAAACATTGATGAGCGGTACATCTGTGCTATCAACAACAAGGATCCGGTTGACTGCATTCTGGAGATTCTTGATTTTGGAGAGGACAGCGAGATTTACGAAGAGTACAAACACAGAGAGGAGACAATAACGTCATATGAGAGAAAAATCACCACAGCTGAAAGAAGAGCAGGAGAAAGAAGTGGAGAAAGAGCTTCTTCCGATAGAGGCCCTGAAAGAGTCGTTGGAAAAGAACGACAGAGGTAATCCCAAGGCTAATGTTACCAATGTAGTGAAGATACTGAAGGAAGATCCGCTACTTGCCGGGGCCATTGCTTTCAACGAACTGTCAGAGAGAATTGATATCATCAAAGACCTTGGCTGGCTCAGGGACGGTGTTACTCTGACCGATACGGATATGGCATACATCACGTTATATATCGATAAAAACTACGGCATCAGTTATCAAAGCTTGATAGAAACGGCCATAAGGGTTGTTGCCAATGAGAACCGCTATCATCCGATCAGAGACGTCCTTAACAGCCTTGTCTGGGACGGAATACCGAGGGTGGAACATATGCTCACACATTTCTTCGGGGCAGAGGAAACAGAGCTAATTAAGACCACTATGAAGATTTTTATGCTTGGCGCTGTAGCCAGGGTGTTCAAGCCTGGTACTAAGTTTGAAACTGCCATGTGTCTTGTGGGCGGTCAGGGCGTGGGAAAGTCCACCTTCTTTAAGTTCCTTGCTATCCATGATGAATGGTTTACGGATGATCTGAAGAACTTAAGCGATGACAGAATGGCAGCAAGACTGCAGGGCCACTTAATAGTCGAACTGGTAGAAATGCTTGCCGTGATCAATGCAAAGGCTGAGGAAGAGCTTAAATGCTTTATCAGCCGTGAAAAGGATACCTACAGAACACCATACGATAAACATCCGAGGGACAGAAAGCGCCAGTGTGTGTTTGGCGGCACATCCAACAAGATCGAGATCCTTCCCATGGATAAAAGTGGTAACAGGCGTATCGTTCCCATCGAAACGCATCCTGAGAACGCAGAGGTCCATATTCTTGATAATGAGGCAGAATCCAGGGCGTATATCCTTCAGGCCTGGGCTGAGATCATGGTGATCTATAGGAGCGGTGATTACATTCTTACACTTCCAGATCATCTGAAGAAGGAGCTTGATAAGTATCAGCAGCGCTTTACACCGGAAGATACCGAGCAGGTAGGAATCGATAACTTTCTTGCCGGGACAACGGAGAAATATGTATGCGTCAGGATGTTGTTTCATGAAGCTTTGGGTCATTCGTCATATGAAGAACCTAAAAAGAGTGAATCCAACAGGATAGCGACGATCATGCATCACATGCCCGGCTGGGAACCCGTGGGGATCCAGAGATTTGCAAAGTACGGAAGTGCAAGAGCATGGAAGCGCACAGCGGATACAAAGGGGCCGGAGGAGGGATTCGTGGATGTGCCGGAACAGATGGAAATCCCTTTTGACTGATAACATGTTAACCAACCGTGTCAACCAAGTATGTCAACTAACGAAAAAACTTCTCTGTAAGTTCCAAAAGTTACTCAGAGATTTTTTAGAAGGTTGACAGAGTTGGTTGACATTTTTATTTCAATTAACGAGGAGATTATAAAAATGAACCAGATAACTGTACTGAATGAAGTGACCTATAAGCCTACGGCAATACCTGTGGTAATCCCGATGGTGTATGATGCGCTTTTTAAGTTGAATTCAAAACTAAATGAAGAATCCATGCGGAAAAAGAAACAAGAAACGGATGTCCCTTTGTGGGAGAAGTATCTCCTGACTGTGGAAGAAGCAGCTGAATACTTTGGTATCGGACAAAAAAGGATACGAAGGATTATTTCTTTTGATCCTACTGCGGCTTATTTATTAACTGTTGGGAATCGGACACAAATAAAGAGAGTTCAGTTTGAAAAATACATAGACAGCATGTCTTGTGTATAAATGACAGATGTGACTGTTTTGGATGGCGGAAGGACTTCAATTATGGTATTATGTATACGTTGTATTGGAGTCCTTTTTATTATGAAAGGAGCCCAATATGAGTGAAAAAAGAAAAGATAATAAAGGTCGTATCTTACGTAATGGTGAGATTCAGGAAGCCAACGGGCGGTATAGATTTAAGTATGTTGATGCATTTGGAGATTCCAAGTATGTGAGGTCATGGAGACTTGATGTGCATGATCCTGTACCGGCAGGCAAAAAGATGGAACCGTCATTAAGGGAGCTTGAAAAGCAGATTGCGGCAGATATGATCGACCAGATTGTTCCGGAAGGAGGAAAATTAACAGTATCGGATCTCGTGGAGAAATATGTTTCACTGAGAAAGGGAGTGCGTCCGAGCACGGAAGCAGGGTATAAAACGGTAATCAACCTCTTAAAGAGGGATCCATTTGGAAAGCAGAGAATAGATAAAGTCAAAGTCCTGGATGCGCAAGAATGGTTAGTGAAGTTACAGAAAAACGGCAGAGGATATAGTTCCATACATACTATCAGAGGAGTTCTTCGTCCGGCTTTTCAACTTGCGGTGGATAATGATTATGTCAGAAAAAATCCGTTTTCTTTTGATCTGGGGACAGTAATCTATAACGACAGTGTTACGCGTGAAGCTTTGTCCCGGGAAGACGAAAGGAAATTTCTTAAGTTTGTCAAGGAGGATCCCCATTTTTGCAAGTATTACGACGGAATATATATCCTTTTTAACACCGGACTTCGCATTTCTGAGTTTGTGGGACTTACGATAAACGACATTGATTTTAAACATATGAAGATCAATGTGGATCATCAGCTCCAGAGAAATAACGGAATTGGATATAACATCAGGGATACTAAGACTGAATCAGGCGGAAGACTTGTTCCTATGACTGAGGAAGTGGCAGAGTGTTTTAAACTCATCTTAGCCAATCGTAAAACTCCGAAAATCGAGCCTATGGTGGATGGATATGTTGGATTTCTTTTCCTTGATAAGGATGAGCACCCCATGGTGGCGATGCACTGGGAGAAATACTTTCAGCATATAGTTGATAAGTATAACAGCATTTATAAGGTTCAGATGCCTAAGGTAACGCCTCACGTGTGCAGACATACGTTTTGCAGTCGCATGGCTTCCGCGAGGATGAATCCCAAGACCCTCCAGTATATAATGGGACATTCGGATATAGGAGTTACTCTCAATACGTATACGCATCTTGGATTTGATGATGCTTTGGAGGAAATGACTCGTATCTCTAAGGGAAAGAATGCCAATTCTGATGTTAACGATACTGCAACGGTAACAGTTTTTTCAGAATACAAAGAACAGGCGTCAAACGAGTAAATTAGTATAATCCTTTATTTAAGGGAAAAGCTCGAGGTGCAAGTCCTGTAGATTTGCACCTCATTTTGCACCTTTTGGCGGATAAGATATGCCCAAATATGCCAAGATATGCCAAGGTATAAAGGTGCAAGAAACACAGTATTTACGAGGTTTATAGACATGATTAGAGTATTGTTCATCTGCTGGGGCAACATATGTCGTTCCCCCATGGCAGAGTTTATTATGAAAGACATGGTCGCGAAGAGAGGACTTGCCGACAGGTTCCGGATCGAGTCTGCGGCTCACAGCGCCGAGGAGATAGGGAATCCCGTCTATCCGCCGGCAAAGCGTGAGCTGGCAAAGCACGGGATATCATGCGCGGGGAAGACCGCGAGGCAGCTGCGGCGCGACGATTATGACAAATGGGATTATATCATCGGCATGGAAAAGATAAATCTCGGGTATATGGAGCGGATACTCGGAGGGGATCCCAAGGGTAAGGTGTGCCTGCTGATGGATTTTACGGATCATCCCGAAGACATAGCCGATCCGTGGTATACCGGAGACTTTGAGGGCGTGTACAGGCAGATCGAGAGAGGCTGCGAGGCCCTGATCGCGCATGCGCTCGGCTGAACCTCGATCCACGGTGCAGCCCGGCCGGGCCGCTTTTGCGTTCAGTCCATCTTGGGATCTCCTTTGGTCAGCGTGTTCCACAGGAGCTTCAGCCGGTTCGGATGCGCCATGCCTATCATATCCGGAGCAAAGCGGAGGGCTTTTTTGCCGCCGCGTTCCCATACGGGCAGAGGCCCTGCGGGCAGCGTGTATTCGGGCGAGGTTCCCGTCAGTTTTGCGCCCGGCCAATCACAGGAATTGGGATCGCCTGTTGCCGCGAATGCGGAAATATAGCGGGCCAGCAGTGCCGAAACCTCGTGGTCGTAAGCGCCGTATTTGCGTGTGCCGCGGTCTAAAGTTCCGAATATATAGCGCAGGTCGCAGGCGTGGTAAGCGGCGTTGCGCTTATCGCCCGGAGCGTCGATATCGAAATAGTATATGTATCCGTTGTTGTCTTTCGCGAAGCGGTGCCCTATATGCGACATGATCACCGCATACATGTCATTGTTGGAGTAACCGATCATATAGCCGATGGGCAGCGGATGCTTTATCAGTTCGTCGATCGGAGCGGTGAGATGGTATCCGTCGATCACGGGCATCGTATTGAATACATTGTCCCTGCGGGAGGCCAGATACGGCTCGAGGCGGGCAAATATCTCCTTAAAATCCATGGTCTTCAGTTCTTCGAACGAACCGATCCCGGCAGCTTCCATGAAGCCTGTCCAGTAGGGCCTGCGCTCTGCGGCGGGACGGGGCAGGGAAAACTTCGGGAACAGACCGGCACCCGAAAACATGATCGCGCGCCCGAACAGGCCGCGGCATTTTTCGTTAAGGCACAGATACTGGACCGACATGGCGCCGGCGCTCTGTCCGGCGAGAGTGATATTGCCGGGATCGCCGCCGAAATCGGCTATGTGGGCCTTGACCCATTTGATGGCCGTGAACTGGTCGTCGAGGCCGAAATTGCCGTCGCGGCCGTATTTTTTATATATCTCTTCATGCGTAAGATATCCGAGTATGCCTACCCTGTAGGCGGCGGTCACGAGGATGATGCCCTGACGGGCGTAGATCGCGCCGTCAAAGGTGGACTCATCGGTGCTGCCGGCGTTGAAGCCTCCGCCGTAAAAAAACAGGATAACGGGGCAGTTTACGGGCTCGGCCGGGGCGTAGATATTGAGCCGCAGACAGTCCTCACTGTAGGTAAAAACCTGACCCTCGCGGAATTCATGCAGATAAAAGCGTCTGGTCGGATGCTCGAGATGGGGATAAAAGCCTCTGGACTGGGGGCAGGCGGGACCGAACGCGGTCGCGTCGCATTCACCGTCAAAACTCTCGACGGGGACAGCGTATTCAAATCTTCCGGCTGTCGCGAAACGGATGCCGAGGAATTCGTTATAGCCGTCTTTTGCATTCCCCTTCACAGTACCCATTTTCGTCTGTATGATAGTATTCACGCCTGTCACCTCCGTTGGGGTCCGGCCATCGCGGTTCCTGCCCGACTCCCAAAATATATTTTAACACACCGTCTGCGTATGTGGTACAATATATGCAAAGGCAAACAGGATAAAACTAATATCGGCGGTGGATCATGCAGAATACAAAGCGTCTCTCCAAACGTAAGATTTTTGATATCATACAGATCGGCAATGTCGGAGACTGGCCCAGCAGGCTCTTCGACATCCTTTTGACCGTCGTGATCGTGGCGAGCCTCGCGGCTACGATCATGTCAACATACGGCGAATTCTCTAAATATGAGAATGTGCTGGAGACGGTCGAACTGGTAACCGTGATACTTTTCACTGTTGAGTACATCTTAAGAGTCTGGACATCGGATTATCTCTATCCTACGAAGACCCGCGTGAGGGCCGCGTTCGCGTTCATATTCTCGGTAACGGGCATAGTGGACCTGCTGACATTCTTCCCCTACTATCTCCCGATATTTTTCCCCGCAGGAGCCGTTGCGTTCAGGATGTTCAGGGTTATCAGGATATTCAGGCTGTTCTCGATCAATTCGAGGTATGATGCTTTCAGCGTTATCCTGGACGTTCTGAATGAAAAGAAAAAGCAGATATTCTCATCGGTGATCATGGTGCTGATACTGATGATCGCGTCGTCGCTGTGCATGTATTCGCTGGAGCATGAGGCCCAGCCGGATATGTTCAAAAATGCGTTTTCGGGCATCTGGTGGTCCGCATCCACACTGCTGACCATAGGTTACGGCGATATATATCCGATAACCGTCGGCGGCAAGATAATGGCCATAGTGATATCGTTCCTGGGGGTAGGCATGGTAGCTATCCCGACAGGTATCATTTCCGCAGGTTTCGTTGAGAGCTACTCCAAGCTCAACAGGATCGCGTTCGTTCAGGAGGACAGACCGCTGAGGTTCCTTACCGGCACACTTGAGACTTCACATCCCTGGTGCGGCAAAAAGCTGACGGACATAGTCATGCCGCCGCAGATGATGATCGCGGCGATAATCCGCGATGAGGAGGAGCTGGTACCGAAGGGCGAGACCGTGCTGAGGAGCGGAGACAGACTGATCTTCGCCGCAAAGAAGTTCTACGAAGAGGACCGGATCAAACTGAATTCGATTAAGATCAAAGAGCGCAACAGCTGGGTGGGACTGCCCTTAAAGAAGATCCCGATATCGAGACAGTCGCTCGTTGTACTGATACGCCGCGGGAGCGGGAACGTCATTCCCGACGGTGACACCGTGATAAAAAACGGAGACGAGCTCCTGGTATACGAAAAGGATTGAGACAAAGATATGATATTCTTTCTGCTTTCACCGCTTTTTATAGCGGCTCATGCATATTTTGTGTATGAGGGCTTCAAATGGATCGACACGCTCAGACTGCCCCGCGGGCTCGGCAGGTTCGTAAAGATACTTGCCGCTGTCCTCTGGGCAGTGTTTTCGCTGTCCATATTTGCCGCCTATTTCATTCCGGCGGGAGTCACCCGCGAGAGCTCTCCGGTGCTCTATATCTTAAGGAGAACGCTCAAAAAGTCAGGCAATTACAACCTCGGAGTCCTGATCTACATGGGTATGTCCTTCGCTGTCATACTCATCGGGCGTCTGATCGAGTATTTTAAGCTGAAAAAAGAGGGCATCGAGCCCAAACAGGTCTTCAGATCGGCTCTTTACCGCAACAAGAGGGCGGTGATGGGCGTATTGAACATCGTTTTTATCGTACTTCTGATGTGGTACGGAGTGGCGCACGGCAAAGATATCAAACTTAACACCTATGAGATCGAGCTGTCAAAACAGGTTGAGGGCAGCTCCGGTGTCAGGATCGCTCTGGTAGCCGACATGCATCTGGGGTACAGCATCGGCTGTGAGCAGATGGAGAAGATGGCGGATATGATCAACGCGTCATCGCCCGATATCGTGATAATGGCAGGGGATATTTTTGACAACGAATACGAGGCGCTCGACGATCCGGAGCGGCTGATCAAGATTTTCGCGTCGATAAAGAGCAGATACGGGACATACGCGGTCTACGGGAACCATGACATCGAAGAAAAGATAATAGGCGGTTTCACTTTTGACTACAGCAATCCCGCAAAGGTTGCGGGAAAAGAGATGAACGAGTTCCTGGACAAAGCCGGCATCACGCTGCTGCTCGATGATCATGTGCTGATAGACGATGCTTTTTACGTGTACGGGCGTCCCGATTACAGTAAACCGGGCAACGGCACGGGCAAAAGAAAAGCCCCCCAAGAGATAACCGCGGGACTGGATATGTCAAAGCCGCTGATCGTGATCGACCATCAGCCCAGGGAACTGCAGGCGCTCGCGGACGCAGGAGTTGACATCGATCTGTGCGGCCACACGCATGACGGGCAGTTTTTCCCGATGAATATCACGAGCAGGCTGTTTACCTGGGAGAATTCGGCGGGACTGCTGAAAAAGGACAATATGTACAATATCGTGACCTCGGGAGTCGGGCTCTACGGCCCCAATATCAGGATCGGGACCGATGCCGAGGTTTGCGTGATAGACGTAAAATGGTAAGACCGGCAGATGGGCTCTGCCGGTCTTTTGTCAGTGTTTATCGGTATTTATCGATGATATCCCGCTGCGGAACCAGTCGGTCACGGCGTCGAGCCCTTCGCCTGTTTTTGCGCTTACGGGTATGATCACGGCTTTGGGATTGAGAGCGAGAATGCGCTTTTTGGCGGCATCGAAGTCAAAATCGAAATAACCCGTCGTATCGGTCTTAGTTATCAGCACGAGGTCGCTCACCGTAAACATCAGAGGGTATTTGAGCGGTTTGTCGTCACCCTCGGGGACGCTCAGCAGCATGACGTTTTTGTGTGCGCCCGTGTCAAACTCCGCGGGGCAGACGAGATTGCCTATATTTTCGAGTATGAGCAGGTCGAGCTCCGAGGTGTCGTATTCGGTAAGCGCGCGGGTGATCATATCCGCGTCGATATGGCAGAGACCGCAGTTGTGTATCTGCAGTGCCTCCACGCCCGTAGCGTCGGCCACGCGCTGTGCGTCGATGCGTGATTCGATATCCACATCCATCTCTCCGATACGGTAATCGGACTTAAGGCGGTTTATCAGCGCGGTGAGGAGAGTCGTCTTGCCGCTCCCGGGACCCGACATGACATTTACGAAAAAGGTGCCCTGAGCGGAGAGCCGCCTGCGAAGCATATCCGCGGCCAGGTCGTTATCCGCCGTGACATTCTGATTTATGCTTATTATCCTTACTTCTCCCATGATCCTCCTTTTTGAGCCGGCGTAATGTTAACGGCCGCGAACAAGTGATATTATGAAGTTTGCGAGATCTTTGACTCCCTCGCCCGTTTTTGCGCTGATCCTGAAGACCCTGATCGCGGGATTGAGTTTTTTCGCAGCGGCCTCGGCAGCGTCCGGGTCAAAATCGAATATCGGGAGAGCGTCTGTCTTGTTTATGACCATGATATCCGATTTTTGGTACATCAGCGGATACTTGACCGGTTTATCGTCGCCCTCGGGAACGCTTAAGATCGTCATGTTCAGCATCGAACCGGTATCGTATTCCGCGGGGCAGACGAGATTGCCGATATTCTCCAGCACGACGAGCTCCGGACCGGCCTGTTCGATCTCCCTTATCCCCTGACGGGTCATGTCGGCATCGAGATGGCACATGCCGCCGGTGTGCAGCTGGATCGCGGGGATACCCGCGGCCGCAATAGTGCGTGCGTCCACATCGGAGTCTATGTCGGCCTCCATTACCGTCCAGCGAAGCCTTCCCTTAAAATATGGCGCCAGAGCCAGCAGCGTGCTCGTTTTGCCGCTGCCGGGGGCGGACATCAGATTGATCAGGTATATGCCGCGGCTTTTGAGCTCCGAGCGCAGCGCGTCGGCGTCGCGGTCGTTGTCCTCGAGGATCGATTCCTTGAGTTCGATGATTTTTATTTCATCCTTATTGTCCATAAAAGACTCCCTGTGATAAAATGAATATTGCATCCGGACCGTACCGCAGTCTGACGGATGCGTCTGATATGTGTCTGCGGGCACGGAATGGAGTTAACATGAGCGAAAACATCGGTAAATATAAGTATCTGAGCGAAGACTGCATCATGCCGCTCAACTTTTACAACTATAAACAGGCCTTCTTAGGCAGCAGCAGCGGGATGCGCTACAGGATCGTTCAAGGGGAGAGGGAACTGCCTCTGCCGGAGGACGCCAAGGAAGGCGATAAGCCGCCGAAGGAAAAATACCTGACCGTTGAGACCTGGCCCGAGCCGTATTCATACACGGCGACGGACAAGGAGACTGTCAGGTCGAGAGAGTATCCCTTTACGCAGGAGGCGTACGAGCAGATACTCGCGGATCTGGACGCGGCGGTCGATGATTACAAAAAAGCGCAGGGCTGATGCTCTGCGCTTTTATTTTACAATGCTTTTCTGATCGCGTCGAGGAGCTCTGAATATTCTTCGAAAGCGGGCAGCTCGGGATGATCGGCCTTGATCTTATCGGTGCTCTTGAACAGGAAACCTGCCTTGCTCGCCTTGATCATGGCGAGGTCGTTATGGCTGTCGCCTGCCGCGATGGTCTCGAAACCGACGGACTGGAGCGCCTTTACCGTCGAGAGCTTCGAATCTTTAACCCTCATCCTGAAACCGGTGATCTCTCCGCTATCGGCCACTTCAAGGGTATTGCACATGATCGTGGGCCGGCCGAGCTTCTCCATAAGGGGAGCTGCGAACTGAGTGAATGTATCGCTCAGGATTATAACCTGTGTGATCGAACGGAGCTCGTCGAGAAACGCTTTTGCGCCGGGCAGGGGATCGATCTTCGCGATGGTCTCTTTGATCTCCTTAAGGCCGAGACCGTGCTCCTTTAAGATGCCTATCCTCCAGCGCATGAGCTTGTCATAATCGGGCTCATCGCGGGTGGTCCTTTTCAGCTCGGGGATCCCGCTCGCTTCCGAAAACGCGATCCATATCTCGGGAACCAGTACGCCTTCAAGATCGAGGCAGACAATATTCATATCACTCATGTACTCTTTCTCCTTTAGCTTTTAGTGACGTTTTTTTGATTATAAAACACCGTGAACGCAAAATCCATCATTTTTTTGCGCCGGATCCGTCCTTTTCCGAGAAGAATCGCCGGCCGTCCTCCATGTCCCTGTGCATCTGAGCCGACAGCTCGTCAACCGAGCCGAAACGCATCTCGGGACGGTGAAATTCGATCAGCTTTACGGATATCTCACGGTCGTATAGGTCACCCGAAAAATCAAAGATATAGGTTTCGACGGTCACTGAAGGGGTATCTTCGCGGCCCGCTGTAACCGTCGGTCTGATGCCGATGTTGGTGACGCCCCTGTATACGGTACCGTCTGCGGTGATCTCGGAAAAATAAACTCCGAAAGGCAGGCTTAAAAAAGCCCTGTCGGTGATGGAATCGGGGATCAGATTAACGGTCGGCATCCCTATGGTCCTGCCGAGAGCCTTGCCGTGGCGTACCCGGCCTGTGATGGTCAGAGGAAGAGAGTTCATGATTATTTCGAGGCACCCTTAAGTATAGGCGAGAGCGGCTTGTAGATGAGCATGCACACCGCTACGCTGATCAGGCCCTTGACTACGGTGAAGGGCAGGTTAAATACGAGCAGGCTCTGGAATACCGACTTCATCGAAGGCAGTATCTTCTGGTAAGCCGCAAGTACGTTTTCTTCGGGCATGAAATTGTAGTAGAAAGGATATACCACAAAATGGTTCGAAGGAACCGAAATAATGCCCATTGCAACGGCACCGAGCAGTCCGCCGATGAGTGCCGCCGTCTTATTCTTGTTCTTTTTGTAGATCAGACCCGCGGTGAACACGAATACCGCGCCGAGTATGAAGTTCGAGAGCTCGCCGACCGTTGCGCTCTGCGATACGGCGCAGTGGATCAGGTTCTTTAAGAACTCGATGATCACGCCTGTTAAGGGGCCATAGGCAAATGCGCCGAGCAGCGCGGGAAGGTCCGAGAAATCGAGCTTGATGAAGGGCGGCATGAGCGGGATCGGGAATTCGAGGTACTGAAGCACCACCGCAGCGGCGGTGAGCATGCCGGCTCCCGCGAGGAGTCTCGTGCGTGCAGCGGCCGTACGGCGGCTCATGACTTTGTTCTGAGGGTTTTCGAGTGTCTGCTGGTTTTCCATCTTTTTTCTCCTTTGAGTTTATTCAAAAGAAATCCTTCTCAAAGAAAAATCCCCGCGCCGAAAAGACACGGGGAATAATGATCGTATAATCAAATCTTCTCTCATCCAGACTATACTGTCGGTTCCGGAATCGCACCGGATCGGCTGCAAGAGCAGTTCGCGGACTGTACCGCCGGTGGGGAATCACACCCCGCCCCGAAGAATTTCTTTCGCTACGAATAATACTGCTGCGGGGCATGCATGTCAAGAGAGTTTATGAAACCTTAAGACATCCGGCCGGGTGAGACTCAGCCCTCAACGGGAAAGTATATCCTTGCCACCTCGGCGTCCGCGTTGCCGTACAGAACCTCTGCGAAACGCTTAACAACGCTGTTATAGGTGTCCTGTGAGTAGTTTATGCGGAACAGGTTAGCGATCTTGTTGAAATGACGGGGAGATACCGCGCGTCCCCATGTGCTGCCCTCAGCGACATATTTGCGCTGCTTGAGGGAATCGGGCGAGATCTTATAGGATGATCCGTCCTTTGTATTGCGGCAGTAGATCTCCGCCATGCCGGAATCGGTGATCCTGTAGTCGAGCTCGCATACGGATCTGTCGACGGTACTGCCGTCGGGAGCGGTTATATCTACGTTGCCGGCGCTTAAGATGGCAGCTGTGGTATCATTGTTGAGCAGGATACCGTTATTGTTGTTAAAGCGGATGATGTCGACCAACTTATCGATACTGCTCTGATCGAGGACATCACCGATGGACGTCGATTCATCCTTGCCGCCCTGCTGCAGGAAAGAGACCAGCGCGTCTATTTCCGACTGAGATAATAGAGTTCTGTTTTCTGCCATATGCACCTCCGAATAAATATCATTTGTGTATACTATATCACTTTTCGGAAAGAAATACCAGTAATATTTGAAAAAGAGTTGCCGAGAACAACGCCGGAAAAGTACGTCTCCAATACCGCTGCGGTTGCGGAAAAAAACGTCGGGAATTATAATTGACTGGGGGGCTTTTTTATCGTGTATGCGGAGGACATCCGCGACAACCCCGGACGAAAGGTATTTGCATGAAAGAGAGATTTGTAAGACTCATCACCGCCGAGGGCGAGCGTTTGGGCGGCTTGCCGCACGGCGACTATCCGCGCCCGTCGCTGAGGCGTGAAGGCGGCAATTCAAAATATATGATCCTTAACGGGAAATGGAGATTTCGCAGCAGATACAACGACTGTGAGATCATGGTGCCTTTCTGCCCCGAGAGCCTGCTGTCGGGAGTCAAAGAAAAGGTGATCTATGGGGAAAAACTCTCATGGGAGCGCAGTTTTACGCTCGCGGACATCCCTGCCGATTCGCGCGTGCTGCTTCATTTCGGCGCGGTTTCGGGTGAATCCGAGGTCTTTGTAAACGGCATCGGTGTAGCCAAAAACTCAAACGGATATTTACCTTTTTCAGCGGATATCACGGATGCGGTAAAGGACGGCGTAAACACCCTTAGAGTCGAGGTCGTGCATGACCTCTCGCCCCGCCATCCTCACGGCAAGCAGCGGAAAAAGCGCGGCGGGATGTGGTATACGCCGGTGAGCGGTATCTGGCAGACCGTATGGCTGGAGACCGTGCCGCAGCGCTATATAGCGGAGGTAACCGTTAACGCGGACGATACGGCGGCAGAGATAACGGTACATATCTGTGATGCGGTGACCGGTCAAACAAACGGGCAGAACACCGATCGAAGCAGTTCGGCGCAGGCAGGAGCGGAGCACGGTACGCAGCTTATCACGGCGGTCTGTGAGGGCCGCGAATATGTCTTTACGGACGGCAAAGTGCGCATAGAGCCCGAGAACAGGGAGCTCTGGAGCCCCGAAAATCCCAGGCTCTACGATGTGACGATAAAATGTGGAGAGGACAAGGTAAGGACCTATTTTGCGCTCAGGAAGCTGGAGATAAAAGAGGTTAACGGCAAAAAGCGTCTCTGCCTCAACGGAGAGCCTTACTTTTTCAACGCGGTACTGGACCAGGGATATTTCAGCGACGGCCTGTATACTCCTGCGGACCCGTCGCTGTACGGGCAGGACATCATGCGCATGAAGGCGCTCGGCTTCAATACTCTCAGAAAGCATATCAAGATCGAACCGGAGCGGTTTTACTATGACTGCGACAGGCTCGGCATGATAGTTTTCCAGGATATGGTCAACAACGGCTATTACAGTTTTATCAGGGATACGGCGCTGCCGACCGTTAACTTAAGGCGCAGGCCGGCACTCGCTAACGCCCGTCCGGCGGTAAAGAATGAGTTCCTTGACGCGATGGAAAAAACGGTGCGTCTCCTTAAAAACCATCCCTCGATCTGCTGCTGGACCATATTCAACGAGGGCTGGGGACAGACCGACGCGGACGGCGCGTACAGGAAACTTAAAAAACTCGATCCCACACGTTTTATAGATGCCACGAGCGGGTGGTTCAAAGAGCATGAGAGCGATGTTGAGAGCCTGCACATATATTTCAAGCCCCTGAAGCTCGGCAGCGACAGGACCAGGCCGCAGGTGATCTCGGAGTTCGGAGGCTTTGTCCACAAATGCCCCGACAACAGTTTCAACCGCGAAAAGACTTACGGATACGGCATCTATGAGAGCCGTGAGGAGTTCGCGAAGATTGTCAGGAAGAAATTCGAAGATGAAGTCATACCGCTCGCGAAGGAGGGACTGTGCGCTTCCGTTTACACGCAGGTTTCCGATGTCGAGGATGAAACGAACGGCCTGCTGACCTTTGACAGACGGGTATGCAAACTGCTTCCCGAAGATATGGAGGGAGTTGCCGGGGCACTGCGGGCTGCGGTGCGTTTATAGTTTTTTTATTGGTCATATTTTCGAAAACGTGATATCATATAAGCGGTGACTTCGCAAATACTGTATTTTCCGGCACGGTATCCGCGAGGTCCGCAGTACAGTAACGACAGGAGGGAGTAAAAATGTTACAGGACATCATCAGATCTAAGACAGAGCTGTTTGCCGACGGGGTACAGACGGTTCTGCGCGGTCATGAGAACCGCCAGCGCGCGGTAACTTTGCTCAAGGGCAATCTCGTGAACAATTCCCGCAGCGAGGGTAAGGGGATCAGTGCCAGAGTAAACAGCAACGGCACCTACGGCTTTGCTTCGATCGCGGAGTACACGCCGGAGGCGGCTGAAAAGGTTATCAGGGCCGCTACCGAGAACGCGCTTTTCCTTGGCAGACATTCGTCGAGAAAGATCGCGCTTCCGGCATCGCTCGGTACCGGAACTATCGAGCTCAACGACAAAATAGTCGATGCGGAGCAGAAACTCATCATCGAGGCCTGCAAGACCATCGACGATTATGTGGTAAAGAGCTGCCCGAACCTCACCAGCAGGACCATTGCCTACACAGAGGATTCCCAGGACAGGATCATTTACACTTCGGATGCTTATAACGGACATCTGGTTACCCCCAGATGCTATATCTATGTCATGATGACGGCCGAGACAAAGGACGGCGCGCCCGTAGAGCTGTTCAAGGCGCTCGGAGGATACGGCAGCTTCAGTGACAATTTCAGTGATGTGACGCAGTATTATCCGATGATCGACGATCTCTACAAAAAGATCATGGACAAGCGTGAGGGCGTTTACGCCGAAGCAGGCTATAAGACCGTAGTGCTCGGCGGATTCATGGGCGGCATGCTCGCGCATGAGGCGGTAGGACACACCGTTGAGGCCGATCTGGTACGCGGCGGCAGCGTTGCGGGACCCAGTCTTAACAAGCGTGTTGCGTCCGACCTGGTAACGATGGTCGATTTTGCGCATACTTTTGAGGGCAAGAGAGCGCCTCTTCCGGTATATCTCGACGACGAGGGCACTAAGGCTGTCGATGACGTTCTGATCAAAGACGGCATTCTCGTAGGCTACATGAACGACCGTGAGACCGCGGCCGAGTTCGGCATGCAGCCCGCAGGCAACGCGAGAGGCTGGGCATTTTCCGATGAGCCCATCATCCGCATGAGAAATACCTGCATCCTTCCCGGTAAAAATACCGTGGAGGAGCTGATCGCGTCCGTTGACGACGGCTATTATCTGATCGATTCGGGCAACGGCCAGGCGGATCTGACCGGAGAGTTCATGTTCGGCGTGACCTGCGGTTACGAGATCAAGAACGGCAAGCTCGGACGTGCGCTGCTCGACACCACGGTCAGCGGTGTTGCGTTTGAGATGCTTAAGACCGTCGATATGGTCTCAAACGAAGTTATGTGGTCTTCGAGCGGCTTCTGCGGCAAGAAACAGCGTATGGCAGTGGGTATGGGAGGTCCTCATATGCGCTGCAAGATCATGATCGGCGGACGATAAGGGGGTAGCGGAATGAGTGAATTAAGAAATATCGCGGATGCTTTTGACGGCATGCTCGCGGCCAATAAAATAGCAAAATACACATACACGCTCACACAGTCGGAAAAGCAGGAGCTGAACCTGGAAAACGGTGACTTCAAGCTTATGAGGACCGTTTTCAACAATACCGGCAGCTTAAGAGTGTTCCTCGGCAGTAAAATGGGCGCGGTAAGCGGCAACGATATTACCGAAGAAGGGCTTAAAAAGCTGATCGCAGACGGTCTTGCCGCAGCGGAATCGGCAGAGGAGGATCCCTGCCACGATATCGCTCCCGACCAGGGAAAAGATGTATTCAGACAGGGAGCCTGCGAGCCCGACCTCGACAGATTCATCGAGAGGATCAGGGAGTTCCTCGCAACAGTCGCGAAGGACTATCCCAAGGTTAAGATCATGTCTGCCATGGGCTCCTATGACAGATGGACCTGGATCTCACGCAATACCAACGGTACCGAGTACGAGGCTTTTGCGGGACAGTACCATTTCATGATCGAGATCTGCGCGAGTGACGGAGAAAAGACCACGGGACTTGATTACACAGGCTTCTCGACAAAGGATCTCGACAGACCTTTCATAGAGATCGCGGATATTAAAGAAAAGCTTACAAATATCGAGCTGAGCCTTAACCCTGTTCCCATGGAGGGCAAGTTCGAAGGCACGATACTCCTTACGCCTTCGCTGGCAGGCCAGTTAGTCGGCATAGCTCTGTTCAATTTCGCGGGCAGCAGCTCGATAATCGACGGAACCGGACTCTGGCTGAACAAGGTCGGGGAAAAGGTAGCGAGCGAGAAGCTCACCGCATCTCTCAAGCCTTATGATGAGAGGATCGTCATGGGTGAGCGCGCTACGTCGAACGGTTTCAGGACCGAAGAAGCAACGCTTATCGACAAGGGCGTATTAAAGACCCATCTGCTGAGCCTCTACGCGGCTAACAAGACCGGACGGCCCGTACTTAAGAACACGGGCTTTGATCTCGTTATCGAGCCCGGAGACGTAAGCTACACCGATATGCTCGCTTCGATCGACAAGGGACTGTTCGTGGGCGGTTTCTCGGGCGGTAATCCCGGCGCGAACGGAGAGTTCTCGGGAGTTGCGAAGAACAGCTTCCTGATCGAGAACGGAAAGATCAAATGCGCGGTCACCGAGACCATGATCAACGGCAACCTGGCAGATATACTGCAGAACATAACGGCCGTTTCAAAGGAGCAGCTCTGCGACGGCAGCGCCGTTGTTCCTTATATCGCGGCAAGCGGAGTCGTAATTTCCGGTAAGTGATCCGGTATATAACCTGAAAAGGAGAATGCGGCATGGAAGAGACAACACAGATCCGTAACAGAAAGTTCAGACTCAAGGACAGACTTAAGGTCATAGCTCAGAAAATAGGGAATGTCTTTAAGGATTACCCCGTGACACTGGGCTGCATAGTCGTTATCGCGGCGATCGCGGCCGTTATAATAGACTGTGGTTTTGATACCGATTTCTGTGAGAAAACTATAATGTTCCTTGCCGCATTCGCCGTTCAGGCTCTTTTTGCCGAGGAGCATTTTAAGGACAAACTCAGCCTGCGCATCGCGGGCTATGCGATCGCCGTACCGATATCGGCATTGTTAGTTTATCTCGGATGGCTCGAGGGCGATACTTTTCTCGGGATGAAAAAGGATAAGGTCGATGAGCTCACCGTGTGCATCTACGGCACTTATTTCGCGTGCCTGATCCTCGCGGCGCTTTATCATATGTACCGCAGACAGCAGGAGAACTTTGAGGCATTCTGCCTCAAGACTTTTGTCGGACTGCTGCGCACCACGATCGTTTACGGTCTGTTCGCGGGCGGTCTGGCGCTGATCATACTGATATTCAACGAGCTGATCTACGATACTGACGCTCTTATGGGCAGAGTCGAGATATTCCTTGCGGGAGGCATCTATGTTCCCGCATTGCTGCTCGTGCTGTCGGGCAAAAAGGATGATGTCGGGAAATTCGCCAAGATATGCGTTATGTATGTCTTAGAGCCCATGCTCGTTATGGCGATGGCGATCATCTACATCTACATCATCAAGATATTTGTTACGGGCGATATCCCTTCGAATACCGTATTCGGCATCATCACGGCTCTTTTCGTGGCAGGCATGGTGATCTGGACACAGGCGCAGGGTATCGGGGAAGACAATATTTTCTGCAGGGCGGCGAATATCCTGCCGTTTATCTTTGTTCCGTGCATCATCCTGCAGGCATGGAGCATCTTTATACGTATCGGTGAGTACGGAGTTACTCCCGACAGATACTTCGGAGTGGTGCTTGTGATCTTTGAGCTGATCTACATGCTGCTGTATCTGTTAAAGCGCATCACCGGACGCGACTGTGTTTCAGCGATCATATGGGTTGCTGCGGCGACAGTCGCCATTGTGCTGCTCGTACCTTACGCAAACTACGCGTCGGTCAGCGTCCGCTCGCAGGTTAAGCGCCTGTCGGGCATTACCGTGAACGAACAGCTGAAGAGCTCCGATCAGGCCGGCATGGTGGGTTCCGCGTACAGGACTCTCACGGGCAAATGCGGCTTCCGCGGCGAAGAGGCGGCGGAGGAGCTCTATACCGAGGCGGAGCGGGAGATACTCGCTTCCTGCTATGACAATTCATCTTATGCGGCCAGACCCGAGTATTTCTTAAGTGACGGCATCAACCCGGTAGATCTCGATATTTCGGCTTATAAAAAGCTTTCTTTCGCGGAAGGTTATGAGAAGGATCCCGAGAATACCCTGTTCACTCTCAAGGTGAAAGACTCGGTCGAGTATGAGGCCGATCTGTCGGGATTTATCACCGACCTTAAAAACTTCGGGCGTGAGCGCGCGAAATCTTCGAAGTATATATCCTTCGATCTGGAAAACTATGGTCTTATCAGGCTCGACGAAAACCACGATCTGAAGATCATACGCTTCAGCAGCAACTATGATTCCGAAAAGGATGAGCTCGACTATCTCAATGTCGACTGCTATATTCTCGAGAAATGAGAAAAAGTACTTGACAGGAGGGGAAGTTTTGGATAGAATCGCTTTAGTGCTTTAAAGCGCAACGGTTTAAAGCGAAATATTCAAGAGGAGAATTGTTATGAACTCAACTGTCATTCTCAGCACGATCATGCTGGTGGTCTTCTTCGCGATCATGATCGGTGTCGGTTTTGCAACTCGTAAGAGCACAAAGGACGTTTCGGGCTTTGTACTCGGCGGACGTACCGTAGGCCCCTGGCTTACAGCATTTGCCTTCGGTACCTCATATTTCTCGGCTGTTATCTTTGTAGGCTATGCCGGACAGTTCGGCTGGCTCTACGGAACCTCCGCTACATGGGCGGGCCTCGGCAACGCATTTATCGGATCGCTGCTCGCATGGAACATCCTCGGCAGAAGAACGAGGATCATGACCCAGAAGCTCGATGCGAAGACCATGCCCGATTATTTCGGCAAGCGTTTCCATTCCACCCCTCTGAAAGTCATTGCGGCGGTCATCGTTTTCATTTTCCTGATCCCTTACACCGCATCCCTGTACAACGGACTTTCGAGCCTGTTCGGTCTGGTATTTGATATTCCTTACTGGGTAGTTATCGCTCTCATGGCGATTCTCACCGGTATCTACGTTATCTTCGGCGGATACATGGCTACCGCGATCAACGATTTCATTCAGGGAATCATCATGCTGTTCGGTATCGTGGCTGTCATCGCCGCGGTCGTCAAGGACAACGGCGGTCTGCTCGCGGCTGAAAAGGCACTCGCGGCCATCCCTTCGGACGGATGGACAGGCGGCGGAGCTTTTGCCTCGTTCTTCGGACCCGATCCGCTCGCTCTGCTGTTCGTAGTTATCCTGACCTCTCTGGGCACATGGGGACTGCCTCAGATGGTCGGCAAATTCTATGCGATCAAGTCTGAGAAGGATATCCATAAGGGAACCGTTATCTCGACGATCTTCGCTATCGTTGTGGCCGGCGGATGCTACTTCCTCGGCGGATTCGGACGCCTCTACGCAGACAAGATCAAGTACAATCCCACAACAGGCAAGCCCCTGTTCGACACGATCGTTCCCACGATGCTCTCGACACTTCCTTCGGTCATCATCGCAGTGGTTATCGTACTCGTACTCGCGGCTTCGATGTCAACGCTTTCATCGCTCGTACTTACATCGAGCTCGACCTTTACGCTTGACGTTATCAAGCCTTCGATGAAAAAAGAACTGACTGAGAAGAAACAGGTCTTCATCATGAGACTGTTCATCGTGTTCTTTATCCTGGTTTCTGCTGTTATCGCTGTCATTAAGGACGCATTCCCCGGACTGACCTTCATCGCTCAGATGATGGGTGTTTCGTGGGGCGCGCTCGCAGGCGCATTCCTCGCTCCTTTCCTCTACGGTCTGTACTGGAAGGGCATCACTAAGGCTTCCGTAGCGGTATGCTTCGTATGGGGCTGCGGCATCGCGATCACACAGCTCATTGTAACGCTTGGCGGTATCGATGTTTCGGGCTGGGGCACCTTCCTCGGCTACATCTTCAAGTCCTCGATCAATTCCGGCGTTATCGCTATGGTAGGCGGACTTGTTATCGTTCCCATCGTGAGCCTGTTCACACGCAAGCCTGAGGCCGGCGCGGTGGACGACATGTTCTCGAGCTTTGAGGAGAAGGTACAGGTTGCCAAGAAAGAGGCGCTGGACTGATAAAACCCGGGACCGAGTTCTATAGTGTGTTCCAGCCAATGTACGGCGCGGGCGGCGACGAGGAGATTTCCGAGACACGCTCGCGCTCCTTTTACGGACGCAGCGCCACTAAGCATGCACAGTACGCATGCCAAGTGTCGGCGTCCTCTACGGGTCTCGGAAATCCCCTCTGCAGCGCCCGCGCCTTACATTACAGAAAAACCCTGAGAACGAACTGTCTCAGGGTTTTATTTTATATTGAGCACACGCTTAGAGTGAAATGTGTGGAGCAGACACGGGGACGGTTCTTTCGTCTTTCTGTTTTGGGAGAAAAGCAGACACGGGGACGGTTCTTTTGTCTCTTCTGTTTTTGAAAGATAAGCGCAGGCGCCGCAGAGAAAACTTCCGCAACCCGTAGAGGACGCCGACACTTTGCATGCGTAGTTTGCATGCTTAGTGGCGCTGCGTCCGTAGAAGGAGCGAGAGCGTGTTGCGGAAGTTTTACTCGTTGCCGCCTGCGCGACAGCCCAAAAAGAAGACGAAAGAACCGTCCCGTGTCTGTGGAAAACTGTTGGATCAGTGAGCCGGGATGACGTCCACTATCACGTACTCCGAGTGTGTGCCGGATTTGAAGGGGACGGCCCAGCCGGAGATGCCCGAGGTCACGATAAAGTTAGTGGAGACGCGCTGCTCGAGCCCATAGAGGCTGTCGTTGGACTTCATGATGAGGCCGACGTAGCCTGCGGGGAACATGTGGCCGCCGTGGGTATGGCCGGAGAGTACGAGGTCCGCGCCTGCGGCTGTCTCGGCGTCATAGTCGTTGGGCTGGTGGTCGAGCATGATCGAGTATTTCGAAGCATCGGTCTGTGCCATCAGCTCGCCGGCCGATGCGCGCCATGTCATCGAGCGGTCCCTGCGGCCGACCAGTACGTAATCGTCTCCGATCGGGACAGTCTTGTCCTCGAGTATGGCAACACCGTTCGCAATCAGCGCGCCTTTCAGATCCTGCGCGCTGAAGTCACGACTGTTGTAATAGCCCATGTCATGGTTGCCGAAAACAAAGAAAACGCCGTATGTTGTACTGAGATCACCCAGTGCCTCGCAGGCACGCAGCATATCGGCTTTTTCTGAATCGTCATCGACGTAATCTCCGACGATCACCACGACATCGGGGTTCGCAGCCTGTACTTTTTCCATTTCTTTTGCGAAATCCTCGCCGTCTAAAGTGATCCCCAGATGAGAGTCCGCGATCAGCGCGATCCTCAGGGGGGAGTCAACCTTATCGGAAGTGATCGTGTAATCTGTTTCCCATACGTGATGAGCGGCTATCCATGCGCCTGTCATGTATACGGCGGTGACCGCCAATGCCACGATGCCCGCAATATAGCGCTCAGACCGCTTTCCGCGGCGCTTCCCGACTATCGCGGCGACGATGTCGCAGATGATCCATATAAGAGCCAGATGGATGATCACAACGACTACTGCATATATATTTATCAGGCCGAACAGAAATGTCGAGGCAACGCACGCGCATGCGAGCAGCCATGAGAGCAGTTTGCTCTTTTCGGCGATCTTTTGCATAAAGCCGAATTTTCTGAAGCGTGTTACGAGATAGAAGAGTCCGGCGAGTCCCGCAAGACCCATAAGCGACAAAACTACGAACCAAAAGTTCATACGGAGAATGTCCTTTCGTCTTAAGTGTTGATAATGATAGCATTTGCGCACGCAAATAACAAGAAACACGGTATTTAGTGTTTCTTATTTTTTTATAAATTCATCCCGATTTTATGCCCTTTTTATGGACATTGCGGGATTTCGGGTATATCATGGTTGTACGGGGCTAACCGCGGGGGATCCTTTTGGGGCATCGCATGCGGCAGAGGCCCGGAGATTATGCGGACAGATGACGCACCCGTACAGGAGGAAGAGTTTTTTATGGCAAAAGAATTACCGAAGAGAAGTGAAGTTAAGGTTGAAGATACCTGGAAGGTCGAGGATATATACCCGACCGTGCAGGACTGGGAGGCTGACCTCGCAAAGGCAGAGATGCTGGCAGATGAGTTGGCCGGATACGAGGGAAAGCTGAACACCGCGGATAATGTATATGCGGCGGCAAAGCTTGAAGAAGAGATAGAGTATATCGCGAGCAGGACATTCGGATATGCCTCGAGAGTAGGCGATGTGGATACCGGCAATGCCGAGAACCAGAAGCTCGTCATGACCGTGCGTTCAAAGTATGTGCGCATCTCTGAAAAGCTCTCGTTCATCGATCCCGAGCTGCTCGCTCTCCCCGACGGCTCGATAGATAAGTTTTGCGAGGAGAAGCCTGAGCTGGAGTACTACAGGAGAGCGCTCAACGAGAAGCTTCGTTTCAAGGCACATATGCTGAGCCCCGAGATGGAGAAGCTCCTCGCGTCGGCGGGCGAGGTTATGAGCACAGCATCGAATACATTCTCGATGTTCAACAACGCGGACCTCGTATTCCCCGAGATCACCGACGAGAACGGCGAGAAGGTGCGTCTGACTCACGGACGCTACATTCCTTTCCTCGAGAGTCAGGACAGGCGCGTGCGCAAGGAGGCCTTCAAGGCCATGTACGATACCTACGCGAGCTATAAGAACACTCTCGCCGCAGTATATAACGGACAGGTCAAGGCGCACATATTCTCGGCCCGTGCGCGCAAATACAACAGCTGCCTCGAGGCCGCGGTTGACCGCAACAATGTTCCGAAAGAGGTTTATTTCAATCTGATCGAGGCCGTACATCAGAACATGGACAAGATGTACAGATACGTGCGTCTGCGCAAAAAGCTGCTCGGTGTTGACGAGCTGCATATGTACGACAATGCCGTACCGCTCGTTAAGGACGTGGACGTAAATATCCCGTTCGAGGAGGCGAAAAAGACCGTTTACGAGGCTCTCGCACCCCTGGGCGACGATTACCGTGCGATCCTTAAAGAGGGCTTTGAGAACCGCTGGATCGATGTTTACGAGAATGAGGGAAAGAGGAGCGGCGCTTATTCCGCAGGCATCCCCGGAACCCATCCTTTTGTGCTCCTGAACCATTCGGGGACTCTCGACAGCATGTTCACACTGGCTCATGAGATGGGACATGCGCTGCATTCCTATCATTCGTTCAAGAACCAGAATTTTGTCGATGCCGATTACGTTATCTTTGTTGCCGAGGTTGCTTCGACCTGCAACGAGGTACTGCTCGTAAAGCATCTTCTTTCAAAGACCACGGACAAGGCTCAGAGGGCATACCTGATCAATCATTTCCTCGACAGTTTCAAGAGCACGGTTTACCGTCAGACGATGTTTGCCGAGTTTGAGCTGAAAACTCACGAGATGGCGGAGAGAGGCGAATCGCTGACGCCCGACGTTTTAAAGAAGCTCTACTACGACCTGAACAAGCTCTACTTCGGCGAGGATATGTGCGTGGATGAGGACATTGCTATGGAATGGGCAAGGATACCTCATTTCTACTACAATTTCTATGTTTACCAGTACGCTACCGGCTTCTCGGCGGCGGTTGCGCTCGCGGAGCGCATCTTAAGCCTCGGAGAGCCTGCTGTGGCCGATTATAAAAAGTTCCTTTCGGGCGGATGCTCGAAGCCCCCGATCGAGCTCTTAAAGATCGCGGGCGTCGATATGTCGACTGCGGAGCCCGTTAATGCGGGACTTAAGCTCTTCGGCGAGCTGCTCGACGAGATGGAGAAGCTGTACGAGTGATCGTAAGTGATTTCCGGGGGTCTGAACGCAAGTGAAGGCCCTCTTTCGTACGATAAACGCGAAAGGAGCAATATGGAACAGTATACGGTTACGGGCATGAGCTGCGCGGCATGCCAGGCCCGTGTCGAAAAGGCGGTAAGCAAGGTCGAAGGGGTGGATTCATGCTCGGTGAGCCTGCTCACCAATTCCATGGGCGTTGAGGGCAGCGCAGATCCCGCTGCGATCATCAGGGCGGTTGAGAATGCCGGATACGGCGCGGCGCTCAAAAATGCCGGACAGACTGCAGGCGAAGCGTCAGGTGATCACGCATCCGGAAAAGGATCTGCCGCATTTGACGCGGAGGCGGAGCTTGCGGCCCTCGAGGACAAGGAGACACCGGTCATACGCAGGAGGCTCATTGTTTCCGCGGGGTTCATACTTGTCCTTATGTATTTTTCCATGGGGCACATGATGTTCGGATGGCCCATTCCGTCCTGGTTTGACGGCAATCACGTCGCAATGGGGCTGGTACAGCTCCTGCTGGCCGGCGTTGTCATGATCATAAACGGCAAATTCTTTACTGTGGGCTTTAAGGGCCTGCTGCATGGCGCTCCGAATATGGACACGCTCGTGGCACTGGGCTCGTCGGCGTCGTTTGTCTACAGCACGTGGATGCTTTTTTTGATGACCGCGGCGCAGACACGGGGTGATGCGGAGGCCGTCATGGGCTATATGGACGAGTTTTATTTCGAGTCCGCGGCCATGATACTCGTGCTGATCTCGGTTGGTAAAATGCTAGAGGCGCGATCTAAGGGCAAAACGACGGACGCGCTTAAAGGTCTTATGAAACTGGCCCCGAAAACTGCGACCGTGGAGCATGACGGGGTCGAGACAAAGATCCCCGTTGCAGAGGTTAAGAGCGGGGATATATTTGTCGTCAGGGCAGGCGAGAGCATCCCGGTCGACGGAGTGGTGCTCGAAGGCACATGCGCGGTAAATGAAGCGGCTCTCACGGGTGAGAGCATCCCCGTGGACAAAGAGTCCGGCAGTACGGTATCCGCGGCGACCATGAACCAGTCCGGTTTCGTAAAATGCCGCGCGACCAGGGTAGGCGAAGATACGACACTCTCGCAGATCATCCGCATGGTGAGCGACGCGGCGGCGACCAAGGCTCCCATCGCAAAGCTGGCGGATAAGGTTTCGGGTATTTTTGTTCCTGCGGTGATCGGTGTCGCCGCAGTGACTTTCATCATATGGATGCTCACGGGTGCAGAGGTCGGATATGCTCTTGCGAGAGCGATATCCGTGCTGGTGATCAGCTGTCCGTGCGCGCTGGGACTGGCTACTCCCGTGGCTATCATGGTGGGCAGCGGCATGGGCGCAAAGAACGGTATCCTCTATAAGACCGCGGCAGCGCTCGAGGCAGCGGGCAGGACCGAGATCGTGGCTCTCGACAAAACGGGCACGATAACAACGGGTAAGCCCGCGGTGACGGATGTGGTGCCTGCGGCGGGCATTACGGAGCGGGAGCTTCTGGAACTGGCCTACGCGGTGGAGTTTAAGAGCGAACATCCCCTGGCCGGGGCGGTTACCGAATATGCCGAAGCGCAGGGGTTAAAACCTGCACAGACTTCAGAGTTTAAGACCCTCGTGGGAAGCGGAGTCGAGGGTTCAGTAAACGGACGGCGGATATACGGCGGAAACCTGAAACTCATGAAGGAGCTTTCCGGAAAGTCACCGGACGGTATCGATATCCCGGCTTTGGAACAGAAAAGCGGAGGCTATGCCGATGAAGGCAAAACACCGTTGTTCTTTGCCGAAGCTAAGGACGGAAAGTTCTCCCTGCTCGGAATAATCTGCGTTGCGGACGGACTGAAGCCCGACGCGGCCGAGGCTGTTGCGGAGTTGAAAAAACAGGGTATTGAAGTTGTCATGCTGACGGGCGATAATGAAAGAACAGCCAATGCCATAGGCAGACGGGCAGGCGTTGACCGCGTGGTGGCGGGAGTATTGCCGGGAGGCAAAGAAGAAGTCATCAGACAGCTCGCAACACAGGGCAAGGTCGCTATGGTTGGAGACGGCATCAACGACGCGCCTGCGCTCACCCGTGCCGATATAGGCATCGCGGTCGGAGCGGGCAGCGATATCGCGATAGACGCTGCGGACATCGTCCTGATGAAGGACAGCCTAAGGAGCGTTCCCGCATCGATCAGGCTCGGCAGGGCGACGCTCAGGAATATCCGGGAGAACCTGTTCTGGGCATTTATTTACAATGTGATAGGCATACCGCTGGCCGCAGGTGCGTATGTTAAGCTGTTCGGATGGAGCATGAACCCGATGTTCGGAGCGGCGGCAATGAGTCTGTCGAGCTTCTGCGTAGTCACAAACGCTCTGAGGCTGAACCTGTTCAAAGTATTTGACGCGTCAAAAGACAGGACGCGCGGAAAGGATGAAAATATGAAGACTATGTATATTGACGGTATGATGTGCACTCACTGCGAGGCCAGGGTTAAAAAGGCACTCGAGGCAGTCAAGGGAGTGGTCTCGGCAGAGGTGAGCCATGATGCGGGTACCGCGCGCGTGCTCCTTTCCGAGGATGTTCCCGATGATGTGCTGAAAAAAGCGGTTGAGGATCAGGATTACGAAGTAAAGGAAATCAGATAATGGTCGGATTTGAACTGAACGTGGGAGGTCCGCTTGAGGCGGACCTTCGTCGTGAATGGGTACTTACAAACGGTATAGGAGGATATGCGGGAGGCTCGGTAACAGGCGCTCTGAACAGGACACATCAGGGCTATCTGATAGCGAGCCTTCATCCTCCGGTGGA
>JAEEGK010002495.1_pt1 | contig 46100 bp, 32 predicted proteins | sample 8958771 | NCBI WGS metagenome assembly JAEEGK01 (sample SAMN16246547, study PRJNA631951) | gut metagenome | biome: gut microbiome; feature: rumen; material: SC-attached | host: Bos | place: Iran: Karaj | collected 2018-10 | reverse complement strand
TTGATAAGCAGCAGATGAAACTGCAGTGCCAGGAGACCGATATGGTGCAGTATGTGGGAAATATCCTGAAATCCTATGAGTATACTGCCAAGGAGCGTGGTATGACGTTCAAATATGTGCCGACTGTGGATAAGCTGAAGGTCTGGTTGGATCGTAATGCTCTTGATAAGGTGGTGGACAATTTGTTGTCGAATGCCTTCAAGTATACTTATGATGGCGGTGCCATAGAGGTTCGCGTAGAAGAAGGCGATCACCAGAACGCCATTCTCCAGGTTATCGACAATGGTATGGGTATCAGAGGCGATGTCCATAAGATATTCGATCGATTCTATCAGTCGAGTGCGACGCGCTCCCTGCATATCGAGGGTACAGGCATCGGGCTGAATCTCTGTAAGATGATGGTGGAAATGCATCATGGTACTATCGAGGCGGCCAACCGTGTGGATTCGCAAGGCAGTATCTTTACCGTCAGTCTGCCTTTGGGAACGGCTCATCTGGCGAAGGAAGAGCTACTTGTTGCGGAAGAGCGAGAAAAGGTGGCGAAGCCCAAGCCGATGTCGAACTATAGGGTTCTGGTGGTGGATGATGACGTTGAAATCGGCGAATATATTACTCAAGAACTGGGTGCCTATTACCGTATTACCGCTGTAACAAATGCCCGTGAGGCCCTGCGGTTGCTTCTTGGATCAGAGCCAGAGAAGCAGTTCGACTTGGTGGTGAGTGATGTGATGATGCCCGAAATGGATGGTTTCACCATGTTGCGCATGATCAAGACAAATATGAACATCAGTCATATCCCTGTGGTGATGCTTACCTCAAAGTCGGACGTGGCCAATCGTCTTGAGGGTCTTGAGAAGGGTGCCGATGCCTTCCTTGCCAAGCCATTCGACATGGATGAGTTGCACGTGACGATTAATAACCTCATCAGTAAGAACTTGCGCCTGAAGGGTAAGTACTCTGGTGTCCAGCAACAAAAAGACAAGGTGGTTGAGACAGCCGTAAAAGGCAACGATGAGATGTTGATGGAACGAGTTATGAAGGTGTTGAACGAACACATGTCTGACAGTGACTTCAGTGTGGAGACTCTTTGTACCGAAGTTGGTATCAGTCGTGCCCAATTACATCGGAAAATGAAAGCCTTGACGGGATTGCCGGTCAGTGAATTCATCAGAAACATCCGACTTGAGCAAGCCGTGAGGCTGTTAAAAGAACAAAAGATTAACGTAACGCAGGTTGCATATACTGTCGGATTTAGCAATCTTGCACACTTCTCAACGGTGTTCAGAAAGCAATTTGGAGTATCTCCGTCTGAATATATTGAGCAAAATACATAGGTTGAAACAAAAATGAAACGAAACGAAACATAGAAGAAACCCTTGTATCTAAAATATGTCTATCTTTGCAGCAGTTTTTTGATTAATTTAATTTATTATTAACTAACAAAACCAAACGTATGAGTTTTAAAGCAAAGAAGACAGCCTTGTACATTGGATTATGCTTTCTCGGCGTAATCAGTGCACAGCATGTTTCGGCAGCTACCGAATCAGTAGCTTCCGTACAGCAAACGCAGCAGGCAACTGGTCATGTAGAAGACTCTCAGGGTCCGCTGATCGGTGCCACGGTCATGGAGAAGGGTACCACCAATGGTACGGTTACCGATTTCGAAGGTAACTTCTCTCTTAATGTGAAGCCGGGTGCAACACTCGTCATCTCTTATGTCGGCTATGAGTCGGTTGAAGTAAAGGCAGGCACTAACGTGCACGTGAACCTTAAAGAAGATGGACACGTGGTTAATGAGGTGGTGGTTATCGGTTACGGTACCCAGCGCCGTGAAGCCGTTACTGGTTCTGTTGCCAACATCGGTGGTGAGAAACTGAACCAGATTGCAGCATCCAATGCAGCTCAGGCTCTGCAGGGCCGTGTTGCCGGTGTGCTTATGACACAAACCAGTTCGAAGCCGGGTTCCGAGATGCAGATCCGTATCCGTGGTCAGCGCTCACTGAGTGCAAGTAACGACCCACTGATCGTGCTCGACGGTATCCCCTTCATGGGACAGCTTTCTGATATCAATCCCTCTGACATCAAGTCGATGGATATCCTGAAGGATGCCTCTGCAACCGCCATCTACGGTTCTCGTGGTGCTAACGGTGTCATCATCATCACCACAGTCAAGGGTACTCAGGGTACTCCTGCTAAGGTTTCTTACAATGGCTATGTATCATTCAAGAAGATCTTCAAGAAGTATCCGATGATGGATGGTCCTACCTTCTCTAAGATGCGTCAGTATGCTGGTAAGTATCAGAACTCTCTTGATGAGAACGACAATACCAATACCGACTGGCAGGATCTGTACTATCAGACAGGTGTGAGTCACAACCACGACGTGAGTGTTGCCGGTGGTACTAATGGTGGTAGCTATAGCTTCGGTGCTGGTTACTATCACGACGAGGCAGTTGTCCCCACTGAGGGTTACGACCGTGTTTCTGTTCGCGGTAACTTCGATCAGAAGGTAGGTGAGTGGTTCCGTTTCGGTCTGAGCACCAACACCAGCTATCGCAAGACTCAGGGTGTGAACAATATGTACGCAGTGCTCTGTTCTTCACCTCTGTCAAGCCCATACAATGAAGATGGTAGCTTGAAGCGCTATAACACATTGCCCGCTGACGATCAGGTAGTAGTTACCAAGGAGAGCGTTGAGCGTGACAAGGAAGTATGGCTGAGCGAGAACAAGGGTATCGGTACTTTCAACACGCTGTTCGGTGAGGTTAAGTGCCCATGGGTTGAAGGTCTGAGCTATCGTATCAACATCGGTCTGAACTTCCGCAACTCAAAGCAGGGCAGTTTCACTGGTACTGGTGTTAATAATAAGGATGCCAATGCCGTCAACGGCGGTTCTGTCTATGAGAACCAGACCCGTAACTGGGCTGTTGAGAACCTGCTGACCTTCGATCGTGCATTCGGCAAGCATAATCTGAACCTGGTTGCCATGTACTCAGCTGAGCAGACAACTTACGAGCAGAGCGGTGGTTCTGCACAGGAGATTCCTGCAGACTATTTCCAGTACTATGCACTCGACAAGGCTACTGGTCAGTCAAACCTCGTTGGTTATAACTACTGGCAGAGCGGTCTGATCTCTTGGATGGGTCGTGCTATGTACTCTTATGATAATAAGTATATGCTCTCTGTAGCTGTACGTTCTGATGCTTCTTCACGTCTGGCAGAGGGTCACAAGTGGCATACTTATCCCGCAGTAAGCGCTGGTTGGAACATCGCCCGTGAGAGCTTCATGGAGAATGCAACCTGGATCGACAACCTGAAGCTGCGCGTAGGTTATGGTGAGACCTCTAACCAGAGTATCAATCCTTACTCTACACTCGGTGGATTGGCTATCCGTAACTATAACTTCGGTAACGGCACCAACTACAAGGCAGGTTACTATGTAAACGCGCTGCCTAACCCTGACCTGGGCTGGGAGTACTCTAAGACCTGGAACTTCGGTCTCGACTTCTCATTCTTCAATGGTCGTCTCTCTGGATCGTTCGAGTATTATATTCAGAAGACCCGTGACATCCTTCTCGATGTATCTCTGCCTTCTACCTCAGGTGTTAGCAGCTATACCGGTAACATCGGTAAGACTGAGAATAAGGGTTGGGAGTTTACATTGAACGGTATCATCATCGACAACAAGAACGGCTGGAACTGGGAGGCAGGTATCAACCTCTATGCTAACCGTAACAAGTTGACCGAGCTTGCTTCTGGTGAGGATCGTGATGAGGGTAACCGCTGGTTCGTTGGCTATCCTATCGACGTGATCTACGACTACGAGTATGAGGGTCTGTATCAGGCAGGCGAAGAGGCGACCATGAACATCCTTGAGCCCGGTGGTAACATTGGTATGATTAAGGTGAAGTATACTGGCGACTACGATGCCAACGGTCTGCCTACCCGTCAGATCGGTCCTGAGGATCGTCAGATTATGAGCATGGAGCCGAAGCTGATGGGAGGTTTCAACACCACAGTTGGTTATAAGGGCTTCGACTTGACCGTTATCGGTGCATTCCAGATTGGTGGTAAGCTGATTTCTGCCATCCACTCTTCTAGCGGTTATCTGAATATGCTGACAGGTCGTCGTAACAACCTCGATGTAGACTACTGGACAGAGCAGAACACTGGTGCTAAGTATCCGAAGCCCGGTGGTATCCTGAGCGGTGATAACCCCAAGTACGGTTCTACACTGGGTTACTTCGATGCTGGTTATCTGAAGATCCGTGCCATCACTCTGGGTTACAACTTCGACAGTCTGAAGTGTATCAAGGACTTTGGTATCAGCCGTCTGCGTCTCTACGCTTCGGTTCAGAATCCATTCGTACTCTTCTCACCATTCAACAACGAGAGCGGACTTGATCCCGAGACCAACTCTTGGGCAAACGAGAATACGGCTGTAGCAGTTGACGGTTATACAGGCAAGCACAAAATGCCTATCGTAGGTTACAACACACCTGCAACTCGCAACTTCCTGCTCGGTCTCAACCTAACGTTCTAAAGGTAAAAAAGTAAAAAAGTAAAGTTATGAAAACTAAAAGTATTAAATATATCCTCGCTGCGGGTCTTGTTTGCTGTGGTCTTTCTACAACCATGACTTCCTGCAATAGCGTGCTCGACGAGCAGCCGCGCAGCAATTTCGATCCGTCATTCTTCAACACGAAGGCGGGTATCGAGGGCGGTCTGACCTCACTTTATGCTCACCTGCGCTATTTCTATGGCAATGGTTACTATCTGAACACTTTGGAGACTGGTACCGATGAGTATACCTACGCACAGTCTGCCGATGGTAACTTCAAGGATGCCGACCTTACAGGTGTAGGTTCCGTAACTCCTACCAGCACAGTAGCTGGTGGTGCTTGGGGTACACTCTTTGCAAATATCAATACCGCCAGTGGTATTATTGAGAATGGTACTGCTGCAGGAATGGATGCATCTCTTCTCGCAGAGGCTTACTTCTTCCGTGCATTCGACTACTTTATCCTGGTGCAGACCTACGGTGGTGTGCCCCTCGATCTCGGTGCCGGTGAACTGAAGTTCAATACCTCTACCACTCGTACCTCTGTACGTAATACTGTTCCTGAGGTTTATACGAAGTGTATCTTCCCCGACCTGGAGAAGGCCGTTAACGACCTGCCTGAGAATCCCCGTCTCACAGGTACCGCTACAAAGAACCTCGCTCGTCTGTTCTTGTCAAAAGCTTATCTGACATACGCTTGGTGGCTGGAGAATCCTAACAATATCCCCACCTATCCTGAGTGCACCCGTGAGTCTGGTCAGGCTCAGAGCTATTTCCAGAAGGCATACGACACAGCTATGCAGGCTATCAACAATCCTGGTCCTTATGGACTGCAGCCTACATTCTATGATGTAAATGTTGCTACCAACGACCGCAACTCAGAGATCATGCTCTATGCTGATCACGATGAGGACGAGAAGTATGGTAACGGTGGTGCTGGTTACGGTTGGGGTAGCGGTGGCTCTCCTGAGAACTTCGCTTACTGGATGGAGACCTGGAACTACACTGAGATGACCGCTAAGGCTGCTTCAGGTGCAGTGATCAACCCCGTACAGCGTGAGGCTGTCCAGGCCCTCGGTCGTCCTTGGACCCGTATGGCTCCTATCGCCGACAACTTCATGAAGGGCGGTGTCTGGGAGGATGATGTCAAGGCTATCGACTCTCGCTACGATGCAACCTTCACCCTGCGTTATCACACCAACTGGCAGAAGGCCGGTAACTCAGAGCCCTACGTTTTCGGTGCAAACGGCATGCAGGTAGGTCCTAATGAGGTTTACTTCAGCTGGGTTCCCGAGAGTGAGGATGCAAACATCAACTACACAGGTGCTGATGGCAAGCTTGGCTTCGGTGAGATGGCAGGTCGCCCAGACTTCGTAGTAGCTGTGAACCACATCAGCCGCAAGAAGTACCCCATCAACTGGAAACTCGGTATCTATCGTACTGATAACGCCGGTGGTCTGGGTTCAAAGGTTAACGGTGGTAGCCCACGTCCTTGGAATGTGGCCAAGTTCTCTGAGTTCTATCTGATCGGTGCAGAGGCTGCTGTTAAACTGAACAAGAACGAGGATGCCAAGACATTGGTTAACGTGCTTCGTGCCCGTGCAGGTAAGCAGACATTCTCTCAGAACGACAATGTAGCTGTATCTGTCGACAACACAGAAGCTATGTTGGCTGCTACACCTGCAACGATTACGATCGACTTTATCCTCGACGAGCGTAGCCGTGAGTTCTGGGGTGAGGGTTATCGTTGGTTCGACCTCGTTCGTACCCAGAAGTGGGCTGACCGTGCAGGCGTTTACCACATTGCCGGTAGTGGTTATACCGACAAGGATCTTGAGGAGTTCAAGCGCGATATCCCCGCTGGCTACTATATCCGTCCTATCCCACAGGGTCAGCTTGATGGTATGGAGATGGATGACGCCGAGAAGGCAGCATATCAGAATCCCGCATATAGAAACTGATGATACAGTTAGCAAAAAAGGTTAGTTAATAATTGGCAGAGTACATTCTGTCGTGAGATAGAATGTACTCTTTTACTTTTATAACTTGAAGAATATGAATAGAATCTATATACTTATTTGTCTTTGCATTATGGCCTTGACAACTTCTGCTCAGCAGCAGCCATTTGTAATCGCTGAAAATGGCAAAGTATCACCCATTATCATTGATCGCCACGACTGGAAGGGAGTTGCACGTGCTGCTGACGACCTGGCCGATGATATACGCAAGGTGACTGGAACGAAGGCAGAAGTGGTCATCGGGAAAATGCCCAAGAATGGTTCTATTATTGTAGGTACCATTGGCAAAAGCAAACAGATTGATGCCTTGATAGTCAAGCATAAAATCGACGTGAGTCAGGTGCGCGGTCAATGGGAGTCATACCTGATTGATCTGGTTGACGGCAATCTGGTTATAGCTGGTAGCGACAAGCGTGGTACTATATATGGCATTTATGAGATCAGCAAGAAGATTGGCGTCTCGCCATGGTATTGGTGGGCCGATGTGCCAGTTCACCATCAAGATTGCCTTTACTATACAGATGGCAGAATTGTCCAGCCATCTCCAAAGGTGAAATATAGGGGTATCTTCATCAACGACGAATGGCCGTCGTTCGGAGGTTGGACCAAGACTCACTTCGGCGGTCAGAACTCGAAGGTCTACACACACATGTTTGAACTGTTGCTCAGGCTGAAGGCCAACTATCTATGGCCAGCCATGTGGGACTCCAAATTTAATGAAGACGACCCTCAGAACCCCTTGCTGGCTGATGAATACGGCATCGTGATGGGAACGTCGCACCATGAGCCCATGATGCGCGCTCATAAAGAGTACACATCGCGCAGGAACGAAGTTGGCCCCTGGGACTACTCTATCAACAAGGAAAGGCTTGACAAATTCTTTCGTGAGGGAATGGTACGGAACAAGGATTATGAAAACCTGGTAACGATCGGTATGCGTGGCGATGGCGACGTAGCCATGGGGAAAGGTGACGACGCAGACAATATGAAAACCCTCGAGGAGGTGATAGAAAACCAGCGAAAGATAATCAGTGACATCTATGGCCGTGCAGATGCAGTACCGCAGCTTTGGGCTATCTTTACGGAGGTACAGCGTTACTATGATGCAGGATTTAATGTGCCCGACGATGTCACACTGCTTCTCTGTGACAACAATTGGGGATACATCCGGCGGACAGCTCCTGCCAATGAACGACAGCGCAAGGGAGGGGTAGGGCTCTATTACCATATCGACATGAATGGAGGGCCTTGGAACGACCGGTGGGTCAACACATCACCCATCCCCAAACTGCGCGAGCAACTTCATTTGGCCTATCAGTCGGGTATCGACAGAATCTGGATTATCAACGTAGGTGATCTGAAGCCCAAAGAACTTCCCATTGATTTTATCATGAACTATGCCTGGAATCCAGATGCCATCAAGGCTGGCGACGAAAAGGCTTATGTCAGACAATGGGCATCAGGAATCTTCGGGGAAGATGTGGCCGACGATGTGACAGACATCCTTGTGAAATATCCCAAATATAATCTTTGGCGAAAGGCCGAGGTGCAGGTACCTGGCATTTTCAGCGTAGAAAACTACAACGAGTGCAACCGCGTCACCATGCTGTGGCGCCAGTTGGCCGAACAGGCCGAAGCCTTGCGCATGCGCATACCAGCCGAGGCGCAGGATGCCTACTATCAGCTCGTGTATTATCCTGCAGTAGCATCAGCCTGTGTGGCTGAAATTTATAACGCAGTCACACAAAACCATTTTTATGCCGAGCGTGGTGATGTGAGAGCCAATGCCTTTGCTGATCGTGCAAAAGAACTTTTCACAAAGGATTCGCTGTTGACGGAATATTACAACCATCAGATGGCCGGCGGGAAATGGAATGGCATGATGCGCGACAAACATATAGGCTACCAGCAGTGGTTTATGCCCGAACGTAATCAGTTGCCTGACTTGCGCTATGTGCCACAGCGCGATGCTCGTCCGTCAAAGCCTCTGTTGCCCATTGCCACCGAGGAATATGGTATTGAGGCGATACACTATAGCAGATGCGTTCCTTCTAACGGTATATCGTGGCAATTGCTACCTGATTTAGGCCGTGGAGAAGGATGCATGGGTAGCGATCATGTAGTAGCAGCTTCGGATGAGACTGGTAACGGTCCGAGACTGGAGTATGACATTGATATCAGTAGAACCGGAACAATAAAGATTGCCATCGGGATTCTTCCCACTCAGGATGTGCGACCAGAACGTGGTTTGAGAATCGGTGTCCAGATGGACAACGGAGACATCAAGATGATCGATGCCCGGAGAGGGCTGGTAGATACTTTTGATGAATATACGCCTAAGAATCTGTCACGCTCTAAGAAACTGAAGCCGCTGCCAGAGCTTGGTACCATGGCATTGAATGGCTATAAGCAACAGAGAAGAAATGAGGTGTTCGACAATATGCGTTGGCTTGATGCCTCGTTTGACATCAAGGCAATAGGCAAACACACGCTGAAGTTGATTATGATAGACCCGGAAATAGTAGTAGAGCGTCTTGTCGTCAATCCCGATGACAACCACTACAGCTATTTTGGTCCACCAGAGAAATAGGCCATACTGTTTGGCTTATGTTAGTTAATAATAATTGAAAGAGTACTCTGTCGTGAAGATAGGGTACTCTTATTTGGCTAATTCGACTCCTCGCCGATTTTGCAACTCAGGGCCTGGCCCTAGAATGCAGTTTTGCAACTCGGGGCCTGGCCCCAGAATGCAGTTCCGTTAACGATAACGTAAAAAAAGATGGCGAAAAGCTATGCGTTTCGCTTTTTTTTTGTACCTTTGTAGCGGAAAACTAATGAAATAAAACAAATGGAACAAGTATTCAGTTACATTATCAGTTTGGGGGCGTCAGTGATGATGCCGATTCTGTTTACGATTATCGGCCTGTGCATCGGCATGAAGTTCGGAAAGTCACTGAAATCGGGACTCTACGTGGGTGTCGGTTTCGTGGGACTGGGTATCGTGACCGCCCTGCTGACGAACAACTTCGGTAGTCCGCTGAGTGAGATCTCACGCCTGTACAACCTGCAGCTCGGCGTGTTCGACATGGGTTGGCCTGCTGCTGCGGCAGTGGCCTATAACACGGCGGTGGGCGCACTGATCATCCCCATCTGTCTGGGTGTGAACTTCCTGTTGCTTATCACAAAATGCACGCGCACGGTGAACATCGACCTGTGGAACTACTGGCACTTCGCCTTTATCGGAGCCGTGGCTTACTTCGTGATGGATCAGAGCCTGGCTTGGGGCTATTTCGCTGCCATCGTCTGCTATATCATCACCCTGGTGATGGCTGACCTGACGGCCGAGAAGTTCCAGGGCTACTACGACGATATGGACGGAATCTCTATTCCCCAGCCGTTCTGCCAGAGCTTTACGGCCTTTGCCATCGGCATCAACTGGCTGCTCGACAAGATTCCCGGTTTCTCGAAGCTCGACATCGACGCTGAGGGACTGAAGCGGAAGTTCGGTGTGCTGGGTGAGCCTATCGTGCTCGGTGTGATCGTTGGTGCGCTGATTGGTGCCGTGGCCCAGCTCGACATCAAGAAGGTGCTCTTCCTCGGTGTGACGATGGGTGCCGTGATGGAGCTGATCCCGAGAATCACGAAGCTCTTCATCGACGGTCTGAAGCCGATTGCCGAGAAGACGCAGGAGGTGGTCCAGAAGAAGTGGGCTGGTAAGAAGGTGTATATCGGCATGTCGCCAGCACTGGTGATTGGTCATCCGACGACCCTCGTGGCCTCACTGATCCTGATTCCGCTGGCCCTGTTGATGGCTGTGGCCCTGCCTGGCAATGAGTTCCTGCCGCTGGCTTCGCTCGCCGGTATGTTCTACGTGTTCGTGATGGTGCTGCCCTATACCAAGGGAAATGTGGTGAAGACTCTGATCGTGGGTATCATCACCGTTGGCATCGGACTATGGTTCGTGACCGACATGGCGCCCGCCTTTACGCAGGCAGCCCAGACGGTATATGCCCAGACGCAGGATCCGGCAGCCAAGATTCCTGAGGGATTCCAGGCTGGTGCGCTCGACTTTGCATCGAGCCTCTTCGGCTGGGTGATCTACAAGTGCGTGAACAGTCTGGCTTATGTGGGTGCTGGCGTGCTGACACTCATCACCATCGGCATGGTGTTCTGGAATCGCAAGCGGATCGTTGCTGACGAGAAGATAGCGAAATGAAATTAGGCACGGATTAACGCAGATTGACACGGCTTTAATCCTGTGCCCAAATATAAAAAACCGTGTAAATCCGTGTAATCCGTGCCAAATATATAGAGAATGATTTTAAATAGTATATAACATGAAGAAAACGATTCTGACTATTGTGGGGGCTGTGACCCTCTCGCTTTCTGCTAATGCGCAGGAGGCCGACAGGTTTGTTGGAGCACAGCACGTGAAGTTCCAGACAGCCTGTCATCCTGAAGACGTGAAGCACTACGACACGAAACTGCTCCGTGAGCGCTTTGTGATGGAAAAGGTGATGGAGGCCGATTCGATCCTGTTGACTTATTCGCACTACGACCGCTTCATCTTCGGTGGTGCGATGCCCGTGAAGACAACCCTGACACTGGAGAACTTCTGGGAACTGGGTCTCGATGTCGACAACACCATCAAGGAGAAGTATTTCTTGTATAACCGTGAGCTCGGCGTGGTGAACTGCGGCGGAGGCGGCGGTGTGGTGATCGTCGATGGCAAGGAGTATGCGCTCTCACCCAAGGAGGCTCTCTACATCGGACGTGGTCACATCGGCAAAGACAACGACGTGAACAAGAAAGTGCAGTTCCGTTCGAAGGATCCGAAGAATCCAGCCAAGTTCTATCTGAACTCGGCTACCGCCCATCTGCACTACAAGACCCAGTGGATCACCCTCGACGGTCGTGGCGGCTCGTTGAAGGCTGCCATCTGGGGACCAGTGGGAACTGTAGAGGAGGCCAACAACCGTACTGTCTACAAGCTCATCGTGAACGATGTGTTGGAGGAGGGCCCCTGCCAGTTGCAGCTCGGACTGACCCAGCTGAATCCGGGTGCCGTCTGGAACACGATGCCGCCTCACACACACGGTCGCCGTATCGAGGCTTACTACTACTTCAACCTGCCCGAGGGTCAGACCATCTCTCACGTGATGGGTCAGCCTCAGGAGAGCCGTAACGTATGGCTGCACAACGAGCAGGCCATCATGAGCCCCGAGTGGTCGATGCATGCCGCTGCAGGTACTTACTACTATACCTTCATCTGGGGCATGGCCGGAGAGAACCTCTACTATAACGACAAAGATAATATTCCCGTAATAGATATTAGATAACTATGGCACCTGTACAAACTACCAAGATGTCCAACTTCCGCTGGGTCATCTGTGGATTGCTCTTCCTGGCAACCACTGTCAACTACATGGACCGTCAGGTCTTGTCGCTCACCTGGAAAGACTTCATTGCACCAGAGTTCCACTGGACCGATGCCGACTACGGCACCATTACTGGACTTTTCTCACTGTTCTATGCCATTGCCAACCTCTTTGCTGGTAAGTTTATCGACTGGATGGGCACCAAGAAGGGTTATCTGATTGCGATCTTCGTCTGGTCGACCGGTGCCGTGCTTCACGCCGGATGCGGTTGGGCAGCCATGACCATCGAGGGCTATGACTCTATCGAGGCGCTGCGCATGGTGCAGGCGGGAAGCGATGCTGCTGTGGCCATTGCGACTGTCTCGGTTTGGCTCTTCCTCAGCTGCCGTCTGATACTTGCTGTCGGTGAGGCCGGTAACTTCCCTGCTGCCATCAAGGCGACAGCCGAGTATTTCCCTGCCAAGGACCGTGCTTTCTCTACCTCTATCTTCAATAGCGGTGCCTCTGTAGGTGCGCTCGCTGCGCCTGCTACCATTCCCCTCCTGGCACGCGCATGGGGCTGGGAGATGGCGTTTATCATCATCGGTGTGCTGGGTTATGTATGGATGGGCCTGTGGATGTGGCTTTACGACAAACCTCGTAAGAACAAACGCGTCAATCAGGCTGAGCTCAACTATATCGAGCAGGATATCGACATCGCTACGGTGCAGGATCGTAACAACGTGAAAGAAGAGAAGGCCATCCCGTTCTTCAAGTGTTTCAGCTACAAGCAGACTTGGGCTTTCCTCGTGGGTAAGTTCATGACTGACGGTGTATGGTGGTTCTTCTTGTTCTGGGCACCTGCTTATTTCAGCGATCAGTATGGCTATACCTCAGATTCTACCATGGGTATCATGCTCATCTTTACCCTCTATTTCATCGTGACGGTACTCAGTATCGGTGGTGGCTATCTGCCCAAGTACTTCGTGGAGAAGCGAGGCATGAATCCCTATCTGGGTCGTATGCGCGCCATGTTGATCTTTGCCTGCTTCCCAGTATTGGGCTTGCTGGCACAGCCTATGGGTGCATACAGCGCTTGGTGGCCTGCCATCTTGATCGGTCTGCTGGGAGCCGGCCATCAGGCTTGGAGTGCCAACCTGTTCTCTACCATCGGTGACATGTTCCCCAAGTCGACCATCGGTACAATCGTGGGTCTGGGTACTATGACGGGTGGTTTCGGTTCGATGGCCATCAACATGGGCTCAGGTAATTTCTTTACCTGGGCATCGGCTCAGGGCAGTGCCTTCACCTTCTTCGGCTTTGAGGGTAAGCCTGCCGCCTACATGGTGGTGTTCTGCATCTGTGCCGTGGCTTATCTCATCGGCTGGTGCATCATGAAGGCCCTTGTGCCTAAGTACAAGCCCATCGTGGTTGAGGATTAAAGAATAGAAACAGAATTGCATAAAAGTCAGGGGCTTCTCTATTGAGGAATCCCTGACTTCTGCTTGTTTAGGGTCGAATTGCTTCCATTTTGTAGTTTTTTAGCTGTAAAAATACGAAGAAAAAGAGAAAAAGTAGTATCTTTGCACCCAAAATGTATCAAGATGATGGAAGAAGATGTTCGTAAAGAGACTTTGAAGCGCGTAGCGCATGAGTTGGCCATGGCTGGTCAGAAGCAGAATGCCCCTCTCTCAGAGGAGCAGATTGCCACGCTGTTGATACAGAAACTGATGACCGTGATTCCGGAGGTGACGGAGGTAAGACCGCAGTCGCTGGAGTGCGATGTCGTCAGGTTCCAGAACAATAAAGAGAAGTGGGTGGCACTCGTCGGACTGCTCGACGGCTATCCTTATGAAATATTTACTGGTCTTCAGGACGATGAGGAAGGAATAGTCCTGCCCAAGAATGTCGTTCACGGCAAGATCATCAAGCAGGTGAACCCTGACGGCACGAAGCGCTATGACTTCCAGTTTGAGAACAAGCGTGGATACAAGACGACGGTTGAGGGCCTGTCGGAGAAGTTCAACCCCGAATATTGGAACTATGCGAAGCTCATCTCGGGTGTGCTTCGTTACCGTATGCCGTTAGAGCATGTAATCAAGCTCGTCGGTTCGCTCTCGCTGAAGGATGAGAGTATCAACACGTGGAAGATAGGTGTGGAGCGCGCCTTGAAGAAGTATCTCCCAGGTATGCATGACGAGGATTCTGGAGAATCAGCTGACTAACACCATCACTTGTCGATGAAGTTTGAGCAAGGCTATATATCGTTGCGCGGTATGCGTTTTCACGCTTTTCATGGGGTGCTTCCTCAAGAGCGCGTCGTGGGCGGTGACTACGAGGTAGACCTGCGCGTGGGTTATCCGCTGGCTAAGGCCCTCACTTCCGACCAGGTGGAGGATACGCTCAATTACGCCTCGCTCTATTCGCTCGTGGAGCGTGAGATGAAGCAGCCCTCCTCGCTGTTGGAGCATGTCTCCGGGCGCATCGCCGAGGCCGTCAGCAAGGCATTTCCGAAGGTGCTCTCCATCGATCTGACACTAACTAAACTGAATCCTCCCATGGGAGCCGATTGCGACGGAGCCAGTGTGGAGATTCATTTCATAAACGATAATAATAACTGATGTTTAAGAAGATTGCAATATTCCTGATAACGATTATTTGCTTTGCCTTGTCTGCCGACGGTGCGAACAAGCGGTTCACGTTGGTCATAGACCCCGGGCACGGTGGAAGCGACGCAGGCGCCATAGGAGCGATATCCAAGGAGAAGAACCTGACACTGAAGTTCGCCCTCGCTTTCGGACAGCTGGTTGAGCGTAACTGTCCTGTCGTAAAAGTCATCTACACCCGAAAGACCGACCGATTCGTAGAGTTGTATCGCAGGGCAGAGATTGCCAACAATAACAAGGCAGACCTCTTTATCTCCGTCCATATCAACGCAGTGCCCAGGGGACGTATCGCCCGTGGTTTCCAGACCTATACCCTCGGTACGAGCAAGCGCACGGGAAAGCGTAATGGCGTAGAGCAGAATCTCGAAGTGGCCAAGCGCGAGAATGCCGTCATCCTGCTCGAGAAAGACTATAAGCAGACCTATCAGGGTTATGACCCCAATTCGCCTGAGAGCAACATTATGTTCGAGTTTGTTCAGGACAAGAACATGGAGAACAGTGTGGAACTGGCCAAATACATGCAGCGCTATGTGTGTCAGGCCACAGGCCGTAAGGATATGGGTGCCCAGCAGGATAACCTGGCCGTGCTGCGACTCTCGTCAATGCCAGGCTGTCTGATAGAGTTAGGCTTCATCTCCACCCGCGACGAAGAGAACTATATGAACTCGAAGGCTGCAGAAGGCCAGTATGCCCGTGGCATCTTCAATGCTTTCCTGGCTTATTACAAGAAGCATGGAGGCAATAAGATTACCATCCCTTATCAGCCCGAGCCTGAGAGCAGGAAGGCGAATATTCCCAGTCTGATTCCTCAAGATCAGGTGAGAGTAAAACCCTCCAAGAAGACGAAGGTGAAGGAGCCCGAACCGCAACCCGTAGAAGAGACGCCTGTTGTCGTTCCGCTCATGACACCCCAGCAGGAACCTATTGACGAGACATCCCAAGAACCGCAGCCCGAAGCCGAGCAGCCTGTTGTGGAAGAGCAGCTCGTGGTGGCTCCTGTGACACCTCAGCAGCCAGTTGCCGAACCTGCCCCTCAGCCACCGGTTCAGGAGCCGCAGCCTGTTGAAGTTGAAAAGCCTCAGGTGTCGGAACCTGTGTTCAAGGTACAGGTATTGGTCAGCTCTTCGCGCCTCAAGACAGGCGATTCCCGTTTCAAGGGTCTGAAGGGGGTTGAAAGCTATCAGGAAGGTAGTGTTATCAAGTATACCATAGGTGCTTCGACCAACTATAATGAGATCTATCGTCTGCGCCGTAGTATCACCGACAAGTTCCCCGAGGCTTTCATCATTGCCTTCAAGGACGGTCAGCGTGTCGATGTGAACGAAGCCATTCGTGAATTTAAGAAGAATAAAGGTATCAAATAATTGTAGATATTATGAGGAAGTATTCAAAAGAAATCCAGATTGCACTGGTAGCCATCATCGGAATTGTTGTGCTCTATGTCGGTCTGCAGTTCCTGAAGGGACAGACCCTGTTCTCATCGGATAATCACTACTATGTGAAATTCGATAATATCAGCGGACTCTCAGCCTCAAGCCCCATCTATGCCAACGGTTATCGCATAGGTGTTGTACAGCGTATTATCTACGATTACGAGCATAATGGCGAGATCGTGGCCGAACTGGGTGTCGATAACAAGTTGCAGATCCCAAAAGGCAGTTATGCCGAGATTGTCGGCGACTTGCTGGGTAACATCAAGCTCGAGGTGAAATTCGGTCCCGATTTCGATGATATCATGGAGCCTGGTGATACCATCAGCGGCGGTCTGCAGGACGGCGCATTGGGGCAGGTAGAGAAACTCATTCCCCATATAGAGAAAGCCTTGCCGAAACTCGACTCTATCCTTTATAATGTCAATGCCTTGTTGGCCGACCCTTCGCTCAGGAATTCGCTTGGCAATATCGAGAAGATGACGTCAGACTTTACGAAGGTGTCGCGTGATCTGACGATGATCTCTTCATCGCTGAATCAACAACTGCCCCGTATGCTGGCTACAGCAAATGGCGTGCTTAACAATGCCGATACACTGACACATAATCTCAACTCACTTGATCTTGCTACTACCATGGCCAAGGTCAATGCTACCCTGGATAATGTCCATACGCTTACCAACAAATTGAATAGCAAAGAAGGTACTGTTGGTAAGTTCCTCAACGACCCGGGCATCTACGACAATCTGTACTCAACGACTGCCCATATCGACTCGCTGATCATCGATCTGAAGGCCAATCCATGGCGTTATGTTCATATCTCATTATTTGGCAAGAAACATAAGTAATTTAAAATTTGTCTAAATAGGCAGCGTGGGACTAGCGTCAGATTGTGTCATTCGGTTTCCCCTCAGATATAGGGCATCACGGTCAAATTTTGTGTGTGACACAACAGTTGTGTTGTAGTTAAGCGCTTGATTGTCAGATGATTAATATTTTGCAAATGACGATTTTGGCGTGATTGTACGTGAAACACCCTAAATGCCCATAGTATAGAGAGTTACGAAAGATTGTACACACGACGGATGTTTTTTGACATTTGGAAGTTTGAAAAAAAATAGCGACCTTTGCACCACAATTAGAATCGACAAGCCTAAGTCTTGTAACAACAAAGAATAAAAGAATAACGATATCGCCGAATGAATAATAGTCATCAGGCGCTTTGGGACGACTGCCTTCGTCTGATCAAGGCAAACGTGTCCGAGCAGCAGTTCAAAACGTGGTTTGCACCACTCGTCTTCGAGTCATACTCTGAGGCCGAGAAAGTCCTCTTGGTGCAAGTTCCGAGTCCATACATCTATGAGTACTTGGAGCAGTACTACGTTGTACTATTAAGTAAGGTAATCATGCGCGTGTTCGGCTCAAATGTCTCACTTCGTTACAGGATTCTTACAGACAAGACCAATAATACCACGACCGATATAGAGAGTGATGGTCCTGGTGCTAATGTGGAGGCACCTACAGCTACTCTTCGTGGCAACCAGTCGCCCACCACCCTTGATGCCGCTTTACCTCAGCAGCTGAATCCTCAGCTCGACCCGAAGAAGAATTTCCATACGTTTATCGAGGGCGACAGCAATAAGCTGCCACGTACTGTCGGACTCTCTATTTCGGATCATCCGGGTAAGTCGACATTCAACCCATTCTTCGTCTATGGCCCCTCGGGATGTGGTAAGACTCATCTCGTCAATGCCATCGGTCTGCGCTGTAAGGAGACCTATCCGCAGAAACGTGTGCTCTACGTTTCGGCACGTCTGTTTCAGGTGCAGTTCACAGATGCCAGTCGTCAGAACACGGTTAACGACTTCATCAATTTCTATCAGACGATCGACGTGCTGATTGTCGATGACGTACAGGAGTGGGCTACTGCCGAGAAGACTGTTGCCACCTTCTTCCACATCTTCGATCATCTATTCCGTCTGGGTAAGCAGATTATCCTGGCAAGTGATCGCCCGCCCGTAGACCTCAAGTGGCTGCAGGATCGTATGCTGACTCGTTTCTCATGTGGACTGATTGCTGAGCTTGAGAAGCCCAATACTCAGTTGTGCATCGATATCCTCAATGCCAAATGCCGTCGCGACGGTCTGAAGATACCTGCAGATGTCATCCAGTTTATTGCTGACACTGCTAACGGCAGTGTGCGCGATCTTGAGGGTGTGGTCAACTCCCTGATGGCTTATTCGATTGTCTATAACACGAATATCGATATGAAGTTGGCCGAGCGCGTCATCAAGCGTGCCGTGAAGGTGGATAACCATCCGCTTACGGTCGACGATATTCTCGAGAAGGTTTGCAATCACTACGGCATCAGTCAGCAGAATGTGTTCAGCAAGAGCCGCAAGCGTAATTACGTTCAGGTGCGCCAGGTGTCGATGTATCTTGCATCAAAGTACACGCGCATGCCTGCAGGCCGTATCGGACAGCTCATCGGTAATCGCGATCACTCTACCGTCATCCACTCTTGCAATATTATAGAGCAGCGTCTGAAGGTCGACCAAGCCTTCCAGGCTGAAATCGCCAGCATAGAGAATTCTTTTAAGTTGAAGAAATGAATCATCCTCGCCAATTGGCGAGGATGATTTGTCATAGTGTGATACTTGCTCCAAAGATGAGCCATCGCCCAGGCTGTTCCACCAGTCCATAGTCGCGGTAGCGCTTGTCAGTCAGATTGTTTGCCTCGGCATACACTTTCCATTGGCTTTGTTGCCAGGTCAGGCGGGCATCGAGTAGGGCATAAGGCTCGTAGTCGTGTGTAGCACCATCGAAGTCGGTGTATTGTCCCACACGGTCCTGCCATCTGAAGTTCAGCCCCAGTGTCAGTCTCTTGACCAGAGGCAGGTCGACTCTGGCCGTCAGCTTATGGCGCAGATACTCCAGTGCATATTGTGACACGATATGCTCTTCGAGCTCTTTGTCCTGATGGATATAGCCGTAGCCGATTCTGGCCTGAAGAGCTTTGATAGCGAAATCAATGCCTGTCTCAATACCTGTGCTGTTGATCTTGGTGTGGTTCACGCTTTGCCACACGGCCTCTGATCCCTTCGAAGTATCCATGATCCAGTCGATCATGTTGCGCCCGTTGTGGTGCCAGATGGTGGCGTGGAAGGTGAATGGTGAATACTGAAAGGTGATGCCAGCCTCGAGGGCTCTCATCTCTTCGGGCTTCAGATGGGGATCGGCCTGGTAGCCTTGAAGCTTATAGTACATCTCCGTAAACGACGGCATGCGCAGTGAGGTGTTATATGAGGCATGAAGCGTCCAGTTGTTGTTGGGTCTGTAGCTCAGGTCGATACCGGGGTATACCGTCATGTTCATATTGCTCCAGGTGTTCTTCACTGCCACGAATCCGGCAGAGAGTGTGAAGTTCCTGAGCAGCACATTATGTTCGAGATAGGCACTGATGTTCGTGCGGTTGACACCTAACTCGTAGTCGCGGTCTGTCCCGCTGATATGGTGCTTCTGTGCCAGAGGTTCACCCAGGTTACCACTGACGAGATCTTCGTTTCTCAGTTCTGCGCCGAAGGCTGTACGCATCTGGATGTGTCCGCCATGATCGGGCGCGCTTTCTGTACCGAACCAGTCGAAATAGCTACTGAGGTTCACGCCATAGACGTCAGTGCGGTTATAGTTGTATTTCATCAGATCAGGCTGGTCTCGATAACTCTCATAGCGGTCTTTGTTCTGGTTCCAATAGATGGAAGGCATCAGTCTCAGCTTGCCGAAATGGGTCTCGGCCTGGATGGCAGAATAAAGCTTCGTGGTGTGCTCATACTGGTTGTCGGCCTGCCATTTGGGCGATGCATAGGAGGTGCTTGATCCCCATCCTTTGTCTGCAATGCCAAGGTGCCAGTTGATGCGCACCTGTTGATCCTCATACTGGCCTTGATAGAAAGCTTTCGCGCCACTGAAATCTGCATTCAGGTCGCCTGATTTTGAACGTGAGTAACCATCGCTCCGGCTGTAGCCTGCACTTAGTTGGTTGTTCCATGCCCCCTGTTTCAGGTTGGCTCTTCCGCTTGCTTTGGCGTAGCCGTATGAGCCGCCTTCCAGATTCAGGGTCGTACTTGTCTTGGAAGCGGGTTTTGTCACGATATTGATCGCGCCCACCAGCGATGATGAGCCGTAGATGCGACCTGCAGGTCCCTCAAGCACCTCAATGCGTACAATCTCGCTCAGGTCTACAGGCAAGTCCATTGCGTTGTGGCCCGTCTGCGGGTCACAGATATTGATGCCGTTGAGCAACAGGATAATCTGTTCGGAGGTGCCGCCTCGGATAGAGATGTCAGTCTGGGCTCCGATGGGGCCTCGCTGGCGTACGTCTACGCCAACGGCGTATTTCAGCAGATCGTTAACACTTTGTACGGGGGCCTGCGCAATATCGCGGCGATCCAGTACAGTTACCATTCTCGCAGCCTGACTCTTCGTCAGGGGCGCCCTCGAGCCTGTCACGCTGACTTCCTCGAGCATCATCTCGCGCGCTGTCGTCATCGTGGCAGAGTCGGTCACGACGGGATTCGTCGCAACACTCTCGGCAGAGGCATAGGTCAGTGTGGCAACTGAGAGCACACTGCATACCACCTCACGTCCCAGACAGGCAAAGAGCGAGTAGCCCTTGTTTCCGAAATGTCTGAACACCAGGACTTGGCGCTTCATGTTGAATGTCGGTTTGTACATTTTCTTTGTTAAAAATTGGAAATCGGATGCAAAGGTACTGATTTTTTTGTATCTTTGCAACTGCAAAAGGATAAAAAGTATGAAGACGAAACATATCCAGTATGAAACGAAAGGCACATGTTCGAAGCTGATCGATGTGACAGCCGATGAGAACGATGTGATCCAGCAAGTGTTTTTCTTGGGAGGTTGTAACGGTAACCTGCAAGGAGTCAGTCAACTTGTGCGCGGACAGCGCATTGACGATGTCATCAAGAAGCTCGACGGTATACGTTGTGGCACAAAGGGCACCTCGTGTCCTGATCAGCTTTGCCGGGCTCTTGAGCAGTTGAAAAAGGCGCCGCTTTCTTAACTTTTAAGTGGCTTTCCCCTCATATTAAAGGCCCTTTAGTGTGATGCTAAAGGGCCTTTGATGTCTTGGTTCTATTCGTTGTCGTACATGTTGAAGGCGTGGGCCTTGTCGTCGCCATGGGTAGCGGCATCTTCCTGACGCTGGCGGGCTTGCTCTGAGCGCTCGTTGAGCCACTTCTGGTGGGCGTCCTCAATTTCCTTTTCCTTGTTGGTGCGATACTGGTCGATGAGATTCTTGTAGAGGTCAAACCGCTCTTCGAGGGCGTTAGTCGCCTCGTCGATCTCTTCTTCCGGCAATCCTATGACCTTCTGGGCCATGCGAGGGGTGTATTCACCTTTCACCCTGTTAACCTCGACCATACACTGGTCGTAAAGCACCTTCACACCGTCCATCAGTACGTCGCGACGATCGTCGTTGACCTCTGGCATGTGGCAGAGGATGTGCCGCTCATCCTCATCGGGGTCGTCGGAGAGCATATCCTCTTCTGCGGCTTTGATGATTTCCTGCTTGAATTCAGGGTGAGCGAGTTTCAGCCCTTTGCAGATGTTGAAGATGAGCTTCTGGTCGAAGGGACAAATCTCGAAGGTGTATTCGTCGACAGACATAGCTCCGGCTACTTCTTCGAAGGTGCGGCTTTGCCCATCGTTGTCGGTAATGGCGACGGGCACTAATGCCGCGGGCTCTACCTTGACGCAGAGATTCATATAACGGTAGTTCAGGAGGACGGCGTAGCCATTGAGCTTGCCTTCCATTTCTCCTATGATTAGTTTGATAGCTCTTTTCATTGTGGTTTATTCGCTTTCGTTATCACTGTTACTGGGTCTGGTTGCGGGCGTCGGTGCATCGGCCTTCGAGAGCTTTGCACTGAGCTTTGATGAAGAGGGAGCGCCTGGCACGGCAATACCGTCGCTGATGTTCTTCGACTTGAACGAGGTCTTGGCCTCGATGTTGTCGGCGGTAAGTTTCGTCATCGTGGTATCGGCCTTGAAGGTGGTCTTGCCGTAGACGGTATTCTCGCCGTAGTATTCGGCCTTCGAACCGCTGAGGGCCACGTTGCCACCGTCGAGCTGTACGACGGCCTTGGCATCGCCCTGCTGCATCTCTGCGGTGGTTGTACCGAAGATGGCGGTCTTGTCGGAAGTGAGCTGCAGCTGGGTGCTGACGATGTCGTCGGAGGTACGGCCCACATACATGTTCTCTGCCACGAGCACCATGTTGCCGCCTGCAGCAAGGCCCGAGTCCGAGCCGTCGGAGGTGCTGGTGTCCATCGACTTGACGAAGACATCCTTGCCGTTGAGGCTGATTTGCCCGATGGCCTTACCGTCCTTGTCGAGCGCATTGATGGCGGTATCGGCTGCAAGGATGGTGGCCGTACCTGTGGCGGTGCTGTCCTTGTCGACAGACTGGAGGGCGAAGTCCTTGGCGTTCACGTTGAACGAGCCAGAGCTGTTGCCCTCAGAGTCCTTGGAACAGAATTGCATGTCGGCGGTCTGCACGGCGAAGGTGCCGGTGCTGTTGCCCTCGTTGTCGAAGGAGAGGATGACGTTGTCCTGCATTCTCACACTGAAGCGGCTGTCGGCCGTCTGTACCATACCGTCGTCGCCACTGTCGAGGGCATTGACGGAAACTTCTTTTGCCGTGATGTTGACGGTACCGACGGTCTCAAAGGTGCTGTCGCCATCCTCACTTTCTGCTGGCGTCGTATTGATGGTTGAGATGTTGACATCGTGAGTGGCAATGTTGACGTAGCTCTCATCGATAAGTGAGCCGTCGGACTTCTTGCAGGAGATATCGACCTTACCAGTCTGCAGCCGGATGGCAGCCTCAGGATTGGTGCGGATGTTACCGTCGCCGTCAATGGAGGCGAACTCCATCTGTTCGGCAGTGATGGAGAGTGAAGCACCTGTAGGATCGTCGGTAAATGAGCCTGTGGAGGTGGTGAGTTCGAGTTGCTTGGCCTGAAGGGCCGTCATTTTGCGCGTGGCCTCTGCCTGTCGCGAGATGGCATCGATGGCACGGTTGATGGCACTGCAGACGGAGGGTAGCAGAGCATTGTATTGCTCCGTCAGACTGTCGAGCTCCTGCATAGAGGCGCGCATGACCACTTCATCGACAGTGAGAGGATCTTGTAACAAGAGGAGGGCTTCCATCTCACCGATGAGAGTAGTGGCAGTTGTCATAGCCGAGACGGCGTCGCTGGTAAGCGATGTGACGGCACTGGTGACACTGGTCAGTTTGTTGGTAACTTGATCAGAGTAGAGCTCGGAAGAGACGGAAGAGTCGATTTCCACGCGTTGATCGGCATGGATACGTACGCCTGGGGCACCTGTAGTGCGAGGTGAGTCGATGAAGAAACCATCATCCTCGCAGTCGTTACTCTGGATAGCGATGCGCTTGGCATGCTGGATGATGGATGACCCGCTGTGTACCACGTCCTCAATGCCGTCAAGGCCTGGATCGACGGCTTCCTGCGAGATGGTCGTAGCCTTGGTTGCTACGGCACCGCTGGCGCCTACGCCTTCAAGGCCCACCTTCTGGCCACGGATGACGATGGCTCCACCTTCGGAGAGAAGGGTGCCGCTGGCATCGACATTGCCGATGATGATCTCTGGGGCAGAGAGCACGAGGCGCTGGTCGTCGCGAATAACGCGCCCCTGAGCCACCTGACTGAATATATCGTTCTTGAGCTGCTGGATCTCAGCTTTCTGCTTGCGGATTTCGTCGAGATCGCTTGCTACACTGGCCTGGAACTTACCTAAGGCAGTAAGCCAGTCACTAAAATCTATTCCTAACATATTACAATGACTTTATACTGTTTATGATTGTTTCTACAGCTTTATCAGAAAGAATTAAATTATTCAGAGCTTTAGAAGCGCCTGTGGGGTCGAAGCTGATAGTTCTATCAGGAGATTCGGACAACAGGATTTTGCCGTTGGAACCTGTAGCCCAGCGGCGACGGTTGTAGGTCGTGTCCACCCAGGGACTGGCAAATGTATCCCAAAGCCATTCCTTCGTAAAACCGTCTTTGAACAGGCTACCTCCATAATCCAAGATGGCTTTTGGCTCGGCTGCACTGGGTTCTGTGACCCAACTTTCAACTAGCGATTTCCATGCACTATCGTCAGCAACATCTGTACTTTCGTCGTATGTGGAAATCATCTTCACCTTATCTGTAGCTGCTACCTTCGAGCAGGCTTCTGCGACAAGCTTAAACACTGCTTTCCTTCTATAGAGCTTGGTCAGGTCATCCCAATTGATGGTCTTATCTTCTTGGCTATCCTTGGTCAGGCTCTTATCGTTGATGGTCTTGAGAATACCATCTTTGCCTATCAGTTCGTCGAAGATCGTGTTAAGGGCTGTCTGTACCTCATTCGTAAACATCTTGTCGCTATTAGTTAGTGCCAGGGCTTCGAAAGACTTCTCAAGAGTCGCAAATGCTGCAGCTAAATTTTTAGCCAAATTTTTTATCTGAGTCTGCTGGTTAGCATTGAACTTGGCGACTTCATCTTTAGCTTCTTTGGAACGGATTTTGTAACTATCATCCCATTTTTTTAGATCTTCGTAATAGAAATTCCTTGTGTCTCTCGTGAATTTATTTATGTCGGGCTTTCCTGTGAGTCCTGTGTCTGTTTTGACTTTTTCCAGAACTTCGTCTTCGTTGTATTTCTTAACGGGTATTTTATCTAGATTAAAGTCGTCATCTTTAAAATCGGAGGACTTGTTATCCCAGCCTTTCGTCATGATGCTGCTGAATGAGATGACGGCCTCATCCTTGTTAAGCATATCATCCCCAGTACCAGAGATGTCGGCAAAGCCTTTGATAGCAGTACACAATTTACTATATGAATCTTTAATCGCTTTGATGCGGCTCCCTACTTCTTCATTTACTTTTTTTATAGAATTCTCCAGTTTTGTGTAATCAGCCTCTGAGGTCTGCTCTTTACGGTAGGCCTCGTAAGGATATTCTGCAGAACCTTTTCCTGCCTCAACCTGTACGAAGGTGAGCGATTTGATGGAGGTTGTGCCATCGATGGGGCGGGTGAAGACCTCAATCAAAGTTCTGATCAGAGTCACATCATAGAACTTGCTCACAAGATGATCGACTGTAGTCCTGGTGAAATTATATGCAGCATCCATAACACTTCTGCCTGAAGCTTGTAAGAATCTTTCCCATTTTGAGCTATTACCATCGAGACCGGAATCGGTGAAATAGCGACTACTGATGTTCTTGCCTGAGGTGATGCTGACCTTATTGGCTGCTTCGATTTCCACATTCTTGCCTTTGATGGAGATGTCGCCGTTGGGCGCATTGATACTGATGCCCGTGAAAGCATTCAGGGAAATGTCGCCGAGAGATGACTTGATGAGTATGCTACGTGTGGTCGTGTTCATTTCAATCTTATAGAATCCGCAACGGTCTGAGATGGTTGTACCACCAACCAACGAACTAAATCCTTTATCGTCATATTCTGGCCACAGATCGTTAGGGATGAAACTGTTGAGACCACTGATGATAGGTAGCATGTTCGCGAAGAATTGGTGGCCGCCTGGATCATCGTTGAAAGTGATGCTATGTCCATTGTGTGATGTGATGGTGCGATCGGGGAGTGACCCCCAGATGCCGTTGCTCTTTGGGGAGAGCAGGGAACCGCATACGTAGGGACGCTCGACGTTACCATCGATAAAGTCGATCATAACCTCATCATCAGGTTCGGGCATGAACTTGATGCCGCCGCCATCGGTTGCAAAGGGCATTGAGATACGAATCCAAGGAGAGACATCATCGTCGTCTTTCTGCCAGGCAAACCTGACGCGCACACGACCGATCTTTTTAGGGTCGAGATTCTCAACGACGACAGCGGGCTGTGCCTTTGACTCGCGGATGGTGGTATCGGGGAGCATCGGCGGAATGGGGATACAGGTGGGATTTTTTAAGTCTTCACCTGTCTCGAAGAACGGGATGGCTAACACCTGCTGCTCTATGGCATATTTCTTCTTTTCTTCGTTATAGTAGAAGTTACCCTTGACATCGATGACAAGATAGTATTTGCTCTCAACCTTGATCTTGTCGCCGATCTTCAAGTCCTGAAGGTCGCCCTCGAAGTTGAGGATCAGGGCATTCTCTCCAACCAGTTTCTGCTGTTTTCGAACCGAATCGTAGAATATGGCATAGAGATTAGTAGCTTCACCGGCTTTGATGTTTGAGATGTTGTCGACGCCCGTGCCAAACTGGCGCAGTTCTTCACCATTCCAGTTCTCCTTATAGCTATCACCTTCCCAAGGATTGATGTTAACGTTCTTGTTGTTTTTGTTTTTGGTCCCCATGTTAATACCTGCTGCAGCCAGCTGGAATGCGGCAGAGAAGGCCATGTTGCTAATAATTTCACCCATAGAAGTAGCATTCAGGGCATCACAGATAACCCCAGCCGCATTTCTTCTGACATCGAACAGCTCATCCTTGTAACTGGTATAATTCTTCTCAATCTTGTCGAGGTAGTCATCATTAGCCAAAGGGTCGTTATAGGGATAATCTTGCTTAGCCGCATCTTCCAGATATTTATAACCGAAGCTGCCACTGCTGAAGCTGCCTTCGTAAATGTCCTCGAAATGGTATTCTGAAGCCTTGTCTGAGAACTGGTATGTATCGGCCGTCTTATCGGTGATTTGCATTCCCAGATTGAGCTGGCCGTTCTCGTGATAGAGAAATTCACCACAGCGGTTGGCCGTGCGCTTGAGAAAGTCGTAGTAGCTCTCGTTATACTGTACGAGGTAGGGCTGCATGAATTCGTTCTTTGTGTTATCTTTGGAGGTGTCAGTGAAACTGATGATCTGGAGGTCATTGCTCACGGAATCCTTATTGGAACTGACAGAAACGGGCATCTTCTCCTTGAAGATATAGGTGCCAAGCTTCCTACTGGTATAGGCCTTGGAGTATTTGTCGAAAGTGAGCAGTTTGTCCTGACTGAAAATGTCCAACTCGACGGTAATGGTAGTGGCGCCTGAGACTTTCTTAAAGAATGGCCTGAACTTGAAGACGTAATAGTTGGCGGCATAGGTAACCTTATTACTGTAGCTAAGTGAAACCTTCAATCGACCGTCGGTAGAATTCTCCACGAGTTCGCTTTTGATATCAGAACTTTTGGCTGTGGTCGATGTGATGGTGAAGGTGGCATGGATTTCGCCTGGGCGGTAGATGCCTTTGTCGAATGTGAGTTTTGTCAGCGTAACGTTGCCAAGTTTGGTGCTTGTAGTTGCTTGGTCCAGCTTATAGGTAACGTTGCCGATAGTTAGTTTGTAATCTGATGTTGACATAATCAGTTGGATTTATAAATTTCTAAAGTCCTGTTTCTGTCTCTGCCGTTATAGATGATGGAATTGATCAGCAGGCGTACGTGTACGAGCATCTGCTCGGCATCCTCGCCATCGGCTGAGGTATAGTCGTCTTCGACATCTACGACGAAGCCTTTTACGATCATGGCGTCTTCGTAGTCGGCCAGTCGATCGTATGCTCCAAAGGTGGCGTTGAAGATGAAGGTGAAAGTGGCTGGCTGGTTCTGATGCATTTGCTCGTAGTAGAGTTTCCCGTCTTCAGGAACCCCCAGGCGCACGGTGAAGTCGATGGTTGATGGGAGCGTCTTGCCGTAAGGGTAGCCGGCATCGTTGCGACTACGACTGCACTGGTAGGAAAACTGGGTTATCATAGCACAGTGCTCTCTTAATATTCTGACGTCATTCTCCAGCAGATTCTCTGGATAGATAACGGCTTTCAGGTGGTTGGATAATTTTTGTGGCATCATGTCAAGTCTTTATTGGGTTTGTTGATTATACGGATTGTGGAATTCCACGTTGTCGATAGAGATGGTATCGGCAACAAAAGAGAGTCTGATCAGGCGTCGCATACGACTGCCCAACTTGTAGTCTTCTGCTATCGAGAAGCAGTAGGCCGATTCGAAGGAGAGCTCGCCGATGGCTGGTTGGTGAATTGCTTTGACTGAGGGTGTGAGATCGAAGATGACTCGTCCGTTCATGGGTTCACCGTTGATATACCAGTCGTAGAGCGTGAGATCGTCCTTACCGGGCGCCACCACAGTAAGTTCTACGCGCTCACAACGGGCATCGGTATCGGGGTACGCCAAGTCATAATGGCGTGAAAAGTGACAACGGCAGTTTTCTACCAAAAACTCTTTGGGATAGGTCTTGGTGCTGTTGTCACCAAACTGTAAACGTGCTGTTAAAGCCATAAGATGTTGGATTAAGTTTTATATTTATTGATTTTATTTCCGGATGTAGTCGACGAAAGCATAGGGGTACTGATGTCGCTCGTCGATGGAGTGGTCTTCGCGTGATGCTTCCTGCCACTCTGTATGATACTCGGGGAAGAAAGTGTCAGCTTCTGCTGGTGTGTCGTCAATCTCCGTGAGACAGAGGCGGTCGGCAACGGGGAGCGCCTGGCGATAGACGCTTGCACCGCCGATGATGTAGATGTCCTCGTCATGAGTGCAGTGCTGCAGAGCCTCTTCTAATGAGGGGTAGACATCACAGCCAGGAAACATTTCACTTTTCACTTCCCTCTTTTCATTTCCGAAGCTCTTGCTGAGGACTATGTTCCTTCGATTGGGCAAGGCACCCTTCGGCAGTGAGAGAAAGGTGTTGCGGCCCATGATGATCGTATGTCCTGTGGTGAGCGCCTTAAAGCGCTTCAGGTCGTTGGGCAGCCAGTAGATCAGCTTGTTCTTATATCCGATGGCTCTGTCCTTCGCCACCGCTGCAATAATCGTTATCATATTATTATGTTTTCATCTGTCAACTGTAAACCGTCAACTGTAAACATTATAAACTAAACACTCACTTCCGCCTTGATGTGGGGGTGGGGATCGTAGCCTTCGAGTTGGAAGTCTTCGTATTTGAAGTCGAAGAGACTCTTCACATCGGGGTTGAGTATCATCCTGGGCAGGGGACGCGGCTCACGGGTGAGCTGTAGCTTGGCCTGCTCAATATGGTTCAGGTAGAGGTGAGTGTCGCCCGTGGTGTGAATGAAGTCGCCAGCCTTGTAGCCCGTCACCTGTGCCATCATCTGCAGCAACAGTGCATAAGAGGCGATGTTGAAGGGCACACCCAGGAAGGTGTCGGCTGAGCGCTGGTAGAGTTGCAGGGACAGACGGTCGCCTGCCACATAAAACTGGAAGATGGTGTGACAGGGTGGCAATGCCATCTCATTGACCTCGGCCACGTTCCAGGCAGAGACAATCATACGACGAGAGTTGGGATTGTTCTTCAACTGATCGAGTACATACTGAATCTGGTCGATAGTACCTCCTTTATAGTCAGGCCAAGAGCGCCACTGGTGACCATAGACGGGTCCGAGTTCGCCATTCTCATCAGCCCACTCATTCCAGATGCGTACGCCATGCTCCTGCAGATATTTCACGTTGGTATCGCCTTTCAGGAACCACAGCAGTTCGTAGATGATACTCTTCAGGTGGAGCTTTTTCGTTGTGAGCAGCGGGAAACCGTCGTCAAGGTTATAGCGACTCTGTGTACCGAAGATGCTGATGGTGCCGGTACCTGTACGGTCGCCCTTTTCAGTACCTTCGGTAAGGATTCGGTTGAGGATGTCTAAATACTGTTTCATTGTATATCTATGATTTTAACTTCTTCTGCTGGAAGATGGGTTGTTTTGATGCGCCAGGCCTTAGGATAGAGGTTGTTGGCGCGATTGCCGATGTTCTTGGCTGGCCCAAGGACAACACCTTTATAAGTGATATTGACGATACCGCGTGGGGTGTCGGCAGGCAGTATTAAAGCCTCGCCACGCAGATATTTCAAGGCCTCGGGGTAGTCGATGTTTATTCGAGGAAGGAGGATCGAGGAAGGAGGAAGGAGATTACTTGGGTCTAGAACTTTGAGGCATCTTGTTTTCTCCAACTTTTCCTTCGTCAGAGTATCCTCATTCCTCGTTCCCCGTTTTCTAATCGCACAGATGAAGAGGCCTTCGCTGCGGGTGATACCTGGGATGAAACGATAAACGGGGGCGGTGAAACCCTCTAAAAGCGAACCCGTGATATTCCACGAAGGGTCGATGGGGATATCGAGTGCCTCGGCATCGAAGTTCTCGAGAATCCAGCGCACGTTCTCTTCGTTCTCTTTTAGATTAAATGTACACGTACTATATATGAGGAGTCCGCTAGGAGCAAGACACTCCCAGGCATCGGCTATAATCTCGCGCTGCAGTCGCCAGCACTTCTCCACATTCTGCTGACTCCACTCGCCGATAGTGGCAGGATCCTTGCGGAACATGCCTTCGCCAGAACAGGGCACGTCACACAGAATGAGGTCGAACGTGAGCTTGGCCTTGCGGAAATCACGCGGATAGTTGTTGGTCACAATGCTGTTGGGATAGCCCCACTTGGTGATGTTCTCCAACAGAATCTGTGCACGATTACTGATGGGCTCATTGCTCACCAGCGTGCAGTCGTCGGGCAATACGCTGAGCAGAGCGGTAGATTTTCCACCAGGAGCAGCACAGAGATCCAAAGCTCGCTTGGGAGTGGGGATATCGACACTCCTGATGATATGGGTGACGAACATCGATGCGGCCTCCTGTACGTAATAACAGCCGGCATGGAAGAGTGGATCGAAGGTGAACTGAGGGCGCCCGGCGAGATAATAGCCTTCTTCACACCAGGGGATTCTTTCTTGTGGAATGTGGAATGTGGAATGTGGAATGTGGAATGTGGAATGTGGAATGTGGCGTCTCGGGTTCAAGCGTATGCTGACGGGGGGCTCCTCATCGAAGGCTCCCATGAAACGGTTAAAGCGCTCGTCGCCCATTACCAGCCTCGTTTCACGTTTGAAATCCTCAGGTAATTGCATATTTCTGCGCAAAGTTATAAAAAATATGGGAAAAAATAACTAACTTTGCAACTAATTTATGATTTGTTACGTCAAATAGGCGTAGAAATCAAAATTTAGAAAGATATGAAACAGTATTTAATCGCAATCGCAATGATGCTCTCGCTCAGCTTGAATGCTGATGCAGTAGCACAGAACCACCGCCATACGCCTCGTACGGAGCAGGTGGATTCTACGAAAAACAATCTTGACGCAATCGAAGCCTTTTCTGACACGACAGCTAGCGACACGACGTATAGTGGCGGTTATGCTACTCGTAGAAGTGTCAATGTCACGCTGTCCGACGAGGATTTCCATGGCATGATGAATGAGGTGTTCAGCAATATCGGCAGGAATGAGATTATGGGAATTAGCATTGTTCTGGGTACACTTTTCATCCTGTTCGTGCTCTTCCCGATCATTATCATCATCGCTGTGGTCTATTTCATCAACAGGAATCGCAAGGAACGACTCAGACTGGCTCAGATGGCAATGGAAAAAGGACAGCCGATACCTGAGCAGCTCTTGAAAGAGGAAGCCCGTGAGAACAGTGATGACTATCAGAAAGGACTCCGACAGATGTTCACAGGCGTAGGCTTGGCTATCTTCCTCGGTATCGTCGCAGGTACTACAGGCTTTGGCATAGGCGCGCTCGTATTCTTCATCGGACTCGGCAAATGGTATATCGCGCGACAGGCGAGGAACACAGGATACGACTCTCAGGTGAATCAGACAATCAACAATAGTGACAACAACCATTTAAATAATACAGAGTTATGACAAAAAGATTGATGCGCTCTAATGACAGAGTATGGGCAGGGGTTTGCGGTGGTATCGCCGAGTATCTGGATTTCGACCCCGTTTTGGTAAGAATCGCTTATGCTTTTCTGACGCTCTTTACAGCCTTCAGCGGACTGATCTTCTACTTCGTGCTGTGGATCGTCATGCCGGAGAAGAACTTGATTGATCAGAAGTGAGAAGTGAGGAGTGATGGCAGATCTGAGTGATATCTCTCTCGTAACGCAGGTGGCGGTATTCCACAACAAGAAGGCTTTCGACCAGCTTGTTAGGAAGTATCAGTCACCTGTGCGTCGATTCTTCCTGAATCAGACGTTGGGAGACGAGCAGCTCAGCGATGATCTGGCACAAGAGACATTCATCAAGGCTTACGTGAACATCTCGAAGTTTCGTGCGATGTCGAGCTTCTCAACGTGGCTCATGCGTATTGCCTACAATGTGTTCTACGATGAGGTGCGCTCCCGCCGCCCTACAGAGGATGTGGATACCTCGGTGGCTGTGGCTCGTCAGACGGCTTCTGCCAATGAAAACCTGAAGATGGATATCTACGCAGCCTTAGCGCTGCTGAAGCCCGACGAACGTATGTGTATCACCCTGCAACTCATCGACGGCTATCCCATCGACCAGATCAGTAAGATCACGGGAATAGCGGAAAATACGGTGAAGTCGCATCTGCGACGAGGTAAAGAGAAAATGGCAAACTATTTAAAGCAGAATGGCTATGACAGATAGAGACGATATGATGATAGAGAAATTCTTCAATCAGGCTGCCCAGCAGCAGATTGAAGATCATGGTTTCACAGAGCGGGTGATGCAGAGCCTGCCCGAGCGTAAACTGCTGACTGCACATCGCATGTCTCAGTTGTGGACATTGTTCTGTATCGTGGTAGCCTTGACGTTGTTCTACATGTTCGGCGGCTGGCATACGTTGCAGGGCTTGTTCGTAGGCGGTCTGCGTATGATGCTGGGGTGGCTTGAGGTGCTGATGGTAACGGCTCCGACAGCAGAGATTCCTGTTCCCATCAATCCGATGGCTCTTGCGCTGCTGGTGGCCTTTGTATTAATTTACCTTCCTTATCGAATAGGCCATAAGTTGTCCGCAGCACTCTGAACTCTGTGCGCCTGTTGAGTTGGTGACATTGTTCCTGCTGTTCCTCAGGGAGCGTGGTGATAAAAGCTTCTGATAGCACATCGCCCTCCTTGAGGAACGGATATTTTTCTGCCATCTTACGTTTGATCTTCTTCGGCATGCCCTCGCCGTATCCCTTTGGCGTCAAGCGGTCGGCGGCAATACCGTGATCAATCAGATATCTGACCACGCTCTCTGCGCGCTGTTGCGACAGGCGCTCGTTATACTGATCCGAACCACGACTGTCGGTATGGGCTGAGAGTTCGATCGTGATATTGGGATTCTCGTTCAGCAGACCTACCAGTTCGTCGAGGGCTGTAGCAGATTCTGGTCGCAGCGTGGCTTTGTTGAAGTCGTAGAAGATATTCTCGATGAGTACAGGTGCAGAGATATTCGCCAGTGGGAACTGCAGGGTGTATTCCTCTGATTTCGAGGCAGGCTCTACGCGCAGTTCCTCTTGATGGTTCAGAAATCCCTTGCAGGTACCAAGGAACACGTAGTCCACACCGGGCTTGATCTCCTGTGTGAATGAGCCGTCGCCACGAACGCTGAGCTTCTGGTTCGTACCGTCGTTGCCCACCATATAAACTTGTGCCGCTGTGAGTTCATAGCCGTCCTGCTCGTAAACCCAGCCCTTGACGGTCTGTATGATCTCTGGATTATAGAAGCTGTAGATGTGGTCGTTGCCTCGATTGTCGCCGCGACTCGAACAGAAGTAACCCTGATTCTTCTTGCCTTCGAAGGTCATTCCGAAGTCGTCGCCCTGCGAGTTGATGGGAAATCCGAGATGCTCCAGTTGCCTGTTTTTGTAGATGAAGATATCCAGTCCTCCCATGCCCGGGTGACCGTTGCTCGAGAAGTAAAGGTCACCGTTGGGCCGGAACGTGGGGAACATCTCGTCGCCAGCGGTATTGACGGGCTCGCCCAGATTCTCTACAGCACCAGGCTCTCCATGACTCAGCAGGCGGCAGCGCCAGATGTCGAGCCCTCCCATACCTCCTGGCATATCGCTCACGAAGTAGAGCCATTCACCGTCAGGACTGACGGCGGGATGGGCATAGCTGTAGAGCGTGTCTTTCGAGATAGTGAGTTCCCTGGGCTTTCCCCAGGCAGCATCCGATCGGTAGGATACGGCGATGGTCGCATAGCGCGGATAGTTGGCGTCAGTCTTACACAGTGTCAGATACATCGTCTTCCCATCGGGCTCGAAGCAACAGGCACCTTCGTCGAAGCTGCTGTTCAGTTCCGAGTCGATACTCTGGGGCTTGCCCCATTTCCCCTTGTCGTCTTTCTGCGACATGAAGATGTCGGCAGCCTTTGCACCCGTGATACCACTATATTCATCGCCCTGTGCCTGATTGCGTGTGGAGGTGAAGTAGAGTTGGTTGTACTCGTCGCCTCCCAACATGGGTGAATAGTCATCTCGCCGCGAATTGAAGATGTCCATCCGCTTCACGGTGTAGGCCGATCCCTCTTTCCGCCATTGGTTTGCCATCCGAGCCGATTTCAGTCCGTTCTCTGCCAGTTTCCAGTGCTCATCGTTCATAGGCAGTGAGTCGGTAGCCATCTTGAAGTGTTTTTCGGCTTCCTTGTAGTTGCCGTTTCTCATGTGTAGCTGTCCCAGATAGAATTGGGTCAGCGAGTCGGCCTGCTTATAGCGCACGGCGTTGCTATAGGCGGCGATGGCCTTGTTGGTCATATTGATGCGCCGATAGCATTCTGCGAGTTTCAAGGCGCGCTCACCACGCGTCTTCCGTTCTTTCGAGGGCGTCTGGGTGTAGGCCTTGCGGTATTGCTCTGCAGCGTCATAGTATTCTCCGACGGCAAAGAACTTGTCGCCTTTCTTCATAGCCTGATCTGCTCCGCAGCTGACGAGCAGCAGGGCGCAGACGATGGTGAACGCTATGATGGATATTTTTCGCATACCATTATTAATAACGATATGGCGCACTGTTTTATTGTTTCTTGGGCGATTTTAGCTTCTTCAGTTCGGCATCGCTCAATACGGTCACACGACGGTTGCTGGGGTCGGCCATCACTTCGTGTACGATGTCGGCCACCTGCTGTTTCAGTTCGTCGATGAATTGCTTGGGGTCGTATTTCTGATGCTCGATGTCGCGCAGCTTCTTCTCCCAGATACCTGTCAGCTCACAGCTTTTCAGCAGTTCCTCGCGGATGAGGTCGATCAGCTCGATACCCGTAGGCGTGGCGATAAGTCGCTTGCGGTCGCGCTTGATATAGTGACGCTTGAAGAGGGTCTCAATGATGCCTGCACGCGATGATGGACGTCCGATGCCGTTCTCCTTCATAGCAGCCCGCAGTGTCTCATCCTCCACGAATTTACCGGCTGTCTCCATCGCCCTCAGCAACGAGGCCTCATTATAATAAGGTGGGGGAGTGGTCCATTTCTCTGTGAGTGTCGGCTTGTGGTCGCCCGATTCACCCTTCACGAAGGTAGGCAGCTGTACCTCCCCCCCTGCCTTCTCAGAAACCTCAGTCCCAGCACTCTCCGAAGGCGAGGGAGCCTCTGTCTCTGCTTGATCTTCTTCTTTCTCTTTCCCATAGACCACGCGCCATCCTGGATCGAGGATCTCTTTGCCCGTCACCTTGAATTCGATTTTAGGATCTCCTAGATTTTCCTTAGGTTCGCCTATGACTTCTCCAAGCACAGTCGTCGTCGAGAACTTGCAGTCGGGCAGGAACACGGCGATGAATCTGCGTGCCACGAGGTCGAACACTTTCCGTTCGGCATCGCTCAGATTCTGTGGGATGACTCCCGTGGGGATAATGGCGTGGTGGTCGGTCACTTTCGAGGTGTCGAAGACGCGCTTCGATTTCTTCAGTGGCTTGCCACCGATAGGCTTGATCAGTTCTGCATAGGGCGCAATGCCTGCAAATTTCGTCTGATAGAGCCCGTTGAGCGTCTGTCCGCATTTGGGATAGATGTCGTCCGATAGGTATTGGGTGTCCACACGTGGATAGGTGGTGTATTTCTTTTCGTAGAGACTTTGGATCAGGTTCAGTGTCATCTCTGCTGAGAAGGCGAACTTACGGTTGCAGTCCACCTGCAGCGAGGTGAGGTCGTAGAGCTGAGGCGGCTGCTCCTTGCCCTCCTTCTTCTCCACTTTCGTCACCGTGAAGGGTTTGCCCTCGATGGTAGCGAAGGCCTTTTCGCCCTCTTCCTTCGAGGTGAATTTTCCTTTGGTGGCCGTAAAGGTTGTGTCGCGATAGACGGTAGCCAATACCCAGTAAGGCTCGGGCTTGAAGTTCTCGATCTCTTTCTGACGGTTCACGATCAGTGCGAGGGTAGGGGTCTGCACGCGTCCGATCGAGAGCACCTGCCTGTTCTGGCCGTATTTCAGTGTGTAGAGGCGTGTGGCATTCATACCCAGCAGCCAGTCGCCGATAGCGCGCGAGAGTCCTGCGAGGTATAGCGGCTGATAGTCGGCTTGATCCTTCAGGTTCGCAAACCCCTCACGGATGGCCTCGTCAGTCATCGACGAGATCCAGAGGCGCTTTACGGGACATGTGGCCTGTGCTTTCTGCATCACCCATCGCTGGATGAGCTCACCCTCCTGCCCAGCGTCACCACAGTTCACGATACCGTCGGCTGCCTGCATCAGGCGTTCGATGGTGGCAAACTGCTTCTTGATGCCGCTGTCCTCGATCAGCTTGATGCCGAATCGCTGAGGCACCATTGGCAGTTGTGTCAGTGCCCATGGCTTCCAGGCCTGGGTGTAGTCGCCAGGCTCCTTGAGTGTACACAAGTGGCCGAATGTCCAGGTCACCTGATAACCATTTCCTTCCATATACCCGTCGTGTGAACTTGTCGCCCCGATAATCCGTGCGATATCCCTCGCCACACTGGGTTTCTCTGCTATACATACTATCATACGGCCTGCAAAGGTACGAATAAGTGAGTGATTTTCCAAATTTATTTGGGAAAATCCGAACGCGCCTACCTTCTAACTCTCGGTTCATTTGTCGCGTGTACTTATTTATTTTATCCACGAGAATGTGTTAAATATCATATTTGCAGCATAAAAATCCAGATATTCTCTTGGAGGGAAACGGATTTTATGCTTATATTTGCACTCGAAAAATCAAAAAGAAAGCATGACAATCAAGTAACATTTATCACAAAACTCAGTATCATTTAGTATGCACTGGCTGTAAAAGGCCAGCGGGATCGTACGCTCTTTGACTTATTGGCACACAACAACGTTTTGTGATAGAGATTTCGAGTAATTCTCTGTGAACCTTACTGGACAATGGCCCTGCGGCTGTTGCCCAAATACCTCTCGCGCCTTTTTACCGAAAGGCCTACATCAACTATTTTAGACGTTTTAGAAACCTTATTTATTCTTATGCAGAAAGATCAGAAGCATCAGACAGACGAAGAATTTGAGTTATTACTGAAACAGTTCATTGACGACGCACTCGACAGTGACGATGAACCAACGCCAGTTGAGCCCGAACTTCCTTTCCCCAAGGAGATAAACGACAAGGTGGCTGAGGGCATGATGACTTTAAACCATGAAGATCACAACTACCTCGACGATGTGGCATCCATTGAAGTGGATGTGTTGCCCGGCTGCAATGATGGATTGTATAACGAGGGATCCATAGCCGTAACTCTAAGGGCGAAACGTGGTGTGAACTTGAAAAGACACCACTTCACCTGCTTTGTTTATACCGACACTTACTATCCGATGTGCGTAAGTGTGAAAAACGAGAAAAGGGGCTGCATGCACAAGTTCACCGACATGATCCCCTGCCAGAAAATCTGGCTCCCTGGAAAGTATATCTTATTCGTTCACGATGAACTCGACGACACGTTGCAACGAATAGATTTCTCACTCGATGACCGTCTAAACGTTTCAAGTGGAGATCCCGAGCTATGCCTATACTCTGGTGTTGAGCATACGATGACCTCCTGCCTTCAGACCTCCGATTCAGGCTGGAGCTATTTGGCAGAACAGCCAGGCATGACTCAGTTCCGTCGACGGGTGATGAACGTGCGACACCTGCTCCTTTTCAATGAGTTCAGAAAGGATGTAGGGCAGAAAGCGCTCTCTACGAATGAGAATTATCTCATCTGCACACGCAACAACGACCTGACGCCTGAGGTCGTGAGAGCCTTCCAAAGCCTGGTAGCCTTCGACTATGGTTTCAGCCACGTCGATTGCACCACGCTCTTCGACCTCTCTCGATCCAATCCCTTCGAGCCTCTGACAGAACAGTTGAGCGAGTCTGACAGGAAAGTACTCTGTCTGACTCATCTCAACGAGTTGGCAACCTCCAATGGGAAGCTCTGCATGAGGAAGATCCTGGATCGGGTACGTGAGTCCAACGGCAGTACCCTCCTCTGGCTCTGTGGCACACGTCAGGAAATCGACGAACTCTTGAACCTGTTTCCCTCGCTCCGACAGTTTTTCACTACCAACAGTTATGTCGAACAGGAACCCTACACCGCCTTTGAACTGGTGCAGGCCTTCTTCGACGAATTGAGGAAAGAGAACTTAGAGTCCGACATGGTGGTGAGAAACAAACTCTCGCAGACCATTCTCCAAGGGTGGGAACAGGGGGCGCTGACCAACTGGACTCTCAGCAACATCCGCCGATTCATTGCCGACGAGATCATGCCCCGCTATCTTGAGCGCGCAATGCCTCTGATGGAAAACTACGAGACCACCTTGCTTAGTGAGGGTGATATCCCCTTCGATAAACTGACTGCCACAGGCTCGGCTTTTGAGGAAAGCATGCGCGAACTCAATGCCATGACCGGACTCGACAACGTGAAGCAAGGGATTATGACGATGGCCAATCAGACGCGCCTCTCGCTGGAGCGTCGCCGTCGTGGTCTCAAGGAAAATGGGAACCTGGTGTTCCACTCTATCTTCACGGGCAACCCTGGAACTGGAAAGACCACGGTCGCCCGTCAACTCGGCAAACTCTACCATGCCCTCGGGCTCCTCTCCAAAGGCGAGGTGATTGCCGTAGACCGTACCCGACTGGTAGGCCAGTACATCGGTCAGACCGAAGAGAATATGAAGGTGATTCTCGAGGAGGCCAAGGGCAATGTGCTCTTCGTCGATGAGGCCTATACGCTCTACACGGGTACTGACGACAACAAGGATTTCGGACGCCGCGTACTTGACTCACTGCTCACCGTACTCACGCAGCCCAATCCCGATATGCTCATCGTCTTTGCGGGCTATCCCAAGGAGATGGATGCCATGCTCGCCATCAACCCAGGACTCTCTGGGCGTTTCCCCTTCCGTTATCAGTTCGAGGACTACTCGGCAGAGCAACTGATGGAGATTGCCCGAAAGCTGTTCGAGCGTGAGGAGTACAACCTCTCCGACGAGGCAGATGCAGAAATGCAGAAAGCCATCGGACTAACTCTGGGACAGAAGATGCCCAACTTCGGCAATGCCCGTTGGATAGATCAGTTCGTTCATAATGGGGTCATCCCCGCTATGGCCGACCGTATCTTCTCCACCCGCTGTACCGACTACCAACGCATCGAAGCCTCCGACATCACAAAGGCCTTCGAGCGATTCAATCCTAAAGCCATCGGCCTGAAGTCCCGTCGCCACGTCGTGACGGGCTTCACCGCCTGAAGGGTGCTCTTCCGAGACACGATAGACGTGGCAAATCCCGCACGAGAGTGCTTGTAGCTTCCAAGCGGAGTGAATGGAGCCTCCATTCACCCCGAATAGAACAACCATTCATTAACAACAAGAAATAACTCGATTGTCTCCGATGGCTATTTGAAGAATTGCGTGAAAGCTTTGACTGCAAATACATGGTCGATTGCGCTGCCCGTTTCCCTACAGCTGTGCATGGCAAGGATGGCATTGCCCATATCGACACCCCTCAGAGGAATCGACGAAGCAAGGATGTTTCCTAATGTGCTGCCTCCTGCCACATCTGAGTGGTTGACAAACCGCTGGCAGGGAACCTCTGCCTCCCTGCAGATTTCTGCAAAGACGGCAGCCGACACAGCATCGCTGGCATATTTCTGAGCGGCATTGAACTTGATGACAGGCCCACCTCCCAAAACGGGATGGTTCGTGGGGTCATATTTCTCGCTATAATTAGGATGCCAGGCATGGGCATTGTCGGCAGAAATCATAAATGCCCGCTCGACAGCTTGATAATAGGCTTCCTCACTTCCACTCTGAGCCAGGGCTATCCGTTTCAGCATCATCGAGAGGAACGGGCTCCCCGCGCCCTGCTTGGTTTGCGAACCAGTTTCTTCGTTGTCGAAGATGGCCAGCGCCTTTGTAGCATCCACGGTCTCAGTGGCTATCATCGCCTCCAGGGCTGCAAAGCACATCGAGAGGTCATCCAAGCGTCCTGACGAGATAAACTCATCGTGAACGCCGAAGGTGCAAGCAGGTGTGGCGTCGGCCAGATAGAGGTCAAAATCGAGGATTTCCTCCTGACTGATTCCCAACTCCGTGCAGATGACGTTCATCAGCAGATTGCCTTTTTCGAGCTCACTCGTTACGATGCCCAGTATCGGCAGCATATCTTTCTGCCTGCTCAGTTTCACGCCATCGTTCACCTGCCGGTTGAAATGAATGGCCAGATTGCTGATCTGAAGCAGAGGACGTTTGACATGAAGCAGCAGCGTCTTTGGATTCAGCGCATCCTCACCACGGACTATCACTCGTCCGGCTATCGTCAGTGGACGGTCGAACCATGTTGACATGATAGGCCCGCCATACACCTCCGTATTCAATTTCACGATACCACCCTCACAAAGCATTTCGGCATTGGGCTTGATACGGAACGTGGGAGAGTCGCAGTGGGCGCAAATCATCTTGAAACCGGTTTCAGCCATCGGCTTGCGTCCGATATGGAAGGCATAGACGGAAGAGTCGTTCTTCATCACATAGAGTTTGTCGCCTGCCTTAATCTCTCCGAGTGTCTCTCGCGGATCAAAGTGACGATAGCCAGCCTGCTCCAGTTCGTTGGCGATGTTCCTTGCTGCCAGGAAGTTTACTGGCGAAGCATCCAAGAAATGTAACAATTGTTGAACCATATCATATTCTGTATTATAAATCCATCTTAATATTTTGTAAAGTTGGATGCAAAGATACGAATAATAAAGGAAAAATGACTACCTTTGCCCTTAGTTTTAATATGATTTGTGATATGATAGACCAAATTATCGACTTCAACAAGAACTTCGTAGCACAAAAAGGCTATGAGAAGTATCTGACTGACAAGTACCCCGACAAGAAGTTGGCGGTATTGTCGTGTATGGACACCAGACTTACCGAACTGTTTCCTGCGGCCCTCGGTCTGAAGAACGGTACGAGCGAGAGCAATGTGATGCTTGCATCAACATTGCAGAGCGAGGAGGAGTTCGACTTAGTCAAACAGAGCGGCACAAGATTCTGCTTGACACTGGAAAGCGAACAAGTTCGAGCGGCGAAAATGGGCTGCATCTCAGCAAAAAGCAAGCTTTCTGCATTCTAGACGGAAAGACGGAACAATAAGAATAGTAACTGTTATGATTAAAGAATCTACAAACATTGCCATCATCTCAGGCGAACGGAACATCACTTTTCCTGAACTCCTTCAGCGTATCGCATTGTACAGCCGGAAGTCGCCCATGATAGCGGGTGAAAGAACACTTATCTTTTCGGAAAACCGTGAAGGATGGATCTACGCTTTCTATTCGGTATGGGCTAATCATGGCATCGCTGTTCCCGTGGATGCCTCGTCAACAGTCAGCGACGTGGCTTATATCATCAACGACTGCAATCCCGTGTGTGTATGGACTTCACGCGAGAAGATGGAGGTGATGAAGGCTGCCATCAAAGAGACAGGCAAACCGCTGGATATTCACCTGATTGACGACTACGAAACGGCAGAAACCGACGGGTTGAAGGCAGAGATCACATACAAGGAAGAAGATACGGCTCTCATCATCTATACTTCGGGTACGACGGGATCGCCCAAGGGAGTGATGCTCTCGTTCCAGAATATACTGGTCAATATCCGTGCCGTCTCAGAAGAAGTACCTATCTTCACGCCTGAGCGTCGCACACTCATCCTGTTGCCCCTGCATCATGTGCTGCCCCTGGTGGGAACTGTCGTGATGCCGTTCTATGTGGGTGGAGGTGTGGCTATATGCCCGTCGATGTCGGGACCTGACATCATGGACACCATGCAGAGAGGCAGGATTGCCATCATGATTGGTGTACCGCGACTGTGGCAGACACTCTATGCAGGTATTAAGAAGAAGATTGATGCCAGCGCTCTTACGCGTGGGCTTTTCAGTCTCTGTGCCCGTGTGAACAGCGTGGCCTTCTCCCGTTTCATCTTCAAGGCCGTCCACAAGAAGATGGGCGGACACATCAAGTATCTGGTCAGCGGAGGTGCAGCCCTTGAGCGCGAGATAGCGCTGGGATTGCAGACACTGGGTCTGGAACTGCTCGAAGGCTACGGCATGACCGAGGCTGCCCCCATGATAGCCTTCACCCGCCCCGGCGACTTGGTACCCAATTGCGTGGGCAAGCCGCTCCCGGCCATGGAGTGCAAGATCCTGAATGGCGAAGTCTGCGCAAAGGGTCCCAACGTCATGCAGGGTTACTATAACCGCCCTCACGAGACGGCATGTGTCATCGACAAGGATGGTTTTCTGCATACAGGAGACCTCGGCCACTTTGACGACCACGGACGTCTTTACCTCACAGGCCGCAGCAAGGAGATTATCGTGCTCTCCAATGGCAAGAACGTGCAGCCCGGCGAGATAGAATATAAGTTGGAGAAATATACAGAGCATGTCAAGGAAACGGCTGTCGTACAGGATGGTGACATGCTGCGCGCCATCATCGTGCCTCGGGAAGAGTGGGCCAGGAACCTGACGGATGAAGAGGTGGAAGAGACACTGAAGCGTGAGGTGCTGGAACCCTATAACCTCACAGTGACCAACTACAAGAAACTGATGAGCCTGTTTGTCTATCGTGGTGAGCTGCCTCGTACCAGACTGGAGAAACTGCAACGCTATAAGCTTAAAGACATCCTTGCCGCAGGCACGTCAGCCAGCTGTCTGGAGAAGCCTATGGAGGAAGCGGAGGAACCCACCTTTGAGGAATACCATATCCTGAAGACATATATCGAGGAAGAAAAGCAGATACAACTGCACCCCACTGACCACATCGAGACAGACCTGGCCTTCGATTCGCTGGACATGGTGGCGCTCCAGGGATTCATCCAACAAACCTTCGGCACTAACGTCAATGCTGCCGATATGCCAGGCTTCAAGAATATCCAGGCTATGGCAGAACACGTGGCTTATAGCAAGACGCGCATGGAAGTGAAGATTGAGGACTGGCACGAGTTCCTCAATGCCGACTCTTCCGGCCTGGAGCTCCCACACAGCAATCTCGGTATGCCCCTGCTTCTGAAATCATCCGGCCTGTTCTTCAAAGCCTACAACCGTCTTACGTTCAAAGGCACGGAAAACATCCCTGCTCAGGGGCCGGTAATCATTGCCCCCAACCACCAGAGCTATCTTGATGGGGCTTTAATCTCTATAGGCCTTCCCATGAAGATCCTCAGGGAAAGCTACTTCTATGCCACTGAAGAGCATGTTCAGGGTTCGTTCCGCCAGTATTATGCACGTCACAACAACATCATCATCATGGAACGGGGCAATCTCCGCGACTCCATCCTCAAGCTGGCTGAGGTACTCAAGCGAGGCAAGAATGTCATCATCTTCCCGGAAGGTTCGCGTACACACACTGGCAAGTTGACTGAGTTCAAGAAGACCTTTGCCATACTCAGCCGCGAGCTGCAAATCCCCATCCTGCCAGTGTGTATCAAAGGGGCTTTCGAGGCATTGCCACGCTCCAGGCATTTCGTCTCACCCCACAAGATAGAGGTAGAGTTCTTGAAACCTATCGTTCCTGATAGCAATCTCTCATACGATGAGATTGCCAATCAGGTGAAGCAGGTCATTGGCAGAACGACACTTGATGCCAGGAAGGATAGTAAGTGATTATTACAGCACGGGCAGGATGCGCTTCCAGACGAGGTTAAGCTCGCCCTGAGTTAAATGTTACCAGGGGAAAGTCTCAGGATCATTGAGTGCGTTCGACCGCAGGTTCTGGTTCAGAGCGCTGATGGCCTGCATATCCTCATCAGAGAGCGTGAAGGTCATGACAGCCAAGTTCTCGGCGAAGTGGTTAGGCTTGGCGCGGGGAATGGTGATCAGGTTGCGCTGCACGATCCATCGGAGCACGATCTGCGAGGCGGTCTTCTGATACTTCGCAGCTAGCGACTGCAACAGAGGGTGGCCGATGACGTCGATATCACCCTGTCCGAACGGTCCCCAGGCCTCTACCTGAATGCCGAGCGAGTGGTTGTAGGTGATGTTCTCCTCCTGCGTCATCAGCGGATGTATCTCTATCTGGTTGATGACGGGACGGATGTCGGCGTATGAGAGCAAGTCGTCCAGATGGTGGCGATTAAAGTTGCTCACGCCGATGGAGCGCACCCTCCCCTGGCGCACGAAGTCCTCCATCACCTGCCAGGTATCGCGCACACAGTCCTTCACGGGCCAGTGGATGAGCAGCAAGTCGATGTAATCGGCCTTTAGTCTGGCAAGACTCTCATCGATGGACTGACGCACGACCTTGCGGCCCTCTCGCATGATGTTCGTCGATACCTTTGTCGTGATGAATAACTCCCCCCGGGGTACACCACTCTCAGCGATGCCCTGTCCTACCTCTAATTCATTTTCATACATCTGTGCCGTATCGACATGACGGAATCCAGCTTGCAAAGCAAGACTCACGTTCTGACGCGCTGTCTCTCCACGTAGTGTCCATGTGCCGACACCAATTTGTGGGATTTCAAAGCCATTGTTCAGTTTCATTGTTGCCCTTTTTTATAATTAATTATAAACTTGGGGCAAATATAGTTAATAATTCCCGTTTTTTCGTATATTTGCACCAAGATTTAAGAAGAATTCAATTTTATTGTAATTCCTTCTTGCAAGGCATAGTCCAAGCGAGCTTGACTCTACTCTTGCTTTGAGCGTCATTTGTGAATATGAAATAACAAGGCTTATGGACAGAAGAGATACTATCATTGATATGGAAACTAAACTGATTGACAATTGCATGAAACTGGGCTTCGGCATGATGCGCCTGCCCAGAGTGGAGGGCACGAACACGATCGATCTGGAGCATACCAAGCGGATGGTGGATGCCTTCATCAAGGCCGGCGGCAAGTACTTCGATACCGCCTACATCTATGAGGGTTCGGAAGAGGCCACGAAGGCTGCGCTCTGCGACCGATACCCCCGCGAGAGCTATTACCTGGCTGACAAGCTCAACGGCTCAGACTTCGCTGCCAAGAGCGAGGAGGAAGCGAAGAACGAGATTCGCGTGAGCCTTGAGCGCACAGGGGCCGGTTATATCGACTTCTATCTGCTGCACGGCATTGACGAGGGGAACATAGGCAACTTCAACCGCTACGGCATCTGGGACTACATGAAGAAGCTGAAGGCTGAGGGGCTGATCCGGCACTACGGATTCTCATTCCACTCCACGCCAGAGCATCTCGACCAGCTATTGACCGACCATCCCGACGTGGAGTTCGTGCAGCTACAGATTAATTATGCCGACTGGGAGGATCCGCTGATCTGTTCCCGTCGCATCTACGAGATTGCCACACGCCACGGCAAGCCCGTCATCGTGATGGAACCCGTGAAGGGCGGCAAATTGGCCAATCCGCCCCAGCCGGTGAAGGATATCCTGCAACGTGCAAATCCCGATGCATCGCTTGCATCATGGGCCGTCCGCTTTGCGGCATCACTGCCGAATGTGATGATGGTGCTCAGCGGCATGTCGAACATGGAGCAGATGGAGGACAACCTGTCATTCATGCGGGAGTTCCAGCCGCTCAGCGACGAGGAGCACCGCGTAATAGAAGAGGCCAACGAGGCCCTGAAGCAATTTGCCGACATTCCCTGCACCGCCTGTCACTACTGCACGCCGGGCTGTCCCGCAGGCATCCACATCCCTGAGATCTTCGCCGTGATGAACGTCTATAAGATGTACGGCAATCTCACCGAAGCGCGCAACGAATACCGCTGGCGACCTGGTGGCGCGCTGGCATCGGCCTGCATCGTGT
>JAEEGK010002494.1_pt1 | contig 46102 bp, 35 predicted proteins | sample 8958771 | NCBI WGS metagenome assembly JAEEGK01 (sample SAMN16246547, study PRJNA631951) | gut metagenome | biome: gut microbiome; feature: rumen; material: SC-attached | host: Bos | place: Iran: Karaj | collected 2018-10 | reverse complement strand
TACAAGCTGAGCCATCTTGAGCAAACGCCATCGCTGACGCAATCCCCAAGAACAATGCTGTACTTTGTGTTTTTTTCATTTATTCACCTTCTTTTGTTTTATTTTAAGGTTAAATAAATTTAGTAAAAGAACCATACAAAATAAAAGAACTCATACAAAACATTTAAAATAAAGGTAAAATCTGCTTAATTTTCAAAAAAAACGGGCAAATTAACACATTTTGTGATTTTATTTTTACAAAGAAACAAACATTTCATTTAGTCGGTAAAACATGTTTGCAAAAAAAACAAATAAACATTTACAAACAAAAAAAGGAACCCAACAAGGTTCCTTTCGAATATCCATTTCAGTCTTTTTAGTCTAACTTAATTTTCTGAAGACTCGTGATGCCAGCGTTCTTCACACGGACAACATAAAGGCCGCTCGGTACTCCGCTAAACCGAACCACTACAGAACCCGTCGCATTTTTGTCGAAAGACTTCAAGACGCTACCCGTCACAGAAATCAAATCTATATGAACAGGACCGTGCACTCTCAGTTGAAGTGTTCTGCCTGTAAGCGACATCTGAGGCGCTCTTACAACAAAATCAGTCAAAGCCGTCGTGCTGCTATATTTGGGTTGCGCACCCGCAGAACTCGAGGACGAAACAACCGCGCTGGAACTTTCCGGAGCAGCAGCACTTGAAGAAACTGGAGCCGATTGAGCCGCGGCAAAGTTCGGCATGTTGCCCGAAACAAGCAAACCGTTCAACAACTTCAGGGACTGGTTAAAGTAGTTTTCGTCACCCAGTTTGACCGCTTCGGCCCAGTATTCATCGAGCTTGGACTGGTACTTGGCATCAGAGATAAGCGCCGTCATCAGCGAGGTCACAAACGTGCTATTATGGTCGTTGCCAAGGTCGCCCGAATTTCTGCGTATGGGCCCCGCCATTCTCGAAGCATCCACCTTGGAAACAAATTCAGCCATTTTCTTGTCGAGAGCAAGAGCACGCTGGTCGCCATTCCAGCAAACAGCCTTGGCATTGCGCCACGGAGCGCGGGACGCATCATAGCTATAGTAGTCGTCTTCACTCTTTCCGTTCTTGTCTGTCCAGTCATCAATGAGACCAGTCGAAGCATCGGAAGCGCTCTTTTCATAAAGGTTCATGTTCGCTTCGTAAGCCGTCTTGCTCCAAAATTCAGCATTTTCAGTATCGACAAGGGCAAAGAGAGGCATGTACGCCGGGTCAAAATAACCAGGATTCTTGCGATTAAAGCCAAGATCGCCCCACTTGTCGCCCGGCATGTGCAAACCATTCGATTCAAACTCGGACTTTTTCATGGACTGGATGAGTTTCTTGGCGTCTTCCTTGTACTTTTCGTCGCCAAACTGGTAGTACGCCATCACGAGAGCGGCAGCGGCATCGATATCGCCATCGAGAGCGGCTCCCTGGTCATATTTCGTAGAAAGATTTCCCACCTTCCAAACCATCAAACCGTTTTCGTTCATCATCTTCTTGTAGAGGTTCCAAATCTTGTCGAACTGCGGCTGGTAGCTTGTCGTATTGTCGCTAAAATAGACCATCAAAAGCATGCCATAGCCGACACCTTCCGAAAAATATTCGTTGGAGCCCGGATCAGAACGAACACCGGCAACATCGCCCGACTCGTTGTACATCGTCTTCATCCAATAGGCGAACTGCTTCTTGAGGTCTTCAGAGGCCTTAGCCTTGTCGCTCAAGAGGGTCGCGTTTCCACCGTAATCAGACATTTGTGGGAATGGGAAATTTACCTTGGCCTGAACAAGCCCGAAAGCAAGCATACCGGCAAGTCCCATTTTGACCAAACGATTCATACACAACTCCTATGCCCAGCGGGCCGTTAAATCTATTCAAAAATAATTTTTTAGCAATAAAAAATAAATTATTTAAAACAGACATCTTAGTGTTCTGTGCGGTCCATCACAACAAAAAGTGAATCACGATACGCAACATGCCAATTTTCGGAAGAATCAAGGGTTTCAAGCAAATTTCCCCACCTTGCATAATAGCGCAGCGGGAGCACTACGCGGTCAATCCCCAACGAATCGGCATCCACCAAGAAGAGCTTAGGGATTTTCGCATAACTAAGATAGCGTTCAAAAAATTCCGCCGATTTCAAAATAAAACGCCCATCAATGTACGTCGAATCATATGGATTCATAAACGCCAAATAACCGCCAGCACGGTCGTCATTGAAAAGCCTTCCCGGATGAGGATTTTCCATCATCCAGTGCGCGGCCCCCACAGGCACACGCTGGTAAGCAATCATGGAATCGTAAGACGAAACAGATTTCACCCAATGCCCGAAAACGAAAGCGATAGCAACCGCCGCAAGCAAAAAGTCCGAAGTCAAAATCGGACGATTCATGAGCTTTAACTTGGCGCCAAGTCTTCGAGACTGTTCGGCAAGACGGCCCCCAAGCCCGAGTCCAGAACTCGATTGGCTCTTCAGAAAACGCACAAGGACCGCCAAAAACACCGGTAAAAAGAGTACAAAGTTGCGTTCGGCGATGAGTGCAAGAATCGCAGTGATAAAAAGCCAGGAGGGCTGCAACCTGCGACTAAAAATAGCATCGATTCGCTCTTTCGGAAGCCACGACAACTGCCACGACAAATAAGGGGCAGGTTCAGATTTCCACCTGCTAAAAGCTAAAATAATTCCACACACGCAAAGTGCAATCATCAACACAGACTGTAGCGAATTTTCACCATTCAGCAAAAGCGTAAATGGCGAACGGTTCTCCGCAATTTCATTCGAAAAAACGATTGCCGAAGGCGAAAGTCCAACGAGCCTATCCAACAGTTCGAACGGATAAGGAAGCAAGTTAACACCATCTCGATGGAGAAACGGTACGGCCAAAAGCAGAATTATAAAAAGAACCTGCCAGGCAAGCGTTTTGAACGGAATCCGCACTCCATTCCATTGCCGGACCTTTCCAAAATTGACCCAACGGCGATACCACAATCCATACAAGAAAAAGCCATATGCAAAAATCAATCCTAGAATATAAAGGCCTTGGCATTTGCACCAGATCCACTGGATAAAAAGCACGGCAAGCACACCTAAAAGTTTATTACCGGTCAAATAACGAAACGCCCGATGAAAAACGTAATGGAATTTTTTTGGTTCCGTGCTATGTTTCGTTTTACGTTCTTCGCGCCATCCGTAAAAAAGCCACGGCAGCAAGTTCCAATAAATTCCGAGGAACAACATGCTCAAAAGCACCGGCCGTATTTCAAATTGATAGCGGAAGATAAAGAGGAGAACTACAATTCCCGCAAAGGCTATAGGCGAAATTTCACCACGACTTTCAACATCATTTTCGTCTTTCAAATTCGACGAGCGAATCGAAGGAAGCAAGAACAACATAAAAACAGCGCCCCAAAGAAGCGCCTTGAACGCGACCAACAGCGGAGCGTCGCCAATGTCATAGACAAAAGCCACCATCTGCTGAAAGTATTCATGTACATTCACGACGGGCTCGCGCACAGGCGTCCACGTAGTCACCCATTCACGCGCACAAGCCAGATGCCACCAGATATCGGTATCCGTCAACGGGAATATCGCAAAAAGAACAACCGCAATGGGCACCAGAATCAATGGCAAACGCATTTCAAGGCCTACTTCGAAGATTTACCCGAATCTATCGACTTGATAAATTCATCCAAACGCTTTGTGAACTGTTTTGCGCCATCTTTATTCAAATGGTCGTAATCATTTGCCATCGAAGACGGGTAATCATGATCACCAAACTTATTTTCGTCAAAAACATAGAAATTCGATTTGTTATCAGCAAATTCATTGATTTCTTCAAAGATTTTCTTGGCATGGCTGCGGCGGAGACCATGACGTCCATAAGTTCCTGTTTTCTTGTAATAGGGGCTAATCGGGAAAGTCGCACCAACAACCGTAATATTGTTCTCTTTGGCCAAGCGTACAAGATCTTTCAACTTTTCAATATCACCGGAGAAAATCGCAGAACACTGTTTCAGTGGAGATTTCGCAAGACACATGTTCAAGTTCGTATCCGCTACACAGACATCCATCGTGTAATTGGTAAGGCAAGTATTCTGGTCCATATCCACAAGGCAATTGGCGAGATTCTTATTGAACAAACAATCGCTCCACGTCGAATCACCGCGAATTTCGGACTTCCCATTTTCGTCATACCAGCCAATGTTATCTGTAGCGTCATGCCAACCGCGAGCCTTTATAATCGAGGGAGCTTCATCTACGGCATTTTCCATAACAAGATTCACAAACGCATCGTCAACGCCATCGGGATAAAAATCGTGACTCTTGTCGTATTCGAATCCGAGAGCATTTCCCATACCTAATCCAATATCCGATCGACCATCTATATTGTACCACAAATCAACATCGAGGCCAACGACAACGTATTTCACCTTGGGGCATTGATTCAAGACGTAATTTTTGAAAAGATAATGAATGCAATGCATATCGCAAGGAACCACACCCATGTTCATCGACGAGACACTCATTTTAGACGGGTCAAAACCCGCCCACATGTGGGAATTGCCAAGCCCGACCAGTTCCACGGAGTCCTTCAATTTCCAGAACATCGGCATCTTATGCGAAAGGAGATAATTTGTCTGGTTCGCCGCAGAGACATACACGCCGACACTATCTTCGTCCCAAGCAATATTTTCTTCGGTCGCTCCCGAAGAAGCCCAAAGGCACGGATGCCAAATTTCATCGCCTTCGACAAGAGTCGTGACAGAGCTGTCCTTCAAATGGACTAATGCGATTTTCAAGTGAGCCCCATCGGCATTTACAAGTGACACCACCGCATTCTTTTCGTCGTTCAAGACCCATTCGCTATGGTCAAACGTCATATTTTTCGGAGCACCCACAGACGAAACCAATTTGCCAACGCTATCCGCAATCAGCAAGCGTTCGTGAGTGCGGTATTTCGTTCCGACAAACTTTTTCCCTGTTTCACCAGCAAAATCAAGGAACAACGTCCGCTTAGAAGTCTTGTTCAGCGAAGCATTGCAGGCCTGTTCGCCATTGTACCACACAGAATCTACAGCTTTCGACGTTATTGAAGAACCCTTTGAGGCCATTCGTGCACGAAGCAAGCGCGCCCCTGTCACAGACAACATTTCATCATCGCTTATACCGCCATGATAAGCGCCATCGAAAAGTTTCGAAGGTTTTCCGAACTTGCCATTCGCAAATTTCACCTGCCATGTACTCGCCTTCTTGAACGAAGATTCCTCCTTGTTATTCGCGGCATCCGTCACATAGACAATCACCGTATCGCCATTTTCGAGCACGCGCCAACGCGGGATTGCAGCCGAAGAAACATCCAGCTTCACACGGTTACTCCCTTCGGCATCCAAATTACGAACATAGAGCGCAGATTTTCCGCTAACGCCCTCCTGCCCCGTGCTAAACGCCACCAGTTTTCCATTCGGAGAAATATCCGGATGGAAAACATTTAGTGAATCCTTGATTTCGACGACTCTCGGAGACGATTTTCTAAAATCGACATAAGCCAAATTCTTTGTCACATCGTTACGGAACGCAAGCTTCGCACGGGTCGCACCAAGAAGGGACAGCAACTTTTCTGATTTTATCGAAACCGTCGCACTAGAAGCTTCTCCCGAAGCATCTAACCATGTGGGATTTTTGATTTTTCCAAAAGCAAGGCGGAAGCCCAAGTAATCAGAAGCACTTGATCCAGTCACCGTATAGACATCGCCGCGAGCATACAAATTAATCATCGAAGATTCGCTTCTAAAGCTTCCACCCTTGATAACGCGTTCGCCAAGGCTTCCGCCATTCGGTGCGCCTACGAAGTTTATGACGGATGTATCCGCGAAATTTCCTAGCCAGTCATTGACCCATTCAGTCACATTCCCAAGCAAATCGCAAAAATCATTTTCATCTTTTTTCGTACAGACTTCGTGCGCCTTGAAATCGGAGTTATCCGCATTCCAGCTTTTTTCAGGAGAAAACGAGAGGTTTGCGGCAAACGTCCATTCTGCTTCCGTAGGCAAGCGGAACGCGTCAACATCTGGTTTAAAGACAAAGTCATTCATGAGAACGCAATGGCCATTTTTGTCAAATGCAGCAGACGAATACGTATAAGCGGTATCCAACTTCGCCTTTTTGCTTTTCGCATTGGCAAAGAGAACGGCATCGTAAAAAGTCACATTCACCGCAGGCAGAGAATCCTTCGCGCAATCCAAGTTCAATTTGCCTTTTTTCCCGCCCATAAGCGCATTGAACTCGCTACAGGTCACCTCATGTTTTCCCAACTGAAAATCGTAAGTGAACTTGACATCCATTTCGGGGCGTTCATTGGCTTTTGCCGATTTAGAATTCGTACCCAATTCAACATAGTTTCCAGATGATTTAATCAACGCAAAGCCGTCTTTCAGTTTAGCATCCGAGCAATCATCCTTGGAAGAACAAACCAAAGAACTTCCCATATTCGTCTGCGTCGGAGAATCGTCCGAGCAAGACACCATCAAAGCCAGGGCGGCAACCATGGCTCCCCAAATCATACTTTCTGTTTTATAGACGAACTTCATATTCATTCTCCTAACGTTGAAAGTAAAGAATCCAACCGATGCGTAAACTGCTTTGCGCCCAAAGTACTCAAGTGATCAACATTATACGCCATTTCATCCGTGTAATCATGATTACCAAATTTATTTTCATCAAAAAATACAACATCAAGACTTTTAACCGTATCCAAGACATTGTAGGCAACGCTTCTTCTTGGTCCATAGACACCAAACGCTCCAGTTTTGCTATACGCAGGATCCTGAGGCATAACCGTTACAACAACCTTGATATTCCTTGCACGAGCTGTCGCTACAATCTGCTTGAAGGTGTTAAAGTTTTCTAAATAAACCGGAAAATCAAAATTTTGTTCAGTCGTATCCCTAATAAAAACTGGTGGTCCCCATTCTATAGTCGGCAACAAGAAATCATCCAAATTGTACGGATGCATCAAAGCTGTTTCCGGACGTGGAGTCACCTTTAGTGCATCGATAAAATGGTCAGGCAAGCCATCAACCCAGAACTTATGGTTTTCGTCATATTTGAAGCCCGGAACTTTGTCATAAATAGCATCAGTCCACGTAGCAAAACCAGGATACCATAAAAAGTCCGGGGACATTTCAATCACTAAAACCTTTAAATTTTTGAGATGATTCATTACATAGTTCGTAAATAGATAATTTATTCCGGTCATCTGCGCATTGGAGAAAGACATATTCAACAAATTATAAGAAGTAATTTCCTTATCGTAGAGCCCAAACATAGTCCTTGACGAACCAAGCGCTACTGCAGTAATCTTGTCTCGATTTTCCCAGAACCGCTCCATTTTTACGCGAAGCTCTAGCGCACTGTAGTAAGCACTGGGAGTGTAATAGATGCCCGCACTATCCGTATCAAGATTTTCACTATTGAAATTAATTCTTGAATGCCAAAGACACGGATGCCAAAGTTCATCGCCTTCCGCTATTGCATTCACCGTTCCCTTTGTCAAATCGATCAGTACAATTTTTTGATGAGCACCGTTCAAATTCACAAGCGATGCTACTGCAAAATTTGAACCGCCCAGCACCCATTCCGTATGGTCAAACGTATAGCCTTGCGGAGCCGCAATACTTTGGATAAGTTCACCTTTTGCATTCATGACCAAAAGACGTTCGTGAGTACGGTAAGATTGCCCCACAAATGCAGCTCCGGTCTTTCCGCCAAAATCAAGAAACAGCGTACGTTTACTACCATCATTGGCAAGGGAAACATTGCAAGCCTGTTCGCCACCATACCACACGGTATCGTGTACATTGGCAAGAACATTTCCGCTATCGGCAAGACGTACACGCAAAAGCCTTGCACCCGTTACGGCAAGAGTTCCATCATCACTCACCCCGCCATGATATGCGCCATCGAACAACTTTTGCGGAGTTGCAAATTTTCCATTGGAAAAAGAGACTTGCCATGTACTCATCTCTGCAAACGAAGCATTGTCCTTATTATTAGCAGCGCTTGATACATAAACTATGACGGTATCGCCATTTTCCAGAACGCGCCAACGTGGAATCGCAGCATTTTCAACATCCAGTTTAACAAGCCCAGATCCCGTTTCATCAAGATTTCGCACATAAACGCTAGACTTTCCCGAAACACCTTCAGTTCCTGTACAGAAAGCCACTCGCTTTCCATCCGGCGAAATGTCTGGGTGATAAGCCCGCAAGGAATCCTTGATTTCCACTATCGAGTTAAGCCCCAGTCCAAAATCGATATAGGACAAATGACCTGTAACATCGTCACGGAATACAAGTTTGTTTTCAAACGTGCCTGTCAAATGTTTTAGTTCATAAGTTTCCGTTGAAACATTTATCACTGATTCCTTGGCAGTACCGCTCTCATCAAGCCATGTAGCTTTTGGAATAGCCCCAAACGCCAAGCGGAATCCAAGATAATCCCCTTTCGTCGAAGACGTTATCGTATAAATATCGCCACGAGTATAAGTATTTATCATCAAGATTTCATTTCTGAAACTTCCCCCCTTCACAACGCGTTCACCAAGGCTTCCGCCATCGGATCCCCCCACAAAATTCGTTAGCGGTTCCGTTCTAAAATAGGTCAACCAGTCATTCACCCATTCTACAGCGTTTCCCGCCATATCGTAAACACCAAAGCCATTAGCAGGCAACTTCATTACATCATGAATTTCATGTCCTGAATTTTCGCTATTCCAGCCATATTCAGGATTCCAACCTTGGCTTGCGACATAGACCCATTCGGCCTCCGTCGGTAGGCGGTAACCATTCACATTTTCATGGAAAGCAAAACCGACTAGTTCATTGCAACTGCCCGATTCACTAAACGAGGCACTTTTGTACGTATAAACGGTATCGAGATTTTCGGCCTTGCTCTTGGCGTTCGCGTAAAGCACGGCATCAAAAAACGTTACGTTAGTCACAGGAATGCTATCACTGCATTTTCCGTCGCATTCACCACCAAATTTTTCACGCAAAGCATTGTACTCGCCACGCGTCACCTCATGTTCGGCGATATAAAAATCATATGTAAACTTGACTTCCATTTTTGGAGTTTCACTCTTACGCACCCCTTTTTCATCCGTACCCAAATACGTCGATTTTCCTTTAGCATTGATGAGAACAAAGCCTTCATGATTTTTAGAAGACGAAGAAATCTCTGCAGCAGAAGAAGACATTATAGAAGAAGAAGATTGTGCAGATGAATATAATTGATTAAACGGAAATTCGTCATTTTCGGAACATGAGATTCCAATGGTTGCAGATAAAAAAAATACTGCAAACCAAAACCAATTTTTCAAAGCACCACTTCTCATTTTTTCTTCTCCCAAGACAACAAGAGATCATTCAAATGAGAAGTCAAAATAACACTACCACCAGAACAAAGATGATCTTCATCTACGGCCATCGAATTCGAATAGTTGTGTTTTCCCATCTTGTTTTCATCCATCAACACAAAATTCGGGTACTTTTTATTCAAAGCCTTAAGTTCATCAATTAGTTTTTTTGCAGTACTGCGACGAAGTCCATAACGGCCAAACACCCCCGTTTTCGCATACGCCGGACTTTGCGGGAAAATAAGTCCGACTACACGAATATCGCGTTTTGCCGCCTCTTTGATAATCGAAATAAGTGCAGCCTTGCTATCGTCAATCAAATTTTTATGTTCATCTAAATACATGCTGTCCTGTTCAATTTCAGGTTCATCACGCCACGAATGGCAGACTGTATTGGTATAACGACCTCGGTCTTTCAAGTAACAGGATTCATCCGAAGAACCCACTGAATTTTCCGTATATTCCAACAATCCATCAGGGTATCCATCTTTCCAGTAATCATGATTGGCATCATACACATAGCCTGGATAATTGTCAAAATCCGTATAGAAGAAGTTGTCTCCATCAGGGCCATCTATTTTGTGCCAAAAATCGATATCAAGGGAAACTACCAGATATTTCAATTTTTTCATGTGATTGAAAATATAACGGTCTAAAAAGTCTCTTGACGTGTAAATCGAATTAGGAGTTTGTCCAAAATTCACGGCAAAGAACTGTTCATCCAATTCGCTTGGGCTCACACCGAACATCGGCCTAGACGAGCCCAAAATAGCGACATTGGCAGAATCACGGTACTTCCAAAGGAGTTCCATCTTAAACCGCATAATGACGGACTCCCATTTATCCGACGGATTCAAATAAATACCCGCACTATCGGGGTCAAGTGCAGCGGTTTTAGGTACAACGAAATTTTTATGCCAAAGACTCGGGTGCCAAAGTTCATCGCCATTTACCAAATCCAGAACAGAGCCATCCTTCACATTCACCAGGACAATTTTTAAATGCGCTCCACTCGCGTTCGTGAGCGTGGCGACAATAAAGCCTCCCTGAGGATCCCCAACTTGATTCAACGCCCATTCCGAATGGTCAAAAGCATAACCGTCCGGGGCCGCGATAGACTTGATTAGACGCCCCATACTATCGGCAATCAACAAACGTTCATGCGTCGCATAGCTTTTACCCACAAATTTTGCACCAGTCTTTCCGCCAAAATCGAGGAACGCCACACGTTTCGTACCGTCTTGAGCAAGAGACACGTTACAAGCCTGCTCGCCATTGTACCATACCGTATCGTAGCCACCTGCAAGCGTTCCGCCAGGACTGGCGACACGAGCCCTCAACAAGCGAGCACCAGTCACAGCAAGCCTATTGTCATCCGAAACGCCACCGTGATACGCCCCATCGAAAAGTTTTTTGGGAGTGCCAAAGCGCCCCCGGGCATACTTCACCTGCCACGTACTCTTGGATTTAAACGAAGACGCGTCCTTATTGTTCCCAGCATCGGACACATAAACAATTACCGTGTCTCCATTATCAAGTACACGCCACCGAGGAATCGAGGCGTTCCCCTTGATGTTCAGTTTAATGGGTTTTGTGGAACTCACAGAAAGCGGACGAATATAAACGGACGATTTTCCAGAAACGCCCTCCATTCCTGTGCAGTAGGCCACCAGTCTTCCATCAGGAGAAATATCTGGGTGATACAAATCGAGAGAATCCGCAAGTTCTGTCACGAACAAAGTTCCATTTACATAATCAACATACGCCAAGTTTCCCGAAACGTCATTGCGGAAAACTAATTTTGTACGGTACGTCCCGATATTTTCCTTGACCACAGAAGCACTTGCCATCGGAATGATTCTGCTACCGCGCACCTTCCCGTCACGGCCCATCCAAACCGCATCCGGGATTTTGCCAAAAGCAATGCGAAATCCCAAATAATCGGACTTGGTCGAAGATGTCACAATATAGACATCACCACGATTATAAGGCTTGATTGCAGAAGGTTCGTTGCGGTAACAGCCACCCTTGATAACACGTTCACCTTGAACACCACCATCCGGAGCACCAACATAATTCGTAATGGTCGTATCCTTATAGTAACCTAGCCAATCCGAAACCCACTCCTTGACATTTCCGCCCATATCGCAAAAATCACCGCGAAGCCTAGCATATGAACAAACGTTTTTCGGTTCAAAACCGGAATTTATAGCGTTCCATTCTCCGGACGGATTCCATTCCCTATCTGCGGCCATCATCCATTCCGCTTCGGTCGGCATGCGATACGCATCCACTTCAGGATGAAAAACAAGCCCTTCCATCGAAATGCAATTCCCAGAAGCATCGAAATTCAACGACGAATAAGAATAAGCGGTATCGTACCCTTCACGCTTGCTGCGTTCATTGGCAAATAAGACGACATCGAAATATGTCACCTTCGTCACCGGCAACAAATCCGAATTCTTCCCCTTGCATCGTTCGTCAAAAGTGGTTCCCATGACACTTTTGAATTCGGCACAGGTGACCTCGTGCTTGCCCAACGAAAAATCATAATTCAGGGCTGCACGCAATTGCGGGCGTTCATTTGCTTTGGCCGCAGCAAGATACGTCCCCAAAAAAACAAGTGCACCGCCACTTGAATTCTTGATTTTCGAAGCCTTGATAAGGACAAGTCCATCATGGGAACTATCCATTTCAACCGGAGCATTTAACCAAACATGGTCTCCAAAAAAAGTATCGCATCCGGAAACAAAGAAAAAAAACGATACTAAAAAAAGTACCTTGGCCAAAAGGCAAGAACGATTCCAACACTTGGACTTAAACATTTCTCCTTAAAAATAGTTTTTTAAAGGAGAAAAAGCCAACAAGAAATGCGCTTGGAAACCCATTAAGAAGCCGTAAAAACTGTGATATAACAAAAAAATCACATTGAATCAGGTAAACGACTTTTTGCAATCAACTGATTGGCCCGAATCCCCGGATAATTTGGGAAAAATTCTTCGGCCATCCGGTACCAGGTAAGCGCTCGACGCAGGTCATTTTCAAGGTACAAGTTGCCAATGTCAAAAGCGGCAAGCCCAATGAACTCTTGAGGTTCTAGCGGTCGAAACTCCAGCCCGGTCCAGTTTCCATTTTTATACTTTTCGCGATATTCCGCGTCCGTGTAAGAAAAACCTCGACGGTTAGGTTCCAAATTCGTAGATCCGTTCGCGGAATTGTAGCGCAAAAAAACATGCCCCGGCAACAAGAAGGCATCAAGTTGCAAATCGCGTGATTCCGCCACCATAAGCGCTAGCCACGAAAGTCCCATGCAGCCCGATTTTCGATTTTCAAGAACGCGTAACGGGAGCACGGCATCTTTTGTAACCGAAGCCTCGCCTGCCCCGGCAAATTCGATGTTCCAAAATTTCCACAACAAACTCTTAAGGGAATTTAAAGTATCATGAGTCGCCGCAATGCTGCTATCAAAGTACGCAAGGCCTTCGTGCCAGTCTCGGATAGAATCAAGGCAAGAAGGCGAACGTTCTTCGAAAGCGCATGCCATCGCACGATAGCTCATTTTTTCGGGACGCCCACTCCAAAGAATCAGCGAAAGCGCAACAGCAAAAGCAACAATTAACGCCGGCCAGAAGAGTTTAGACGAAAGACGAGAGACGAAAGACAATAGATTATTACTCTTTTGCATATTCAAACCATCTCTAGTCTTTCGTCTGTAGCGAGCATCGCGAGCGTTCTTTCGTCTAGATACCGTCCCATTCCATCGGGCTTTGCCAGAAGTCGCGAGCGGTCATCATGTAAATCACGAGGCGTTTGCTCTGCATGTCCTTTTTCATTTTCTTCAAGCGGCTGCGAACGCCTGGGCCACCGCCCCAGCTCGTAAGCACTTGCACGTCAAGCCCCGTCGCATAAGCAAGCAAAGAGCCCGGACCACCGCTCTTCTGATCCACAGATTCAAACACGCCCGTAAAGGAATCACCCATCAAAAGAATCGGAGCATTTTTGCCGCCCTTGTAAGCCTTATCGCCCTTGTAGATTTTCATACCCGCAAGCGTATCGGCGGCATACTTGGACTTTTCCTTATCCGGCAAATGAGCAACGAGATCGCCTTCGCGGAGTACGACCGTATCCTTCATCAAAAGGCTACCCGGTTGCGGATTCGCGTCCGCATACCAACTGTACTGCGTCACGCGGGAAGCAAGCTGTTCCATCGCGGCAAGCATGCCCGGCAACGCCCAGTGCGTATCGTAACGCTGGTAACTATAGTGTGGCGGTTCATCACCACTGCGAGCCGCCATCAAAGAGGGGTAAAGGTCTAGCACATCAATGCCAGCCGCAAGCATTTCACGGATAAATTCACGACCGTTTACGTTTACGCACAAATCCGCAGGCGTTCCCTTCACAAGTTTATCCGCATAGATTTCTTCTTTCACAGGAATCGGCACGACCAAGAGCTGAACGTTCATCGAATCCAGATACTGCTTGAGTTCGACCATTCGCGGAAGCGGGTTGTGGAGGCTATCCTGACCGCTAATTTTTTCTGCAATGAGGTAATTCGCATTACGGCGGAACCAAAGCATTCCGTCTTCGGCCCACGCATTTTGCTCTTTCGGGAGTTTCGAAAGTTTTTTCTTCAACGCATCGCGGAACTTCTTTGTCGCAGGCGTTGCAGGGCAGCTATTTTCAAGAGACGCAAGCGTTTCGAGACGCGCATAAGAACTCGTATCAAGCGTACGGTTCACAGGCACAACTTCGCCAGCTGCAGCAAGAGAATCAGCAACAGCGGCGGCACGGAGCTGTTCATCCGTCAAGCGGAAAGCCGGGACTTCAAAAGCGACCCACATGGGCTTTCCCATCGGGTTTCCACGCATCACTGCAAACGGACGATTCGCACTAGAATTCTCCCAAATCGCCCCCGGAGTATGTTGTTCCAAATCCGTATTCAGTGTCGGGTACCAGTAAGACGAAAGCGTCCGCGCCCAGTTCATGGCCTCATCGCCATTCATTTCAGCGGTCAAGTAGTAATTCAAGACCTCTGCAGATTCGCCGCCAGAGACGACCTTGAGTTTACCATAGAACGGAGCCCGGTTCGTCCAAATCGCAGGCATAACTTCAACCCACCATTCCACCTTCCCCTGATTTTCGCCCTTTCCGGGAACGCCCCACAAGCGGTTCACCGTCTGGAACGCGCGGAAAACTTCGGGTTCATCCCACTTCACAGCTTCAATTTCATTCAACGATTTTGTGAACTGTTCATCACCAGTCTGCGCATAAAGAATCTTCGAAAACGGTTCCCAGGCGATTGGCGTTACACCGGCAACACAATCCGGTTCGTATTCCGAAATAGAATCGAGCATCGGGAACGGGTAATCCGCAAGTTTTGCGTTCGCCATTTTGCCTGTATAATTTTCAGGCTTTTCGTCCATACCCGCCATACGGATCGGATTCGAAAAATACGCCGCGAAATCAAGGGCCGCAAGCGTCGGTTTTTCAACGACACGCACCTGCTTATCAAAATCAAGCACGCGCAATTCAAAAACCGTCACAGGAGCCGCATAAGCCGAAGGCAAATTCGGCGGCGGGACAGATTCCACCTCGGTAGAAGCCTCAACAGAAGGCTTCTCGGACGTAGAAGCACAAGATGTAATGCCAAGCACGCCTGCGGCAAACCCCGCAAAGCACAAAAAAGGAATAGAGATATTTTTCATTTTCACAAAAGGAATTATAATAAATGTTTGGTTATTATTTTTTGGACATCAGTCAATAGTCATTGGTTATTGGTCTTTAGTTATTAGCTATTGGCCCTAGACCATTGACTATTGATTATTAACCATCGCCTAATGCTCGCACATTTTCTAAATTATACTCGTAATAAACAAGGAGTTTCTATGCCTTCTACAGGTGAACACAATAAATGGATTGCGCTAGCCCTTTGCATCCTTCTCGGTTACTTGGGACTGCACCGTTTTTACGAAGGTAAAATTTGGACAGGAATCCTATGGCTTTGCACCGCAGGGTTATTTGGCGTAGGAGTTGTCGTTGACGCCATCCTGATCGTCATGAAACCAGAACATTACTAATTAGACATTAGGTTTTAGGGATTAGGAATTATAGTCACGACTAAACCACCTAACAAACTTAAAACCTAAACTTATATTCCACAAGACAATCCTAAGACCTATCACCTATTACCTACCACCTAATAATGAAACGCTTATTTGTTATTGCGACTGGCAGTGCCGGAAAAATCAGAGACTTTGCGCATATTCTCGGCACCGACCATTACGAATTCAAGACTTTGAAAGATATCGGTTTTGACGAAGACATCATCGAAGACGGCAATACATTTGCCGAAAACGCCATCATCAAATCCAACACGACGGCACAGTGGCTCGCCAAACGCAACATCGAAGCGACCGTTCTCGCCGACGATTCCGGCCTTGAAGTTTTCGCTTTGAACGGCGAACCGGGCATTTACAGTGCCCGCTACTGCGGCAAACATGGCGATGACGACGCGAACAACGTCAAGTTAATGCAAAAACTCGAAGGGATTGAAGACCGCAAGGCCCGTTACTTCTGTGCACTTTCGTACCAAACCGTCACGAAGAACGAACAAGGTGAATTTGTCATCAGCGAGCCCATCATTTTCGAAGGCGAATGCCGTGGCGAAATAAACCACGCCCCCGTTGGCGACATGGGCTTCGGTTACGATCCGCTATTCGTCCCCGATGGTGAAACCAGAACGTTTGCACAGATGGAACTCGAAGAAAAGAAACGCATTAGCCATCGCGGGAACGCCATTCGAGCGCTCAAAAAAACGCTTGGGAAATAAGGGGAATCATCCACCAAAAAGCCGATTCGTACCAAAGAATATGTTTTTAACTGTTATGTGCGACATAAATAAATAACTTAGGGATGTAATGGTATTCGTCGAGAAAATAGAAGCGTCGGCCAAGGATGGGGAGGGTGCAGGGAGGGGCCCGTGCGGCCTTCGCAACTCTGAGCTGGGGCCCCGCCCGCGTGACGTACTTTTTTGACATTCAAAACAAGCCTTCTGCAAGAAATCTAATATAAGCCATGCTAAAAATTCTATTCGCTCCGCTACAAGGTTACACGACGGGCATTTATCGCAAAGCCCATGCGGAAATCTTTGGCGGAGTCGATGCATATTACGCACCATTCTTGCGCATAGAAAATGGGAAGCCACGCGAAAAAGACCTGCGGGATTTAGAAACCTCGAATACGCAACATCCCAATTCAGAAGAGCAGACCTGCGCAAAAACCGTACCGCAAATTATCGCAAATAGCGTCGATGAATTCAAGGTTCTCACAAGTGCATTAATTGCCAAAGGCCACACGGAAATCGACTTCAACATGGGTTGCCCATTCCCGATGCAAGTCAATCGCCATCGCGGTTCCGGACTGTTAAGCGACACGCAAACAGTCCAAGCAATCATGGACGAAATCAAAAAATTGTCTCACGCCGCAGACGGAACTGCGCCGCTAAAATTTTCCGTCAAGATGCGACTCGGACAAAACTCCCCTGACGAAGCATTTGCACTACTCCCTATTTTAAACGAAGCACCGCTCGCGCAAATCACGCTCCACCCGCGGCTTGGCAAGCAACAATACAAAGGCGCTATAGATTTCAATTCGTTCGAAAAATTTTATAGCGAATGTATCCATCCGCTTGTTTATAACGGAGACATCACAAGCGTTTCGCAAATCTGCGAAATGGAAAAGCGCTACCCAAAACTCACCGGCATCATGATTGGACGCGGATTGCTCGCCCGACCAAGCCTCGCGACGGAATACAAAACTCAAAGCGAAACCGATTTTACAAACAAGCTCCTCCAAATGCACCAAATCATTTTCGAGCACGCTTGTAAAACGTACCAAGGTGACAGCCAAATTCTTTCGCATGTCCAGAGTTTCTGGGAATATCTGGGACCCAACATTCCCAAGAAAATTTTCAAGAAAATCAAGAAAGCTGGTAAACTCAGCGAATACCAAGAAGCAATTATAGAGTTGAGGGGGCTATCGTGAACAGCGTCTATATCGAAATCACGAACGTTTGCAATTTGCATTGCAGCTTTTGCCCTTGCGGAACAGCGGCAGGCAATGAAACCGCGGCAGGCAATCCGTCAATTTCTGCGAATCGTACGTTCATGGATTCGAAACTCTTTGACGCCTGTATCGCAGGGGCACAAGAAATCGAAGCCACAAACGTCTATTTTCACGTCCTTGGCGAACCCACGCTCCATCCTGGCTTTGCACATTACGTCAAAAAGTTAGAACAAACTCCCTTAAAGCTTACACTTACGACAAACGGCACCACCATCGAACGTACAGGTCGCCAAATTCTCGCGAGCCCCGCCGTCCGTCAAGTCAATTTTTCAACACACGCATACGCCGAACTCCCCCGCGAAACAGCAGAGCGATATCTGCAAAACGTCCTAGATTTTTGCAGTCTCGCGATTGTCGAACGCCCGGACCTCTATATCAATTTACGACTCTGGAACATCGGTGCCGAAGAAGCCTCTCCGTGGAATAGCTACATGCTCAAGCGCATCCATGAAACATTCGGCGTTGATGTCACGCCTGGGCACTTTTGCAGCCGCCACAAAAGCTTCAATATCTCCGGTCGCCTCTATCTGCACGAAGACACAAGATTTGAATGGCCCAGTTCAGGCGAGAGCAGTTCGACTAATTCGACAGGCTCATCAACCGGCTCACTGAGCTTGAGTCATCCTGAGCAAAGCATCGATAGATGCGACGTCGAAGGATCTAACAGCAAAATCGTTGTTGGCACGTGCCGCGCTTTAGACACCCATGTCGCGATTCTCCATGACGGCCGCGTTGTCGCCTGTTGCCTCGACCATAGCGGACAAATTACACTCGGCCACATCGGTGAACAAAGCCTTGCAGAAATCATCAACAGTCCAATGGCGCAAAATATAAAAGACGGCTTCGCACAGCACGAACTACGCCACCCCTTCTGCCAAACTTGCAATTTTTGCAAACGGTTTAAATAACTTTTTAACCGAAATCTCTTTTTAACGGCATTATCGCATATTTATATTCTTTTTCTCCAGTAAAAAAGAATTATATATATTTCTTGAACAAAAGAAATAAGGCAAAATTTTTACTTCAAATTAAAGAATTCACATGTCGAAACAGTCTATAGAAATGAGTAACCTATACGAGCATGATATTAACGCATACAACCTTGAGGGCTTCCAGCCCCAGATTGTCGATGCCGATTATCTGAAAAAGCTCGGAGTTACAATCGAACCTTCTGAAGAAACACTGCAAGGGCTCATCCGCGGGTCCAAAATGTTCAAGAAGCGTCTGGAAGAACACTGCGTCATTCCTAAGTCCGTGCTTTACTTGGAAGATTGCGATCCCGATAAAGTGGAAACAGAAATCCACAACTACACCGGACGCTGCCCGACACTGACCTTCGAAATCAACCCCATCAAGGGCTGTCATTTGGGATGCCAGTACTGTCTGGTAACCGACGGCGTGCATGAACAGAAACTCGTGGCTTACGAAAACTACCACCTTTACGTGCGCAAGCTCTTGGAAGAGATGAACGGAGCATGCAGCGAAAACCCAAACGCCGTTACGCCAGAAGACATCAAGGAACGCAGCCAACTGCTGCAAGAATTGGCAAAGGCTATCGTCGAAGCTCCGGAAAAGAAAAAGGAAATCGAAAAGAAGATTGTCGAGCTGAGCCGTGGCAAGAACTGGAACCATTACTACTACTTCTCTCCCAAAACCGAAGCGTTGCAGGAGCCGACGCTTTATACAGGCATCGCTCACCGCATTTTACGAGAATTCATCGCCCACTTCAAGAAATACCCCAACTCCAACGCCCGCCTCTTCATCGCATCGAAAGCCGGCACCAAACACCTCATGGTGGAAAACGAAGGCGAAACCATTCTCGACCTCTTCGAGCAACTGAAAGACAAAATGCAGTTCAACACTTCCGTGAGCATCATGCCCACCGCCTTTAGAAACCTTTTGGAGCCCTTCGCCGCCCCGATCGAAGAACGTCTCGGCGCCGTGCAGATGTGTCAGGAACGAGGCATTCTCGCCAACTCTGCATTGGTGCAACCCATCGTCGTCCCCTACCTCACCGACGAGCGTATCAAGGAATTTTTCGACATGCTCCACGCCGCAGGCATCGTGAATTACAAGCCCGAATTCCTCACAGCCTGCATGGAGAACTTGGCCCAGCTGGGACAATGGCTTGGACACTTCGACAAGACGATGGAACGCGACCTCTACATGGACTATATCAGCCCGAAGAACGCCGACCATCGCAAGCAGCGCGGACGTACAGCCCCCAACCGAGCACTTTCGATTGAAAACATCCAGCGTCTGATGAAATATACCGAAACCATCGGCATGTCCACCAGCATTTGCTTCTGGGTTCGCAGCCAGCTGAACGTACCCACTAGCATCATCCCCATCATCAACCATAACGGATTCCAGTGCCTTGGTTATCAGTCGAAACTCTTTAGAAGTGAAAAGTAAAGTATGAAAAGTAAAGAACTTTCGTGTCAAGAAGTCTGTTTTCAGTTATTTGCTGACAAAACAGACTACTACCATCGCTGGTATCACGCCAAACCAATGCTGATAACATCGGAACGTCGCGACGAATTACGACGTATGCAGGCTTTGCTCTATAAATGCATCGCCTACATGGCGGAGCACTACCGTAAATGGGTACCGGAATACATGCCCTTAAATGAAAAGGTGATGGAAATTTTGAATCGCCAAAGCTGCTACCCGTTCCGTGCAGGGGCCTACAGGCCCGACTACCTTATCAGCGAAGAAGGCAAGCTGCTGTTGGTTGAAATTACCAGCCGTTTCTTTGGGCATGGAATCTGGTTCAGCTATCCCTCGGTGATCAAGGCCGAGCAATTCATGGCAACCCATCCCGACACTTCTTGGGAAAATCGGTACAATGAATTGATGACCTATATGCGCGATGCCATCCCAGCAAAAAGCCCCATTTACGTGCTGAAGAGCAGCGACCGGACGAGCGAAATCGCCCTTTACAAAAAATTCTATGAGTACTACGGACATGAAGTGACCGTCTATGAAGCCAACGAGGTCGAAGAGCATATAGACAAATGGAGTCACGACGCCGTAGTATTCAGCGCTCTCAATCAAGAGGACATTCTGTCCTTCAAGATGGAAACGTTGCAAGCCATGATAGACGTGCGTATGATCAATGACTTCCGCACTATCTTCCTTGCTCACGACAAACGCTTTTTGCACCTCATTTTCGTGGACGATTTCACACGGGAATGCCTCACGGAAGAAGAAACAAAATTTCTGCGTGAACACACCATCCCCACCTACATGTTCAGCAGTCATCCAGAAATATGGAAAGACGCCCTGACGCATAAGGACCAATACATCCTCAAGCCTTACGACTTGGGCAAAAGCGTTGGACTGTATGCCGGCGTGATGACCGACGATGAAACATGGAAAAACAGCCTCAAAGCAAGCGAGAAGGGTGGATTCATTTTGCAACCATTCATCAAGCAGCGGACTTACCCATGTGAATGGGAAGGCAAGCATTATGACGATTACGTCTGTGGCATGATGCTATGCATGGACGACCGCTATTTCGATAGTGGCATGATCCGCGCCAGCAGTGTTCCCGTAACAAATAAAGTAGATGACCGCAAGAAGAGCGTCATCCACAGTGACGACGAAAAACTGAAACAATACTGTAATGTGCTATAGCCGCACCATAGGGCTAAAATATGAACACAATTTTAAAGGTGGATGCCCGACAGTTCATTCCCTTTCGCAAGGGAAATGTTTTGCGCAACCATCAGGCAGATTTTCATCTCGATGACGCCTCCTTGCGTATTGATGTCGTCAGTGCATTTTGGCCATTCATGGCGGAAGTCACCCAAGCCATCCTTGAGCCTACAGCCTTTACCGAGATGCAATGGCTTAAACGCGTTGCAACCAGCATTGGTTTTCAAGAATTGGCCGAAGGGAAAACAGACTTGCTGATTGGGAATGACGGCAACGAAATTTTGAATCATCAGCTTGAACAAACAGGGCTCCCCATTGTCAAAGAAAAAATATGGACGGAACCCATCGCCATCCTGTTGAATAAAGACAATCCTGTAAACAACCTGACTATTTCCCAAATACAAGACATTTATTTTGGTCGCATCAGCAATTGGAGCGAACTGGGCGGAAAACAACAGCCCATTCACACCTATCAATTAGAACGTGGCAACGGCAGCCAAACGGCGTTTGAAAAATTCGTCAAAGGAAACAATATTGACGAGAATCATCATGAAATACACACCATGCCAGATATTATTGACGATGTGGCAAAGGACGTTTCCGGCATCTGCTATACATTTTGGTCATACTATACTCGCATGTATGCAAACACCCAGACACACATGATAGCTGTTGACGGAACTGCGGTGACCGACCCAAACTATCCATTAAAAGATGATCTGTATATGATATACCGCAAGGATCATCCCAATGAAAATCTGCATCGGCTGACTTCTTGGCTCAAATCAGCCAAAGGGCAAGAGCTCATAGCAGCATGTTACCAGCCAGAAAGAACCGTGGAGTGATGAACATGAAGATAGCCATCATGCAGCCGTACTTTTTTCCGTACATTGGCTATTGGCAGCTCATCCATGCTGTAGATGTGTTCGTTATTTACGACGATGGTAAATTTATTAAGGGTGGATGGATTGGTCGCAATCGAATACTTAATCAAGATAATCAACCGGAAATGATAGGCATCGACATTGTCGGAAAATCACCGAACCGTCTTATCAACGAACTACAGCGTCATATCTGTACACAACACATCAAACGAACAATACGTAAACTCTATTACAACTACCACAAGGCTCCCCACTACGCTGACGCAATGAGTGTCATCGAACCGATTCTTCTTGACGAGGAGCCCGACTTGGCGCGCTACCTAACCAAGCAAATCAAGAGTGTTGCCGCCTATTTGGGTATCAACACAGAATTTCACCAGTCATCAGAGGTCAGCAAAGAAGGGCTAAAACACGTTGAAGATAAAGTATTCCGTATCTGTCACCACTTCGGAATCACTAATTACATAAACCCTTCGGGAACTGGTATGCAATTATACGACAAGGCACACTGGAAAGAGGCTGGAGACATCAACCTCAGCTTTTTGCGTCGCAACGAAGACATCCGCTACAAGCAACGCTCTGACGAGTTCGTCCCTGACCTGAGCATCATCGACCTGATGATGTATTGTTCGCGTGACGAATTGCACGACATACTGAATCGCTATCACTTTTTATAAAGGCAAAAGATATTCTAGTTTTAACACATGAAAATCACGGTTCAAGATTTTACGGGTGTTTACACCGAACAGCCCTTCATGCAGGAACTGCGCAACGCAGCAAAGACGAGCAAAGATATTCGCTGGCTCGACTGCACGAAAATCGTCGGCACCGACTGCTACTGTGATGATGACGCCGTAAAGGCTATCAACGAATTAATCGACAGCGCCGAAACAACCGCGGGAATTCACTTTTTCGATAACGGCAATTACCATTACATGAGCAAACTCTGGACGGACAGAATCCAAGAACCGTTCACGCTCATCGTTTTCGACCATCATCCCGATATGCAACCGCCGCGATTCGGCGGGATTCTAAGCTGTGGTGGCTGGGTCTTAGAAGTTCTCGAAAACAATAAATTTGTTCAAAACGTCATTATCATCGGAGTCGCAGACCGCCTAGTCGAAGAAATTCAACAGGAATTCGCAGCGGCCTCGGACACCAGCGAAAACAAGACCAAAAACAGTCTGCTGCAAAAAATCACATTCATCCGCAAAAGCGAACTCGGAACCAATTCCGTTTCATCACTGCTTAATTCTCGACTGGAACCATCGACTTCGCCCTCACGGGCTTCGCTCAGGATGACTCATGCGTGTCACATCTCCATCGACAAAGACGCACTCGCCCCCGCCTACGCCGCAACCAACTGGGATCAAGGCTCGCTCACACTAGACGCGCTCAAAGAGTGCATCTCAACCCTCGCCGCAAACCACAAAATTCTTGGCATCGACATCTGCGGAGAACGCGCCCAAAACTTCGAAGGCGACGCAAACCACACCGTCCAAGAAGCGGATAGCCTCAATGACTCGCTTAATCGCGAACTAGTCGAGTTTTTAAACAATCTGTAAAAGTATCACTTCACTGCAATGAACTTGCGACGATCCACGCCAGGAGCCGTCATTCGCATCACGTAAATGCCTGCCGGGAGCCCGCGCGTCAACCACGCAACATCGCCATTTTTCGCAGATTCCACTTTTAGGCGACGCACTAATGTGCCCTTCGTATCGAAAAGGCTAACGCGATAAGTTTTCGGAGCCATCACGAACAACGTTTTTGCAATACTCGTTTTGGAAGAATCCTTCGCAGTCGTATCGCGGGCTGTCGTATCCTTTGCAGTCGTATCCGGCTTGGCGGCGGCTTTCACGAGCGTCACATCGAACTGGTCGATGTTCGGGCCATCGTTACCGCCAACTGTCGCAAATTTCACAGCGTTTTCACCTGCGGCAAGATTAATCAAGACCTCTGCAGAATCCCAAACAGTCCAGGCGCTTGTCGCTTTGAATTTTGTTATCGCCGTATCTAGGCCTGCACTCACAGCAAGTGAACGCTCCTCGCCCGAGCCATTTGTAAAATCGATACTCAGTTTGTACTGACCTGCAGTATCGACTTTGACTTTCACGACGACATCGCCGCCCTTGTCAAAATTCACGTAGCCGTCACCGTGGTAACCGGCGTTGCTATTTTCAGAAGCGCCGCCCGTGATTGCACCCTTTTCTGCTTGATATTGCTTATCCGGTGTCGGAGGAGGCGGCTCAACGTAATTAGCGTCGCATTCCGTTGGGCTCTTGAGCGTTGCGCCCGCATTCGCTTTCACGGCAGCTTCAACTTCGCTCGCCTTGAGCATAAAGCTTTCGTATTCATACGGCGGAGTAAAAGACGTTCCCGTTCCTCTCGTATTGCCCGAGCAGTTCGTAAAAATGTTGTCTATAACTTCGTTTACGCCCGTGCCGTTCGCATTGCCCGTATAAATCGGATTCGATTCGTTGATGAACACGTTCCTTTCGGTGCGCACTTTGCACATGTGGCCCGCCGAAACGCCAAGCACATCCGTGCCGTTCGTGATGCTTGCATTACCCGTAAGCAAGTTGTTGACCACATGGACATTTCCGTAACGGCAGCGCGGTTTACGTTGGTTCGCGGCTTGCCACCAGTTGAACATATAAGTCACGTTCAGCTTACCTTCGCTTTCAGGTTCGTCGTCAGAACTGCCGATGAGGTTCGAAAGGTTGTGTGAACTCTTTTTTTTGTAGCCAAAAATGCACCAAGTAAACGTAACGTTGTCGGCACCTTTGACAACATCGGCATTACCGTCTTGGCCATCCCAGAATTCGCAATGGTCAATCCAAATATTCTTGGAACCGTTATTTTCAATGGTGAGGTTGTCCCAAGCTTGGTCGGCATTGCTGCCCGGCCCCTGAATGACGATATTGCGGACGATAATATTAGACGCCTTGCTGATATGGATTGGCGCTTTAAGCACCGTTCCCGGCTTAAGCCCGATAATGGTCTTGTTGGAACCCGTGATATTCAAGCGGTCCCCTGTTCGCCCGCTCCACCCGCTACCAAGCGTTCCGTCAATGTAAATGACACGGGGCGAGGAATCCTTCGCGTATTTTTGCAAATCGTCAAAAGTTTTGACTGTAATGGGAGCCACGTTTCCGCCACCGGTTACCTCAAACGCCGTAGAGGTTCGGCCCGAACGAGTCGCCCAGCCAATCGGCTTGCACTGATCCACCGCCGCAGACGCACAAACGGCCAGTCCGCACAACACCGCTAAAATTCGATTCGAAACTTCAAACATCTCACCAACTTCCTTAATAATTTACCAAGATATAATCTATATTCCAAAAGCCGCTATAGAGCGCAATTTCGCATTTAATTTCTAGACATTTTGTCAAGAATTCCAATCAAATAAACGCACAGAAAAAGCCGTTTTCTTGCAAAAACGGCTAATTTTCTAGCAATGTCAAATTTTTTTACAAATACAATGCGTTGTTGTAAATATTGGCGATTCCTAGCTAGATTGCAGTCCAGCCACCATCGATACAAATCAACTGCCCCGTGCAGAAGCTCGATGCGTCGGACGCCAAGTAAATGGCGATACCGTCCAATTCACCGGGTTTGCCCAAACGCCCCGCCGGGCAGTAGGCCTTGATAAGGTCCATGAAGCCGGGGATTTCGAGAGAGCTTGCCGTCAGTTCAGTTTCGAACACAGCAGGACCGATAGCGTTCACGGTAATGTTGTACTTCGCCCATTCCACAGCCAGGTTCTTGGTCAAGTTCATCACACCACCCTTCGCCGAGGAGTAAGCACTGATGCCGCCGCCCGGGAAAATCACCCTGGAATGAATCGAGCCGATATTGATAATCTTGCCGTAGTTCTGGTCGATCATGACCTTGCCCACTGCCTTGCACATGTAATAGACGCCGCTCAGGTCAATATGGAGGTGACGTTCCCACTCTTCGTTGGACTGGTCCATGACCATCTTGTTGCAACCCATACCGGCGGAGTTGACGAGGATATCGATACGCCCGTAAGCAGCCATGACCTTCTCGACGGCCTTGGTGATGCTGTCGTAATCGCCCACGTCACAAGTAGCATACATCGCTTCGGTGCCGAATTCCTTTTGAATCGCGGCGACATTGTCCTTGAGGCGGTCCTCGCGCCTAGCAAACAGGGCTACCTTTGCTCCCTGACTTGCATACGCACGTGCAATTTGCAATCCAAGACCTGACGAAGCTCCCGTAACAACGGCGATCTTGTCCTTGATATCGAAATAGTTCTTCATTTTTTGACCTCCTCTGGGGTTGTTTCGTAAACAATATATATCCAAAAAGTAAGTTTAGAACAAGCAGAGCTTTTTTTTACAATTTTTTTTGAAAAAGTCTATAAAAACAAAAAAATCGCTTTTTTCAAGAAAAAGACCGAAAGGAAAAGAGGAATAATCGCAAAGATTAACCAAACTAAAGGGTGTTTCTCCCAAAGACTATCATTCTTCTTTATCGCGATTTTATCAATCAATAAAAAAGCAGCAGACACCAGAGAAAAACAAATAAAATAAATAATGTAATCTATTAAATCTAAATTTTCTCTTATAAAATTGAACGGGACAAAAAATCCCAGAATATGGCAAAATGAATCAAGAGCAAACAAACAAAATATCGTGATAACAGTCCCAAACAACAAAGGCTGTTCTTTCCATCGAATTTCAAAAAAATCACCAAGCGCAATACATTTACTTCGACAAAACATCGAAATAGCCAAAAGACACACTAAAAATAACGAAATATCATCCATAACAGTCTGTTTTAATCGCTCATTGAAGGCCACTGAATAACTAACGGCGTTTTATGAATAAATCTATTTAGAACAACTTCAATCCAAGTTGCTATACCTATGCACGGGCAAAACAACAAAAAGGTAGCATTATCCCAAACACCGCCATCAGACTGAATCATCCGAGGAAGCACATCTAAAACCAACCATGCAACTGGAACAAATAAGGAAAATAAGAAATAAACATTTAAAGACGAATTAAACCGCAATATTCGAGAGAAAATCCAAATAAAAAGCGAAAACCCCAAAAGCGGGAAAAACAAGCCATCACATTTAAAGTTCAAACCAATTACAATGGCTAGAGCTTCTAACGATGCGACAACGCTAAAAACGATAGATTTCATCATAACCCTAATATAAAAAATTGCTATAATTCCTTTCGGATTACAAATAACCAATAACTATTGACTAATAACTATGGATATTAACGAACTCGCACAACAGCACATTCTGAAGCAGCCGCTCTACGTGACCGGCAAACCCATCGCCTACACCGCTCGTGAATTCGGTCTCGACCCGAAAGACATCGACAAGCTCGCCAGCAACGAAAACCCGTTTGGCCCAAGCCCGAAGGGCATGGCCGAAGCTCGCAAGGCTTTGGAAGAAGTGAACCTCTATCCGGATGGCGGTTCTTACGACCTCATCGGAAAGATTGCTGAATTCCGCGGCGTGAACCGCGACCAGATTGCTGTGGGTAACGGCAGTAACGAACTCTTGGACATGATTGCCCAGGTGTTCCTCGGCCCCGGCACGGAAGCCGTCATGGGCAACCACAGCTTCGCTGTTTACAAGCTCGCCACGATGGCCATGAATGCCAAGATTGTTGAAGTCGATATGCCCGCTCCGGGATACAACTACAACCTCAAGGCCATGCGCGACGCCGTGAACGAAAAGACCCGCATCGTGTTCCTCGCGAACCCGAACAACCCGACCGGTTCTGACCTCACCGCCAAGGAAATTTTGGACTTCGCCGACAGCCTCCCGGAAACTTGCGTTCTCGTGATGGACGAAGCCTACACCGAATTTATCGAAGATACGCCGGAACTCGTTCCGGATTTCAACAGCCGCATCGCCGCTGGCAAGAACATCATCTGCTGCCGTACGTTCAGCAAGATCTACGGTCTCGCAGGTCTCCGCGTGGGCTACTGCATCACCCGTCCGGAAATCGTCGCCCTCATCAACCGCGTGCGTGAACCGTTCAACGTGAACAGCATCGCTCAGGCAGCAGCAATCGGCGCCATCGACGATCAGGAATACGTGAACAAGGTCCGCGAACTTAACAAGAAGGGTCTCGAACAGCTCAAGGCTGGTTTCAAAGAACTCGGTCTCGCCTATGTCGACAGCCACGCGAACTTCATCGCCGTCAGCGGTTTCAAGGATCCGATTGATGCGTTCAAGTTCCTGCAGTCCAAGGGCACCATCATCCGTCCGCAGCCTGCGATGGGTGACGTGCTCCGCATTACTGTCGGTACCGAAGCGCAGAACAAGAAATGCCTCGACAACATCAAGGCATATCTTAATAAATAAACATTGATCTTGTCATTCCCGCGAAAGCGGGAATCTCCCACCTTGTACAAAGAAGGAGGTGCCCGCTCGGAGGCGGGCATGACAATTCAAATGAGCTTCAATAACAAAAGCAATTGGAATAAACGCCCGCAAGCCGCGAAGGAAAAAACTCACGGCGTTGCCCGCGTGATATCCAAGCGAGGCTTTTGCAGCAGAAGCCAAGCCGAAAACCTGGTCCGCGAGGGTCATGTTTCTTTGCGTGGTAAAATCGTCCGCGATCCGGACACGCCCGCCTACGAAAGCGACGAAATCCTTGTGGACGGCACACCCGTCGAAACCGCCCAGAAGTTCTATTTCGCGATGAACAAGCCCCGCGGTATCGTCACCACCGCAAGCGACGAAAAGGGCCGCAAAACCGTGATGGACTTGTTCCACGAGCAATACGCCAAGATGTTCCCAGGCAAGCCCGTACCGCACATATCGCCGGTGGGCCGCCTCGACGCCGCCAGCGAAGGATTGTTGCTTTTTACGAACGACACGCAATGGGCGGACGCGTTGCTACAGACGAGAGAACGGGCGAAGCCCTACAGACGAGAGACGAGAGAATCGCACAATCCAAATGTCATCCTGAGTGGAACGATATACGAGACTAGGGGCTTCAGCCCCTTAGTGGAGTTAGGTTCGAAGGAGCAGGATCCAGTAAAGGTCCAGCGTACCAAAATCTACCGGGTGCAGGTGAGCGGCCACCCCACTGCCGACGACCTCGCGAAAATGGAAAAGGGTTTCAACGTTCCGCCACGCGTCTTCGGCGAACCCGAAGAATTCATGCACGCCGTCAGCGCGAAGTTCTACAGCGCAGGCGAAAAGAACTGCTGGCTAGAAATTACTTTGGACGAAGGCAAGAACCGCGAAATCCGTCGCATGCTAGCGCATCTCGGTTATGAAGTTTTGCGTCTTGTACGCATCAAGTTCTGTAATTACGAATTGGGCGATTTAAAACAAGGCGAAATTAAACAGCTCAACTCGCCGCGCCCATAGCCCCGCAGCGCTAAGCCAATCGCGGTTTTCCCGTCCAGCCCAGTTTTTCTCTAAGGGCGCCCACAAATCCCGTGTGACGCATGCGAATAAACGTCGTCACGAGTTTGCTTTCAGACAACATCACGTATTCATCCGGTTTCATTTCGAAATCAATACGCCCGTCAAAAACGAGGTCGAGCGAGCAATTCACGGCGGAAGCCATTCGCAATTTTTTGTCCGTCAGCGAAAGCACAAGCGGACGCACAGACAAACTGCTCGGAGCCACGGGCGTCAGCACCACTGCCGGCGTCGAGGGGTGAATAATCGGACCACCCGCCGCCAAGTTATAAGCCGTCGAGCCCGTCGGCGTCGAAACGAGAATAGAATCCGCCCAGTATTCCGTAAGGCAGGTATCATTGTAAGTGACATTCACGTTCACCATGCGTTCCGGAGCATGAGCGCGCACATGGACTTCATTCAGCACAGTCTGTTTGGCGATGCACTTTTTTCCATGATAAACAGCAGCCTCGATCATCATGCGGTCACGGGTCGCAAAGTCACCCGCAAGCAAACTATCAAGCGTTTTGGTCAAGCCTTCCACACGAGATTCCGCCAAGAATCCAACACGGCCCGCGTTCACACCCAAAATCGGGATATCATGGCCAAGTGCGATATGCGCCGCCGTAAGCACAGTGCCATCACCACCAATCGCAATCAGCAAATCCGTCTTTTGCAAAGCAGACTCTTTCACCACGCGAATCGGCTTTTTCACCAGTTCCTTCAAGGAATCCAGCGCACAGAACTTCACCTGCGGATGTTCAAGCGCCCAAGAAGTAATCTGCTTCAAGGCACATGCCAAGTCAGAACTTTTGTCCTTAAAGCCGACAATTCCAATGTTGCTGAAAGACTTATTCATTTTCATCCTCAAGTTTAACGTTCATTCAATGCATCACCTAATTCATGGATCCTATCACTGCGGCTTTCTTTGATAGCCAAGAAAGCGATTCCGGCTCGGAGGCCGGAATGACAGATTGGGCAAAATCATTCTGTCATTCTGGGTAAACATTTTATTCCTTCTTCTCGGTATTTTCAGCGACAAGCACGTTCTTCAACTTTTCGACAACGCCCGGGAACATCGCTTCGACCTTGTCCATATTATCGACAGGTTCGTCGTTCTGTAACGCAATCGACAAAACGTTCAAGGCAAGTCCCATCTGCGCCGAATCGCCACCGTCAAAATCGCTACCATTCACAATCGTTTCCAAGCCGCGAATCACAAGGCCATCGTCATACACGCCGACTTCGGCGCCCGTCTTGCGCAAGTTTATCGCCAAAAATTCATTCTTGGGGCGCATCTCCACGCGCACTTCCTTGGGCAATCGCAAAATCGTTTCGCCTTCAGCGTAGCAAGCAGCCACCGCTAATAGCGGGTATTCTTCAAGCGCGGTCGCAATCACATCTTCGCTAAAGCGGCGCCCCTGCAAACGCTTTCCAGATGCCAGCGGCTTGATTTCGACATCGCCAAAAACATCGCCATATTTTTCGCGACGACTAACAGTTTCGACATTAGCGCCCATGCGCTTGAGGCACGTCAAGGCACCCGCACGGCTACTGTTCAAATCTACGTTCAAAAGCTTGATGACGTTGTCCTTCGGCATGTTCCCGACTGTTGCCAAAACCGCAAACGCCGTCGCTTCCGTCGTATCGCCCGGCACATAGTATTCACGCGCCGTAATCACCTTCGTTTCCGAAAGTTCTGTGAACTGCGTGCGTTCGATTTTCTTGCCCTGCGCAATCATCAAACGGCGTTCGAATTCGCTCAACTGCTCCATGCCACGGCCTTCGTACTTTACCGCCGCACCAAAGTAAATGAGCATTTTAGTCCACTGGTCATGTACCGTAGACTTTTCTTCAAAATTCAAATATTCATTACGGATAAGCGCACGGAGCAAAAGCCTATTGCGCATCGCATACGAAACATTCCCGAGCGAATCCTTCTTGACGTTCAGTTCATCGCGCAAAAAATTAAAAACGAATTTCGCCGGTTCATCTTTCTGGACCTTGATTTTGAAATACCTCTGGAGCGTTTCCTTCGCCGTGTTCACACGGGCAATTCCAGCGTCATCCACTTCGGCTGCGAACGTATAAAGCTGTTCTTCGTCCTTGCTAGCAAGCGTCCACAATAAAACGTTATCCGCTTCATTAAATTTAATCGGGAGCATCGTTGGCACCGGGTACTGGAAACCCTTGCCATTCAAGACTAGCTGATGTCCCTGCAATTCGTATGTGAGCCCAAAATCTTTCAAAGCATCCGCATAGCGTTCACTGCCACTCGCCCACGCAAAATCTTCCAGCACAGTGCGCCCGTTTACCAAGAGCGCCATCACCAATGTCAAATTCATCCGTTCACGGTCGGGATTCATCAAGAATTCCATCGTCAATTCCTTAACAAATTATCGTCTTTCTTTAACTTCGTAATCTAAATAGCGCAATGTCTTTACGGCTCGTGCGGCTTCCTCTTCGGTCTTGAACGCAAGCAAGAGCGTACCCGCCACATTTTCGCGAACCTTCATGAGTTCTATATCGCGAATGTTGATGCCTTCTTCGGCAAGCGGCTGCATCACGCTCAACAGTGCACCCGGCTTATCCTTGAGCTGCACCGTAATCTCGTAGAACGAGGCAGTGTTATTGCGACCCGGAGCAAACAAGCTCGCACGGCCATCGTTACCCGCTTTGAAAATATCGGCAAGCGCCTGCGAATTGTCGGCAACAACGCTCTTTTCGTCATTTTCAAAATTGCCAGAAGCAGGCTTGCCATCCTTCACGACGTTGAGTCCGTTCATCGCAGCAATCGTCTTGTCGAGCCCGTCACGCACTTCGCAAAGCGCACGCGTCGTCTCGTCGCGGTTCGTCACTGCGATATCGTGCCACATTCCCCAGCCAGAAGCCGCAATGCGCGTCATATCGCGAAAAGCGCGCCCCGCAAAATGCTGGTAGTTGTGCTTGAGTAATCGCTCCGGCAAATTCCCGGCTAGCGTAGAACTGAGCATCTGCGGCATGTGACTCACCCACGCCATCGTGCGGTCGTGATGTTCCGGCGGGAACACCACTGGATTTGCACCCACAAAACGAATTATCTCCAGGAGCGGAGCATAGACCGATTCATCCGTCCCTTCCGGCGGGCAGACAAACCAATATGCATTTTCAAAAATTGCAGGATCGTTGTATTCGCAAGTACGCTTTTCGGAACCCGCCATCGGGTGGCTACCAACAAAACGGAACGGAGAGGGCAATCGCATGCCCGCCTTGCAAATTTCCACCTTCGTCGAACCGATATCGCTCACCAAAATTTCTCGGCCAGCAGCATTAGCACCCGCCCATGAAACCTTCCCCAGCGCATCAATCATCTTCAAAATATGGAGAATCGGCGCACAGAGCAAAATCAGGTCACTATCTTTCGCCCACTGTTCGGTCTCGTCGTATTCAAAAAAATCATCGGCAAGTTCAAGTTCACGAGCGCGCTTGAGCGTCGAAGGCGAACTCACCGCGCGGATGACCGTCGGGAGCTTAGCTTGTTTGATGGCTGCGGCAATCGAACTTGCCAAGAGGCCAAACCCCACCATCGTAATGCGGGCGACCATTATTCCTCCACCTTGCAAGTTTCTTCCATGATGACACGGAAAATATTCTTGAACGATTCCGGTGAAAGCGGGCCACCAGCCTTTGCAGCTTTCCCTGCAACAGCCTCCAAGACAGCATCTTCGCGAGTTTTGTCAGCCACAGGTAAACCCTTTTCTTTTTTGATTTTCCCGATTTCGACAGCGTAAGACGCCCTCTTGTTGAGGAGAGCAATCAGTTCATCGTTAAGTTCGTCAATGCGAATGCGCCATTCATTTATATCCATGTTGATGAATGTAGAAAAAAATAATGGCTTATCGCCTAAAGCCCCTTTTTATATCGCTGTTTTTAGTCACTAAAAAATTCTATATTTCGCACCGAACTTTTATCTTTGGAGCAAACATGAAAATAGCCGTAATGGGTGGTGCTGGGTATATCGGAAGCCATACAATTATTGAACTTTACAAAGCAGGCCACTCCGTCGTTGTCGTCGATAACCTTGTAAATTCCAGTAACGAATCCCTCCGCCGCGTGGGCGAACTTGTGGGAACCCCCATTCCATTCATAAACGCAGACGTCCGTGATGCCGTTGCAATGGACAAAATCTTTAGCGAAAACAAGTTTGACGCATGCATTCACTTTGCCGGACTCAAGGCCGTCGGCGAATCCGTGGCAAAGCCGCTCGAATACTACGAAAACAATATGAACGCGACATTCGTACTCCTCAACGCCATGAGGAACCACGGCTGCAAGAACATCATTTTTAGCTCTTCTGCCACCGTCTATGGTAACCCGGCTCAAATCCCGATTACCGAGGAATGCCCCAAAGGCCAATGCACAAATCCATACGGAAAAACAAAGTCCATGCTTGAAGAAGTGCTCATGGACGTGCAAAAGGCTGACCCTGAATGGAACGTGGTTTTGCTCCGCTACTTCAATCCGATTGGCGCACACCCGAGCGGACGCATCGGCGAAGACCCGAACGGCATTCCGAACAACTTAATGCCATACATAACGCAGACCGCAGTGGGACTCCGCAAGGAACTCGGCGTGTTCGGCAACGACTACGACACACCCGACGGCACCGGCGTTCGCGACTACATCCACGTTTGCGACCTCGCCGCAGGCCACGTGAGCGCACTCCAAGCCATCGAACGCAAATGCGGACTCGCCATTTACAACTTGGGCACAGGCCACGGCTACTCCGTGCTCGACGTTGTCAACGCTTTCGAAAAAGTGAACAACGTCAAGATCCCGTACAGCATCAAGCCGCGCCGTGCAGGCGACATCGCCACATGCTACTGCAATCCGCAAAAAGCATTCGACGAACTCGGCTGGAAGGCGAAGTACGGCATCGAAGAAATGTGCCGCGACTCCTGGAACTGGCAAAAAAACAACCCGAAGGGTTATAAAGGATAAATTTTTTCCCGCACATCACTCGTTTTACTCACTTTTATATATTTTTTAATCACTATGCAGATTACTAACGCTTCTCAACTTACTGGTGTTTTCCCCGCGTTGTTCACCCCGCTCAAGAACGACGATCCCAAGAACCTTCGCAACTCCATCGACTACAAGAAGATGGGACAGATGATCGACGACGTGATTGCTAACGGCGCAAGTGGCGTGCTCCCTGCCGTGACCACGGGTCAGAGTGCGACGGTTTCCCCGCAGCAACACCTCGATGTCATCAAGTTTACGCTCGACTACGTGGACGGCCGCGTGCCCGTAATTGCCGGTGCCGGTTCCAACTGCACCCGCGAATCCATCGAAATGATCGAGAACGTCCAGAAGATTGCCCCGGTGGCAGTCCTCTGCGTGACAGGCTATTACAACAACCCGCCGCAGGAAGGCCTCCTGAAGCACTACCGCACGCTCAGCAGCGAGACGGGTGCAAAGATCGTTATCTACAACGTTCCGGGCCGCACCTCCAGCTACGTGCATCCCGACACCCTGATCGAACTTGCCGAAGACAAGAACATCATCGGACTCAAGCAGGCCGTGGAATTCGGCTTTGGCGAAAAATTCCACGAAGACACGATGCGCGTGATCAAGGAAACGAAGGGCAAGGACTTCGCCGTGATGAGCGGTGAAGACGGCTTGTTCGCAGACCTTCTCGAAATGGGCGGCACGGGCCTTATCAGCGCTTCGGGCAACATCCCCGAGGCCACTAAGACGTTCGTCGAACTGTACAAGGCTTTCCAGGCCGGCGACAAGGACAAGGCGCACAATCTGCAGAAGGACGCACGCGACTTTATCGACATCACGTTCTGCCGCAAGAACCCGATTCCGCTCGGCACGCTGTTCAACAGTCCGCTGTTCCAGCCGCTCGTGAGCGTAAAGGACACGGCCAACGGTGCCGACGCCGTCGCCCGCATCATGAAGCTTATCGAAGAAAAGGCCCCGAGCCTCAAGAAATACCACGTCTAGGAGAATCACAATGGCTAAGAATCAAAAATCCGTTACTGATATAGTCTGCGAGCTCATCAAGAAGCAGAAGCTCCTCCCCATCCCGGTGCAGACATTGAACGAAGAAGCCGAAGCCTCTCGCTACTTCGGCGGCGACCTCAAGGAATTCTTGGCAGCAGCCAAGACTCTCGGCGCAAAGGGAATCTTCGTCGAAACGCTGTACCTCGAAGATGACGAATTCTACTACGACAGCGGCATCGATGACGAAGAATACCTCGCCATGAACGGTGCTGACGCCAGCTGCGCCTGTGGCTGCGGCGAAAACTGCGAATGCAAGAAGAACAAAAAATCCAAGAAAGCCAAGGACGACGACAAGGTCGATGGCGTTCTTCTGGAACCGGAAGACCTCGATGGTCTCGACCTCTCCCTCCTCCGTCCGGGTATCGCAAAGTTCCTCGACCGCATTGGCGAATGCTGCGGCGTACGCTTGACAGTCCCGGGTGTAGATCACCTCGAAGTCGAAATTTTTGCCGACTGGTACGACGAATTCGCCCAGCTCGTTGACGAAGCTTCCGAAATCATCGAAGAAGACCCGAACGGCGCCCTCGAAGAAGTCGAAGCCAAGTTCAAGGCTGCAGAAGCCGCCGCTGAAGCTGCGGAAAAGGACAACAGCGTCAAGAAGATTGCTGTTCATCCCCCGAAAAAGGCCGCTCGCGCTAAAGCAAAATAAAAAAGCCTTCTGAGCACTCGCTCTCGCAAAAGCGTGCAGTACATGTCACCCCGCACTTGTTGTTAGTTGCGGGGTCTTTTTTTGTGGGGTCTAATTTTTATCGACCACTACAAAAAAAACGTTCCCCCGCAAAGGAGGGAGCGCTTCCAAACTCTCTTGAAGAGAGAATTAATTTGTTTTTACTTCACGGCGATGCGCTGCATAAAGCTGCCACGCTTCACCAGATAAACGCCAGCCCCCTGGATGCGGGCCCTGACAGCAGCCTTGAGAGAAGCACCGGCAGCAACCTTGACCTTACCAAGGAACTTACCCTGCATATCGAACACCTGGTATGTTCCACCCAAATCATTCAGGCGAAGAGTCGATACCAATGCGGTCGTGCTATCATTACCCGGCGGAGTAATATCGCCGCCACCCGGCAAAGTGAACTTCACGTAGTCAACGTTCGTGTTGGCTGTAGCAATTGTAATGCGAAGCGTGTGCTTGCCAGCGGTAAGCGTGGCCTTGCCCTTGGCAAGTTCATAAGAATTCCAGTCTTCCGTGGTATTACCTTCGAACGGGAGAGAAACAAGAGCCTTGCCATCCAAGGAGAGTTCCACAGTACCGGAACCCGAGCCGTTGGCAACATTGGCTTCGATTTCATATTCACCGTCCTTAGCAACTTCCACAGTGTATTCGAGCCATTCATCGGCAGCGGTATAGCCGATAGCCTTGCCGTCACCAGCATTCACGATATCGACAGAAGAGTAGTCTTCGCCACGGTAGTTGTGGTCGCCATCGTCGCCCGAAGCGCCCTGAGCACCGTTGTATGTAACACCTTCATTACCTTCGTCAAAGTTTTCAGCCTCGACCGTTCCCGGAATCGCAGCCGCCGAACCCTTATAAGGCTTACGTTCGATATCCTTCGGCGGAATCACTTCGGAAGGTGTTCCCGCATCGGTCATATCAAAGTAAGAATAATCGACAGAACCCGTAGCATTGCCACCCGCTTCGGTCATGAGCATCACTTCAGTCACGCGGCCGAACTTAAGCGTAGCATCCTTCTTTCCTTGCTTCGATGTCGGAAGGTTCGCAGTCTGACCATGGAACAATTCATCCCATTTTTTGAAGTGGGCGGAAATATCGATGTGACCACACTGACGCGGCGTCGCACGGACACTGAAGAACTGCACGAACGTCGATGTACCCGTCTTGGAAGGTTCCTGGTCGCGCAAGAAGGCGTGGATGGTATATTTTGCGCCATCAACAGTAATTTCGCCAAACTTCGGGCCGATATAGGCTTCGCTCGGCTTGCTGTACCAGTCATCCACGATGTAGTATTCAATCTGCGGATTAACCGTCCAACCGTAAATACCAATGTAACCGTACTGAGCGTTACCGGTCTTCGTATATTTGTAATCGACCGTATAATACTTTGTCTTGTGATCGACGCCAGAACCATTGTCACCATAGCGGTAACCCACGCGAGCCAAGAAGTCCTGGTTATTGCTCCAGTTGGCCTTGAACGTACCGTTATCGAAGTAGCTCATGCTGTTGCTGCCACCCTGGGACCACTGTTCAAAGCCCCACGGCGTACCGTTGATAGAACCGGTCTGGTTGCCATTTACACGATGTTCGCTACCGCGAGCCTTGGTCATTTCGTCCTTGCAGGCATCGACTGCGAAAGCGCTGGAAACACAAAGCCCGAAGGCAAGTGCAAAGGTAGTCCTCAAAACACCACTTTTCATTTTTAGCTCCTCATAAAATATGGGTTTACACCCGTTTAATAGAAAATTAACTTTAGCCCCCCAATAAGGGAAGACTCATACAACATAAGCCGTTGTTGTGGATAGCAACACCTAAAATCCGCTACTACGAAAAAACGCTCCCCACTAGGGGAACGTTTTTCAAACAATTGGAACAAGAGAGATTATATCACCAACTATTTCACCGTAAAGCGTTGCATATAGTCGCCCTGCTTCACCATGTAGATGCCGGAGCTCTTGAAGTTGACCTTCAGGACTTCGTTCACAGAGGCGCCTGCATCAACCTTCACGTTGCCGAGATAGCGGCCCTGCATGTCGAACACCTGGATGTCGCCACTCTTGAGCTGCATTCTGGTGTTGAAGTGGATGGCGTCCGTGGAGCTGCTGCTGCGATGGTGGATACCATGAGAAGAGCTAGATCCCGGAGCGGAAGCGCTGGACTTCGGAGCTTCAGCGGAGCTAGATTCCGGAGCAGGAACTTCGAGAGGATGCTTGGCGTCAGTCATCTTGAAGTAGGTAACGTCGAACGAACCAGAACCGCCGCCGGCTTCGACAAGCACCTTGGCTTCGTACATCTTACCCATCTTCATGCCGAGAGATTCCCATTTCTTGAAGTGTGCCGTGATGTCGATGTGACCACAATTACGAGCACTCTTACGGACGCTGAAGAACTGCGGGAAGGTCGAAGTACCCTTGATGGAAGGCTGCTGAACACGGGTGTTCTGCCAAATTTCGTAGGTATCACCATCAACCGTAAATTCACCCTTTCTCTGGCCAAGGAGGTTTGCACCCGGCTTGTTGAACCAGTCATCCACGATGTAGTATTCTACGAGCGGATCAACCGTCCAACCATAGATACCGATATAGTTGTAACCACCTGCACTACCTTGATGGCTCCACTTATAGTAGGCATCGATAGGACCGACTTCGCTGTAAGTCTTGTCTTCGTTGTACTTGAAGCCAACGCGAGCAAGGAAGTCGTTAGTGCCGTTCCACTTGGCCGTGTAAGTACCATTGTCGTAGTAGGTCATGGAGTTGTTGCCACCCTGATACCAGATTTCGTAATGGTACGGCGTGCTGCCGACGTTACCCGTCACACTGGAGTTGTTCTGACCCTGAGTCGTCTTGCTGCTGCCCTGGTGACCCATTTCATCCTTGCAGGCGTCAATCTTACCGCTAACAGCGGCACCGGCGGAGGATTTCGGAGTCGAGGCAGAAGAAGTCGGAGTCGAAGCAGAAGAACTGGGCTTCACTTCACCATCAGCAATATAAACCTTAGCATGCGGGAAGTCCATATGGCCACCATTGACTTGACCATTGACGTTACCAGCTTCACCAAGCACCTTGGCTTCGTAGAGCTTACCCATGGTCATGCCCATCTTTTCCCACTGTCTCATGTGTTCGGAAATATTGATGGTACCACAATCACGCGGTTTGTCACGGACGCTGAAATACTGATAGAACTGCACGTTGCCGGAGGTCTTAATTGCAGGACCGGTACGAGTATTACGATAAACGGTATAGGTACCACCATCAACCGTAATGGTCCCTTTTCTTTCATTACCAATCCAGCTACCCGGCATGTCATTGGCGAGAGTATTGTCAATCACATAGTATTCAACCAGGTTGCTCGGAGCACCGGAAACTTGTTCCATCCAGCCATAAATGCCGATATAGGAGTAACCCACATTACTCGCACCGCTCTTCACAAGCTTGAACTCGGCAATCATATCGCCACCAAGTTCCTTGTAAGTCTTGTTACTGCCAAGAGAAAGGCCCGCACGGCAAAGATAGTCCTTGGCACCTGTGATAGTGCAGTCCATGGAACCGTCACTATAGAAGGTTGCAGAACCGCCATGGCCGTTTTCATCCCAGAGTTCGTAACCGATATCGCCGATTTTACCGGTTTGGTTCGAAGAAATCTTCACAGATTGACCGGAATGCTTTGCATTGCTACAGAAATCCTGAGCAAAGGCAGCCGAAGTCAAACCAAAAGCCATAGCACATGCTACACTGACCTTGGTTGTATCAAATAGTTTTCTCATAAGAGACTCCTCACATTATAGTTATGCCGTATTTAATATATGAGCAATCCCTAAAAATGAGACTTTGCCAAGCAAAACTTTGTTGTTGCAAAAAACAACGGCATTCCGTTTACAAAACGCGGAATTACTAGGCCTTTAGGCTCTATCGCCATCAAAAACCAACTTTTCCACCCTCAAATGGGTGTTTTCGTTCCATTTTTGCAGAAAAACGCCTGTTTTTACCGCGCTTCCATCACATGCTTGCGCCATTTTCCGCTTTTCCAGCGGCGCCAGAAGATAATCGGAGCAGTGCTATAGACAGCAACCACCGCAATCCAGGCGTAATGGGCTGGTAGATGGAAAACGTACGCGACCACGTACAAGGCCCCCGCCACAAACCAATTCATGATACCGCATGCAAACATCACCCAAACGGTATCGCCCGCCCCGCGAAGTGCGCCCGCATAAATCACGAGCAAGACTTCCACAAAGATGTAGAACGTCGCAATCCGTAACATAAAAATGCTCATCGGGCGAGCCGCATTAAAAATCGCAAGCGCACCTTCGGTCGCCTCGGCCACATCCGGCTTGAAAATGTCCGTCAAAACGCCCGGCAAAAAGATGAAGAAAATCCCCATCACCAAAGAGTAACCCCAGCCAAGCTTAAGCCCGGAATAAGTCGATCGCGTCGCCGCAGCGCCATCCTTCGCGCCCACGTAACGCCCAACAAGGCTCGTCGATGCCACTTCCAACCCCATCAGCGGAACGTACGCCACCAAGTCCCAGTTGAACATAATCGACGAAGCCGTCGCCGACTCCGGCCCCAGCGCATGGAACATCAAAATCAACAGCTGAAACGCCGTCATGTTCAGGAACATCTCGACGCCAGACGGAATGCCCTTTTGCAAAAGTTCGCGCGTCAAGGGCCAGCTAAACGCAAACGCATACCGTGTGCGGAACCGAGCGTGACAGCTTTTGCTAAAGAACTTCGCAAACAAGATAACCGTAGAAACCAAATTCCCGATAAGAGTTCCGTAAGCCGCTCCCGCAACACCCATCGCAGGAATCGGGCCGCACCCGTAAATAAGGAAATAGTTGCAAGCCACGTTCACGAGCATCCCGACAAACGCCGCTTTCATCACAATCTTCGTCTCGCCGATACCGCTAAAGAAACACGGAGCCGCATTGCGAACAAGATTTATCACACCGCCAAACATCAAAATATTGAAATACGTTTTCTGGTATTCCAACTGGTCCGCCGATAAATGTTCCAGCCCAAACACCCAATGCCCCAGCGGAATCGTGAGGTAAAGCACCGGCACAGAAATCAGCGACAGATACACCGACTGCATAAACACGCGGGCACAATCCCAGCGTTTTTTGCCGCCCAAACGTTGCGCCACCATCGCCGTCGTGTAGCTAATCGCCCCCGTAAAAAACATCGTGAGCGCAAGCTGCACCGCCCCCGCCCCAAGCGCCGCATTCATTTCGGCAGGGCCAAGCTTCGAGAGGAACAAGCGGTCAATGAACGTCATGAACGTATCAAACGACATCGACAAAAGCATCGGGAGTGCCACCACGAGCACATCCTTCACGTCCCCGTTCTTCTTGAATTTCGACGGCTTATAGAACCTATTCAAAATAGAGTCAACCATAGCTAAGCAAATATAGAAAAAAGAAAACCGCACAACGGTCAAAAACAAAGAACTAACGTTTCAATTTGCTTAAACATTCCAAGCGGTTGAGCGCTTCGTAAAGCGTTTCGTCTTTCTTCGCAAAATGCAGGCGCACGAGATGATCCACCGGTTCGCGGAAAAAACTTGAACCCGGAACAGCCGCGACACCCACCTTCTGTGCCATATCGATGCAAAATTGTTCATCCCCCTCATAACCGAATTCCGAAATATCAATCAACACAAAGTAAGCACCCTGCGGTTCCGTAAAACGCAACCCGAGATTACGCAAGCCGTTCGTGAACAAATCCTTCATGTGCGTGTAATGCGCCTGCAACCCCGCATAATACGAGTCGTCAAAACGAAGCGCCGTCACCGCAGCCTCCATCAACGGAGCCGCAGCACCCACCGTCAAAAAGTCATGCACCTTCTTGATGCGTTCCATAATCGGTTCCGCCGCAAGCACGTAGCCCAAGCGCCAACCCGTAATCGAATACGTCTTGCTCAAGCTGCTACATTCAATCGTACGTTCGAACATTCCCGGGAGTGTCGCAATGTACGTATGACGATGCGGAGCGTAAACGATATGCTCGTAAACCTCGTCCGTAATTACATACAAGTCGTACTTCACCGCGAGCGACGCGATAATAGAAAGTTCTTCGTGCGTAAAGACCTTACCGCTCGGATTCGCCGGATTGCAAAGCACAAGCGCCTTCACGCCCGGCTGCGCCATCGCGCTTTCGAGTACGTTCGCATCAAAGCTCAAGTCCACCGGCGAAAGCGGCACGTAAACCGGAGTCGCCCCGCACAAAATCGTATCCGCGGAATAGTTCTCGTAGAACGGCGAGAACAGCACCACCTTATCGCCCGGATTGCACACCGACATCATCGATGCCATCATCGCTTCGGTACTGCCGCAAGTAATCACAATTTCCTTTTGCGAATCGTAACGCAGAGCGCTAAAATGGAACTGCTTGTCGCTCAGCGCCTCGCGGAAATTCTGTGCGCCAAACGTAATCGCATACTGGTGCGGCCCCGTCAAAGCCACTTCCGAAAGACGCTTCGTCAAAGCCTCTGGCGGGTCAAAATCAGGGAACCCCTGCGACAAATTAATCGCCCCGCACGCATTGGCAATACGGGTCATTCGACGGATAACAGAATCGGTAAAAGTTTCGGTACGCTGACTTAATGGTTGCATGGCGAAAAAATTTAAAAATTTTCTACTATTTATCCAATAGGAGAATTCTATGCTAGAACTGTTATCGCCCATTGTCTCGACGTTAAACACAATCCTGTACAACTACTACGTTGTCCCGCTGTTTTTGATTATCGCCGGAATTTTCCTTTCGGTCCGCATGGGATTCCCGCAAATCCGCTATTTGATAGAGACATTCCGCGTCACCCGCGAAAAACCGCTGCACGAACACGGAATTTCGTCGTTCGGCGCACTGATGGTCTCCACAGCATCGCGCGTCGGCACCGGAAACATCGTCGGAGTTTCCACAGCCATCTGCCTCGGCGGCCCAGGCGCCATTTTCTGGATGTGGTTCATCGCCGTACTCGGTGCCGCCTCCGCATTCGTAGAATCCACGCTCGCGCAAATCTACAAGCGCCACGACTTCGTCACAGGCCACTCCTACGGCGGTCCCTCGTATTACATCCAAACCGCACTCAACATGCGTTGGCTCGGCGTACTCTTCTCGGGATTCGTGCTGCTCACATACATCGTGGGCTACAACCTGCTCGCTTCGTACAACATCCAAGATTCACTTTCGAGCTATAGCTTCTACGACAAAACAGCAACACCAATCATCACAGGAATTATCTTAGCAGCACTCTTCGCATTCTGCATCTGGGGCGGCGCCAAGAAAATCACCACCATCACAAGTTACCTCGTCCCGTTCATGGGGACCATTTACGTACTCGTTGCGCTAGGCATCATTATATACAACATATCGAACGTTCCCGCCATGTTCGGCATCATCTTCAAAAACGCGTTTTCGTTTGACGCAGGATTCGCCGGATTCGCGGGGAGCTGTATCATGTACGGAATCAAACGAGGCCTTTACTCCAACGAAGCAGGCATGGGTTCCGCCCCGAACGCAAGCGCAAGCGCGAGCGTCTCGCATCCCGTCAAGCAAGGCCTCGTGCAATCGCTCTCCGTATTCATCGACACACTCCTCATCTGCACTGCAACAGCACTCATGTGCCTTTCGACCAACATCGCCCCCTCCTCTGAAAATTCAGGAATACTTTACGTACAACAGTCTCTCAACTCCGTTTTAGGCCACAGCGGCGCCGTTTTCATCACCATTTCGATGTGCCTCTTCGGATTCACAACACTTATCGGCAACTATTACTACACCGAAGGTTGCCTCCGCTTTATCATGAACAGGCGCCCGAACGACGCCACCCGCAACGTATTCAAGACCATCGCCACAATCATCGTATTCCTGGGCGCTATTTCCAGCGCATCGTTCGCCTGGGACAGCGCAGATTTATGCCAAGGCCTCATGGTCCTCGTGAACATCCCCGTCATTCTGATACTCTCCCCCATCGCCATCAAAGCGCTCAAAAATTACACCGACCAGCTAAAGAAAGGCGTCGAACCCGTCTACATCGCCAAAGACTGCGGCGTCAAACAAGATACCGATTACTGGAATCCAGAGCAGACGCTATAAAACAGCGCTACAAGAACAGCAGGTCGTTCACGCGGCCTGCTTTTTCACAAACATTTTCTTCCTAACGCCGACGTCCTACTTCCGACTTTACTAAATTTGACCCACTATGTTTTCACAGCTGACTGATTCTCTAGAAAATACTCTCAAGAACCTGCGTGGGCAGGGCAAACTTACCGAAGAAAATGTGGCGGAATCGCTGCGTGAGGTGCGTCGCGCGTTCCTCGCTGCCGACGTGAACTTCAACGTGACCCGCGACTTTGTCAAGTCCGTCAAGGAAAAGTCGCTCGGCGCCGAAGTGCTCAATTCCGTGACCCCCGGTCAGCAGATTGTGAAGATTATCCACGACGAACTTGTGTCCGTCATGGGTGGCGAAACTAAAGAAATCAACCTTTCCGCACCATCTCCGGTGGGCATCATGATGGTGGGTCTGCAGGGTTCGGGCAAGACGACTTTCGCAGGCAAGATTGCTCTCTGGATGCGCAGCAAGAAGAAGAGGAAACCGCTCCTCGTCGCCGCTGACGTTTACCGTCCGGCCGCTATCAAGCAGTTGCAGGTGCTCGGCAAGTCCATCGGCGTTCCGGTTTATGACGAAGGCCAGGGCAATCCGGTCGAGATCATCAAGCACGGCTACCAGTACGCGAAGGATAACGGTTTTGACCTCGTGATTTACGATACGGCAGGCCGTTTGCAGATTGACGAAGAGTTGATGCAGGAACTCGAAAAGGCACGCGACGCGGTTCATCCGGACGAGATTCTGTTCGTCGCCGACGCGATGATCGGTCAGGAAGCGGTGAATGTCGCCGAGACATTCTGGAACCGCCTGAACTTCACGGGCGTCTGCCTCTCCAAGATGGATGGCGATACCCGCGGCGGTGCCGCGCTCAGCATCAAGAAGATGACGGGCGTGCCGATATGCTTTATCGGTGTCGGCGAAAAGCTCCCCGAAATTGAACTGTTCCACCCGGACCGCATGGCAAGCCGAATCCTCGGCATGGGCGACGTGGTCAGTCTCGTGGAAAAAGCGCAACAGGTCATCGACGAAAAGGACGCCAAGGACCTCAAGAAAAAGATTCTCAACAACACGTTCGACTTGAACGACTTCTTGAAGCAGCTCCGCACCATCAAGAAGCTCGGCCGTATCAAGGATATCTTGAGTCTCATCCCGGGCTTAAACAAGCTCCCGCTCGACCAAATCGACGAAAAGCAGCTCGTCTATGTGGAAGCGGTGCTCAGTTCCATGACGCCGAAGGAACGCCGTAAGCCGCAAATTATCGACGGCAGCCGCAAGGCCCGTATCGCAAAAGGTTCCGGCACGGACGCCGCCCGCGTGAACGCAGTCCTCAAGCAGTACGAAGGCATGAAGGAAATGTTCAAAAAGGTCGGCGATTTCGCAAAGAAGCAGAACAACGGCGGCACCGTAGGTTCCAACTACACCCCGCCCAAAGACAAAAACAAGAAGAAAAAGAAGAGATAAAAAATTTCTCTAGCCCGCCACTGTGCGGGCTTTTTTTCTGCATTTTCTCTCGCTCACATGCCCTTGTATCATTCACAAAAGATTTTGTTTCATTTACAAAAATAAATTTTAAAAGTAATCAATTTTCTTCAATTTTTAGTTAAAAATCACGTTTTTTGTATCACAAACTATTGACTTTTGCGTTTTCGAGAGCTATATTATTTACGTAAAGGGAACGCAATATGAAACCGATAACCGAATACCAAGATTACCGCCGCTACATGCAGGACTTCTACGAAGAACGCAAGAAGTTCGGCTTTACCTGGCGCGAATTT
>JAEEGK010002493.1_pt1 | contig 46121 bp, 27 predicted proteins | sample 8958771 | NCBI WGS metagenome assembly JAEEGK01 (sample SAMN16246547, study PRJNA631951) | gut metagenome | biome: gut microbiome; feature: rumen; material: SC-attached | host: Bos | place: Iran: Karaj | collected 2018-10 | reverse complement strand
TTTTTTTTTTAGAATAAACATTAAAAATTAGCTCATTATTATTTTCATTTTGAAAAAAATAAATATTATAAAATTTTAATTATATTGAATTAACAAAAATAGAAGAATTAAGATACCTTAAATTTTTTAAATTCATTAATTTTTCATTTCAATAATAATTTTATAATTTATTTTAATTTTATGATTTAAAAAAAGTATATAAATAAAACACTTTTATTTTCAGCAAAAATAGGTAAACACCTTATTTAAAAGATTTAATTTATATGAAACTTCAAGAGAATCAGTTATATTCTCTTTTTCTTTCTAATTGTTTCTTTAAAATACAACAATATAATAATACAGTTGAACTTCGTTTTTTTAAAAGAGATGTTTAAATAAGTTTGATTGCTTTATTTTCCTTTTAATTTCATTCTTCTTAAGAAGTACTTTTTGGAATAATAGAAATATTCAATTAATTTTAACAAATATAATTTTTTTCCTTTTTAACTAGTTCTTTTAACTTTAAAAAAAAGTATTTTAATTTGTCAATTAAATAAAAAAATACAAGAATTAAAAGTCAAAATATAAAAAATTTGTTGAATATATTTAAAATGAATTCAGAATAATAGAGATGAAATAAGAAACTAAAAAGGAATCCTCTTTGGCATTATAATCAACCTTTTTGATATTCTAAAGAAAAATGAGAATAAAGATATTTACAAACACCATTTTGAAAAATTCAAATTATTATAAATAAAATGAAAACAATAGAATATCTGTCCTAAATCCATTAATGAATTAAAAGAAAAATATAAAGATTATATACCTTTTAAAAGAAAAAAATATTAAGAAATGAAATGTTTTTTTAAACACTCATTCATTGATTATTTATATATAAAAAAGGAAGGAAAGATACAAATTCATGATGTATAATTAAATATAATGATTATTATTGATTAAGAATTTTTTTGAATTAAAATTTAAAAAATTAAGTTTTTTGAAATAATTTCTTTGTTTTTTCAATTTTTTACTCTAAAAAACAATTATTTTATTTATATAAAAAAAAAGAAACTAATTTCTGTTGTGATAAAAATTGTTTTTAATTAAACATTTGTTTTAGGCAGAAGATCCTTGATTCACCAAGTGAAAGGTCTTAGTTTAGAGAAGATGGGAAGAGCACATTAATCTTAAACAATTTTATTCCTATTTTTATTTTTATCCTTTTTTATCCTCTTTTTCTTTTTTTTTATTTTCTTCTTCTATTATATAATTAATATATATGTAATTGATTTAATGAAAATAATTTTTCTGAATAAAATAATAATTTAATACAATTAATTTTCTAATTTTACCAATTCTTTTATTTTATCAAATTTATTATCTTTAAAAGTTAAACCATAACCAAAACAAGCATGTTGTTGAAGTAAATTAAATTCTTCAAACTCATCCATCATTTCCAATAAATCAATTCTTCTTCTTTCATTTTTAGGAAGCATTTTATTATAAACAAAAAGTAAATCTACAATTTCAACTTGTTCTAATTTACTTTCTTTTAATTTTTCAATTTGACTTTTAATATCTGGAACTTCTTCATATCCTTTTAATTCAATATTCCTCATTTTTAAATTATCATCATTTCCCTTCCAAAAGCATCTTTTGCTCCAATTAAATCTTATTCTAAAACAATTAAATTAGGAAATAAATTTTTTAAAGTTAATAACTTATCAATTGTATTTTCTCTATCAATATAAACTAAAAGACACTCACAAATAACTCTTGTTAAATCTTCTAATTTTTCTTTTGAAATTGTTGATTCTATTGATTTTTTAAATTGAGAATTATTTGTTATATCACAAGATAATAAATGGTAATTATCACTTAAAATATCTTAATATAATGTATCAAAGCCACTTCCTAAAACTAAAAAGTTAATATTTTGTTCTTTTGGTATATTTTCTATTATTTTATAAATTAAAGAATTAATTGAAAATACTCTACAAAAAGTTCCTCTGTTAATTAAAGGAAGAAATAATTTATGTTCTTGTGTTTTTTCCATTTCCATTATAAAAGGATCTTTAAAATAATTTTTCATAACACAACTTCTATATTTTTAAATAATATTAACATTGATTTACATTTTTGTTTTTAATGCATCATTTGATGTAGATTGAACTCCTTCTATATTAGAAATCATTTATAAATTCATTTATTAGAATTAATTTGCAAAATATAATTTTTTAATCTTTTATTCTTTTTTAAGAAATTTTAGTGTGTACAATTATCCAAAGAGGAAAAAAAAAGAAATATGAATATAAAAAATAAATAAAAAGGAAATAATGAAATCACATAATGAAGAAAATAATAATATTTTATAAATACTTTTTTCTAATTATAAAATAATTATTATCGGTTTAATAATTGTAAAAATTAAAATATTTTTTTTAAAATTATATATTTTTTGAGTAAACATATAAATATTATATTATAAATTAATAGTGTGGTAATTAAAAATAATATTGTCATTTATTTAAAATTATATATACAAAATATTTAATTGAACTATTTCATTTAATCTTGAAAAATTAATTATGTTTGAAGCATTTTTTTCGAATACATATTAAATTAAATATCAATAATAAAATAATTTTTTATTTTTTTTTAACATTAAAACATAGCCCTATATTTCCAAGAGAACTGAGTATGTAACATAAAAATATTTTTATTAATAATTAATTTGAATAGAAAAAATGTTTACAGAATAAATATTTTTTAAGAATAAATTTTATAATAAAACTTATAACATTATTTTTTTTTCTTTGGCAAGAAATTTTATAATTTTCTTTTTATTATTTTCTTTTGTATCGTATTCATTAGAAATTTCTAATTCATTTAAGTATTCTGAAATTTCCAAATATTTTTTTATTTGATGTTTCTTCATAATTTTTTTAATTGAATTAAAAAGTTCAATTTGAGTTCTAAAATTAATTTTTTGTCTCAATCTAAAAATCACAGCATTTATTTTCATATAATCAAGTGGATTCTCAGAATATAAATTTTTTTCTAAATATTCAAAATCACTATCAATAGAATGTTGATCAGTTAAAAGTTTAAGTTTACTTTCTAAAAAATAAATACATTGTTCGATAATTTCATATTCAACATTATAATTAAATTTATATAAGAAATATTCATTTAAATTTCCTTTTTTTTTATAAAATTCCATTCTATAATATCTAATTAAATCAATGCAAACAGATTTAAATTTAATTTTTAACTTTAATATATTATATAAAGGATCAGCAGTATATTTATATTTCTTCTTAAATAATATGGACATTATATCATCAAATTTTTTATCACCTCTAATAAATTTAATACAAACAAATGAATAATCATTAATATTATCTATCTGATTAAATCCATAATATTTTAACATTTCTTCATTACTCATTTCAGAATAATTATTATATACTTCATCTCCAATTTTAAAAACTTGATTTGATGAAGTTGAAATAGTGAAATAATCATTTTTATTAATTTCTAAAGTTGTAATATTATCTTTATCAATATTTTCTTTTTTTAAAATAATTGGCATTAATCTATTATATGATACTTTATGAAAAGGAGGATCAAAAATATTTGTTGGAAAAATATCTATAATTTTATTACTTCCAAAATGAGTAGTGTATTTAAAAATAAAATTTTCACTGTCAAATATTTCATATCTTATATTTACATTATTATGATTTAATAAATCTGCTAAAGGGATAAGAGCACTTGAATTGTCGTCAATATAAAATTGTCTTGATATTACTTGAAAATAAAAATAAGAAAATTCTTTCTTTGTCATATCTTTTAATTTATCATTTAAAATTAAATATGTATAATAATCTTCTAATTCATATAAAAGATCTTGAATTGATATTTTTACTTCTAAATCATCTAAATCATTTAATTTATTTTCATCCCAAAAATCAAAAAAACAATTTTTAGGAAATAACTGAAGATAAGGGTAAAAAAAGCTTTTATTTTTTTTTTTATTTTCTAAATATAAAAAAACTGTCAACACCAAAGTAGAATAATCACATTCATCAATATCAATTTCATCAATAATTTGATTTAATTCAGGAAAATCATTTGAAATAATCATAAGATGTCTTGGAATAAAAAATATTGCTTCATTTTCTTTTATATTTCTAATTGCTTTACATCCTCTTATCCCAAATGGACCATATGATATAGGAAATGTTATTGTATTCTTATATTTTGCTCCATTTTCATCTAACCAGTCTTTAAATTGAGAATATTTTTCTAATTCTTCTTTTGAAATTAATTTTGTTTGCTTTTCATTTTCTTTTGAAAATATACTTGCTAAATCTTTTATTTTTTTAAACATTTAAATATATAAATATTTATTTTTTGAAATATTATTTTATTTAATTTGAAGTTTTTTATTTTTTTTATATTTTTTTATTTAAATTATTAAAAAAAAACTAAGTTTTTAATTAATTATTATTTATTAAACTTTTATTTTTTATATTTTTTGATGAATTACTTCTGAGAAATTTATTATTTTTTAAACACAACACATTTGAATAATTTTGAAAACTTTTATAATAACTTCTAACTGTATTTACCAATATTTTTTGAGGAGAATTTTTTTCTAAATTTTTATTAAATGTTTTAGAAATATCTTTTAAAATATCTTTCATTGTTTTTTTTTCCTTTTTTCTTTTTATTATTTTTGTAGGTTTAAAACCTATAAAACCTGAATTATTAATTATTTTAGGATAACTTTTATCTTTATTTAATTCTAATAAATTTACTCCAATAATATCTTTCTTTTCTTCATTTTGAAAAAGAAATTTTGGTTGTTTCTCCAATTTTTTTTGAATTGAATCTAAGTGAACATAATTATTATTTAATTTAATAATAGTTTTAATATTTTTTTGTTTTAGAATTTCTTTTCTTATTTCCTTTAATCTTATATTAGAAAATTTTATATCACCATGATTTCTACTATCATTCTTATTATTTTGGTTTAAAAAATAAGCACTTTTATTATTATTAGGAATAGATTCATTTGAAAATATTTTTGAATTATTATTATTCAAATTAAGTGAATTATTTGTTATTTCTTGACTTAAGTTTTTACCTTGATTTAATTTTATGCTTTTTTTTTCATTTTGTAAAATAAAAGGACTCCAATTAGTATTTTTATATATTTCTTCATTTTGATATATTAAATATTGATGTTGACTTAGATTTTTTTTTTCTGCATCATTTAAATAATTATCTTTAAATTCTTTATTTATAAGTTGTATTTTATAATGTGCCATTGAAATAATATTTTTTTTCAAATTAAATAATCTCTTAATAAAAGCAACGACTTTATTATAAACTAAATTATAATAATTACTTCTAATAATTCTTTCTTCTTTTATAATTTTTCTAAAATCATTTAAATTAATTCGATAAAATTTTGCTTTTTCAGTATAAACTTTACATGTTGTTAAATGGATTTTTGAAAGAAAAAATTCATCCAAAGAAAAAAAATCATAATTATCGATAATGCAAATTTCAAATTTCTTTATTTTATGTACTTCATCTTTAAATAAATAATCCTTTCTTTTTATTTTTCCTAATTCTGGATCGTTTAAGTATAAATCTTTTAATTGATTTAATTCATTCATAGGTAATTCAAGTGGATTTACTTCAATTAATCTATCAATACAAAATTTGATTTTATTAAAAATATCAATCATATTCCCATAAAAATAAAATCTAACTTGACCTTCTTTTATTAAATATAAATATGAAATTGGAGATTCTTGTTCATATAAAAAATCTCCTCTTTTAAATTCACAAATTTGAAAAAGAGAAAAATAATATTTTTCAAAAATTAAAGGAGATATTTTATTAAATATAAAATGTTTCCATATAAATAATAATTCTTTCATTTTTTCTTTTTTTGAAGTTTCAGATAAAATATCAATAAAAATATCTTTAGAAAGATAAGCAATTACTGAATCTTCTTCTACTCTTATACAATTATTTTTTAAATTTTCTTCTTTATCATCACCATAATAATTTCCAGGTTTTAAATAAGAAATATTTTCATATCTAAAAATATTAAAATTCAATTTATGATCTTTATAATTAAAAATAAATTGAAAAGGAGTAAAAAAATTAATATTTACATTACTTACTTTAAAAGCTTTTTTTATATAATCAATCCATTGATTATTATTTTGATATTTTAATGATTTTACATATTTTTGTTGCATTTCTTCTTTATTTAAATCTAAATCTTCAAATTTTAATTGATATTTATTAAAATAATCTTCAATTTGATGAAATGTTATTGTTTTATCTTTTAATTCTTTATTTATTTTAATTTGAAAATATACTTTTATAAATTTTTTAAATATATTTAAAGACTCAATAGGTAAATTTTGAAAATTTAATTTTAAGATTCTTTCTAAAAGGTGATTCTCTTTTTTTATTTTTAATTCCATTAAATATTCAATATATTCTTCATAAGTAAATTGATAATTTTTCAATTCAATAGGTTTAAGTAGTGATAATCTTCCAACAACTAAAATATAAACGTAATTAATTTTATCATTTAATTTAATTAAAAAATCCCCTTTTTGTCTTTTTTCAAAAGTAATATGATCAACTAATAAATTTATTTTATCTTGAATTTTTGAGAAAATCATTTCATCCATACTTATTTCATTTGAATTATTATTTTCATTTGATTTTTGAATAAAGTTTTCATAAGATTCAATTTCATTTTTTCTTATTTTGTTATATAATTCTGTTTTTGAAATGAATTCAGATATTATTTTTTTAATAATATTCCCTCTTTTTTTTTTCCCTTTTTGTAAATCTACAATTAGTTCGATCAAGTCTTCTTTATTTTCATTGAAGTTATTTATAAAATAATCTCCTGATTGAATTAAAATTGATTTCCTTATTTTAGTTGTGTCTAAATTGAAGTTATTGTTTTGAAAAATGTATAAAAATTTTATTGATTCTTCAGGATTTTGTGAAGGGATAATATTTGGATAAATTAATAATTTACTTCTTTTATTATTCATTTATTTTTTTTCATTCAGATAAATTATTTTTTAAAATAATAAAAAAAATATTATAAATTTTTCACTAAAAAATATTTATTCATTAAACAAATTTTATTATTGCTTTTGAATATAAATTTTATATAGTTTTAATAAAATTAAATATTTTCCTTTATTAAATTTTTACTTTATTTTGTGATATTGATTTTATATTTGAATTATTAAAATAAAATAAATTGTTTATATTGAAATAATCATATTGTTTCTTTTAGGTTTTTTTCTTTTTTTATTAATATACTTAATTAATTTAAAATTTGTGATAATTGTTTTTATGATTATTGAATTTATTTTTTACGTTTTTTTGTTTGATTAATTTAATTGAGTGTTAAGTTTTTTTATAATTTAACATTTATTATTATTTATTTTTGTTAATAATTTATTTTATTAAAAAATTTAAATGAATTATTAAAATAAATTTATAAATATATCTTTTAGATTATTATTCCTATTCCATAAAATTTTTGAGCAAAAAAATTTATATAAATTGAATATATATTATCACTCAATTTATCTTCTAAATTCTAATCATTTACTTCAAGAGAATTAATACTAAAAATAATTGTTTCATTATAATTATAATAATCATAACCACCTAAATTTTTTGAAAAATAAAATAAAGAAATTAATAATCCAAGATAGATTGTTTTATTTTTAAATAATTTTACTTTTTTATTTCTAAACAGAATTCATTATTATATAAAAAAGAAGAATAAAAATTTTTTTCCTAAAATAAAATGTCTATTAGGTATAAATTTTTTTTCAAATAATTCTTTCATTTATCACTCTCCTTTATTAAATAATTTCATTTATTAAAGGTAATTTCTTTCTTTTTTCAGCGTCTTTTATTATTTTTAATTTTCTTACCTATTAACATTTACTTTTTTTTATAATTTTTCAATATTTTATTAATTTTTTTTATTTTTTAATAATTAATTTTTTGAAATTATAATGTTTATTGATGGTGCTTTATTAGGAAATAAACCTAGAGGAAAAAAATTAAAAGATCATGAAGAATTTTTAGCTAAAAAAAATTTAATCAATGAAACAAATTCCTTAAATAAACAATTAGCAATTTCACAAAATAGATTAAATGAATTAAATGATAAAATAGGAGATCATTTTCAAAGAGCAAATATAAAAGAAACACATTTAAAAAATTATATAGTGGATTTAAATGTAAAATTATATGAAAATAAAGGAGTAGAATTAGATTCAAGAATAGAAAATTTACATAATGAAATAATAAATACTATTGAAGATATACAAGATAAAGTAAGAGATCAAATAGAATATACAAGAAAACAAATGGAAAAAGAAGTTACATATAAATTTAATGAAGCTGAATTAAAACAAAAAGAATTAATGAATCAAAAAATTGAACAACAAAAGAAAGTTTTTGACAGAATGAATTATACAAAAGGAGAATTAGAAAAAATAATAAAAAAATTTGAACAAACCAATAATCAATGTGAGGAATATATTAAAGAAAATATTAATTTAAGAGTTCAATTAGAAATAACAAAGAAAAGTAATAATAAATTAGAAGAACAATTAGAAAAATTAAAAAATACACATAAAAAAGTAGAAAATGATTATAATTCATTAATTAATGAAAGTATAAAAAAGGATGAAAAGAATGATTTTTTAATTGAATCTTATGAAAATAGAAAAATAAATAATTTTACCAAAAAAAAAAGTCCTCAATTAAAATTATCTTCTTCACAAGCTTATCCTCCTATTAATGAATCAATAAATAAAACTGAGGAACAAAATAATCAATTAAATTATTACTTTACAATAAATAAATTAAGAGAAAAAGTAGAAAAATCAAAACAAAATTATAATAAAGTATATAGGGAATATATTGAGAATCAAAAAAAAAAAAACTGAAGCACAACAATTAATTCAAAAATGCATTGAAGATGTTCAAATTCAATTAAATGTTGCAAATACTAAATTAAAAGAACAACAAAGTAATATAAGTGCTCCAACGAATGTAAATAATGAAACTGTTGATTATAATGAAATGATAAAAATATTAGAAAGAAAATTAAAGATTTTAACTTTTATTTATGATAATGGAATTCAAAATACAAAATCTAAGAAAACAGGATTATTTAATAAATAAGGTTATGAAATAAAAAAAAAGAAAATTTTTAAATAAATAATTTTTAAAGAAATATATTATTTTATATTTTTTAAAACATTAATGATTTTTTTAATAAAGTATATTTTGATTTACTATCATCTTTTTTTGTAATTATTCCTGGTATTGTTGGAAGATTTTTGTTTAAAGAATTATTTAATTTATTTTTATATTCATTATTTATAGTATTCATTCCTATATCATAAGTTGTTTGGTTTTTTTTAACTTCAATTATATTAGAATCCTTATTTACTTTAGGTCTATATGTTTGTTGACCAAAACAAAATGAACCATATTTAACTATATATGGATTTTTTTCTAAATTATATTTTTCTTTTTTCATTAAGTAATATTGAAATAAATTATTATTTTTTTTTATTGGAAAATTTGCATTTATAAGTATTTCTTTTGGATTTGTTAAATTATTATTTTTTTTTATTATATATTTTTTATTTTTTATAAGGTTCTTATTTGGGACAAATCTATTATGAAGTAATGATTGAATATAAATATCTTTTTTCAGGTAAAGACCCTTATAATTATTTGTGAATGATGGATCATTATAATGATATGGTAAATGGTAACCATATCTATTTAAATAAGGATTTGATTTTGTTAACGAAGTTGTTTTAGTTTTTGGGAAATTAACCTTTTGAAAATACATTTGAATAAAATATAATATAAATTAAATAATTTTTAATTCTTAATATAAATGAAATTAATAATATTTTTTATTTCTATTTATTCTTAAAAATTTTATTGACATGGGATTTTAATTAAATTCAATATACTCTAATAATTCAGATTTTATGAAATTATATTACAATAATTTTTTTTATTTTGTCTTCCAATAAATTTATAATTTTTTTTTCTTTTCATTCATTTCAAAAAAATAATGAAAAAAATACAAATAAAATATAAATATTTATCAATATTCAAAAGTTAACAAAATTTTTAATTTCTTTTTCTAGAAAAATATTCTAATTTTTATTGGAATTATATTATATTCTATTAAGAGTGTAATTTTAAAAGAATAATATTTTATTTTTTATTGAAAATTGTAAAAAATTAATAAATCTAAATATAAATTAAATTAATTATAATATTTTTAGAAGGTTTATTAAAGAAATAAATGACACAAAAAAACAATTTCTACTTGATTAAAATCCAAATAATTCGCTAAATAATTATTATTAAATTTAGAAAATTATTTTCTTTGATGAAAGAAAAAAAATTCGCATTTCCTTTTTTTATTTGACAAATAAAATTATAAGAAATGAAACTTTATGAACATAAAATTAATTAAGATAAATTTGAAGATATTGTTTATAATTTTAATCCAAGACAAATATATTTGACCATATATAAATTATTTATTTAATAAAGGTTAATTTTGGGTTTTATAAATTAATTGACATAATTACCAATTCAAAAAAAGAAAATTTTTAAGGATTACAAAACAACATAAATTTATAATTTTTTATAAATTTGGAATATATATATATATGAATTTAATTTAATGAAATTTTAAATGAATTAAATAAAATTAAAATCAAAATGAGAGTAATTGTATTTTTCATTAAAAAAGTACACTCATTAAAATAGTGAATTAGAAAAATTAGTTTTATTTAATAGATAATGTTAATCTGTTCAAAGTATAAAACTTTAAAATCAAAAGATGAAAAAATAAAGAATAAAATAAATAATAATTTAGTATTAATGACAATATTGAATTACTTTTAATAATCAATGTGTTTGAAGTAAATTTATTAAGGGATATAAAAGAATTTATTCATTTAATTCAGCAAACAATTCATTCTTTTAGAAGAATAGGATATCTTTCATTTAGTTTCATTTTAATTAAAAAAATTTTTGAAGAATTTCAAAACATTCGGTGGGTGATTAATTTTTGTAATAATGATAAAATAATTTAAAAAAACTTTAAAATTTGAATCGGTGAAAACATATATATGAAAAAATTATTGATTAAAAAGAAAAAGGAAATACCTAATAATTCATAAATTAAAAAATTCATAAGCAGAACAATATCCAAATAAATTTAATGAATGAAACTGTCATTATGATTATTAAAATAAAAAAAATATAAGAAATAAAAGTAAATATTAAAATTTGTATTATAAATAAAAATTTATAAATAAAAAATAAAAAAAAAATCAATAAAAATACAAATTAAAAAAACATATAGAAAAAAAAACATATAAAAAATAAACAAATGAGTGCATGTTTTTCATGTAATACTAAAAAGAAGAAATTATCTGAATTAATACACAATCAAGAGTTATTATGTCTTAGATTAACACAAGAAGAAAAGGAATTTTACACAAATTTATATTATAATTATGCAGATAATGGAAAGATAACAATGAAAAAATTTCGTCCTTTATTAGGAATGTTAGGAACTCAAATAGCACAAGAATTTGCAGATAGAATTTTTTTAGCTTTTTCTTCAAATAAAGTAGAAATAACTTTATTTGAATATTTAAAATATGTAGATATTTATCATTATGGAGATGATAAAGAAAGAAGTAAAGTTACTTTTAAATTAATAGATAAAAAAGGAAATGATAAAATTTCATATAATGACTTTAAAGATTATATTAAATTAATTTTAAATGCTGTTAAAAAAGTAAATCCTGGTTTTTCATCTGATAATATGAGTGATAATGATATTAAAATTTTATTTCATCATATAAGTAAAAAAGGAGAATATTTTACTTCTAAAGATTTTGAAGAAATATATACTGAAAAACCAGAATTAGTTTCTTGGATTGATTATTTTAAAAATAATTGTGAAGATGTATTAATTATTATACATGATAATATTAATAATCTTTTAAAAGGAATGAATACTTTTTTAATCTCTTTTTTACATAATATAGATTTGATTTTAAATAGTGATGATTTTGTCTTTGAAGATTTAATAAAAGATATAAATGATTTTAGTCATGAATTTCAAAGAATTCAAAAAAGATATTTTAAGAAAATCCAAAAATTCAGTATTCGAAATATTTTTGATAAATTTTATAATGTTGATCGAAGGAAATCTGATTTAACATATTTAAATCAATTTAATTTTAAGAAAAATGAATTAGAAAATAATTTTTCAATTGATAAATTCTTTAAGAAAATTAAATTATTTTTAAACAATGAAAATGAGGATGTTCAAATAACTGAAGAAAATATATCAAGTAGTGATGATGAATTTGTAAGTAAGGATACTTTGTCAAAAATAGATAATTATTCAAATAACAATTTAAATGAAGAAAAGATTAAATTGAATGATATAAAATCAGAAAAAAATGATGTTATTGATTTTGAAAATGAAAAAACTATTATTCAGAATAATTCTGAATTTGATTATGAAAATGGAATTGAAAATAAAGAAGTTAATAATAATAGTAATATTAATAGTAATTTTAATAGTAATTTAAATTTGAATTTAGATGATGAAAAAAAAATTTCTCAATTTAAAATTAAAAAAAAAAAAACAATTAATACTCAAAAATTATTTGAGGAATATTTAAAAAAAAATTATATGGAATTAAGACAATTTTTATTTTCTGTTAAGTTATTTATAGAAAATGCAAAAGAAACAATAATAAATATACAAGAAAGCTATTATTGGATATCAGAAAATTATTTAAATTCTCATATAAATAAAATATTAAAAGCTAATAACAAAGAAAAGATTGAAACAAAATTTGTTACAAAAAATATAAATGCAAAATTAAGAAAAAACGTTAAAAAAAAAATAATTAAAGCTCCTGATGAAAGTTTTAAAATTTTATTAAATATGATAATGGGAATTCAAATTGCAGTTAAATCAACACCTAATTATAAAATAGATGATGAAAAAGAAGATTTAAAAAAATATTTAAATAGTATGATTTATTCTGTACAAACAATTAATTTTAGTATTAATAAACAAGAAACTTTTTTTTTAAAAGAATATGCTGGAATAATTTTTAATAATATTAGAAGATATTTAGGTTTTGAAAAAGATGCTTTTATTTCTTCTATTTCACCTCAAGATTTTATAACTGAATTAATGATAAGTTCTCAAACTATTTTTGAAGAATTATGCTCTACAGGAAAAAGCGGTTCTTTATTTTATTATACAAGAGATGGGAAATTTATTGTTAAAACAATAGGACATGGAGAATATAAATTTTTAAAAAAAATTTTACCTAATTACTATCAACATTTAAAACAAAATCCTATGTCATTATTACCTAAATTTTTAGGTTGTTATCAGTTAATAAGAAAAAGAAAAAAAAAAAAAGAAAAATTTAACTTCATTGTAATGCAAAATGTATTTAATACAAATAGACAAATTCATATAAGATTTGATTTAAAAGGAAGTAAAATTGGGAGAAAAGTTTTAAAAGGAACTCAATATGATTTCAATTTATTAAATAAAGGAGATATAGCTTTTAAAGATTTAGATTTAGAATCAAGAAATGAAAAAGTATATATTGGTGAAAAAAGGGAAATATTTATTAAACAACTTATTAAAGATACAAATTTTTTAAGTTCAAATGGAGCAATAGATTATTCTCTTTTACTTGGTATACATTATATTAATAGGGAAACTCAGAGAAGAGTTTCTAAAATGAATAATAATACTCCAAGGAAAATGACTTCGAGAAATTTACTACATGATTCTAAATTAATTAAAACTATTACTACTTTTGAAAATGAAAATAGATTATCTTATAATAATAATTTAAATTCTTATAATAAATTTTTCTTTGATGATGTAAATTCAAATTTTATGTTTTTGAATGATAATAATGAAGAAGTAAATAATTCTTTTAAATCTGGAAATAAAAGAATAAATGAGTTAAAAAATTTATGGGATTATGATGATGGAGGTATAAATTCTATCACTGAAAATGAAATTTATTTTTTTGGTATTATAGATATTTTAACTGATTATAATTGTAAAAAAAGTGCAGAACATTTTTTCAAAATGATAAGATATTGTTCACAAAATTTTAGTTGTGTTCCTCCTATTTTTTATAAAAATCGATTTAATAATTATATTGAAAATATTATTTTAAATTCTCATCCATCTAAAGAAACTCAACTTCCATCTGATAATAAGAAAATACTTAATATTTAATGATTTATTTAATGAAAATATATAAATATATTTTATATGTTTGTTACATAAATATTTGTAATTTTTTTAATTTAGTAAAAATTTTAAATTGTTTTTATTATTTTTTTGATAAATCTCTTTTTCAATAATACTTCTCATCATATATTTTATATTCACTGTTTTTATATTCTTTTCCCTTAGAATTAATATTTAAAGGTTGGTAAATTAATAGAATATTATTGAAAAAATAATTTTAAATGAAATAAATTGAACTTTTAGATAAAATTATACTTTAAATCGAAGTAAAAAATGACAATAAATACTTAAAATCTCAGTTTATAAATAAAGAAATAATTGAATAACTTTTATTAACAAAATAATGGAAAAAATCTATTGTTAAAATAATTAAAAAGTAAAACTAAAATTTAAATTATATTTTATAAATAATTTAATAAAAAAGAATTTGAAAAATTAATTTTCAATCCCTTTAATTGAATTAAAAAGGAAATTTCGATTATAAATCAAGAGTATTTAAAAAAATCAAATAAAAGAAAATTAATCATTCGAAAAATTGAACAATTAAAAGAAATTTTAAATACTTTAAAAGAGTATTGAAAAATTATAAAATAATTTAAAAAATTAAAAAATATATTTAAAAATACTAATATAACAATTAATATTCATTCATATAAATAATGGAAACAAACGAAAGAGAAAAGCAATATAATAAATTAAAATTATCATTAGAAACAATGGGATATAAAGGTTATTTAAGTGAAGAAAGTGTTCAATTAGTAAATTCAATAGTAAGTGATTTAATAAAAGCAACAAAAGCTTTTAAAAACATAATGACAGAAAAAAATAATTTAGAATCAAAATTAAAAATTCAAGATGATATAATTCTTCCATTAAGAAATGAAAATTATAAAATATCAAAAGATAATAATGAACTTCATAAAGAAATTATAAAATTAAAAGACGATTTAGAATTAAGGAGCACTTCGGAAAATTCTAAAGTAAATACATTACAAAGAGCAATTGATGAAATTCAATTTGTTGTAGAACAAAAGAATCAATTAATTCATAAGTATTCATATCAAAATGAAATTTTAAGAAATAAATTAAATTCAATTTTTGATTGTTTATATTTAGGAGAAGGAGACAGAGCAATAATAAATGAAAAAGGATTAGAAAAAGCAAGGAAATTTATAAGTAATATAAATCCTGAATCTATTAATACTACATTTAAAAAAAAATCTTTTGAAATCACAGAAAATTTATATTCTAATAAAAATGAAATAAATAATAATTTAGAAAATAACAGCTTAGAAATTTTAGAAGCTGTAAAACAAGAAATGAATAATATTAAAGTAAGTAAACAAGATTGGAGTGATGATTTAAAAAAAGCTGAAATAGAAATGGAAAATAATAGAAATGAAATAAAAAGTTTAAGAGATGAATTAGAACAAAAAGATAAAATGTTAAATCAATATAAGAAAATAATTGAAGAAAGAGAAAAAGAAATAGGAAGATTACAGGGAAATATATATTATGGTGATGATAATAAAGATGAATTAAAATTAAGATATCAAAGTGAATTTATAAAAGAAGAAAATGACAAATTACAAAGTCAAATTGAATTTTTAAATAGAGAAAATCATAGATTAAATGCAATTGATTATTTTCATTCTCATCGATGCAGAGAAGAAGAAGTTAAAAGATTAGATGCTGAAATTGCTAGATTAACAAAAGAAAATGAGAAACTAAAAAAAAGTTTAGATAATATGGGATTAGGAGATTTAAATAGTTCTATTATGACTGGCAATAAATCATTTATGAATAGAAGTAGATTTTCTTTTTATTCTAGTACTAATTTAGCGGATCAAGTTAAAAAATTAAAAGCTGATAAAAAAACTCTTATGCAGTTACTTGAAAAAGAAAAAGAAAAGAATCAAGAATTAACTAAGGAATTAATGGTTTCAAAAGATGAAAATATTGAAAAATTAAGTAATGTAAATAAAGAAAAAGAAAATTTACAAAATAAATTAGAAGAATTACAAAAACAAAATAGTGAATTAAAAGAACAAAAATAAATTCTAATTTAATTTTTTTTTGTAATCAAAGAAAATAATTTTAATGTATTTAATTTAATCAAATAATAAAATAAAATAAATTCATATATATTTTTTTAATTGATGTTTAAATAATCTTAATTCTAATATTAATTTTAATTAGCAATTTACTTCTCAAATAAAAAAATTTTTTAATTTATTTTTTTTAAAATAGATTAATTTTAATTTTAGTTAAAAAGAAATATATTTCTCCTTGGCACTTCATCAATTTAATTTTTTGTGATTCAGAAAAAATGGAATCTTTTGTTTTTAATTTTTAAAATACCTTTTATATAAACATATCTTTGATTTGAATAAATTTCTATCTTTTATTAAATTTAATGTATTTTTTTATAAATTTTTTTGCTTTTTTTTAAGAATTAAAAGATAATAAATTGTTATTTTTAGTAGTAATATTTTGAAATTATTTGATTGAAGCAATTTTAAATGATAAATAAACCTTTTTTTGTTAAATAATGTTGTTCATTTTATTCTTCTTTTTTTGAAATTCTTTTTAAATTTATTAAAATTTAGAATTTAAATTATCAAAAAAATAAAATAATTTTCTTTTTTTATTTATTATTTTTCATTTTTTTTGCTCGGAATTACAATTGATTTATTATAATCAAACATAATATCAGTCTTTGACTTTTTTTTTTCTTTTGAAATTTTCTTTTTATATTTATCAACTGGCTTTAAAATTTGTTCATTTTCTATTATATTTCTAAGAGTTACTTTTCCCAAAGAAAAACATATAGATTTATCAAATTGATAATTTTCATATTCATCAATTTCTTCATTTCTATCCATTATTCTTTCTATAAATTGTGGATAAAATAATCCTCTATTATAATAATCTAAATTTTTTGTTAATTCTTCTAAAAATTTTTTTTCAATCAATCCAAATATATTGTTATAAAAAGGATTTATATGAAATTTAAATTTAATAATTTCATTTTTAATTACTTTATTAAATGCATTTATATCATAATGTTTATCTCTAATTAAATTGTAATATTTATTTTTTAAATCATTTTTAATTTTTTTGAATAAATTTTCATTTAATTCCATAATTTGTTTTCTATTTAAGTTAATTCCTCTAATTTGGCTATAATTCATTTTTTATTAAAAAAAAAATATATTAAAAATAATAAACAAATGAAAAAAAATTCTGTTTTTCACAAAATATGGTCTTGATAAAGAGATACTCATCATTTTTTAATTTTGGTGACTTCTTTTTTTTTCATTTTAACAGAGAGTAATCTTTTACATAACATATTAAAATAATAATATAAATGACAGGTATTTTTTAAAATATTTTAATGAACAAAAAAAAATAATTGCAATTATTCCAATTCTCTACTTAAGACAAATAATCTCCTTTACACAATAGAATTGTAGAGATTTAAACAAAGATAATTTCCTCAATGTCAAAATTTTGAGAATATAATAAAAACAATTGACGATTCTTATAAAAAAACTATTTATTAATTAATTATATTCTTTTTATTTGATTTTGATATTAATTATTAATATATTCATATTGATAATGAAATCTTTTTAATAAAAATTATATATATTTCTTTCATTGTTTGAATTTATTATTATATTCTCGAGACAAAAATATTGATATGAATATGTTTTAATAAATAAAATTCAAAAAAAATTTTTAAATATATTTATTTATTTTTTTTAAGTTTTTGAATATTGTTGAATAAGTAAACATATAAAAAATTATATTAAAATAATTTATTTAAAGTTCTTATATATACAAAGTTTTAAAAAAACAATAATTACATTAATTTACTTTTTAGTTGTTTTTTTTTTATTCATATTTCTTTTTTTTTCTTCTTCTTTTGATGAAGGAACAGACATTGAAATTTCTGAAAAAGAATTATCATTTTGAATGGATTTAATTTCTTTCCTTTCCATATTTTCTTTATCTTTCTTATTCTTTATTTTTCTTTCTGTTTTTTCAATTAATAATTGAACTTCCTTGTTTCTATCATTTTCTCCTTCTATATCTTCTTCTTTTTTTGATGATTCATCTTGATTTGTTCCACATACTTTTTCTATAAATTCAACTTCTTTTTTTTCTAATAAAAATGGAGATTTTAAATTAGATAATTCATCCAACTCACTTTCCATTTTTTCATAAAATCTAGTTAATTTTTCATTTATATCATTGTTTACTTTAAAAACAATAATGTTTTTAGTTAATGTATTCCAATTTTTTTCTTTTTCATTAATCATGTTAAAATAATGTTTAAATTGTGTAAATACCATTTTTTTTCTTGATTGAGTATAATTAGTATATAAATCAGTTAAAATGTTATTTAATTCTCCACTTATAATTCTAGAATTTAAATTATATTCATTAATAATCATATCAACTCCTTCATTATCTGTTTTTGAATATGCTTGTTTTAATTTTGAAATTATACTTATATATAAAGAAGCTAATTTTTCTAATTTTTTAATTATTCTATCTCTATAATTGTCATTGTCGATTCCACCTTCATTTTCATAAAAATTTTTATAATATTCTTCATTAATATTAATATTTTGTTCTATATCAGTTTGAATAATCATTATATATAATTTAATATTTTCTTCTAAATTAAAAGGATCTATTTTAATAGTTAAATGTCCATTATGTTTTGGTAATTTTTTACATTCTTCGCATAAAAAATCTTGACAATTTCTACAAAAATAATTTATAGTTCTTTTATCACAATTATTACAAAAATAATTTGGATTTTCTTCTTCAAAAGTATCACCAACTAATGAACTGGGAAATTTATTAGTTCTACTATGATTTGATAATGCAAAACTTTTTGTTGGATGAAGTCTGCTTTCTAAAGTTCTACCAGTATTAACTATTTTTTTTGAAAATTTTTTTTTTGAATAAATCGTAGGTGATTTTAATTTATTTGAAATATTAGTATATAGATTAGAATATAAATTCGTGTTTAAAAGAGGTTCCCCAAAAAATTCATCTTGGTTCATTTCTTCATTATCTCCTAATAATTTTAATGGCATCATTAACACCAAATTTATCATTTTTCTCTTTGGAAAAAAATTTCCTAATTGTTCGTTTTCTTTTCTTGTTAAATCTCTATTTAAATAATAACAATGAAGTCCTTTATTTGCCCCATATATTTTTCTTAGGGCTTTTCTTTTAATTTCTCCAATTGTTTTATAAGGCTCACATAATAAGCTGATAATTTGGTTTTGATATTCAAAATTAACTTTTATTTTTTCATTTTCTTTAATTTCCTCAGACATAATTTTAAATTTTTTTTTTGTTTGTGAAAAAAACAAACAAATAATAATATAAAAATATTACAAAAACAATAATATTGAAAAAAATAATAAATATATAATGAAAATATAAAAATGTAATAATCAAATATAAATAAATTATAAAAATATTTAAAAAAATATTTTTATCAAATAAAATACCTCATAGCATATTTTAAATGGAAATACTCATCACTATCTTCATCTCCATAACATTCTTTTGGAGCAGCTGCATAAGTGACAAACTCGAAATTTCTTTCATCTTCAATTTCCATAATAGCAGCTTCATTCCCACATCTATAGCAATAATTAGGAGCAGAAAAAATAGAAAGAACATTTTTATTATGACACCAATTGTAACCTTTCATGATTAATTGATGAGCTCTGGCAATTAATTCTAAATTATTAACAAATAAAAATTCTTTTGAACAATCATATCCCCAAACAAACCCTGCACCTCTTGGACTAACACCCCATCCATTTCTATCTTCAGGATCACTCCATAATAAATCACATAAAGGTCCTTCTCTTGGAACATCATTAACTCTATTAATTTTACGTATTTCATCTAATGAAATTGCACTTGGTGAAAGACCTCCATGTAAACAATATATTTTATTATTTATTAAAGCTGCTATTGGCATTGTGTCAAATACTTCATTTAAATATTTCCATACATTAGAATTACCATATTTTCTAAGACATTCATCATAAAAACCATATTGTTGGGTTATTATACGGGATTCATGATTTCCTCTTGTTAAATATAAATTATTTGGATATTTTAGTTTTAAAAGAAGAAGTAATGTTATACATTCTATTGAGTTTAATCCTCTATCTACATAATCTCCAATAAAAATAAAATTACAATCTGGAGGATAACCACTTTGACTAAATAATTCTAAGAGATCTTGAAATTGACCATGAATGTCACCTACTAATGTTATTGGTGGGGTAATTGATAATATTGTATTTTCTTTTAAGAATATTTCTTTTAACTATAAACTTTTTTTTTGTTTATATTAATTTTTATAATTTTAATTACTTTTTCACATAAATATTTTACTTGAATTTCAGGAAGAAGTTTGCGGCTTTTTATTTGGATTATATTGGAGTCTATGTTAAACATTTAAATTTTTTAAGGTAATTAAATTAAAAAAAAAAAATTAAATAATTGTATATATATATTTTTACTAATAAAATGTATTTTTTGAAGATGTTCTATTTGAGTTTGGCTTTGTACTTTTATTTTCTTTTCCTAATAATAAATGATATTGACAATATAAGAGATTGTAATTTGACATTAATTTTTCTAATTCTTCTGTTTTTTTATTTAATTGTTGAGTTAATAAATTTATTTGATTATTTTTATTTTGTTCATTATTATTTTTCAATAGATTTTTGTTATTTGGAATTAAATTTGTAGTTTTCATTTCTTCTAACTCTTTTTTAATTAACAATACTTCTTTTTCACATTCATCACTTTTTTCTCCTAATTTTATTAATCTTTTTTTATCATTTATTAAAATTTTTGTATAATGAATTAAATTATTTAAAATTTTTTCATAATCCATTATCATTTCTTTGATTCCATTATCTTGGAATTTATTTATTTTTAAATTATCTGGAAATTCATCTGTTGTTGAGATTAAATTGAATTGTTCTGATATTTTTTTAAAAGATTCAGATATTAATAAATTAATTGATTTTATTTGTAATTCCAATTTTTCTTTATCATCTTTTAATTGATTGGTTTTGTTTTTAAAATTTAAATCACTTTTTTTAGACCTTTCTTCATATTCATCAATGCTTTTATGGAAAGAATTTAATTCATTTTTTAACTTATTAATTTCTAATTCATATTTTTCATTTTTATAATTGAGATTCAAATTTTTTAAATATGAATTAAAATTTATTATTTCATCATAAATATTATTTAGATTTGAAAATATTAAAATATTCATCGAAGAGGATTGTTCTTTTAAGTTGTTGGAAGGAACTACTTGTTTTATTTTATCAATATTACCATTTTTAACTAATTCTATATTTGTTTTTGTTAAATTAATTAAAGAAGATAATTCTTGAGAATATTCTTTTAATATATTATTCATATTATTTTCAAAGTCATCTTTTTGTTTATTTATATTTTCAATTATTTTTTCATTTTGTTTATTTATTTCAATTAATTTTGAATTTTCATTTGTTAATTTAACTAATTGATCTTCCATTGCTTGGTATTTAATTAATATATCATTGTATTCATTATTATTAGTTTCTCTATCAAAAGTTGAAGTTTGCACTGGATTATATTTATTAAATTTAATAGTTAGATCATTTTCATATCGGCTTTTTTGATTTAAAATATCTTGATTTGAAAAAGTTAATTCGTTTATTTTTGATTTTAATTTATGTATTTTTTCTTTGTGTTTATTTTCTTTCTCTTTTAAAAAAGAAATTTTTTCTAAATTAACTTTATCTTTTCCTATTAAAAATTCAATTCTATTGCTTTTTTGATTTAATTCTTTTTGAAATCTAATATTATCATTTTTTAATCTATTAATGTATTCTTTTTGATTTTCAAAATTTTGATATGATTGTGAAAAATTCTTTAATGTTAATGATAAATTATTACATTTGTTTAATATTTCATTATAATTATTTTCACTTTCTGTTAAACATCTTTGGCAAGTTTCAAATTTTTTTTTCATATCATAATAATTTCTTTGTGAAATTTTTAAATCATTTTGAATTCCATTATAAATTGCTATTTCTTTTTTTAAAGAATTTATATCTTGTTCTTTTTTTTGTATTATTTGAAATAATTCATTAATTTTATTAGTTTGCTTTTTTAGTAATTCAATTCCTTGAGTTTCATTTTCTTCGGTGGAATATGTAGTTGATGTATAATTCATTAACTTTTATATTATATAAATTTGTTTTTAAAACATTATTTAAAAAATTATTCATGAAAATGAATTCTAATTCTAATTCAAAAAAAAAAAAAAAAATTGATTTAGAAAGAGAAGCAAATTGGAATAATAGATTTAATATATTAGAAGATAGATTATTTCCAAATAATAATAATTGTTTAAAACCAAAAAATCTAAGATTAGAAACAAATAATAAGAATAAAGGAATAAGTCGAAATGAATTTAAATCAAATAAGCAATCTTTAATTAACTCAAAAAGTTATAGTTCTTTAAATAGAAATCATTCACCAGAAAAACCTAAAGTTCCAAAATCAAATTCGTTTTTAATGAAAGATCCATTATATAATCAAATAAAAAAGTTATGGGATAAATTAGGGTTTAGTAAATATTATCAAATTATTTTTGATAATGTTTGTGTTCAACTTTCTCCCACTTATAGAGAAGGTTATTTTAACAATGAAATTAATCATTTAAATGCTATATCCAATTTATTGTCTGAAATAAATTCTAATATTGAAAAAAGAAAAAATATTATTAATTTATTAAAACAATATACTAATATTAACTTTGAAGGAAATGACAATTTTAATGAATTAATTCAAAATGTTATAACTTTACTTAATGAATTAAGAAAAATTTCAATTTTGATTGTTGGAAATTATGGCAAACTGAGAGAACTTATTGGATATGATTTATACATTAATAAATTTGAAAATGATAAAATTAATGATTACAATAAAGATTATTTAATTGAATTAAAAAATGATACTGATTTTTTTCATTCATCAAATCTTTCAAATTATTTTTCATTTGCAAATGAAAATGATCCTTTTTTAACAGCAATTGCAAATCCTTATAGTGATTCAGATCAATATATTTCAATCCCAATTGATGAAGATTCATTAGAAAAAATAAAAAATTGCCAATACATATTATTAAATGAAATTTTAAATAATGAATTCATTAAGAATAATACAAATTATCGTAATTTAACCTGTCCAACGAATCATTCAAGTCATTCATTAATTTCAATTAAATCAACAAATAAATTAAATAAAAGTGTTGATACTAATTCATATTTGAATGATTCAAAAAATCACAAAAAAATTCCTACATCAAAAAAAATGACAAATGTATCTATTAAATCATATAATAGTAATTACAATAAAAGAATTTATGGTATTAAAAAACAAATTCCAATTAATAATATTTTAATTGGAAGTAAAAATAATAGTAGATATAATCCAGGAATTAGAACTCCAAGTAGAAAAAAAGGAAAATACGAAGAAAGTAAAAGTGAATATAAATCTGAGTATTCAAGACAAAGAATAGATTTAATTTGTGAAAGAAAAAAAAATGAATTTAATCATAGAATAAATGAAAAAATTAAAAATCAAAGAAATTATCAAAAAAGTAATCTTAATACTAGCCCTATGAAAGAAGATAATTATTCTGAAGATTATATTAATAGAAGTATGCATAATCAAAAAATTCAAATTGATCAACAAAGCAATTCAAAAAAGAGTTTTTCTAAAAATGAGTTTTCTGTTCAAACTTATAATAATAATATTGAAAATACTTCTGAAAATTGTTCGAAAAATGAAGAAGAACAAAAAGATATTATATCAAATGTTAATCAACAAGAAATTGCTCAAATCAAAGAAAAATTACCTTTAAAAATTGAATTATTTTCAGGGAATATATTAGACATTAAAAATAAATATAAAAGTATTATTAACATTATTCCAGAAGAACAAAAAAAAGGTTTTCAAATTAAAAACGATTTATCATATTATTTAAAAGGAGTTTATCCTAAATTAATGATTATTGAAGAAGGAAATATTATAAAAGGTTTATCAATGGTTTATTATGATCCATTTCAGATATGTAAAAGTTTAAAAATATCATTTATATGTACTATAGAATCAGCAATTTTTTCAGAAAGCTTACAATTATTAATAAATTACTGTAATGAAAATTTAGAATATGATGAAATAAAAATAGATTTATTTTATGGAATAAAAGATGGTCAATTTTATTTAATAGAATCATTAGAAAAATGTATTAAAGATGATGTTAAATTTAAATGGGTGAATATGGAAAATGATGGTAAAGATAGGAAAATTCAATATAAATATGTAAATCCAACTTTATCACCTGAAGCCATTTTAACTCAAACAAGTAAAAATATAATTGAATTAAAAACTGCATGTATAATATCTTTAGATTCAATAAATGTATACTTAGAAAACACTGGTCGAAAAATGAATGAATTAAATAATTTTGGAATTATGTCAATCATTGAAGAATTAGTTTCTCAATATGGATTTAAAATAGATGATACTCATTTAGATTCTAAATTTCAAGAATTTCTTAAAAGTTTAAGACCGAATAAATTTAGAAAAATGACAAATGATTTTATTCAAAATTTATTTGGAGGTTCTAATGATGTTATTTCATTTACAAAAGAAAATTTAGATGAATTAAGTAATGAAATTTATCCAGATATTTTAAATAATGATTTATTAGGAGTTTCATTAATGAAAGTTGAAGGTGCTTTTGAGAATGTTATTCAAACTGTAATTAATGGATATAATTATAATATAATATCTAACATTGATGTATTCACTTATGGAAATAATGAAAAAGAGATTGAATATTTTTATTTTCTAAGAAATACAAATGATAATCTTGCTTTTATAATTTATGAATTAAAATCAAATTCAAGTTTAAATAATTTAATTAATATGAATTCTGAAACTGATAATATTTATGATGAATTTCAGAGAATTTATACAAAAATGAATAATCAATCTTTAAAATCAATGAAAAGAATTTTTCTTCCTTCTTTCAAAATAGAAAAATCAAAGTTTCATAAAAAACCTTCTTTCTTAAATGCAATTCAATTATCAAATGATGAAGGAGAATTTCAAATTACTTATCTAAATCAAGTAGAAAAATTTAATTTTTCAATTGATAATAATAAGAAATCATATTTATTTTTTGATAATTTTAATGAGAATGATATAATTATTAAAAATACATTTTTAATGGTTATTATTAACACTGATCTTCTTTGTGATTTGCAAATTCCAACAATTTCTTCTTTTGTTGTTCAAAAAGAATTTTGGGAAAAAGAATTGAAGTAATTTAATGTAAATTTTTTAAATTTTTTTCTAATATAAAATAAATAAAATTATTATTATCAAATTGAAAAATTGATTTTTTTCTAAATTACCAATTAATTATTAATATAATAAATTTAAAAATGATTTCTTCTGTAGAAGGAGTTCAATCAACATCAACAGATGCTTTAAAAACAAAAATGTAAATTTACCAATCATTATATTTTTAAAAAATATAGAAGTTGTGTTATGAAAAATTACTTTAAAGATCCTTTTATAATGGAAATGGAAAATACAATTGAACATAAATTATTTCTTCCTTTAATTAACCGAGGAACTTTTTGTAGAGTTTTTTCAATTAATTCCTTAATTTATAAAATATTGGAAAATATACCAAAAGAGCAAAATGTTAATATTTTAGTTTTAGGAAGTGGTTTTGATACATTATATTTTAATTTAATGAGTCAAAAACACACTAACATTACTTTTCTTGAATTTGATTATGAAAATATTATAAATAAAAAACTGAAAATAATTGAAAAATCTAAAATATTAAAAGGTGTTATAAGTGATAATTACCATTTATTATCTTGTGACATAACAAACAAATCTAAATTTAAACAATCTATAGAATCAAAAATTACAAAAGAAAAATTAGAGGATTTAACTTTAGTTATATGTGAATGTCTTTTAGTTTATATTGAAAGAGAAGAAACAATTGATATGCTATCAACTCTAAAAAATTTATTTCCAAATTTAATTATTTTAGAATATGATTTAGTGGGAGCAAAAGATGCTTTTGGAAGAGAAATGATTGATAATTTAAAAATGAGAAATATTGAATTAAAAGGATTTGAAGAAGTTCCAGATATAAAAAGTCAAATAGAGAGATTAAAAGAAATAAAATTAGAACAAATTGAAATTGTAGATTTACTTTATGTTTATAATAAAATGATTCCTAAAAATGAAAGAAGAAGAATTGATTTATTGGAAATGATGGATGAATTTGAAGAATTTAATTTACTTCAACAACATGCTTGTTTTGGTTATGGTTTATCTTTTAAAGATAATAAATATGATAAAATTAAAGAACTGATTAAATTAGAAAAGTAAATTAATATTAAATGTATTTATTATTAAAAACAATATTATTATTTAGGTAAAGACTCTATTTTTATAATTAAATAAATTTTATTGATTAATTATTTTATATGGAAGAAGATAAAAAATTTACAAAAAAGAAAAGAAAAGGAGATAAAGGAAAGAAAACAAAAGAATCTGAAGAAGAAAAAAATAAACAAAAAAATAAAGAAGGTTGGGAAAAAATAATAAATTTTAATAAAGAATTAAAAAATGAAAAATTTGAATTATATTACAAAACCCAATTATCAGAATATTTTAAAAACGAAGAAGAATTCCAATCCTTCATCTCAAAACTAAAAGAAAAACTTCCATCAGTATTTAGAATAAGTAGAGCTCATCCTTTTAGAGAACATTTTGCAAAATTAATAAGTGATTCAACATATATAAATTCATTACTTGGTGAAAAATCTGAAATAATTAAAGTTTCCAAAAAAATATTAACAAATTTACCAGAATGGAAAGATATTATTTATAATATAAATATTCCTCGTATGGAATTAAAGAAAAATGAAGATTTATCAAAATTTCATAAATTTATTCAAAAAAGTGTAGATAGTGGATTAATAAGTCGTCAAGAAGCAGTAAGTATGATACCACCGATGTTACTAAATACAAAAAGAGGAGAAAAAATTTTTGATATGTGTGCAGCACCAGGAAGTAAAACAGCCCAATTTTTAGAATCATTTTATGAAAATTATGATTTTTTAAATAAAGAACAATATAAAGAAGATATAGGATTTGTATTAGCAAATGATTGTAATGTAAAAAGAGCTTATATGATGGTTCATCAATTAAAAAGATTAAATACTGCTGGAATGGTTGTTATTTGTCATGCAGCTCAATTATTTCCTAATATTTTCCTTGATGGTGATATTATGAAAAGAGTTCAATATGATAAAATTTTAGCTGATGTTCCTTGTTCTAGCGATGCTGTCATGAGGAAATTACCTCATAAATGGAAATATTGGAATACTAAAGATAGTTATTCTTTACATTCTTTACAATTACAAATTTTAAAAAGAGGAATTAGTTTACTTAAAGTTGGAGGAGATATTGTTTATTCTACTTGTTCTTTAAATCCAATTGAAAATGAAGCTGTTGTTGCTCAAGTAATGAGAGAATTTTCACAAAATAATGAATTAGAAATTTTAAATGTGAGTGAACTTTTTCAAGGAAGTGATATTAAAAAACATAATGGTTTAATCAAATGGAAAATTATGATTGAAGATAAAAATGATAAAAATAAACTTTTAGAAATTAAAGATATTAATGATGATATTTATAAAAATTTTAGTGATGTTATTCCTGGAAGTTGTTTTCCTCCTACTCAAGAAGAAAGTGACAAATTTAAATTGAATAATTGTAATAGATTTTTCCCTCATGATAGTGACACTAGTGGTTTTTTCATTACTATTATTAGGAAAAATAAACCTATTTTAAATCAAGATAAATCAAATAAGGTTAGTAAGAAAGAAGAAAGAAAAAGAGCTTTTGAATTTCTAAATGAAAAATTTACTGATGATTATAAATGGATTTTTGATTATTATGGAATTGATAATGATTTTCCTGGGGAACAATTAATTTCTTTTTCTGATCAAGGAAAAAAAATTAATTTCATTTCTAAAGGTGTTTATGATTTATTAAAAGGAGATAAAAGAAATCAATTAGATTTACAAAATGCAGGAGTTAAATTATTTAAGAAAAATAAACAAAAAGGTGATTCCCAAGATTTTTGTCATTTTAGAATTTGTCAAGATGGTTTAATGTATCTTCTTCCATATATGCATAAAAGATTATTTTATGTTGATAAAGAAACTTTTGTTGAAATATTAACTAAAAAAGAATTAATTTTTGATAATATTAAAGATGAAGATTTAAAAACAGCTTTAAAAGAAACTACACCAGGTTGTGTTATTTTTGTTCATGTTAAAGAAAAACCAAAAAATAAAAATTCCACAGATAATATTTATTTAAAAGAAAATTTCATTGATGCAATTTGTTGTTTTAATGCAAATATTAAAGTAACAACAATGATAAATAAGGAACATGAACATGTTTTTGATTTAAAATATAATATTAATCAATAAAATAAATAAAACAAATAAAAATAATAAATATTAAATTATAAAAAGTCTAAATTTATTTCATAAATTAAAATCAGTTTTCTAATAAATTAAAAATTTATTATTAAAATAATTAACTAGTATATTTTTTAAACCAATTAAAAACTCTTTCAAACCAAACAATTTGATTTTCAGGTTTAAGAACCCAATGGTTTTCTTCATGTAAAAACAAAAATTCAGAAGGCACATTTTTCAATTGTAAACTGGTAAAAGTACTTAAAGCCTCAGTTAAGGGGACTCTATAATCTCTTCCACCATGAATAACAAGCATTGGAGTTTTCCAATTTTTAACTAAAACTTCAGGAGAATATTTAAAAAACCCTTTTCTAATTTCTTCTCCATCAAAAGGATTACAACCTAAATGTTCAATATCACAAAATTCTTCTTTAGGAAACCAAATTTCTTCAGTTGAATAAAACATATTCAAAGAAGAGAAAATACCATCATGATTAACTAAGCATTTAAACCTATCACTATTACCTTCAATCCAATTAATCATAAATCCTCCATAACTTCCTCCAGCAGCACACATATGGTCAACATCAGCAAATTGGAAATGTTCTTTAACAAAATCAACTCCAATTATAATATCTTCATAAGGTGCACCACCCCAATTATTCCTAACTGCATTTTGGAAATCTAGGGTAAACCCAATTGAACCATGAGGATTTACCATTATTGTAACATAACCTTGATTAGTGAACATTTGAGGATTCCATGAATAGGACCATCCACTTGTCCATCCTCCTTCAGGTCCTCCGTGGATTAACCAAGCCACTGGGTACTTTTTAGATGGGTCAAAATTAATTGGTTTTAATAGCCATCCATATATTGTATCATTAAGAGAGCCTGTATAGTTGAAAGGTTCTGGGATTGAAAGTTCATAATTTGATAGAATATCTTTGTTTAAGTCAACTATATCTGTTTCTTTATGGGATTTATTTACGAATAAAGTTGAAATTTTATCTGGAAGGAAGTAAGCTACTTTTTTTACTAAGATTATATTTTGGTTTTTAGAGGCTAAGAGTGGAAGAGAATAGGATGTAATATCACTATCTACTTCTATTTTTTCTATTTTTGGATTATTCAAATTTGATATATCAAGAGTGAATATTCTATTTACTTGAATAGATGTTGCTTGGAAATATATTTTTGTATCAGAAGCCCATTCAAATGATGTTATTGTTTTATCTAAAACTTCTGGTAATACTGTTATTTTATTTGTTAAAATGTTATATATTTCAAAATGTAAAAATTCACTTTCTAACCCTGGGGTTTTCATTGCTAAATAGGCTATTCTAGTATCATCAATTGAAAAAACAGGATGTTGGGTTCTTGCATCATTATGTCCTGTTATTAAAATCGGTTTTTTCATTAATTGTAAATCAATAAAATATGTTTTATATCCTGTTTTCCATGATTCTTCACGATTTCTTAAATGTGCAGAAAAAACAATCATTTCACCATTATGGGAAAGATCATAATTTGAATTATCTGTAAATAAAGGTGGAGTGTTAATTTCCATTCCAACTGTTATATCAGTCACATTTCCATCTAATATTATTTTATTATCTGAAACTTTTATTCTTTGATAAAATAAATGAGAACCTTTTCCTTCTACTTGCCATGTATCCCAATGAAACATGAATAATTTATTATATACTTGATATGTTTGTTTATTTTCGATTTCTATTTTCTGTGCAGAACAATTTAAAGTATCACAATCAAAATATACGTTTGCAGAAAAAACAAAAGAAGAAGCCCTAATTTTAAAATCATTAATATCAATAGGATAATTTGTTAATTTTATTGGTTCTTCATTTTCTTTTGGAGGAAAAGAAATATAATATAGAGAACCATTTCTTGTGAAAAATAGAAAATTTGGATATAAAGATGTAAAAGAAGGACTTGAATCACTTTGACCTAAAACTGGTTGTGTAATATTAAATGATGATTTATCACTTATTTTTGAACATTGAATATTTGTTGCTGATTTTCCTGCAGTTTTATTCCATTTTCTAACTGTATAAACTACATATAAACCATCTGGAGATAAAATTGGTGAAGAAAGTCTATTTAATGATTGAAAAGTTGTAGGATCAAAAATATTTTGTGTGTTAATTGTAATTATGATTGTATATATAAGGAAAAAAAAGCAATGATAGAATTTCATTGTTAAAAAATAAATAAAAATTAAAATTTTTTTAAATTATTTTAAAATATTAAACATTTGTAAGATTTAATTTAAAAAAAAATAGAATATAATAAATATATAATTAAAAAATCAATTAAATGTCGGATTATCAGTTATCCCAATTATCTAAAGAATTTGAAGAAAAAAAACAAATGCGTAGAACTCAATTATCAAACTCCCCACACATTTATCAAAAACTCCATAAATGTAAAAAAACTAAATAAAACAAAATTTAAAAAAACATATAACTTTTAAATAGATTTTGCAAATGATGCTAGATTAGAAAATCAAGCCTTATCAACAGGTTTTGGAAAAATGGTAAAAACTCAAAATCAAACGAATCCAAAATATTCAATTCCAAAAGCTAAAAGAAACCTTTTCCCAAATGAATTAGAACCAAAAGTAAAAAATCTACTTCAAACAAAATACAATTCCAAAAACAGAACACAATATCCTTTTACTTTAATGCAAGAACGTCATTTAGGTCGTGATAAAGATGGATATGCTGCTCTGGAATTTTTTTATACTAATCCCCCTACTCATATATATAAATATAGTAAATCTCCAGGATGGGGATTTTCCAAAGCTAAAAGAAATGATGTTTTTGCAAAGGAAAAATATCCGTATTATGATTTATACTATAATCCAAGTAATGATAATGAGAAAATAAAAAAGAAATGGAGAAGTCGTATAGTTGGTGGTGATATTGGATGTGATGATAGAATGAAATATTTGAATGCTGAAGGAGCTACAGAACCTGGACCAGGAAGATATTATCCTAAGGATATTGATTTTAAATATGAAAGGAATAGATTAGGTGGATATATGGGTCCTAAACATGGGAAGAGTAGCTTACATCAGGATATTGGTACTAATGAAAATATTGGTCCTAGTACTTATGAAATTGGAGGGAAGAGTCATTTAATTAAATTTGATAATAGTCCTAAAATTTCTATTGGGAATAGTAAGAGAAGTGTTAATTGTGTTCCTATGAATATGATTGGGGATGGTTATATGAAATATAGTGCATTTGGTGAACAAATTATGACACAGAAAGATTCAAGACCACAATATACTATTGGAAAGGAAAATAGATTTAGTAAAGCTTCAATGATTCAATAAAAATTAGGTTTTTGTATATTTTTTTTACAATTTTAATTTTTTTTAAATTATTTTTCAAGCAAGTAATTTAATAAAAAATCAAAGAATTCAAATATTTTATAACTTTTCAATTATCACATTTCAAATAATTTAACATTAAGTTTTAAATTAAACAAAGTTATCAATAAAAATATTAAAATTAATAAATAATAATAATATATTTTTTTATTTTCTTTATTAAGGTATTTCTTAATACTGAATTAATTTCATTATCCATGAATCAATTTATTTTTAATTGAATCAAAATCCTTTCTTTGAGTAATATAATGTTTGAAGAGTTTTTTTTCTTTTGTATTTTATCATTTTGTAAAAACTTTTGAATTATATTAATAAGTTTTTTTTTATAAAAATTTTTTAAAATCAACTCATTAAGAAGCATAAAAAAATATAAACTAAAGGAAAATTATTAAAAAAATTAATTATTTAAAAATAAAATTTTTAAAGAATTATTCATTAAAATATAATAATGGTTTTTGATTATAAATATGAAAGTTTCAATTTTCATTTATTCTGTTTTACCTAAAATTATATTTTTATGAGGATAAATTTTTTAATTTGTTCTCATTATTTTATTAAGACTTTATATAAAAGTAAACTTGAATAATTATTTATCTAAAAAATATTAATTTATATTAATTTTTAAGAAGATTCCATATTCATCCTTTTAATTTATTTATTATATTAAAATAAAAGAGTTAAATTTTCTTTTTTTAGATTTTTACTATGTTTTGATTCAATGATTTCTTTAATTACTTTTTTTTCTATCTGATAAATTTTTTAGGGTTTTAAAATATTTAATGATAATTATTTGGAAATAAATGGAATTGAAAAAAAAAGAAGGAACCTCAAACAAAATATTATTTACAAATATAGGAAAATTACAGGATAATTTATTAAAATTAATAAATAATATTAGAGAAAAACCAGGTGATTATCTTGAGAATTTAAGAAAAGAAAATCCAGAGCCTTCAGATCAAATGAATTTATTATTAAAATTTTTATATTCCATAAAAAATAAAAAATTTCCACCAATTAAAAAGAATAATGATGTTTGTAAATGTTCAGAAGATATATTAAGTTATATAATATTATATGATGAGGGAAAAAATGAAATAAATTTTGGGAATAATGATGATAAAAGCAATCATTCGTTAAAAAGAAGATTAGAAAGAATAGGAATAAAAAAAGTTGAGAATCAAGAATTTATAATATTTGGGTTTGATGAACCAAATTCCATAATTTTAGATTTATTATTGAATGATCCAAATAAAGAAAAATTCTTTGATCCTAAATTAGTTTTAGGAGGTATTACATGTGGAATTCTTCCTTCAGATAGACTATGTACTATTATTGATATTGTTGAGGAAGAACAAATAATTTTTGATTCTTTTAGAAAAAAAAATATTTATAGTACACATACTACAGATTATATTCATAATCCTAAAATCGATTTTTTTTATGATAGCAATGAATCAGAAAATAATGAAAATAAAAGAAGATATAAAAATTTCAGTTTTTCAAGTGAAAAAAAAATTCCTTATACTTATATTAGAGGTGGAAAAGTTAAAACATTAAATATTAATTTTCAAAGTTTGGCTAAACCATTACTATACAGTAATCAAAGAAAAAATCAAAATACTAATATTGAAAATATTATGAATAAAAATGAAATAGAAAGAAAAGAAAAACCAATAAATACTTTTTTGACTAAAACAAATGATTTTTATAAATCAAATAAAACTTCTAATAATTATGTAGGATATAAAAGTTCAACATATAAATACCAAATAAATCCAAATAATAATAGAACTCCTTATTCAAATAAAACATTTAATTTATTAGGTAAAAGAAATTACAGTTCTTCCAATATAAGATCTCCAAATCCAATATATTATGACACATATTCCTGTAATTTAAACAATAATAATAATCTTTTTTCAAAATATATTTGCAGTAATTGTGGAGCTGATTTAAGGAATAATTATAGAAAGTATAATATGATTTCTGATATTAATAATAAGGAAAATATAAAAACATTAAAATATCAAAATTCCGCAAAAAGTATTTTTTCTAGAAATTGTGGAGAAGAAGCTGATGTATCTTATTATAGAAGTTTTATACCAGATATTGATGGTAAATATATTAATGTTCTTACAAGAAATACCCAATTTAAAGACGGATGTAAACTTATAGAGTATGAAACAAACTAAATATAGTTATTAATTAATTTGTAAAATTAAATAATTATTTATTCAAATAGAAAAAATTAAAAATTTTAATTGAATGGGGATAAATATTTCTTAAAATTTTATTTTTTAAAAATCAAAAATACAAGTTCAAACAAAATCTCTGAATAAAGAATTTATATGTCAATTTGTGTTGTTCTTCAAACTGGTTCTTTTGACATTTGAATTTTTTTAAATTTTTATAGATTCATGAATGAATAAAGTTATAATTCAATAAATGGTATAAAGAAATTCTAATAAAAATGGTCAAGTGAAATGAAATTAAAAGAGTAAATTGAAATACTTTTTTAAATATTAAGAAGAATAACTGATTGAGAGATTAATATTCAATAATAATGGGAATTTTGTTTATCATATTATAATTTTTCATTCAATAAAATGAAAGTAAAGGTTCAAATAGTAAAATTAGATAATTTTTTCTCTTACCTTTTTATGTATAATTAACTCAAATAGTTAAAAACATTAAATACAATAATTCATATTGAAATAGATATAAAATTAAGAAACAAAAAAATAATTTAAATAATAATGATGAATAGAGTAAATAAAAAATAATAAAAATAATTTTCAAAATTAAGTTATAAAATAATAAATATAATATTAAGTGAAATCCAAGAAAAAATGAGAACAATAGGTTCATTAAACAAACAAATAATAAATATTATTATGATTTATATAAATTAAATATATATAATAAACTTTTAAATCAATTTTGAGAAAAAAAATATTTTTATCATAAATTAACATAATTTATTTTTTATAAATAAATTTTTCAAACAAAAAACAAAAATTACATAAATTTATTAAGTAATCTTATAAAAGTTAATAAACTTAATCATATTAAAGAAAAAAACCATATTGTAATTATATACAAATAATTATCTTTTATTGAATATCTGTTAAATAAAAAATAATATTTGTTCCTAATCTAATTTTAAAAGAATTTGAATAATTTATAGTATTTAAAAGTCCAATACATTGAATTTCATTAATAACTTCAGAATCATAAGGAATAATATCAATATCAAAATTAGTAAAAACATTTTTTGGGATTTTCCCAATAACCTTAGCAACCATTTTAATTTTATAAAAGTATATTTTAGAAATATCAAAAACAATATTTTCAATCTTAAATTTTTTTTCATAAATTTTTTTAAATTCATTAATTAAACTATTTTTATTAATTTCATGATCTAGTTTCCATAAATGAATCATATTTTCAATTTCACAAGCTCTTAAAGGATCAAAAGGAACTTGTTTTCCAACTGGTTTTTTTTCAAAAATTTCATCAGTTGTATCCTCAATAATAGGGTTTGTCCATTCAATAGAATTTGGATTTATTGCTCCATTTTTACTAAATATATTTATTTCTAAAATAAATGAATCTCCGTTACAAAAAGTTGATATTGGTGAAATATAACAATATCTTTTTGAATAATTATTAAATTGTTCTAGTTCAGAACTTACCCATAATGTAACATTTGATTTTTTTTTTATGTCAATTTTCCAAATATTATTATAATTTTTGGAATTTAGAAGAAAATTATAACCAAATTCGATTGATTTGTTTTTTTCTTCTGTTATTATTTTACATGATATTACTAAATTCAGAAAAGGATATGTTCTTTTATGTTTAGTGAAATTCTTTTGTTCAAAAAAAAAATTGTTTACTTCAAATAATTTACTATAAATTTTAGAAAATGAGGATATCTTTTTTTCAAATATATTTGAAAAAGAGATTTTTATTTTTGTTGATATACTTTTATTTGTATATTTTATTAAATAATTATAAATTTCATAACAGTAACTTAATAAATAATACAATGAATAATCATTTAATTTTAAAAAATTTTTTAATTTAATTTGAATAATTTGTTGATTTTCTTCTCTAATTTTTGAAATAAATTTATAACTTTTATTTATCCCTATATAATTACTATCATTAAATTCATCATTTATTAATCTATTAGAAATAAGATAATTAGGATTTTTATTAAATAATTTAGAAAATTTATTTCCATTTGAATCTTTAGCATTATGATAAGGAGAAATTAAATTTAAATTATTATCAGGCTCATATTCACCATTTTGACTTAACTTATTATTATTTAAATAACTTTCATTTGCTTTTTCAGGGATATTATTTTTATCCATATCTAAAATAGAATCTGATTCTCTATCAACATCAAAATCTCCTGATAATAAATTTTTTGTTTTAAAATTTAATTCTTTACTTTCTTTTTTTGTATCTGAATCTGAGTTTATTTCTTCATTTTCTTTTTCTTCTAATTTCAAAGAAACAGTTTTTTTTTGATTTAATCTAATATTATTTATTTTGCTTTTTGATTCTTTTTTTGAACTTAAAGTTTCAAAATCAAAAACTTTACTTGAATTTTTTTTTAAAATATCATTTTCTTTTGAAGATAATTGTTTCTTTTCATTTATCTTATTTTCATTATTTACTTTACTTTCATTATTTAATAAGTTTTTTTTACTATGTTGAATACTATTTGCCATAGTTGATTTTTGAGCTGTGTTATACTTAGAATTTGTTTGAATTATAAATTTTTCTAAATTTCCATTTTCTATTATTTTTTCTTTTGGATTTGTATTTTTTTTTGATACAATGTGAGGTTCATTTGAATTATTTTCAATATGAACAGATGAAGTTAATTGTCCTTTGGAATTCCCAAAAAAAAAATTAAATTTATTTAAAATTCTTTGTTTATCATTTTCAATTTCCCCTTCATGTGTAATTGTCGTATAATTAATTTTCTTTAAATCAAATCCTTTACTTGAATAGGACATAATTAAAATTATTTTGAAAAAGAAAATTAATTAAAAAAATTATAAAAAAAATAATAAAAAATTTTTGTAATTTATCTATATAAATGCAACAACCTTTCCAAAGTTATTTCAATAATTTCGGCTCTTTAAATTCTCAAAATAATAATTATTTATATCAAAGATGGAAATCTCCTTATGAATATGGATTTGAGGATGAAGAAGAGTATAAAAAATATCAACAAAGGAAATATAAAGCAGAATTAGATTTTTTAATTAATTTACGTAAAAAAAAATCGACTCCAATTAATAATGAATATGAATTAAAAAGAGAATTTCAAAAAAAAAAAGAAATAGATGATGTAATCTAATAAATTTTTTATATAATTTTTAGAGAGAAAATTATGAAAAATCAATTAAACAAGCTATTGCAAGAGAATATAGTAGTTATAATAAAAATATAGCATTGTTAAAAAGGCAAGAAAGAGAAAATGAAGTATAATAATTATTTTTATTAAAATATTAATAGAAAAAAGAATCTTATAAAGAATATTTAAATGGAATTAATGACTATGAACAGGAATTATTGTTTGAAAAAGAAATTGAAAAAGAAAAAAAAGAGAATTATAGAAATGTACAACAAGAAAATTTTTTTAATTATTCAAATAGAAAAAATGAAGAAAAATTTTTAAGAAATAAAGAACGAGAAAATCTCAAATCGATGATGGATGGAGATAATTATTTATTTAATTCATATGAAAAACACAGAGACAAAATATATAAATTGAATCATAAAATTTATAATAATGCATTAAGATATAATGATTTGATTAATGGAGGAAAAAATGATGAATTATTTAAAGTAGATAATGATTTAGAATATAATAAAAACATTGCAGAATTAAAATTAAAAGAAAAAAGAGATCGATTATTTCATAATGAGAGAAGTTTAAATCAATTTAAAGATGAATATAGAAAACAAAATGAAAAAGAAAGAACATATCAATCAAAAGGAATAAAAAATGATTATTATGATTGGGATAAAAACAATTCAATAATGTCTAGATATAAAACACCAAATATACAAAAACCCTTAGAACAATATCTTGTAAATAATAATAATTATGCAAAAACTCCAAACCCTAATAATTTTATAATAAATAAAAAAATAGAGTACCTAGGAGAATCGACTTTAAGGCATAATCCTATTACTTGTCCTATTGATGATTTAGAATATAATAAATATGTTATAAATGATTTAAACAAATATTTATATGATAGTAAAGATAATATTGGAAATAATTCTCACTTATATCGTGCTGATGAATACAATAATTTTGGAGGGAATTATAATTCTAACAATAATAGATTTGCTTCTAATGGAAATATGATTATTAATAATTAATTTTACATATATATATCATAATTTTAATTTTATTTAAATATTTTTAATTAAGGTTCAATAAATTAGTTTTTAACTCAAAAAAATTAAAATAATTAAAACAATAAAATCACTTAACCTATTTAGAATAATATTCTATTGAAAATCTTGATAAAAATCAGTTGATATAATTATGAATTAAAAATATAATTAGAAATATATAACATTAACATTATTTTTATATTATTTTAGACAAATCAAAAAAATATCAATTTAAAGCCAACGAACTTTTTTATCCAATTCAATAAAATCATCTCTATTTTTTTCATCAATTTCCAACATAGAATATAAAAAATCATTAAATTTTTTACTATATTTTTTATTCAAATATTTTCCTAAAGTCAATTTAATAGAATGAGTATCATTTAATTCTCTAATTTCATAAATTGAATTAAAGGTTAAAGTTGCTGCTAAAAGTATACATAAACCAAGTGAAAAGACATCACTTTTAAAAGTATTATGTTCAGTATATTTAGAATGATTTCTCATTTGTAAAGCCCTAAATAAAATAGGACTCATATATAATTCAGTTCCTCTTATAGTTTGTTTTACTGTTGCTCTATTATTTGTCATTAATTCTTTTGCTTCACCAAAATCAGCTATTCTAAATGATTTATCTGGAAATAATAATATGTTTTGAGGTTTAATATCTCTATGTGAAATATTATGTTTCTGTAATTCTGCAAATGTATGAATTAATTCTTTTGAAATCGCAGTTAATTCTGATTCTTTATAAAATCTTTTTTTTGAATTTCTCATCATTATTTCTTTTTCCCAATCACATATTGCTAAATCCATTAAAATATACATTACAAATGTTGTTTTATCTAATCTTTTTGTTTCTAATCCATGAATATTTATTAAATTTAAATTATATTTTGATAAAGATAATAACATTTCATATTCTGATTGAAGAGCATTCACTTCTTTTTCAGAATTAGCAAAAATTTTTTTCATTGCATACTTAATTTTTTCAATTCCTTCAACAAGATAGATTTTTCCAAATGTCCCTTCACCTAATTGTCTAATTATATTATAATCATCACTTTTAAATTGATTTATTTTAATTTTTTTTATTTCTTCTTTTTTATCTTCTTCTTTTTTCTCTTCTTTTTTTTCTTCTTCTTCTTTTTTATCTACTTCTTCTTTTTTATCTTCTACTTTTTCTACTTCTTTTTTTTTATCTTCTACTTTTTCTACTTCTTCTTTTTTATCTTCTACTTTTTCTACTTCTTTTTTTTTATCTTCTTCTTTATCTACTTTCTCTTCTTTATCTTCTTTTTTATCTTCTTTTTCTTCTTTTTTCTCTTCTTTTTTTTCTACTTCTTCTTTTTTCTCTTCTTCTTTATTTACTTCTTCTTTTTTATCTTCTTCTTTTTCTATTTCTTCTTTTTTATCTTTTTCTTTTTCTACTTTTTCTTCTTTATCTTCTTCTTTTTCCACTTCTTCTTTTTTAACTTCTTCTTTATCTACTTTTTCTTTTTTATCTTCTTCTTCTTCTTCCTTTTCATCTTTTTCTTGTATATATTGATTTATCATGTTTTCACCTAGATTCATTAAATTAATACCAGAACTTAAATAAATTCCTGAACTCAAAAGATTTGGTTTATTTAAAGATTTATGTGGAGAAGAAGAATTTTTATCGGTTAAATTTAAGTTTAAAAATTGAATTTTATTTTTTTTAGGATTTGATTTTTTATCATCTGTCATACATTTTTTAATAGGAGATTTTAATTTTTGACTTATTGAAAAAATGTTTTCATTTTCTTCCGTTTCTTTTTTTTCTTCTCTTTTACTTTCATCATTTGTATCATAAGAATTAGTATCTTTATAATATTTTAAATTTCCAGATGATTGTTTCTTTTCAATAATATTTTTTTTAATCTCATTTTTACCTTCAATTAAAAAAACTTTATTTAAAAAATTTGTACTTTTTTTTGAGACAGGTCGTTTAATAATAAATTCTTCTTTATTTTCAGAGATGTTTGTATTTAAACGAATAATTTTATTTTCACTTTTATTTCTTTTGTTATAGTAATCTTTTAATTTAAATCTTTGTTTACAAATAGGACATAACCAATTATGATATTCATAATAATTTAACATATGACATTTAACACATACTACAATACTTTTATTATTTAATTCTCCTTTATACATTACTCCATTACATTCTTTTTTATGAGTAAATATATAATTTTTAATTTCTTCTTTAGTTAAATTACAACAAGGAACAAAATTTGGCTTTGCTTCAATTGCTTTATATATAGTTTCTTTAAGTGTAATTTTTAACATTTTATATTCAATTGGATTAAAAATTTTTGCTTCACAGTAAAAATTACTTTGACATACAATACAATTCCATTGAATTTGTAAATCTTTAGCTTCAAATTTACAATTTTGACATAATAAATGATGATTTTCTAAATTTAAATATAAAATATGTTTACAAATTGGACATTTCATTATATCATTGATTATTACATTACAATGATATTTAACCCAAGTTGCAGGTTTTAAATTTTTTTCTTCTTTTGAATTCTCAATTGCTGAATAAAAATTACAATGACAATTTTTACAATAAAATAAAATTAAATTAGGATGATATATTTTTTTACAATTTAAGCAAAGTAAATATTCATAATTATTTAAAATAAAAAACTTCCTTCCACAAGAATGAATTGGTTCTTTATTTTGATTACAATGAGGATAAAAATTTGTACCATTAAATTTATGACATGAAGAAGTTGATTGAATTGAATTGATGGATTGATTTATTTTATCATATTCTTTTTGATAGTATTGATATTGAATTATATTTAATATTTTTTTCAAACTTCCACTTGGTAAAATAATATTTTTTGGAGCTAATGATATTTCAAGATATTTTTCTATAATTTTCATAAATTCTTTTTGATGAATTTCTATTATTCTTGGAAAAGTATCTTTATATTCTTCTATTGCCATTTTAAGAATTAATTCTTCGTTTTTAGATAATGTAGTTTGCTTATTAATCATTTATATTATAATTATTAATTAATTTAATTTTTAAATGTTTTTTAAATTAAAAATAATATTAATGTTTCAAGAAATAAGAAGTAATAATTCAAGAGAAAATAAATTTAAAGGAAAAAAATGATAATAAAGAATCAATTTTTGACAAAAAACTTTTATTTAAAATAAAAAAAGAACAATTTAAAAAAGATATAACATAAATGATTTTGGGATTAGTTTCCACAGAAATAATAATAGTAAATGATTTAAAACAAGTATATCAATAATTAACAATAATTTATAAGTTCAAAAATATAAGAATTTGAAAATAATATTTTTGTTTTTATTTTTTTGAATAAAATAACAAAAAATTTCAAAAAATGATACAACTATATAAGCAATGCTGTATTAAATATTATCAATATCATGCAAAAAATAGCAATAAATCTGACAATAGCAACATTACAAAAAATAATGATTTTCGAATTGAAATTTCAATATTTTTTATCAATTTTATTAGATACTTAATAAGGATTTAACACATTCACTTTTATTTTAAAACGAATTATAATTATTTATATGACACAATACTTACAAAATGAACAAAAACAAGTATTTATCATATAAATATTGAGTATAATAATTTTTAATATAATAATTAAACTCAAAAATATGAAGGAAATTTTGGGAAATCTTTTAATTTATAAACTTTTAAGAGTCAATATTTTAATGTTATTCAAAATTTTTCAATTTTTTGAATTTATGTTCCCTTCTTTTGCTACTTCTTATTTCTCAATTTTTTTTGTCTTTTTGAGTAATAGAATAAAAATTATTATGTTTTTGTGAAACATTTTCATTAAAAAATGAATATATGTAAATAATTGAATTTTTATTATAAAAAATAAAACGATTGATTTCAGAAATAGATAATTTAAAAAAGAAACAAATTATATATATTCAATATTATTGATATTAGAGAATTTATAACCTTTAATTTCATTCTTTTTCATATTTGGATTTAAAAAACTTTCATATTAAAATTAAAATAATTTGGAATATGATTATTTATTTAATAAAATATACATTAATACTGAGATTAAAAATCCTAATATTAATGAGTTTTTATTTTTTAGAAAAAATCATTGTGACACTCAAAATACAAAAAATTTTTATTTTTAATGACAAAAAAAAAATAAAAATTTAAAAATAATTTTTTTCTTTTTCATTTATTATTTATGGAATTTTATTTTACATAGATTTTCCTTTTTTTAAATTAATTGTAAAGCAATACAGAATCCAAATAAAATATAAATAAATAGCAAGAATAATACCTTGAGTAAAAATATAACTTATTCCTTCTGTTAGAAAATCTTTTCCAAAAATATTTAAAAATGCAAATAAAATCTTCAAACTTTTATAACAATAACAAAAAAAAGAAATAATCCATAAAATTGAATAACATAGATATCCCACATTGGCATATTCATATTTTAAATTAATTGTAGAATAAAAAGCGAAAAAGGCAATTGCAATGAATATAACGGAAAAAATAATATCAATAATCATATCTAACAATTCACTTTTTCCCAGAGCAGAAAGAAATGATGTTATTGCTGAAAGAAGAGCAATTATTGATATTATTCGTACTGTCATTTTTTGAGATAACCCACATAAACAATCTTCTTCAACTTCAGGAGAAAAAACAAAGAGAAATTTATCATCTGAAGGGTTTCCTAGTTTATTATCTATTTCTGATATTCCTGTCTTAAGTTGTTCCATTTTTTAATTAAAGTTTTATTTTTAATGTTTAAATAAAATCTTTAAAATTATTTTTAAAAATTTTAAGAGTTTATTTTTTTAATGTTTTATTGACATAAAATTATAATCATAATTACAAACAATTTATTAATAATATAAAAAAATGGAAAAAATAAAGTTTGTAAGTTCAAATCCAGTAAAGAGAAAAATTAATCAAATCTATAATTATAAAGAAGGTGTATATAATATTAAAAACAATAATTTAAATATATGGTTTTTTTAAAAATGATTCATTTCATTATTAAAAAAAAGTACCTTTTTCAAGATAAAAAATAATAGTGATAAAAATGATAAAAAAAACAAAGGGGAGTCAACTTTTTTTAAAAAAAATAATAAATCAATAAATTTATATAAAACTCACTTAATTGTTATTTTTATGAGAATTTTATAGCTCCTTTAGGATATAATTACTTAAAAACAAATAAAATATTTTTTAATAAAAGAAAAATACAAAAATCACAAAATAAAAAAGAGTTAATCAATGAAACAAAAAAATCTGAGAAATAATCAAATAAAAATATAAATCAAAACATTGATTTATTATAAATTTCCCAAATCAATGATAAAAATTTCAGAAGAATATAAAAATATAAAAAGAAAATAAACAAAATTTATCATTTATCTATAATATTTCAAAATATTTGTTCCTGTAAAATTAAAGGAAATTTCTATTAATTATTTATAAAATAAAAATGTATCATTGAATAATATAACTTATAAAATAATTATTCATTGAAATATTTCTTTTTAAATTTTATTTTGAATCTGTTTAATTCTTCTTCTGGTATATTTATGTTTTTTTTTATAATTTTAAAAGTAATTCCATCAACTTTTTCTCCAATATCATCTTCTGATAAATGCTTAAAAGGACTTCTAAAGAATTTAATAAAATTTGGAATACTATAACTCTTACTTAGTTTTTTGAAATAAGGTTTAACATTTTTTTTTTCAACAGAATTATTATTTGTGTTCATATTAATTTTTTTATTAAAACTTTTCCATCTAAAAGAAGAAAAATCGGTTAAAAATTTAGAATTTCTATAACAATTCAATTCTAAACTTTTATTGGTAAAACAATTCACAGAATTTCTATCATTTCTAATCATATAAGAAGGTAATGAACTTTTTTCAAAAGGTCTACTTGACATATTATCAAAAATAATTTTTTGACCTTCCTTATTATTATTAATTTTATTAAAACATTTTGATTTATCAATATAATATGAAAAATCAAATCCATCAAATTCTTTATATTTTATAATTTTACTTTTATTAGTATTTTTATGATATTTTATCAATGTAACACATTTTGGATTTATTGCATTATAATTTGGAAAAACATATTCTGTTGGATCTTCTCTATTTCTATTTATAAAATTTACATATTCTCTTGATGTTGTCTTTGAAAAATCAATTGTATTCTTGTATATTTTACTTTTATTAGAGAATGATGTTGTTTTTTCATTTACCTTTTTTATTAAAGAATTTGATTGGACATTATTATTATTATAATCAATATTTTTTTTGATTTGAGATTCAGTTAAATCATTTTCAACAAAACACTCATTCGAAGAAGTAAAATTTTGTTTTAAATTTTTTTTTCTTTCAAAACTTAATTTTTTTATTTTTTTTTGATTCAGATTATTATTTTCTATTAATGGAATTACTCTTTTACAAATTTTTCCTTTTAAATTTTTTTTTATTTTATGATCTTTATTTAAAATTGAAGATGCTGAATTACTTTTAGGAAAATAAAATCCAAAAGATTGTCTATCATTTCTTCCTGTCATAGAATTAAATATTGGAGGACCTAAAATTTTTTTCCATATAAACTCTAATTTTGGATTATATTTAGCACTTGAAGGATCATATTTTTTTATTCCTTTTTTTTTTATTATCATATTTATTATATCTTTATGATTTTGTATATGATATTTATATTTTGATTCTTTTATATTATTTATATTTTCTTCTTCTTTCGTATCATTTTTATTTATCTTACATAAAAGCTTTTCACTTTTTTCTATATTTATTTTATGTTTTATTTTTTTAAAATTATTATTTAATGGAATATCATTTTCAATAGATTTAAAATTAAACATTAAATCAATATTTTTTAACTTTTTTTTGTTTCCGCATAAAAATTTATTCTTATTAACTATTATATATTGTTTCATCGCTGCATTTTTTCCAGCTTCAGAATAACTTCCAAAAGAGCCTTTTTCATTATTTTCTAACATGAAAAAAATTAAAAATTTTTTTTATTTCAATAATAAATATAATTACAATTATTTTTAATTTCAAAAATAATTTATTATATTTTTGAGAAAATATTTGTATGGGGATTGGGGAT